>Ga0315291_10008935_pt1 | contig 12292 bp, 12 predicted proteins | sample YL17G12_20_MG_FD_203070 | JGI IMG/M metagenome (GOLD analysis project Ga0315291, IMG submission 203070) | Sediment microbial communities from Yellowstone Lake, YNP, Wyoming, USA - YL17G12_20 | ecosystem: Environmental > Aquatic > Freshwater > Lake > Sediment | place: USA: Wyoming | collected... | reverse complement strand
TGATAAAATAGACAATGGACAGGGCTAAGATCAAAGCTAAAAGGAAAGTGTATCTTCTCCTCCAGTCAATCCACTGAGCTTTAGCTTTAGCTGGAGTGCTGGGAAGAGATTCTGAAAAAGATTGTATGCCCAGGGCTCTTACCTTATAATAGTAAGGCACTCCGTTATGAGCATGGGTGTCAAAATAAGTTTGTGCCCCAGCCGTGGTCTTGCCCAGAACCTCGTATTCTCCTTCACCCTCAGTTGACCTCAAGATCTCGTACCCCTTGACTTTATTTTCCTCCCTGACTGTACCGATATCATCTGGAGATTTCTTCCAGGATATAGTTATGCTACCACCGGCATCATTGGGAGTATCTTTGGCCATCACATCTGTAGGTGGGGAAGGGGGAAGAGTCGCCTCTTGACCTGTTGCGGAGCTGAATAAAAGAAGAGTGAAAAGAAAAATAAAAGAAAAGCGGATCATCTGTTTCTTTTCCCGGCCTAATACTCTGAACCTGTCAAGCATATTTACAAAAATAAAAAACCACTAATATAAAAGTAAATTAGTGGCTAAAAAGAAAAATGAGTTGCCCTGGCCTCTATTTCGAATCTTCTCCGCTGAATAATCCCTTTCTTCAGAAAGAACCTCCGGGCATTAAAGGTTTCTTCATTTCGGCATTTAATTTACCAAATAAGTTTTTTTAGTCAAGGAATTTCTTGCAAACTCAGAAAAAGTTTTGCGGGGATGGGAGCCCCGCCTACGGAATTACCGATTCAGGTCGCAAAAATCTAACGGGCAGGAGTGCAACTCCTGCCCGAACCCAAGTTTTTACATAAATAATCCCGCCTTGGAGGCAAGGCGGGATTACCAGATTTGGAGTGTAAACCTTCAGGTTTACCTTTTGATAAAGCTTCCAGTGTCAGTCGGGTTCCCTCACACGACTTGGAAACCTGCCAGGTCAGGGGACCTGGCATGCACAATAGTAGTAATCCCCTCATCGAAAATCCGATACCGCCAGCATCATTCTTTGGTAAATTTAGGTTATATCTCCCGCTGATATTCCAATCTGAAACTTTCCTTGCCTTCTTCAAGTGATTTGCAGATGTAGATAGCCCAAGATTTCATTTTTTAAGTTCTTGAACATCCGTGATAACGAACTCAAAACTATAAGTTAATTGAGTATCTTTTCTGACAATTGGCAAATGGAGTGTAAATTTTTGATCCTTACAATTAAAAATCATAGTTCTGAATTGCTCCTTGCCCAAATCAGTTGTAGGAAACAAATCACGTTCCTCCCATCCTCCATATTGACCTGATAGATAATATATATTCTCTGTTGGTATCACTAAATCAGTTATCGTTGCACCAGAAGGCACGACAGTAGCGGTTTGAGGATTATTCTTATCTATGTATTTTATACCTGAGTGCATAACTTTTTTGGCTTCTCCGAATTGCACAATAGTTGCTTCATCCCAGATTATCTTAATCGGTTCATTAGATATATTCTTCAGCTCAAAATTTATGGCTTTATCAGAAATAAAAAATCCAATCACAATTAAACTATCAGAAAAGTTCATATCTGAAGGATTTGCAGATACGGGTTTATTTAAGGAATAGTAGTATTTATATTTTGTTCCAAACAAAAGTCCAGCACAGTTCAACAGAAAAAGGGAAAGTATTATTAATGTAATTTTTTTCACTTTTCACACCCCCTTTCATTCTTCAATCTTTTTGATTTCATTATCTTTTTCTTTCTTAACAAAAAGGCTAATTAATGTAAAAACTAAACTTTTATATACTTCTACAAAAAGTGATCCAAGCATCTCTGGATCGAATTGGACGTTATGTGAAAGATAATTTCTGGTTAGATGTGCAATTACGAAGTGATAACCATAGATTCTTTTTATATCCTTTTTACTATACTCCAAAATTTTAGTAAGCTTCTGCTTAAATTCATCAGGTTTTTCAGCATCAGTAATTTTTTCACCAATGACCTTTCTAAAATCATCGTAATCCTCATTGAATACCGATTTAAAAATTTCTTTACGAGACCTTTTCTTATACCACTCCTGTCCTATGGACTCAATAGAAATAGTAAGTGACCTTATATGTGCCCAAATAGAACTTCTCCAGTGAGGTTCACGATTGAACCAAAATTTTCGTAGCTCGTGAAGATGAGATAAAATTATCTCATGACCACATCCAATGATATTATCTATCAGTTCTTCTTTGACCTTGGCATCAATCTTTGCGTCGTCATGCAGAGTTTTATTTAATTCATTTATATAAACTTCAACGATCAGTAGCGACCGCTCTTTCGACTGCTTAAGTTCGTCTGGGAAAATCTTATCTAATTTTCCTGGGTAGATAACAATGTTGTTTTCTAAACATAGCATTCTAACTCCCTTGAATCTTCCATCATATTCATCACTGATTTCCTCAAAAGACTTCTGAGTAGCATACATTATCATGTTTAAGCTACTTGATAAAAAGGATTTTAACTCATTAGAAAGCTTGATTTTTTCTTCTTCAAAGTACTTTGTAAAAAGTTCAACCAATTTTCTAATAAAATTAATCCATCCGGTGTGAACATGTTTTTCGTACTCCTTTTTTGCTACGGTCTTAATCTCTTTTAAAATCTTTTCAAGCAACTCTCTTTCTATGAAGGATTTTTTGAGGTCAAAAGTCATATCAAACCAAATGAGTGACTCAATCATCCTGAAATTGGAGACTGTTTGAAAAAGTTCAGAGTATTCAAGAATTTTTGAGGGACTTATTTCTTTATTAAAAATACCCCAACCTTGTCTTAATCCAGCTACATAATTTTCTAGTATGGTATGTCTTTCGTTAAGATTTTCAACAACAAAAATCTGCCAGGGTGAATAATAATGTTCTACAGTGTCCTCTTTTATGGGGTAACCATCAATAGTACCAGCATCTATTTTATATTCTTCCCATGGTTTAAAACTGTTTAATGCAGGTTTATACAAAAATCGATTTTTACTTATATAAGCGTAATCTAACGGATGGCCATTCTTTAATACCTGTTCCAAATAAGGGGTTTTAGGCAAACGATAAGAGCTTAAAGCATCTGCAAGCTCATCTATTTCCCGCCATTCTCCATCTACATCAAAAGGAATATTATGATCAATAGGGATTCTATGATTATATTCAAAAACTGCACGAACGTATTCATCTGGCACTACAATACGATAAATTGGAAACAATAAACCAACTTTTTCATATGATTCTAACATAGATATAGAGACATCAACATTACATTTCTTACAATAACTGACGAATTCGTCAACTTTAAGATACTTACTAGCTGGATTATGTTCCTTTATAGTAGTCATACTAAGAAACGCTACCAGGTCAAAAAGCCTGTCAGGCACAAACGCCCGACACTTAGGTCGGGCGCTACACAAATCTTAGGTTTTTCTTTTAAACCCTTGAACCATTAAACCTTTGAACATTTGAACTTTTTACTCCTCCAACATCTCCACATTTGCCCTGGGGATTATGGCTCTTTTTTTATCTGCGAATTCGACTTCTAAAACCCGGGCAGATGATTCTGACTCAAGTTTTTGTAAAGGTGAAGGAAGACCAACTACCTCACCTAATTTGCCGAAATAAGGCTCGCGGATTACCCGGACCGGGCTTCCGATCTGCAAACCGACGTTTTCAAATATCTCTGTCTCGATTTTCTGGTGGATATCACCAGCATAAGGGATCACCACCTCGGGCCTGATTACTCCTGCCCTTATCTGGGTGGCTCCATTTATGCAAACCATTTTACCCTGTTTGGATTTTAGCAGTTCAAAAGTTCTTTCTGCCATATTTATCTGCCCGAACCCTTCGGTCACTACCAGAGTTATTCCTAATTCCTCTGAGCCGGTTATGGCCACTCCTAAATCATATCCTAAAAATTCCCTCAAATCCTTATCATCAAACCCGCCAATGACGATCCCCTTTGCTCCAACTGAGACTGCTTTTTTTATCGCGGGGCTGGTAACCAGACTTCCGCCTACAACTACCTTGCCGGCACATTCTTTATCAATCAGGCTATCAGTCAGCACTTCAGTGTTATCCCTGGTCACAATTTTAAGTTCTCCGTGAGTCTCCCCGCCGATTCCGAAAATTCCCTGGATAAAGGAGCCCCAGGTGCTGACCGAAACACCCTCCTTCGGAAAGACCTCCACCACTTCTCCTTCTAAATAGGCTTTTATCTCTACCGGGATAGGGTTTCCCCGGATCAGGACCTGCCCGGTAATGGAGGAGATACTTTCGATTGTCCCTTCAGATTTTGACTTGCATTCTGAGGAGAAAAGTCCAAAGAAGGTTTTGCTCCTGGCAATCACCTCATTTTCCTTAACCTTTTCCCCTTCTTTTTTAAGCATGTGCTCAGGCACATCCTCTGGCGGAAGCCCCAAGATATTGGCGATGTTAATCGGCTCAACGTTTCCAGGCAGGTTGGTCCTGGCAACCACTGTGTCCGGAGTTACCTTATCACCGACTTTTACTAAGACCTCGCCCTTTAAAGGTAAAATTCTTTTCTTGGTGACCAAAAGCTTCTCAGTTACTTTTAAACCGGGTGTATATGCATGACCCATAAAAACTCCTTTTAGAATCTCCACTCAACTACTTCAATAAATTAATTTTCACTAAATGATCATACTCTTTTTCGGTTTCTGTCTTAGAAAATTTTGGCTTCAAATTTTGGACTTTTTCTATTACTACCTTTCTCAATTCACTGTCTTTATAATTTGATTTATTGTTTTTGAAAACAAAGTGTATTGTTGCAGCTAATTCCAAAAGTTTGGGTTCGTAACTTCCAAAATTATTCAAAATATATTCTACCTTCTCTTTGTTTTCGCTGATAAAAGCTATAGCTGAACTAATGTATTCCTTTGCTGTATCCTTTACTTTTATATCATAACCCATCCCTTTTGGGTCAATACCAATTTCGATTAACCCATAGTTTTTCATTATGAGAAGATTTGTATCTAACACTTCATCGTATGGACCAAAATGGTAAAAATAGAAGTTATATGGAAGTTTAACTTGATATGCTTCTTGCAACAAATAGACAATTTTTTGAACCACTATATATCCGTAATAAGATTTTATATCTTCTAATTTCTGCAAAATATATGCAATGAACCCAAATAAAGTCCTTTCGTCGAGTTGATTCATAACTCCTCCTTTAGATTAGGATTCCCAATCCATCTCTGCAACACATTTCTTAATTTCTTCTAATTTATCGTTCTTAGGAGCATACAATCTATTTTTATTGATACCCTCATCTAATGATTTAATAATATTTGATTTCCTTTCTATCTCTATGTAATTATCTTTAATATCATTAGATTTTGGTGCTCTTGATTTTACATAAAATCTTTCCTTCTTAAATTTGTTAGGGGCATCTTGAGCATTGTCGGTCAAGAAATTTTCTCCAAACTTTTTCTTAATTTCTTCAACATTTTTCTCGAATACCTCTTTATCTTTACTGCTTGTATAGTCTTTGGTTTGCCAAATACACTCGTGATGTTGTCTAAACATTAAAATTTTTGCTAGTTCCTTACTTTCACCGTTATTAGAAATTTCCTCTTTAATCTTACTAAAAACTGAAATATCATCATATGCTAAGTATTTATCAATCTCAATTGGATATTTCCCATTATTGTCTTTTAACAAAGTATTCTTGATGAATTTTGTGAAATGTAAGTCATATGCTCGTCTAACTTCATGAAAATAAACTTGTAAAAACATATAATATCTTGCTAAAATAAGCGCTTCTGCTGTATAAACCCCACCTTGCTCAATCCCTAATGTGGGCGATTCTCGAACCTTATCATAAACCATTACTAAAGTATTAATCAACCTATCCAAATCAAATCTTCCATAATGGACTCCTGTGTAATACGAGTCTCTCCATAGATAATCCATTCTATCAACGTCAAGTGGACCATCAATAATTGGCTGTAAGATCGGATCTGGTTCCTCTTTGGTTATAAATTTACCAATTTTTTCTGCATCAATGTCATATTCACCTTTCAATTCCTCTATAATATCTTTAATTGTTTTGTCTTCCAAAATTATTTTTTTTGAAAAATCTTTATGAGTTAAATTCTTTTCTTTTTTCTCAGCTTTCTCAGGAAAAAGTTCATTTTCCCCTACGTGAGATAAGGGAGGATGTCCGACGTCATGTAATAAAGCAACAAGTCTTAGCAAAATTTCATTTCTTTCGATCTCTTCATTATTCCAATTAAGAAGTTTGTCTTCTTTGTCCTTAGCAATTAAGATGTTATAAACTCTTGAGGCTAACTCCATAACACCCAGTGAATGAGCAAACCTTGTATGATCGGCACCGTGATAAATAAGATTTGTCGGTCCAAGTTGTTTAATTCTTCTTAATCTTTGAAAGGTCGGAGTATTAATTATATCTCTTTCCTTATCATAAACTTTTATATATCCATGAATCGGATCCCTGAATATGTGATATTTATCAAAGTAGTTATTCAATAAAATCTAACTCCTCAATAAAATAGTGCACGTATGTGCAGATGTCAAGTGAAAAATTCTAAAATTTATAATCTCTCCAATGCCTCCTTGGGATAAATCTCCAAAGCTATCATCCACTCTTTAAGCTTCTGTACTCTGATCTTATCATCAGTCGGCACGTTAAATGGTCTTCCTCTGCCATCTAAAATAATTCCGGTAACGCCGCCGGAGATCTCTTTCTCCACCTTGGTTCCTTTTCCTGCGCCGACGTCAAAACCTCTAAGCGGCTCTAAAATAGCTTTAGCCTTTAACGGAATCCCTTTGTCGTCAAAGCCTAAGGGGAACTTTTTCATCTCGGCATATTTTAAAGTCCCTTCGATGGTTTCGCCATTGGGCATATGAAATTTATATTTTAAAATCTCTTTTTCCTCCCTACGGGTCGTAGAGCTGTAATCGACTTTTAATTCACCAGCCGGCGCGATGCAGGTTCCCAGATGGATCAGACAATCTTTGTTGAAGACCTCGACTGCGGCTTTGGTATGGACAGTGGATAAAACCCCGAGCTGGGGCATCATGAAGATGCTGTCTACTGATAGCCTGGTTACCCCCTCCGGCATAAATCCGTCTATTAACATTAAAGCAGCCTGATCTCTTCTGGGTGCATGGGATAAGACCCCACCAGAACCGATGAGCATATCTAACGTCATCATGTTCACCAGGGTCAGACCGCCTGCGGTCTGGGCAAAGGCATCGGCTATGGTCCTCTGCTGCTGGATCCCTTTTAAAACCGTGGCAAAAGATTTATGCTGGATAAAGGCAAGGCGCAATGCCTCTTTGGCAATTGCCTGTTCGAAGATCAAGTCCTCCATGGTCTGGGGGATGGTGGTTGGCCGGATCATCTTGTTTTTAACCCGGTTTCTCAAATCCCTTTCGTTCATGTGAAAAGGAACCCATCTCATCACATTATTTAAGCCAGCCTCAGCGAAGACATTCGATACAGAATAGCTCATTCCTAAGTTGGCGCTAACTGTTCTATTAAATGTCCCCTGAAACACGGAGAAGATATCCGTTGTTGCTCCACCGATATCAACACCCACCACCTCGATTCCCTCTTCGTCTGCAATTTTCTTCATAATCAAGCCAACTGCCCCAGGTGTGGGCATAATCGGCGCATCGGTCCAGGTCATAAGCTTTTTATAACCGGGCGCTTGAGCCATCACGTGTTCCATAAATAAATCGTGGATTTTCTCCCGGGCCGGGAAAAGGTTCTCCCTTTCCAGGACCGGTCGGATATTGTCCACTATGGTCAAGTCGACTTTATCTCCGAGAGTATTTTTTATGGCCTCACGCGCATTGATATTTCCCGCATAGATAACCGGAAGCCTGTATCCTATACCCAGTCTGGGCTTCGGGTCTGCCGCGGAAAGAAGCTCTGCTAATTCAACCACGTGAGTGGTTGTGCCACCGTCGATTCCTCCAGAAAGCACAATCATATCCGGTCTCAAATGCCTGATCCTCTGGATCTGCTGATGGGGAAGCCTTTTATCATTCGATGCGATAACGTCCATCACAATGGCGCCTGCTCCTAAGGCGGCTCTTTCCGCACTTTCTGCAGTCATACTCCTGACCACGCCGGCGACCATCATCTGCAAGCCTCCACCAGCGCTGGAGGTGGAGACATAAATATCAGTTCCCACATTTCCCTTAGCAGGTGAGATTATCGCCCCTTTTTCATCAAGAATTTTCCTGCCAGAAAGCTCCTCCACCTCAGCTACTGAATTTAAAACCCCCATAGTCACATCTTCAAAAGGAGCTTCAACTGTAGTAGGGGCTTCACCCCGCACGATCAGGCGGTATTCCTCTCCTCTTTTCTCGATCAGAATGGCTTTAGTAGTAGTGCTGCCGCAGTCCGTAGCAACGATTACATTAATGTCTTCAGGTTTTAAATCTTTCATAGAACTCCTTTATAGCTTTGCGGTATTATCATTGGAGTGTAAAGCTTTAGCTTTACCTTTCCATCTCGGCAAACCTAAAGGTTTGCTCGACATTTATTTGTCTTTGTTATGTGTTGTGAGCCCAGATCGCTCCCTTTCAGCAATTTCTGGTTTTCTTCTAAATTTCATTTTGTAAATTGCTTGAAAATAATATCGACTTAAGAAAGAAACAACCGTTAATACAAGTCCCATAAACGCTAACATAATAGCGATTCTTGAAGAAAAATCAGACTGTTCAAGAAAACTCCGTAAATAAGGATAAAAAAGTCCTCCGAACATCATAGCGATTCCAAGTACAGCATAGACTCTAAGTACGAACTCGGTCATAGGTCTTAATGGGTATTCACGTTTGATAAACAGACTTCTCGCTTTACGTACATCGCTTCCTGTTACTTCAACAGGCTCCCCCCTACTTCGCAAAGCCTCGTTTATTGCAGCATCTCTTAACTCCTCATATATTTGTATACTTTCTCGATCCAGAAGCCTAGTGGCTTCTTCTGTAAATACACTTTTTATTTCCATTGTTTTACCTCATCTTTACCTGTCAATCTCACGTTCAATTATTAAAGAGATAGAACCAAAAAGTATCCCTCCAACACACATCAATGCACCCCATGTCTGAAAGAAATTTGAGGCCCCTATACCTATAACAGCTGACATTGCGATTTGTATCATTCTTAACACTACAGGCCATTTTGAGGATGCAGCTTTTTTTCTAATCCTTCTAATTGAAACCCATTTTGCTTCTTCTACGTGAGCAGCTGTTATCTCTGCATGCCCTCCACCAGTATGCTCCATTTTTTCAATATTATTAGCTTCAACCACTAATTTATCAGCATACTCTTTGACTGTTTTATCTAAATAAGAACGTGCACCTGGTGTAAAGCTTTCATAGAATTTAGAACCGAGTTTAACTTCATCATCTATAGGTTGTTCTTTCATTTTTTAAATCCTCAAACTTAATTTCTTTGGGCTCATTTCATTTAATTAGTGGATGCATATTGTATCGTAGATCGAGTATATCCCCAGGATTGCTCGACATTTTTACTTTCCTTCATCGTTTATGTTGTGTTATGTGCGGTTGTCTTTCTGTTCCCTAGAAATATCACTCACCCTCTCAGCGAACACTAAGACGGCTCTAATCCTCCCCCTAAGTGGCTCAACAGTATAGCCACCTTCCAGTTTCTGGAATACGTCATTCCCTTCATCTACAAGTAGAACATCTTTTGCGCCCGCACTAATCATGTTTTGGGCCATGCCTTCCAAGGTCTGGCCTACACGACCTGCGAATCCTCCGGCTGCAGAAGCAATTATGTTTCCGGTGTCATCTAATCCCAGCATAGTGTATGCGTAGACGTTTCTTTGCAAATAGATTTCGACCATTGTCTCAGAGTATCGGCGCCACTCCCCCCTAGCCCTAGGTGTATATAACGATTGTTCGCCCTTCAGTTCACGATAGCCTCCACCTGTTGGAGCACTGAAAGCGGCCTGGATAAGATCCGGTCCAGCTCCCATGGTTTCGAACTGCCGGTCGAGCAATATGGGCTCTGACAGAGCATGCCTGAGCAAGTCTTGTCTCCCGGGAGTAGTCATTTCTCGTTCTCCAAACCACACATCATCATGTCGATCATCTCCAAACAGCATCCGCGGCCTCTTGGCTTGCCTACTTCCATTTAATTCTAGATCGGGATTAATATTTGGCAATTTGAACAAGTGTCGGATATCCTCAAATTGGGTAACTATATTCCTGAAATCTACGAGTTGTCCTCTACTCACCAGTTGTTGGCCAAAAACAGCAAACTCAATTTCGTCGGTAATGTCTTTTTCTTTTCTGTCCTCCAAAATTTTGAAAATCCTTCTATTGTAGATATTAAACTTCAGGGAATTGATTGAAAGTTTGTTTTCTTTACTTTTCACCAAGCATGTATATCGTCGTTCCTCGAATGGTTCCTCTCTACGATAAAGAAAGACCGGCTTGTTTTCAGTTAAGTCTGAGTTCAACATTCCTACGAACCAACCGTTCATTGTCAAGTTGCCGCAGCCCTGCATGCCCACAATTTTGTAGCCTCTTGGGCCATATACTCTTTCAAATTCTGAAATATAGTCAGGAGTAGAATCGAGCTCCTTTATCCATTCATTCAATACCTTCTGTGGGTCTTCCCCTGTCTCTTTTTGAATCCGTTCCAACACCTCTGGATTCTTCCTTTTCCGCTCTAATGCTTCTTTTTCCCGTCCTAGGGCCAGACTTTTGTCAATCAGCCATGTGCCACGTCGTTGTTCTTCTGGATCAGTAATTTTTCGTTTAATATCTTCATCCCACATCCAAGGTGACCCAATTCCATCACGGTAAATTCCACGCGCTCTTCCTTCTTCAAATCCTTTCGAGTAGAGAAGGAACACCTCATCTTGTCCTTTTTGGCTGGTTTTACCTGCCGGAGCCGTGTTGAAAGTCACAATGCTAGTAGGTATAAGCGTTAGTTTTGATGGCATGCCACGTCCTCCTTAACTTATATCATCAACAGGATTATATGTTTCGGTCCTTTTTGTCAAGCACTCCTACGGGAGATGCTTGACCTACGATTCCCGTAGCGTCCTCACTCCTGTGAGGACGTCGAATGTTCTAGCTAGCTCGTTGCCACGGGAGTGGCAACGCTACGTTATTCTATCCTCTACCGGTTATTACCTGCCACAAGGTTCTTCTGCCTTTTGTTTTCCTTTCCTCTTTCCTTCTTTTTTTATCTTCTTTTTCCTTAGCTGAAGCCTCAGAATCGAATTTCTCGATGGTCTGCAAAAGCCTTTCCACGTTTTCCCGCTCTTCCATTATCTTTCTGAACTCATCATATTCTTTCCAGGAGAAAAGGGTCTGGACAAAAGGCTCGAAAAAAACTAACATCTGCGAGCCAATATAATTTAAGGGTTTTACAGACTCCAGAAAAAGGATCGCCGGAATCGACATCTTCCACAGGACCACCTTTTTGGCAATCTTGTCTAAAATCTCCTGCTGCTCAGGGGTAAGCCCTTTTTCTTCCTTGGCTCCTTTAGGCTGGGTGGAAAAAATGTGTCTGAAAGGCATTTAGCTTTTTATCCTCTGTTTAATGAAATTCACAACTTCATCTTTGTTCTGATTAAACCTTATATATATTCCGCGAAAATTCTCCAGCCTGGATGGTTTTTCAAAAGGGGAAAGCAGGACCCCGTTTTTGTCCATGTAAAAACTGCGGTATTTTCCCCATTCCATCTTTCGGGTATTGAAAAAAAATTTCACCTTTAGGCTATCCTCGGATAACTCATAGGTCGTCGGCAAAAAAAACGTTGAGAGCGAGCCCAGCAGAAAAATAATAGAAAGGAAGAGGAAGAAAATGCTTTTGGTTGAGAAAAAGACTACAGTCGGCGCAAGGATGAGAAAAAGCACAACTATCAGAAGGTTTTTCCTGCTTTTCTTCAATGGATGGTCAATCCATTTTAAAACTTGGCCAGGGCTCGTAAAGTTTTTTTCGGCTGCTTCCATCTATTCTTTTCTATCCTCTGGGGTTTTATATCTTTCCTTTCTTATCTTGGCGATCATCTCCATAAGCTCTCTGGGGTCGATTAATTTCTTTTTGACCAGAAGGGTAACCAGCGCCTCCTGGGCTAAGTTGTTGGATAAACAAAGCTCCTCGTACGTGATCTCTTTCCATTTGCCATCAAAAAATATCTTCAGGGCGACTTTCTTTTCTTTTTCATCCAAAGCTTATTTCCTTTTTCCGAATCTGTCCACAGGTCAGTTGACTCAAATGAGACTCAAATTCGAGGATCCTGCGGATAACACCTC
>Ga0315291_10008932_pt1 | contig 12295 bp, 9 predicted proteins | sample YL17G12_20_MG_FD_203070 | JGI IMG/M metagenome (GOLD analysis project Ga0315291, IMG submission 203070) | Sediment microbial communities from Yellowstone Lake, YNP, Wyoming, USA - YL17G12_20 | ecosystem: Environmental > Aquatic > Freshwater > Lake > Sediment | place: USA: Wyoming | collected... | reverse complement strand
ATCCTGTCCGACGGCCTCAAAGGAATTGTAGATCACCTGCACCCGCTCGGCAACCAGGCCCCAATGTCGCACCAGCATCTCCCGCAGGTAGCCGCTGGGCACGATGACGCGGTGCATGCGCCGGTAGGTCCAGTTGCGGCGCCAGCGCAGGCGCTCGACGCGGCGTGCATAACGCCGCTTCTGAAACGGATCAATGTCGTCCTGGATCCAGCCCTTGTCGCGGGCCCGTTCCCAGGCCAGGTCGCCCACCACTTTGGCCAGCATCGGTTTGCGCAGCCAGCAGTTGGCCAGCACGCTCTCTGTGACCAGCCCGTTGGCGTAGATCACGTCTGCGTCACGCCCATGCCCGAGGAGAGCGGACAGGGTGCGCACGATGCGGCGCCACTGCGGCGGGTCCAGCGCAATACGCACCACAGGGAACGTCAAGTCCCCGTCTGCAGGGTAGGCCGGCGCGGCGCTGTAGGTCAGCACCGTGACCTGGTGGCCGCGCTGCACCAGCGCCTCGGCAATTCTGGGGACGTATGTGGCTGGCCCACCGACATCGGGAGGGAAGATGTCGGACGTGATCAGGATGCGCATCTCTGCCCCTTGGCAAGCTGTGCGAAGAGCGCATCGTACTGTGCCACGATGCGCTCCAGGGCAAAATCGGCCGCCCGGGTGGGGCCGTTGACAGAAAGCTTCTGGCGCAGTCCTTTGTCCGTGAGCACTCTGAGCATGGCCTGTGCCAGCGCCTGGTCATCGGCCAGAGGAACCAGGATGCCCGTCTCCTCTTCAGTCAGGATCTCGGCTGGCCCGACCGGACAGCGGGTGGAGACAATCGGTCTGCCCAGCACCAGGGCGTCCACCAACACGTTGCCAAAGCCCTCATACAGCGACGACAGCACAAACAACGCGGCGCGACGCATGTAGCTATAGGGGTTGTCCTGGAAGCCGGGCAGCGCCACGTCGTCCGAGAGGCCAAGTTCTGCCACCAATTGCTCGAGCTCCTGCCGCTTGGGCCCTTCGCCGATGATGATGAGCTTGCAGGGCAGTTGCCTCCGCGCCAGGGCAAAGGCGCGAATCAGGTGGTCGAAACCTTTTTGCAGGTGCAGGCGGCCTGCGCCCAGCACCACCGGCTGGCTCAGGGCGAACCAGGGGTGCTCGGGCTCGAGCGCTCCCAGAGCCTGGACCCGCGCCAAATCCACCGGATTAGGAATGACCCGCAGCTTCTCCTTACCAAGGCCAAAGCGCGAGGCCAGCTCGTCAGCGATGCCGTTGGAGATGGCAGTCACGGTGTCCGCCTGAGGGTACAGGTACCTCAGCACCCAGCCTTTCGTCGCCCCGCCGCCAAAGAGTGCAAACTCGGCACTGGGCAGGTTCTGTTCGTTGATGACGACGCGGGCCGCGCTGCCAGCCAGACGCCGCGCCAGCAGTGTCACCAGGTTGGCATAGCGCAGCACACTGAAGACGATTGCAGGTTGCTCGCGGCGCAACAGGCGGGCCAGACGCCACGTCAGGCGGAGGTCGTTCTGGCTGCGCCCGCGCAGGTCATATACCTGCACGTCGTGGGGCAACTGCGACAGGAAGCTGCCTCTGCGCTCGAAAAGCGCCAGGGCAATCTGCCAGCGTTCACGCGGCATGCCGCGCAGCAGATCGACACTGGCGCGCTCGGCGCCCCCCCCACCAAGGGAGGGCAGCACGAATAGAAGCTTCGGCCGACCGTCCCGCCCGTGCTGGGCGTGCAACAGGGGCGCGCTGTCTTGGGCTACCATGCGCCGGCCATGCCTACGCCCCCACGGCTCTGAGGGCCAGAAACGTGAGAAGCATGCCTGGGATCGGCAGCCAGCGCAGGCGCGTCTCGACCCAGGTGGACGCGGAGCTGGCGCACCATGTGGCAGCATAGTACAGCCAGACGAGCAGATGCCAGGACTCCACGGCGCTCCAGCTCCAGTATACACCGTGGGTATACGCTCCACCCAGACCCTGCAGGAATAGGGATGCGGTCAGGAAGACGAGGCCCAGAGGCGCAGGCTTGGGAACTGCAAGCGTACTCTCGTGAAGCGCGAGTGGTTCGTCGCTGTGAGCTAGCAGCAGGCAAGCCGCCGCTAGGCAGCCAGCCTCCACAAGGGCTCCCCAAGCCAGCACCAGCGCCAGTCGCGCGGCCAAGAGCCAGGGTTGTTGCGCGGCAGCCAGGAGCGCCGCCGAGCTGCCCGGCAATGGAGGCGGCGGCAACGCGCCTCGCCAACGGGCCACACCCCACAAGAGCAAGCCAACGGCCACAACATGCGCAAGAGCGCCTATTCGCGGTTCTCGCACGCGCCGGTCCACAATGTGCCACAAGACGGTCGCGGCCGCTGTGGCCATGATGACTTCTGCTTTGGACGCGAGCGGCCAGGCTGCACGCCTGGAGGCCGAGAGCGCGATGCTCGCCGCGACGCACAGCACCGCCAGGAGTGACAGGCCGACCTCGACCTGACGCCAACGTGGCTTCAGCACGGACAAGGCAGCGCTTCCCATCGTGCACAGAATCGTGGCAATGAGGAGACGGGGTTCGGTTACGAGGGCGGGCATCGGGCCCCCTCCTGCGTGCGGTTCTCTTCCATCAAGGTGCACCCGACGTCTGCAGTGCCAGGTCAGCCGCCAGCTCTTGCACCAGCCTGTGTTGCCACGGCTGGGCCTCGTGGCTGGCGCCGCCAACTGCGGCGCACGCGAGACCTATCTGGTTGTCCGCAAAGCGCACAGCAAGCCACAGGCGCTGCACAGGACGCAGGATACCCAGAAACAGTCCAGCCAGCACCAAGGCAGCACCGCCCAAGACTAGGCCCATACCGTAGTCCTGACCGAACCGGATGGTGGCGTCGCGGTGTGGCTGGAAAGTATAGCGGTCACCGGCGATCTCGAGCGAGGCGTTCCCCTGGAATTGCTGCACGAGCAGGGACGTGGATTCGCCATTGCGGAAGGCTTCGACCTGGAAGACAGGCTGTGATTCCCCGTCCGGCGGCGGGCTGTAGACGACCCTCAAAGAGAGGTCGCGGCCAGGCACCAGCACGTACTGCTCATTCCCCTCTTGCTGAAAGTAGCGCCCCGACGGGTTGCCCGGCGTCAGATTGAGCATCACGATATAGCGTGAGCTCTCCTCTTCACGGAAGCGCAAAGACAGCTCAGTGAATTGTGAGGCGCCCGTCTCGGGCATCTGCAGGGGCAAGCTCCGGCCGGCCTTGTCCTGGGCCTGCACTAGCACGGCTGGCTGCGTAGAGCTTAGGAAGAGCAGCAGGCCGCAGTGGAATGCTGGGGCGCGCGCGTGGAGTGTGCCGCGTGCGCTCTCGCGCTCCTGGCGCAGAAAGGTCAACGAAACCTGCTCTGGCTGCGCCCGACCCAGTTTGACGGGCAGCACCTCGGCCCGCAGCGCCAGGCCAGTTCCATGCCCTAGCGCCCGCACCTGTCCGCGACGCAGGTCCACGCCATCCTCCCACCACGCCGTACGCTCGCTGAGCGCTGCCCCCGCGATCACCAGCAGGAGGCCCAGGTACACCAGGAACGGAAAAAGCGCATAGCGATCGGCGTACAGCAACGGTCCATCTCTTGAGGCGAGAAGTCGGTAACGCCGTTGCTGCAGCGCGTTCTTCACGCGCTCGATGAACTGTGTAGTGCTCTCGTCCCTCGTGGGCAGTCCAGAGAGGTTTGTCTCCAGTGGCGAGTTCGAAGGCCACGCATGTCGCGGCCAGATCCAATCCACTGCGCCAAGAACCAGGCTGAAGCCGAGCAAGCCGAGCAGCCCCCTGAACCAAAGCGAACGCTCAAGGTCAAATAACCCCAGGCTGAGCATCCAGGATGCCCTGTCATGATAGCGCTCGCGCAGGGACGTCATCCACAGGCCATTAGCCGCCGGATCGGCCAGAGCCGTGGCGGGCCTTTGTGGCAGCAGGGTTCCCAGGCACACGAGCACGGCCAGACTCAGCAGGAGGAGCGCGGTCGTCAACGGCGACGCGAATATGCCCCACAAGCTGTCCAGCACGTCTTCAGGGTGCCATAGTTCTGCGAAATGGGCTCGAATGCTCATGACGACTTGGATCCCGTGCCTTCTGGATGACGGTCGTGTATTTGCGAGGCCCGTGGCATCCAGTGCCTTATCATACGTGGATGAAGTTCATTTGTCAATCACTTGAGGGTCAATCTGGCGAGGGCGATGGGACGTGCTATGGGTTGGCCGTCAGACTGGCGTTGGACCGTTAGCTGCATTGTGTAGAGGCCTGTGGACAAGTTAGCTGGTAGGGGCAGGTTGTGCTGGTCGCGGACGATCTCGTCTGGCCTCCAGCGCCGGGCCGGATACTCCCCGTCTGTTGGCTGGAGAGTCTGTTCGAGCCGCGCGGTGCCCTTTTCATCCAGCAGTCGCAGGACCAGGGCCAGATCCGCCTGCGGTTCGTGGCGTGCCTGCCAGAACAGTGTGAGGTGCAAGACGTCGCCCGCATGCAGCGGCGCGTCCGGCCGGTGTTCGTATCCCAGTTTGGTGAGGTCATAGCCCAGGAGGACCACATCCCCGAATTGGACGTTGGTCGCCCCTCGCATGGCCAGCACAGAGAATGGCGGAGGCGCGGAGGCTGGTAGGATGCGCACGGGCTGCAGCAGGATGTGGTCACCCACGGCCTGCGCGCCCTCCATCACGGGTAGCCGCTGCCCATCATTGAGGCCGTACATGCCGACCTCAACCGTGTATTCCCCCGGGGGCGTTGCAGGCAGCACCAACAGGCCATAGTTGTCCACCACCTGTTCCCCTTGTTTCCAGATAGTCGTGATCTTGGCCCCGCCACCTGGTTCGGCGTCGCGCTGTCCCACCAGATGGCCGTGCGCGTCCAGGATGTGCGTGAAGACCTTGAAGCGCTCGGTCATGGGCGCGATGGCCTGCCAGAACAGCGTCAATTGCAGGATGTCGCCAGGCATGACCCGCGGCGTCGGCAGGTTGTAGCCCAACAGGCGGACCTTGTTGCCCAGGTTGACGTCCAGAGGGTTTGCGATCTGACCGGAAGACGGCTCTGCCGGTACGGCATACACCACGAGGCGCACGTTGCCGTACCAGGAGTCAGCGGCCTTGTAGGCATGCTGGTCCAGCCAGCCCTCCACAAAGCGCTGTGGGTCGCTCTCGTCTGTGGCCCACAGGACGGCAAAGATGCGGCTGCGGCCCTCGATCAACTGCTGCAGGTCCGCCTCGGTCTGTGCTTCATCCAGCGGGCGCTGGCGCGGCAAGGGATACAGAGGTAGGCTGCCGTGATAGTAGTAGCCAAAGGTGTCAGTCTGGCCCGGCGCATTGATCAACACCGCATCGTTGGACCCCGCCACAGCCTGGATGTACTGGGCGATGCTGCGGTAATCATCGCGAGCGTAGCGCGAGTCCCAGAAGTAGGCGTGCAGTGATTGGAGGGATGCGACCACGATGGCCAGGGCGAGCAGCAGAAGAACTACCGAACGCGCCCAACGGCTCATTCGAGCAGCTCCTGCGCTCGCGTTGCCGGGCGCTGGAGCGCCGTCCTGCGTCTCGCGGGTGGTGCCTGCTAGCCACACAGCGCCCTGTGCCAGCAGGATGTAGAAGGCCGGCATGCAGGGCAGCAGGAACTTGGGGTTGTACATGGGCCGGCGCAGCGAAAGGACGAACATGATACCGATCGGGGCGAACAGGTAGAGCAGGACAAGCACGTGAGGTGCAAGCCGCGCGGCCCGACCGTGTCCACGGTTCGAACCGTTGCGCGGCGCGAACCAGGGGGCCACAATACCCAGTAGCAACAGGGCGACAAAACCGGCCAGGACCGGGCTGGCGTGTGGCTCGACGGACAGGCCCTGGCTGAATACGCGCAGCAGGTCGAGGGCCAGGGTTATGAGGCGCAAAGGTTCGCTGATGGCCGGCCAGACACCCAACTGCCTGCCCGCCAGGAGCAACCAGGGCAGGAATGCCAGCCCAATGCCCGCCTGTAGCGTCGCCCAACGCCGCAGAGCGCCCCAGCGCGCTCTGCCATTGCCAGCCACCAGCCACCAGCAAAAGACCGCCAGGTTCTGTGCGACGACCAGAGTCGCGGCAAAGTAGTGGCTGTACAGCAGCAGGATCGTAGACACGACGTAGACTGCGACGGTGAGACGGCATCTTGTGGAGGCCGGCTGCCGTGCGTCCTCATGGGAAGCAGCGGTACGGCCAAGATGGTCCGAGTAGGAGGGGTTGCTGAAGGCGGGGCATTCGCCGAAGAGCAGGTGCGACAAGGCAAGCATCGAAGCCGCTCCCAGGAAGGCGCTCAGCGCATACATGCGCGCTTCCTGGGAGTAGTAGATTAAGAAAGGCGACACGGCGGCAAGGAACGCAGCCAGCAGACCGACCGCATCCCCGTCGCGGCCGCAGCGTGCAGCCAAGACGCGGCCCAGCGCAAAGGCCAACAGAACCAACAGCGTCCCCAGCAGCGCCGAGAGCGAGCGCACTGCTAGTTCACTGTTGCCAAAGGCCCTTATCCAGAAGTGCAGGATGTAGTAGTACAGCGGTGGATGGATGTCGTTGGCCGCACCTCGCGTGATGGACGCCAGGTCGCGCCCGGCCAACGCGACGCTGGTGCCCTCGTCGTTCCACAGGCTCTGGGCTTGAATGCGGTACAAGCGCAGCCCCAGCGCGAGCAGCAGCACGATGACAAGAAAGGTGTTGACTCCGAGCAAACTCCTGCGTGCCAATCGCATCAGCCACCGTTCCAGGCATTGGCGCAGGCACGACCGAATAACTCCGTCTCATACGCACAGCCAGTTTTCAGGTCGGTCTGCGAGGAAAAGCTGAGCGCCTGCTTGGCCAGCGCTGCGGCATTCCAGGGCTTGCTGGCCAACGTCCTTCCGAGGTCCCTGGCCCTGCTCCACAGTTCCACCAAACCCATCACTTCCCCTTGAACTGCGCCGGACGCTTCTCGAGAAAGGCGGACGTCCCCTCTACCCGATCTTCGGTGCTGCACACCAAGCCAAACTGACTGGCTTCATAGGCACAAGCGGTGACCAGGTCGGTCTCCGTTCCGACATTGATGCTCCGTTTGGCCCAGGCCACGGCGAGCGGCGCCTTGCTCGCGATCTTGCGCGCCAGGTCTTTGGCTGCGTTCAACAGCTCAGCCGCCGGAACCACAAAGTCGACCAAGCCGATGCGCAGCGCTTCCTGCGCCGAAATCCTCTCTCCGCTAAGGATCAGCCATTTGGCACGCCCTTTGCCCACCAGCCTGGGCAGCCTCTGGGTGCCGCCATAGCCAGGCAAGATGCCTAGATCGATCTCTGGTTGACCTAGCTTGGCGCTGTCTGCAGCAATGCGGATGTCGCAGGCCATGGACAGTTCGCAGCCGCCGCCCAGTGCATATCCGTTGATCGCAGCGATGACGGGCTTGCTCAGGTTCTCGATCTTGAAGAGAATGCTCTGGCCCCAGGCCGCGAACTCGGCCGCCGCACCGGCGCTGGCAAGCGCGCGCAGCTCGTTGATGTCGGCCCCGGCCACAAAAGCTTTCTCTCCAGCGCCCGTCAGGATGATGCAGCGCACTCCACTGTCGGCGGCCAGTTCGTCCACCGCGGCCGATAGCTCCTCCATGGTGGTGTGGTTGAGGGCGTTGAGCACCTTGGGTCGGTTGAAGGTGACGATACCGATGTTGTCTTCGCGAGTCACGAGGATGTTCTGGTATGCCATGCGCAGCTCCCTCTACTTGTAGTCGTAGAACCCCTTGCCCGTCTTGCGGCCGAGATGGCCAGCCAGGACCATGCGCCTCAGCAAGGGCGGGGCGGCATACTGCGCATCGCGGAACTCGTCGTACATTACGTTGGCGATGTAGTATGCCGTGTCCAGACCAATAAAGTCCAGGAGCGTCAGCGGGCCCATGGGGTGATTGCAGCCCAGCTTCATGCCCGTGTCGATGTCCTCGCGCGTGGCCACCCCATTCTCGAGCGCGCGCACGGCGTTCAACAGGTAGGGCACTAGCAGCAAGTTCACGATGAACCCGGGAGTGTCCTTGGCGATCACGATGGCCTTGCCCACCGACGCGCCGAACTCCTTGGCGGCTTGCAGGGTCTCCTCACTGGTAAGGATGGTGCGCACGATCTCCAAAAGCGGCATGACCGGCACTGGATTGAAAAAGTGCATGCCCAGCACCCGATCGGGCCGTTTTGTGACGGAGGCCATTTCGGTGATGCACAGCGAGGACGTGTTGCTGGCGATGATGACGTGTTGCGCTAGCAGCTTGTCCATGGCGGCAAAGATCTGCTTCTTTTCCGCCATGTTCTCCAGCACTGCCTCGATCACCAGGTCGCTATCGGCCAGGTCGTCCAGAGCCACGGACCCTCGGATACGGCCCCAGGCGGCATCCATGTCCGCCTGCGCCAGTTTGCCCTTCTCCACCCCTTTGGCCATGGAGCCCTTGATGCGCTGCAACCCCTTTTCCAGCAGCGCGGTGTTGACCTCGCGCACGGCCACCTGGTACCCGGCGCGGGCGCACGTCTCCACAATGCCCGAACCCATCAGACCACAGCCCACGACGCCCACTCGTTTGATCTGCATTGCGCTCCTCCTTTCGCATTTCTGGTGCCTTCACCGCACCATGCCGTTCGCTTCGCCTTGTCTAGTCGACAAGACTAGGCGAAGACGAAGGGTCCAATCCACTCTGATTGTCGTGACCGAACCGGAAGCCATCAGGACAGCAAGCGGGGATCGGCGAGCACAACACACCTCGCGATCCCCGCCGGTCAATAATGAGCGAGTCGCGGACTAGCCCTTGACACCACCCAGAGTCAGGCCAGAGACGAGCCACTTGGAAGAGTACAAGAACAGAATCATGGCTGGGACAGCCATCATGATTGAGGCTGCGCCAAACCTACCGAAGGCAGTTGTAAACTGCGACGAGTACGCTGAGCGCAGGCCAATCGGCCAGGTGTACATCTGTGCCTTCTGCAGTACGACGCGCGCCACCAGATACTCGCTCCAAGAGCTCATGAAGTTGAACAGGAAGACGATGGCCAGCGACGGCGTCGAGAGCGGCAGGATGATGCGATAGAAGGCACCCAGGTGCGACGTGCCATCGATGCGCGCCGCTTCCTCCAGGTCGACGGGTATGGTGTCATAGTACCCCTTGAGAATCCAGATGCTGAACGGCACGGATGACACCGAATAGGCGATGATCAACCCCAAGTACGTGTTCAGCAGGTGCAGGTTTACCAGCATCTTGTACAGCGGAAGCAGTAACATGCCCGCGGGGATCATCTGCGTCGTCAGCAGGAAGATCAGCCCTGGACTGCGCCCTGGGAACTTGAAGCGCGAGAACGCATAGGCCGCCGTCGAGGCCAGGATCACCCCTATCGTTGCCGTGGTCAGTGTGATCACCAGGCTGTTCCATAGCCAGAGCATAAAGTCAGAGGCTCGTTTGGTGACGAGGTCGCCAAAGAGCACCAGCCGGTAATTCTGCAGGGTGGCGTCTTTGGGGATGATGCTCAGATCTGCCGAGAGCGCGCGGTCGCCAGGACGCAAGGACATGCCAAGAATGCGAAGAATGGGATAGACGGCGATGATGCAGGCGACGATGAGCGTCAAGTGAATCAGCAGGCGCCGGAACCCGCTATCACCTCGAGTGGTGAAGAAGAACTTGCGCAGATTCATGGCGTTGCACTCCTCTCCGTGAGTCCTATGGTCGTTTCTTACTCGTAGGCTGCTTTCAGACCGCCGGATGCTTTGATGTAGACGAGGGCGAAGATGAGCAGGAAGCCAAAGATCACCAGACCGAACGCAGCGGCAAAGCCGTAGCGATAAAAGTCGAAAGCTGCCCGATAGAGCGAGGAAACGAGAATGTCCGTTTTCTCTTGGGGGTTGCCGCCAGTGATCAGGTAGACCACGTTCAGTGCGTTAAAGGTCCACACGGTTCCCAGGATGATAGAGGGCGTCAGCACGGGGCGCAGCAGGGGAATCGTGATGTTGCGAAACTGGTCAACGGCCGAGGCCCCGTCGATCTCCGATGCCTCATAGTACTCCTTGGAGATGCTCTGCAGGCCGCCCAGGATGATGACCATCATGAAAGGAATCCCCAGCCAGATGTTGGAGACGCATAGCGCCACAAAGGCCCAGGTAGGATCGGTCAACCAGTTAACCGGGTGCAAGCCAAGGTTGGTCATGAAGGGAGTGCTCAGGAGGGCATTGAAGAAGCCATAGTTCTGGTTGAACTCGGATCGCAGCGCCATGCAGGCAATGGTCTGCGGAATGGCCCAGGGGAAGATCAGCAGCGTGCGGTATATGCCCCTGAAACGCATGTGCCGGTTGAGCAGCAGAGCCAGAGCCATCCCTCCTGACACGTGAAAGACGATGTTGATCGCCGTCCACAGGATGGTGCGGAACAACACCTGCCAAAATGTCGCGTCGTGGGCCACCACTCCCGTGAACACCGACTTGAAGTTGTTGATGCCGTTCGACAGGCTGAAGGTGTACGTTCTGATCGTCGTCATGGACATGTTAGTGAAGGCAAGGTAGACGTTGAAGAGAAAGGGGTAGATGATCAAGACGGAGATGCCCACGAGCGCAGGAGCAAGCAGGAGGTAGGCCAGGCCCAATCTGCTGTGTCGGGAGGTACTCAGAAGCCAGTACAGACCCAGCTCAATCAGCACTAGAGCCACCCCAATTGCGAGCTTCAGGGTACTGTTGAGGCTGGGCGCACGCCACACGTAGCGGAGAAAACCGACCAGGAATGCCATCCCGAGCAGCAAGAGCGCGATGCCCAAGAGGACATTCTTGGGGCGTCTGTGGAACAACACATAGACCAACGCTTCAAGGAGTGCCAAGGCCAAGGAGATGAGGAGAATGAATCTCAACACAATGAGCACAGAGTTGCTCATAATCTGCAGCGTTAGAGAAATCATGCTAATGCCCTCCTTTCTATGCTATTGTCCGAGATGATTATACCAAGAACCCTGGTTTTGCGCAACCGCCGCGTGCACGCGTAGTACCATTGCTGGAGAAGGGCATCGATCGAAATCGACGCCACCAACCTGGCCGCGCAGAATGACAACGCCCGATTGAAATCGGTACTACATACACGCTCGTGTGCAGCTACTGACACATGCAGGCCTCGCGGACTTGCTGGGCCAGCCTCTCGATCAGCGATGGCACGTCTAGACTGGCTGAAATGGCCGCCGGGAATGGCGCAGCCGCGAAGCGGAACTCCTGTTCCTCCTTGTCCAGCACCGAGCCCAGCACCAGCCCATCCAAAGCCTGTTCGAGGACTGCGCTGGAGACTTTAACGCCATGTTCGCGTAGCGCCTCATTGATCTGCGCCAGAGTGACTCCGGACTTTGCCAGGATCAACAGCGTGATCAGGCGCTCCAGAGCCGTGGAATTGCCCCACATCACCTCGATCAAGTACTCGTTGAACCGGTTCGAGGCCGCGATGCTATCCAGGTCGGCCAACGTGATGACGCGATCCCCACGCTGGTTGATCAGGGCGATCAGCTCCTGGCAGATGTACTGCACGATGTTCGGGTGACAGGCCGAGAGGTCCACGATGCCCCGCACCAGCTTGCTCGAATCCTCCAGGTCGAGGCCCATCTCTTGCAGGGGTTCCAGGATCACGCGTCCCGTATCCCGCGGACTCAGGTAGCTCAAGCGGATGATGTTGCAGAAGTTGAAGAACGCCGAGGCCGAGTCGTGCAGCCTGGCATACAGCACACGCTCGCCACAGAAAATGAAGCGGCAGTGGCCCTCTTGCGCCAACGCGCGAAAGACCTTGAAGAGCCGCTCCTGGTTTGCCGCGTCATACTTGAGCAGGGCGTCCACCTCGTCCAGCAAGATGACCACCAATTGGCCTTCGCGCTCCTGCTTGACGCGCGCAATCAGCCGCATAAAGCTCTCCGGCGAGCAGTCGTGCAGCGTCAGCTTCCACACCGTCTCGATGGTGTCGCAAAAGTCCTCGTAGCTTTGCACAGCCTGGCAATCCAGGTACAGCGGATAGTAGTCCGGCGAGTCTCTGAACAGCCGGTTCAGCTTGGTCAGAATCGAGGTCTTGCCGATCTTCCGTCCGCCCACAATGGCATAGTTGCTATACTGGATGGTACGTGTGATGGTCTTCAGTTCGTGGTCCCGGCCAAAGAACATGTTCTCCGGCACCGGCCCCGACGTCACATAGGGTGACACCACGGTCAGATCGACCTGGCTCAGCAGAACGCTGACAAAGCCTCTCTCAGGGTCTTTGGCAATCAAGATGCGGTAGAGATCGTAAAAGTCCAGCAGCAGAAAGTCGTCCGCAGCGCCGCCGGTCATGCGTTTGAAGCGCGCGCGCAGTTCCTGCCCCCGGCCGGC
>Ga0315291_10008931_pt1 | contig 12296 bp, 9 predicted proteins | sample YL17G12_20_MG_FD_203070 | JGI IMG/M metagenome (GOLD analysis project Ga0315291, IMG submission 203070) | Sediment microbial communities from Yellowstone Lake, YNP, Wyoming, USA - YL17G12_20 | ecosystem: Environmental > Aquatic > Freshwater > Lake > Sediment | place: USA: Wyoming | collected... | reverse complement strand
TTTAACCATTCAGCGATCTGCAGATCGGAATAGGCACCAGTTGCATAGCGCTCGAACATCTCAACTACCACTGGCGCCTTTTCTGGATCAGGAACGCCTACCTTGCGATTCCCATGAAGCTGGCTGACATAGCCCCAGGGAACAGCGCCGTTGTGAAAACCTTGTGTTGATCTTTCCAGCTTACCCTTGTTTGTCTCCTTACTTAAATTATCGGAATAAAATTCTCCAAGCGAGCTGACTAGGTGGAAGAGTAATTTACCTTCTGGAGTGCTTAGGTCGAATGGCTGTTCCACTGCTTTGAAGCTGATTTCCAGGGATTGTAGCTCGTGGACGATCTCCAGCGACCATTCCAACCTGCGCGCAAGGCGGTCTACCTTGTGAACGTAAAGTATCACAAATTCACCTCTACGAGCGCCTTCCCGCATGGCATTGATACCCGGACGGTATTTTTTACGGTATGCTGATACTGCGGGGTCTGAATAAATCTTGACAATCTCGACCTTGTCACGCTCTGCCTGTTCCTTAATCTGCCTGAGTTGAGCATCCAGGCTGAAAGAGTCATTCTGCATCTCTGAAGAATAGCGAATATATGCTGCTCCACGAAGCGGATTTGATGTATCCCTCTGTTTATATCTAGTCATCTCATTTACCTCCTTGAAGTAAAGACTTAATTGATGTGAAAAAGATTAGTTCAAAGGGATGAACTCATCCAGGCCTCCCCTCCGGGAGCAGGACTGTTACCTTTTGTTAGGAAGAATCGTTGGCCTTTTCATTCTCCAGTGCCATCAGGCGCAGATGAACGCGCACCAACCAGTCCACCAGGCTCTTGGGCGGCCGATTGAGATTTATCTGTCGCTCCTGAGGATGGGTTATATCATCTTCCAAGAGGCCATCTTTTTGTTGGTCAGGGTTTTGGGATGAATTTCGACTAACAGGCTCATTTGCCATAATTGCACCTTTTTCGCTAAATAGGGTTCAATGTCTCATATGCGCTTTAGGGGATAAAAGAAAACTCCGGTTCAAGCAGATTGGTTGCTTGAACCGGAGCGTTGAATATGGGATCTTTTAGTATTTGGGATTACTCCACCTTCGAGTTACCCCAGATGGGCAGTTGGCCTGGCAGAATGATACTGCACTGTTTGCCAGACGAACTTCTACCAGTAACAATATTAACTGCCTCCCTAGAAGTCCTCAGGGAAACCCATCGTGATGACCGGCTCGCCCTGATCGCCGGGACCGACTACCATCCACAAGGAGAGTGTGTGGTGGTGGGTGCGATGCGGAGGAGCTTCGTCAGCTTCAAAAAGACTCACCTCGAAGCTGCATTGATCTTGTGTACCTGATTGGAGCGCGGCGAAGGATGCCAGAAAAACAACATCCCACAGCCGGCCTTTATAGCTCTGCCCAAGCGCTTTCTCGCGCTCATTCGGAGTAAGGCGGGCATGCAAATCAGCAGTGATCGCAGTAGGGTAGCGAAAACCAGCTTCCGATGCCATCTGAGAGACATCCAACAGAACGCTATCTGCCAGAGCTTGAGAGCGGGTGTAGGCATAGATCAAGTCGTCATCTTCCTGGATGGTAGATCTCACTGATCGCAGGCAATAATCAGATCTTGTCTCAGAAACACGGCCGTCAAAACCGAGACCGCGCTCTTTGAGCGAAACGAAGCGACCACGACCGATGATCAGGTGATCAAGGACGTCCACATCCAGAAGCTTACCCGCCTGGACGATGGATCGCGTCACGGCGACGTCATCCGGGCTAGGGTCAGCGACCCCACTGGGATGATTGTGACAGACGATGAGCGCCGCAGCGTTGCGGCGAATGGCTTCGCGGAATACCTCAGCCACGCGCACCTGGGCGGAATTCAGATTTCCGTGGTAAACCTCTTCGATCACGATCACCCGGTTACGCGTGTCTAGCAGGATAGTGCGTAAGTGCTCCTGCTCCAAAATCCCCATTTCGTGCAGTAGCAAGGCAGCCGCGTCGGCCGGGCTGTGGATCGTCGGGCGATCTTCTTCGGTGTTGAGCGTCAGGCGCAACCCGAGCTCTATTGCGGCCTTGATTCGTGCAGCGTTCTGTTGACCGATGCCAGGGATGTCAGCAATCTCGTGCGCTGAAGCGCGGCGTAGGTCAAATAACAGGCCGTGGAAGTGAGCCAACAGAGCATCTGCAGTTTCGATGGGCTGCGGACCACCCAATAAGGCAGCCAGCAGCTCGACGATGGTGCATACGTCGGCGCGAGTCGTGACTCGCTCCACAGGGCGCTCCCGTAGAGGGAGCAGCTTATGCTTGGGGGTGTATTTCGTGTTGCCGGGTTTATCCGGCAGTAATAGCAACTGGGACATGTTTTCCTCCGTATAAAGCAATCGCCCGCCCTGGAAGCTTCCAGAGCGGGCGGCGTGTAGGTTGATTGAGGCGGAATTACCGCCAAGTTTGTTCAATGACAGGCAGTCGAGCAGACAGTAATGGATCGCTGGTTTGCACCAGACTGCGCAGTTCGTTGATGGCTGTCTGGGGCGAGATACGTCCGGCAACCAGCAGGTAAACGATCTTGGAGACCGGCTCTTGGTTTTGTTGATCGAGTGGGACGGTCTTTACCAGGTATGCCAAACCTTCGCACACCATCGCCAGGTTCTCTTCAATTGAGCGGTTTAGCGGTGGCAGCGGGGTAATGGCATCTCCAAGGCGCACACAGCGCGGGTTGTGACCGCAGGCCAAATGCATGTAATAGATGTAATCAACGTAGGCTTCCAGCGGGGAGTGGTCGATGATCAGGAATCTACCACCCTGGTCAAGTGACCCGCAATCCCAGCAATGGAATGGCTCGCCGATCTGCACCGGTATGTGTGCTGATTCTATTTGAGTCAATGTGTGTTCTTGCATCATATCCTCCGTTAAAAAAATCAGCGGCCAGCTAAGATTTCGTGTTCGCTGACCGCTGCATATTTGCGGCGAAACGCCTCTTTTATTTTTTCGGTTTTGGCTTGAAGAAAGTGGGTAAGCCCACCTGCTGTGCAACGCCAACCGAGTTCATGGGTATATTGATTATCCCAATCACGATCATGGAAAGTTTCTGAACCGCAGATGGGGCAGAGCGGCAATGGCGCGGGGGCTCGTAGCCCGCCATTACAAAGGTACTCCGCTACGGCTTTGATAGCCGGACAGGCTGTGTCGAGCTCGCACGAGCAATGTTTTTGTTGATCCACCAGGTGAACCTGTGGCTTGACAGAAGGCCCGAAGTCGACCTTATAGCGGTATCCAACTACCATGATACGGATGGGACGTTTGGTGAAACCTTGTTGGGTTATTCGAATGAAGTTATCTTGCATTTGTACCTCCTCAATAATCGAATTCAAAATCGTCATTATTTGGATTGCATAAATCACATGGCTTTTCATCGTACGAACAGCCATCCCAGGGATAGACCCTGACCACGATGTAGCCTTCACCATTACATTTAATGCAAGGTTGATCTGGTGAGGCAATAGGATCTTCCTGTGTGGATTTAACCTGGGCGATTTTGCCATTAAGGCGCAATTTCAAATCGTGGTAAATGTCTAGGTAGGATTTACCAGCCATCGTTATACCTCTGCACCGCGTTTGCGCAACCAGGCCGCAATGGATTCAGAGTCAATTTCAAACGTTCGGCCGATCTTCCAGTTGGCTACAACCTGATGCTTGAAATCCTGGTGATAGGGATAGGCTTTGAACCGTCCATAGATGAGCTGCCGCTTGGATGGTCTTTCTCCCAGCACATCACACAGCAGACTCATTGCCAAATCAGCCGGACCTGACCCTTCGTAACCCCATGCAAAACCAGTTGGGCTGTGCAGTAATACGTGTCGTAAGAGTCGCGATCTCCCGGATGGCAGGATGACTTTCACCATCCCACCGGGTTCACCGCGGTAAATCTTCTTGACCATATTGACCTCCGGGTGAAAAATATGTAGAGATTGCCCCAGGTGATCTAAGGGCAATCTCTTGTAGACTAGAACGGTATGTCTTCGGCTTGGTTCGCGACTGAGCCATTACTGACGGGTTCAGTTTCACCTTCCCCTTCCCGCCCAGACAGGAAACGCACCGTGCTGGCACTCACTTCGAAAGATGAAGCAGGAGAGCCATCCTGGCGAGTGTAGAGCCGTGGGCCGCCCGTTTCCGGGTCACAAACCAGCCGGCCTTCTACCAGCACCAGGCTGCCTTTATGCAGGTACTGGTTGCAGTTCTCAGCCGTTTTACCCCAGGTCGAAACGCGGAACCAGGCGGTTTCTTTTACAACCTGGCCACTCGAGTCGGTGTATTGGCGGTTGGCCGCCAGGTTGAAATTGGTCACCGCTTGCCCAGCAGAGGTATAGCGCATCTCAGGGTCGCGACCCAGGTGACCGGCGATGATGATCGTTTGGAATGACATGTGATTTTCCTCCGTTTTTATGTGGAATTACTTCTTGCCATTGTGGTTGGCGAGCCAGGCGCGCAGTGCTTCGCGCGAAGCCGGGTACACCTCTTGATGGGCAGATTTGAAGGCGATGAATGCTTCCAATTCTGCAGCGTTGGTTGTGTCTACCGTGATTCCATCCAGGTATTGAAGTCCCTCTGTTTGGGAGGCGGATGCAATCGGCGAAGCCACTTGCCTGGTCGATTTTTCGGATCGTCCATTTCCGTTCGATCCATGTCCATTCGAGGTGTGGCTCTCCAGACCAGCAGTCCTGGCTACCTCTTTATCGTACAAGCTGTTGCCGAACTGCTCTCCTAACTGCCGAAAACAGCGCTTCAGGCAGTCGGTGACTGCTCCGGCGATGGCCATATCCAGAGCCTCAGGAGTGTCGCCAGAGAAGATGCAGCGCCCAGCATCCGCGTGGCTGTAGGCCTTGCCATCCAGCTCGACCGTGATCCGCCCAGTGATGTAGACTACACCAGCGATCTCGGTGGTAGGCTTGCCATCTTCGCCCAACACAGGCACCTTCTTCTTGAGGCGCTGGTCGTAAAAAGTGACTGCCTTATCCCACCGCATTATGTGCGGCTCGGTAAGCAGGTCAAACGACCAGCGGAACAGGAACAGGTCATTGGCAGCTTCGATTACATCGTAACCTTCCAGGTAAGGTACTGTCCCTGACCCGGAAGCCTGGCGGCGCTTGACGCGGTTCATATCCAGCGGCTGTTGCAGCCTTAAAAGGATTTGATCAGCAGCTGTATCAAGCATGGGTGGATCTGACGTTTGCATGGATTGTTTCATTAGTTCCTCCGTGTGATTAATTGTGAATGTTGGTTGCGTGTGTTGTCTTTCCAGCCCGGATTCGGAAATCTTCTTTATCTTAGTGAGACGGACTGCTTCGATGTGCTTACAGCGCAAGCCAAATCGCTGGCAGCGTCCGCTGAAATCCGGGCAGGTGCAGGTCCAAGCATCTTCTTCCAGTGAGATGGTGTAGCGGTTACCCTTGCTGGCAACCATCCAGGTGCAGTCGGTCAGGACTATCACCTGCATCTCACCACGCTGCAAGGCAGCCTGCGCTCGAGCTATGCGTTCATGTTGGAGTTGGTTCTCCAGGGTTGAGGGTGCGTTAATCATCGTGTTTGTATTTCGCTCCTTTCATGTCAAGAGACAAACGTGTGGGGATTGGTTTCCGACGTTGATCAGACACACTACGATCAAATGTCTGACCGACGTTATGCTTTCCTGATGCCCCTCACTTCAGGGCACGTCAGGGCAGCAAACCTCGATTGCTGAACGTATCCAGCCTCCGAAGTTTGCTGCTCTGATACTGTGATAGGCTACCCGGCCGGTGATAAACCAACCGGGCAGCCTGTAAATTCGATGTTTGGCATCTTATGAGCCTGATCTTTGCGGACGACTTATATGGAAATACAGTTTCCCAGCGCTTCTCACGACCCACCCCCGGACTAAGGGGCAGCGGCCACCGCCTGCCAGGGCAGAGCGTTCACGCAAAGAGGCTGTTTGTTAAGGTGCAGGCTGCTTTTTAAAACAGCAAGGCCGGTGCACTTCCCTCCTGGAGTTAGTACACCGGCCAACGTATGAGTCACAGAACTATTCAGTTGTTCTCCATCCCCCCATACCTCTAGCAATTATGGCAAATTACAGTTATTAAAAGCTCGTTTTACTAAAAGATTAACGTTTAGTACCGTTTACCTGACTCATGATGCGCCGCGCAACCACTTCCGTCGTGCCACGTGGAGCCCGTAACTCGGATGGGTCTAGGGTCTCCGGCACCGTCAGCTCTGCGCCGCGGGCATCTTTGAGAAAATCCGCCAGGCTCTCTTCGTAATCCCGGCTCTGCAGAAAACCGTGTACCCGGACGCGATAATTCTTCTCGACCACCACCGGCGCGCTCAGGTTACCCTTGGGTACCCGGATGGTGATGAAATCAGCCGCATCCTGGACTTCGTTGAGCGGCTTCTGTGGTAGGTCCGGGTCACGGTAGCAGGCCAGGCGGAAAAGCAGATCGTCAGCGTACTTCCAAGTCCTGACTACAATCCCCTCGAGAACAACATCATTGATCATGGCAACCTCCATTGAGAAGTGTTTAAAATAAATTGGCCGGTACTAATCTCCAGCTGGAGCATCTCGGCCAACGTGTATGCGGCGTTTGATTACGCCAATCAGATCTTGAGTAAAGTGCCTGAGCCCGGTGGAGACCGTGTTTCATTGCTCAGGCTATGGTTATCATACAAGATTGCGGATTGAAAGACTAGGGGCAGGTGTCCCGTTGAGGGAGGGACAATTGTCCCGTATATATCATTCTCCATGGCTTTAAATTTTATTCAAATATCCTAATTATTTGGAGAATGAAAATTTATCCATCCAAATCACCTTCAATAGGTTGGAAGTTTTACATTAAATATCATGTAACATTTCTAAGTGAGCTTGAATTTAGCAATCTAAGCAAAAAAGCTCAGTCTTCTTATCCCAAATAACGATGCGCTTACCGCGCACGCCGCGAGGCCTTTCAGCCATCATGATCAGGCGCAGGTAAGAGCGCTTCTCCCTCTTCATCAAGAAACAGTCGAAGTAGATATCCGAGGTGATGTTACCAACGACAAAGACTCGATTCTTGGTACCTCCAGAATCATTTCGAAAAGTATAAGAATTACGGATGGTTAATATTGATCGTATTGAAGAGGAAAAAAGAGGGCAATGGACGCAGGTCCTTACCACGTAAGGCTAAATGTCCCGATGTTGATAGAGTTAATGACTATTTAGTGAATTGGTTATCCCATTCTTATACACTAATCACTGCTATCGATCAAAGTTGCAGAAAGAAATTATCGTAAATGTTAGGTATTTTTATTGCGTGAAAAAATAGAACGTGATACATTAATATCAGATGAAAAGCCTTGATTTTTTATTTAAGGTGTATCGTCAGGGGTTAGCATTAACTCGAATAAGTACATTGTTCCCCAGTAGATATTTTTATTTTATATATCTCTTGCCTAGATTGACTAAAGATTTTTTTATTCCTTTTGATATTAATAGCGCGGCTGGAGGAAAAAATGGATAATGCATTACTAAAAGATACAAGAAATAATAAGAAATACATCAAATTGCTACTTTTATCATTTACTTTCGTGCTGCTTATCCTTTTGGGTATTAATTCAAAAGTAATAATGGCTCACTCTAATAGTTATGATAACAAATCTGAGCTCTACTATTTTCTACCGACAAGCACCATACAACCGAACAAGACTATTTCTTCTTCTGAGAAACAAATAGAAGGTCAACAAGATTGTAAGGGCTATTTATCAGATCCCCAAGGGGATAATGTCTATTATTGTACAACCTCTGATTGTCCTTATGGAAACTGTACTTGGTGGGCATTTAGACAAAGCAATTATATTAGTCCCGATTTATGGGGAATTGGTTCGGGGAATAATAAACGCTGGGGAGATGCCTTCGAGTGGAAAGAAATCGCGGATTCTTGGGGTTATAAGACATGTAGTACCAATAAAGAAACTTGTCCCGTGCTTCTTGGAGCAATAGCATGGTGGAATAGCGCCCCAAATCATCCTTTAGGCCATGTGGCATATGTGGAAGGCAACAATCCTTTTAAGGTATCGGAAATGAATTGCTCCAAAAATATAACCCCTAATTATCCTACACCGCCTACAACGCCTGTCCTGTGGGTTAATCAAGGAGAACTAGATCCAATCGCAGGAAATAATCCAGATGGATATATATATGGATTTCCAGCTGACCCAGTTTCTTTATATAGTAATGATGGTTTTTTCCCTGGAAACAAATTGGTGTTTGATACGCCAATGAATTATTATAATTTGCCCGATTTTATGAATGATAAAACATCCTCAATCCACATAGCATTTGGGTGGGTAGTTAAGGTATATGAAGATGCAGATGTAGGTGGGGGGTGTCTTAGGCTAGATTCAGATAATGTAGACCTCTCAACTGCTCATTATAAAAATAATAATCACATCGTTAATGATAGTATTTCTTCTATTCAAATTTTTAATAATATGTGTCCAGTAGATTGTCCAGGAACGAACAATGTAAACGGTTTACAAGCGAACACTGTTATAGAAGGAATATGCAGTTCTCCGCCAACTGATGATTCAGCGAAATTCATAGCAGATATTACTCTCCCTGATGGCTCTGTGGTCTCTCCTAGTCAAGCTCTTACCAAAATATGGCGCATGAAGAACACCGGCACAAGTATCTGGGGGGAAGGTTACAAGCTGGTACTTGTAAGTGGTGAGCCGATGGGCGCGCCTTCAGAAGTTGATGTCCCATCCACTTCTCCCGATCAAGAACAAAACTTGAGCGTGCCATTCGTCGCCCCGGGAGACTACGGGGAGCATTCTAGCTACTGGCGCATGCGTAACCCCTCGGGCACTTATTTTGGCGACACAATCCATATACTTATCTCTGTGTATCCAAATAATCCGGGTAGTCACATTGTAGTCTTCGATGCCACACCAGACTCTCCCTCAGAAGCCAACCCCGTCCATTTGATTGGCAGGATTAATTATTACGATGAGTTCCGCTCGATGCGTTTCGTGGTCGGCACGGATGTGTTCGAGATGACCAACTTCCAACAAATTGGAAACCAGCTAGAGATCAGCGCCGATTGGAATACCGGCAATCTGGAGCGTGGGGATTACGCCATCGCCTTCGAGGTTGCCAGCGTGGGTGACCCTGATTGGGAGCATGCCGAGCGCCAGGTGCAAATTTATACTCTGATTGGCTTGCCTAATCCCGATAACCACCCTCCAGACCGTCCCATTTTGAAAAGCCCTTATGACTGGTATCTCAAGGACAATGCCGGTGCACCTGCTCCCGTCGAGATGTGCGTTTACCCATCCAGCGATCCGGATGGTGACCCGGTATACTACTATTTCGATGCTTACAGCCCCGAAAACGGGGATGTCAACAGTGGTTGGATTTCAAGCACCTGCTGGGAGCCAACACTGCAACCTGGGCAATATTCCTGGAAAGCAAAAGCGGGCGATCTATCGGCAGACTCGGATTGGAGCAGCGAAACCTGGAACTTTACCGTGGCAAAAGGTGGAGTATATATTGGAGATATCACCTTCTACCAGCCAAACACAAATGATACCCATTTTTGTGTAGATGTTACCTATGATGGAATTCAGGCGCCGGAAGTACGTGCCTGGATCAACCTTGCCCCAGATGGCTCAGAAGGTCCCGATTGGCATTTACTGGATCATTATGGTCCTGGTGCACCACCTGATTGCACCCAGTCAAATAACCAACATGGCTTCTGGATTCGATCGCCATCGTTTGAATCGGGGACACATCTAATCAAAATCAATGCAGTCAAGACCGACTCAGGTGCCAATGCGACCAAGACGACCTACTACACGATTGATTACATCAAACCACCCGACCCCAACCTGCTGGCACCATCCACACCACAAAATAACGGCACCTGGTGGAATACCCCAGACATTCAATTCAATTGGAGCTCGGCCTGGCGGACGGATACTTACACGTTAAGAGCAAGCACATACGCCAATCCCTGGGATGACCCATCTCCTGTATTCGAGGTCAACCTTGGTTCAAACACGACCAGCTATACGCATACATTTAGTCAGGATTATCACCAGCTATTCTGGAGCGTGAGGGCTATTAATAACATGGGTTATGGTGATGCAGGCCCCAATGTATGGTTCGGTATTGACCGGGTCATACCGACCTGCCAAGTTCAGCCATTGCAGCCAAAGGTGTTTGAAAATGTCTTTCAGGTGAATTGGCTCGGCACGGATGATTCGGCAGGTGTAAGCTCGTATGATATCCAATACATGGACTCTGTCCGCGGGGAGTGGCGAGAATGGCAGGTGAACCAATCTCCCAGCAAGACCTATGACGTATTCGTCGGACAACCGGGTCATGTATATTACTTCCGCTGCCGGGCAACCGATAATGCTGGTAATGTTGGGAATTATCCAGATCAACCTGATACGCAAACCATGGTGGATCCAGCATCCCGCCCACCAACCCTATGGTGGGATGAAGGTTATGGTTTCAAACGCAATCTCATCGTTCTAAATAAAATGTCAGATGTTGACCTGCCAGTCGGATACACCGTACAGCTCAGCTTTGATAATTCAACCATCCCGACTGCTGCTGATCTCTATGTAGCTTCACAATCGGCCATTAAATGTGATGATTTGAGAGTAGTTTATAACGATACAACGGAAGTAGCTCGATTAATCGATATATGTACAAGCGACAAAATCAACATCGTGTTTCGTACTCAGGTGGCTATTCCCGCAGGAGATAGTGATAGCACCTCTCACCAGCTCTACTACGGCAATGCGGATGCGGTTAATCCTCCCTCTGACCGAAATCAAGTATTGTATCCAGTACTAGATGCTTATTCCCAACGGGTCTTCGATATGCGGGAAGGCAGTGGATTAACCCTACGCGATGCTACTGGTAATGGTGATGCAACGGTGAGCGACCAATTAAGCTGGGTCGCCGATGGAAAATTTGGTCCAGCAGTCTTAATACCGGGTGACTTAACTCCTCCTCCACGCCCTGCAATCTATGCAGGTTATGGACCCCAGCCTGATTGCGATTTTACTGCCGAATTATGGCTGAGAAGATTGGTTGGTCATCAATATGGCGGGCAATTAATCCAACAAGAAATAGGGGGGCCTAACCCCTGGCGATGGGCATTTACGATGGACGGTGACAGATTGCGCCTGTCTGTTGAGGGAGCAGCAGATGCAGTATTAAGTGATGGAACCTTAGCCGATCCAACATACTTCTATTACTGGCACCATATAGCAGTCACGCATCAATGCAGCGGTGAAGTGCGATTCTACATAGATGGAGCATTGGATTCCGTGAAATATCTCTCAACTGGATGGGTAGAACCTGCGGCAGCTCCACTTCGAATCGGAAATAATGCCTATGATACCAATCGACTTGCTGGAGCTGTATTTGGCGCAGCGGTATCCAATAGTGCACGGACCGATTTTTCTTATGGTCAGTTCGCGAAGATATTAATTGAACCATCTGTGACGGCAGGCGATCCACTCACCCCTCCCGGTGGTGGAGAAGCTGACTTGGTATTCCTGAATCTGGCTAGTTTTCCGAAACCCTCAGGGGGGATGATCATGCAGGCATTGGTTCAAAATCAAGGCACCATCGACACGCTAAATGGATTTTATACTGACCTATACCTGAACCATATTCCTCAAGGTCCGGGCGACCTTGCTGATAGCCTGCAGTTCTGGGTCGATGATCCTATTGCTCCTGGCGAAATCGTGACATTAACAACTGTGATCATTGAATTACCTGGGTTAATAAACTCACCTATGGAACCGACTGCTGAAAGCTCGGGAACGTTATATGCACAGGTGGACTCATCAGGTGCGGTCAGTGAGACCAATAAGGTCAATAACATCTTTGCAGATGGGTTGTACGTATGCACCGCCACCTCTGACCAATATGAGAGTGATAATGAACCTTTGAATGCTTCCTACTTACCTCCGGGCCAATCTCAATTGCATAATTTTGATGCACCAGGAGATCAGGATTGGGTCAAAATCGACGCGCAAGCAGACATTACCTACACGCTAAGGACCTATGACCTGGGAAGCTCGTCAGACACCTACCTATATCTTTACGATGCGGATGGTACAACCCTCTTAGCGTCGAATGACGACTATATCGGCTCATTAGCATCTGAGATCGTCTGGCAGGCGCCTGCAGATGGGATATATTATGTACTCATCAAACACTGGAACCCGTCGGTGGGGGGATGCGGAACGCGTTATACACTAACTTTCATAGAAGG
>Ga0315291_10008930_pt1 | contig 12296 bp, 9 predicted proteins | sample YL17G12_20_MG_FD_203070 | JGI IMG/M metagenome (GOLD analysis project Ga0315291, IMG submission 203070) | Sediment microbial communities from Yellowstone Lake, YNP, Wyoming, USA - YL17G12_20 | ecosystem: Environmental > Aquatic > Freshwater > Lake > Sediment | place: USA: Wyoming | collected... | reverse complement strand
CCGTCCAGCTCGGCTTCAGCCGCACCGCGGCCTCGTACTCCTCGCGCGCCTCCTTCAGCTTCTCCACGCGCTCGTACACGACGCCGAGGTTGTAGCGCAGGCGGTGCTGGTTGGCGTCGACCTGCAGGCCCTTCTGGTAGACGCGCACGGCGTCCCAGAACCTGCCCTGGGCCTCGAGCACCGTGCCGAGGTTGATATAGGAGGGGACGAAGGACGGATCGACGGCGATGGCCTTCTGGAAGTTCTCCTCGGCCAGGCCGTGGTTGCCGAGCGCTTTGTAGACATTGCCGAGGTTGTAGTACACGTCGCCGCGGTTCGGGGCGAGGTCGATGGCCCTCTCCAGATGGGGGATCGCCTCGCCGTAGGCCTCGATCCTCTTGAGGATCACGCCGAGATTATTGTGCGCCTCCACGTAGTCCGGCCTGATCTCGACGGCCTTCTGGAACAGCTCGATCGCCTTGCGGAACCTCGCGGTCTTCTCGCACACGCTTCCCAGGAGGTTGTAGGCGATTGCGGAATCGGGCTCGCTCTCGAGGATGCGCATCGCCAGCTTCTCCACCAGCGGGAACTCGCCCATCTTGAAGGCGTTGCGCGCCCGGGTGAGGATCTCGGGGGTGGTCATGCTCTTCACTTGTATATCCTCGAAGGCCGCGCGCTCACCTCGGCCGAAAAGGCGCTCTGCTGCCGCGGCTCGGAGGAGTCGTAGGCCGCGACGGCGAAGTAGTACAGGCTGCCGTTGGCGAGGCCGCCGATCACGATGCGCGTGGCGTCGCCCGCGTCGATGGGCGAGTCGCCGGCGCCGAGGGCGCTAGAGGCGCCGAGGGCGCTAGAGGCGCCGAGGGCGCTAGAGGCGCCGAGGTAGGTGTGCGGAGCCTCCCCGTAGTACACCATGTATCCCCTGACCCCGGGCTCGGTCGACTTGCGCCAGGAGAGGGTGACCGTCCCGTTGCCGGGGGAGGCGGCCAGTCCCGCAGGCGGCACGGGGGGGAGGTTGGGCTTATAGACGACGCGCAGGCTGGATACCCGGGGGGATTTCGCGCGCGTGCCGTCGGGGAACAGTTCCACCATGAGCTGCACGTAGCGGCCCCGCACCGTCTCGGGGAAATCGCCCGGCGGTCTGAAGGGCACCCAGTCGTTCTCGCTCTTCAGGATGCGCGGGCCGGTCCAGGCGTCGGAGACCTGGTAGGAGAACTGCGCTGCGGAGTCGCCGGGCTCGCTGGAGGTCGCCTCGATGCGCAGGATCCGCGTCCCCGTGAAGCCGAGATCGATGATGCTGGACACCGCGGTGCCGGTCCTCCCGAGGAAGCGCTGAAGCGTCGGCGCCTCCACGAACCTGCGCGAGAGGCGAAGCTCGTCGAGGAAGCCCGTGAATCCAGCGCCGAGAATGAGAGGGCCGGAGTGCTCGCGGCCGACGCGCGCCGCCGCGACGTCTCCCGCCTCCCCGCCCGTGGCCGTGATCAACGAAATCGCCTCGGGGGCTCCATCCAGCAGGTATTCCAGCATGCCCGTGTGGGCGTCGTACCGTAGAAGATGGTGGTGCCAGACCCGGGGGAGGAGCTGCCGTGTGCCGACGAGAGTCACCGACATGCGCTTCCCCGTGGGCAGCGTGAACAGGTCCTGGAACTCCCAGGCCAGCCTCCTGTTCGCGAGGGACGCACGCAGACCCTGCGGGATGCTCCTCCCGCCCTCCTTCAGGGAGCCCTCCCACGCGAGGATGGTTTCGCCGTTGGAAAGGGTCGCGGGGTACAGCCACAACTCGATCGTGAAGTCTCCCCAGACCGTGCCGGGGCTGAACAGGGACCCCGAAGGGGCGGTCAGGCTCACGCCCGATGAGCCTCCCGTGAAGGCCGCGCTCCCGCTGCCCATGGCGGTGAAGGACTCGCTCGCGGCGGGCGCGGTTTTCGCATACTCGTAGCCTGCCCCCGCGTCGGACTGGTCGGCGGAGTTGAAGTGGAACAGCAGCTCGGTGGTTCTGTCAACGGCGTACTCGCCCGTGGACAGGGCGAGGTCCTGGAAGCCCCAGCGGCCGGGAACGACGGCCAGGCCGTCAAGCGCGCGCATGTCCCTCCACCGCCTGTCCTTGCCCAGCTCGATCGCCTTCTCCTCCCCGGGCAGGGAGGGGGCGAGGAGGCAGAGACAGAGCGCAAGCGCCGCGGAGGGTCGTATTCCTTTCCGGCCCATGGAGATGTACATTACCATTATAATCGGCAGACAGGGGCATTTCCATTGACGAGTTCCGTGACGAGTTCCGTCGACCCGCGCGACCGGGAGTATCCGGACAGGCCGGGGGTCTACATCATGAAGGACGCCGACGGCCGCACCATCTACGTCGGCAAGGCGCGGAGCCTCCGAAGCAGGGTCCGCTCCTATTTCAACGGCGAGAAGGACATCAAGACCCGCTTCCTGCTGGCGAACATGGCCGACATCGAGGTCATCATCACGGGCACCGAGTACGAGGCTCTCATCCTCGAGAACAACCTGATCAAGCAGAGGAAGCCCCGGTACAACATCAACCTCAAGGACGGCAAGAGCTACCCCGTGATCCGGATCACCGCCGAGGAGTTCCCCCGCGTGTACCGCACCCGGCGGATGATCTTCGACGGCTCGGAATACTTCGGCCCGTTCCCCAAGCCGCAGGCCATCGACCTGTACCTCCACCTCATCCAGCGCCACTTCCCCCTGTGCAAGTACCGCGGCTCGCAGAAGAAGCGGGCCTACCCCTGCCTGAACTACCACATGGGCCGCTGCGCGGGGGCCTGCTGCGGAAAGATCACGCGCGAGGAGTACCTGAAGATCGTCGACGGGGTGCGAAAGCTCCTTTCGGGAAAAAGCGAGGAGCTGCTCGCCGACCTGCGCGAGAAGATGCGGGATGCCTCCGCTCGGCTCGACTTCGAGAGGGCGGCGCGACTGCGCGATCAGATCGCCGCCATCGAAGAGGTCTCCGTCGAGCAGAGGGTGATGGAGTTCACCGAGGAGGACCGGGACTACATCGCCCTGGCCGCGAGCGGGGAATCCCTGGTGATCGTCGTGCTGCAGGTCCGGGGGGGAAAGCTCCTTGGCAAAGAGGTGTTCCAGGTCTCCGAGTGGGCCCCCGACGAGGAGTCACTCGCGCACTTCGTGAGCAGCTACTACGGCGAGAGGAAATCCGCGCCCGGGGCGGTCTACGTTTCCAGGCCGCTCGAGGTCGGGGCGCTCGCCGCCTACCTCAAGGAGATCGCCGGCCGGCAGGTCTCCCTCAAGATGCCGCAGAGGGGAAAGCACACCGCGCTCATGGCCATGGCCGAGGAGAACGCGCGCGAGGAGGCGGCCAAGGCCGCAAAGGGGTCCGAGGCCGCCATCGCTCTGGAGGGCCTGCGGCGCGACCTAGGACTCGCCGCGGTCCCGCGCAGGATCGAGGGCTTCGACATCGCTCACCTCGAGGGGGAGGACACGGTGGCGTCCCTCGTGCGTTTCACGGAGGGAAAGCCGGACAGGAAGCTCTACCGCGCCTTCACGATCAGGAGCCTGGGCGGAAAGGTGGACGACTTTGCCGCCATCCGCGAGGCCGTCGCGCGCCGCTATACCCGAGTGCTGAACGAGGAGCTGGAGCGGCCCGACCTCATCCTGATCGACGGAGGCAAGGGGCAGCTTTCCTCCGCGCGGAGCATCCTTGCGAGCCTCGGGCTTGAGTCGATTCCCGTGGTGGGCCTGGCGAAAAAGAAGGAGGAGATCTTCCTTCCCGACAAGGAGGAGCCCCTGCTCCTGGCTGAGGACTCGCCGAGCCTGCGCATCCTGGAGGCCGTGCGCGACGAGTCGCACAGGTTCGCCACCACGCTGCACAAGAAAAAACGGGCCAAGCGCGTTGCTCTCACCCTGCTCGAGGGCGTGCCGGGCATCGGCGAGAGGCGGAGCAGGAGGCTGATGGAAGTCTTCGGCTCCGTGGAGGCAATGCTGGGGTGCAGCCCTGAGGAGTTCCAGAAGAAGAGCGGGCTGCCTAGGGCGACAGCCGCCATGCTCCTTGCCCGGCTCGCCGAACGATATAGTAGACCGCCAGGCGAAGCAGAAGGGGGTGGAGGTCTGCCTTGATCGAGCGCAGCCGCTCGTCGAAGGCCGCTCACCAGTTGCGTCGCTTCCGCAGAGCGCGACAGATGGCGGAAAATACCAAAAACGCCTGCCGACAGCCAGCGGGCCCCGGTTTCCGAGTGACGGAGCAGTTGTCTTGGACTCCGGGGTTCAGAGCAGCGAGAGGAGGGTTTCCACTGTCAGGCCTGCCTCCCGGATGATGGCCCGCAGGGTTCCCTTCGCGATCTCCTTGTGATCGGGAACAGTGAGTCGACGGAAAGGCGGGTCACGATGCCGCAGAATCATGTGGCTGCCCGTCTGGTGGTCCAGCTCATAGCCGGCCTCCCGAAGCGCAGCAACAAGGACTCTGCCCGAGACCCGAGGCAGCACGCTCAGACGATTACCTCGACGACTTCCTCGTTGATCGACGGAGGGATTGGCTCGCGGTGCCGGTTCAGACTCTCGAGGTATCCCTTTATCGCGTCACGGATATTCGCGAGGGCTTCCGCCCGGGTTGCTCCTTGCGAGATGCATCCATGAAGTGCAGGACACTCGGCGACAAAAACGCTGTCTTCATCTTCTTCGATAACAATCCTGTAGCGCATTGTACTTCCCTATTTCTAGGATAGCGCTCGCCGGCAACCCAGTCAAGGACAGCCCGTGGCAAGACTTCCTGGAAAAGGCTCCAGAGGAGGGATGGTCAGCCTCGCAGCCGCCTCAGCGCGTCGAGCGTGGAGGGGAGCACCTGCTCGACGCCCGGCGGCGCCGCAGCCGATTGCCCTTCCCCTTTCGGGGACACGACCAGCACGCGCGCGCCCGCCGCAACGGCAGCCTCGATGACGTGCTCGGAGTCTTCGATCACCGCGCACTCGTCTGGCGGCACGCCCAGAGCTTCCGCAGCGCGGAGGTAAAGGTCACGGGCGGGCTTGGCGCGCGGCACATCTGTCGAAGTGACAACAGGGTCGAACCCGGCTGCGAGGCCGAGGATCTCCAGAACGAATGGTAGTGACAATTATCGCGCCTGCCGGGTACTTCGTAGGAGTCCAGGTTGGGGTTCGGCCCGGAGAGCAGCAGGGAGAGCGCAACTGACTGTGCGGGAAGGGTCGGCGAGATGAGTTCTCCCAGCACGGAGGGGGTGGAGGAGGGGATCGCAGTTCACACGAGGGTTGCGCGGCTCGTGCGAGGGCATGGATCTGGCGCGTGTGGGAACGGGAGGGAGGAGAGTCAACCCAGAGAAGCGGCTTCGAGTCCCGGGGGGCTGCGCCGGTCTTGATGAGGTGGCGGAGGATCCTGAGGACCTGCTGGGGATCGGTGATGACTGGCCTCTCGCAGCGCTTGCGCGCTGCTGCCGGCTCAGACGAGGACCCGCATCTGGGAATCACAGCGGGTACAGCGCAAGGGGCTATCGCTGTCCGCTGCGCAGCCAGCTGCCGCCTACGAGGTCAACTTCGTACACCTTTGCGAGCAGTCGTGCCCAGGCGGAACGGGACGCCTTGACCGACACGGACTGATCCAGGGTGTCCTGGGAGGGTGTGCCGAGGCGCAGAGCAGGCTGCGGTTGGTGGTTCTTCTGCCACCTCTCTGGAGCCAGGCGGGCAAGGTGGGGCTTGCGGGACCACCCTCCCGGCGCGCAAGCGCGCCTGCCGGACGAGGTGTGCCACGGGAGCGCGAGGAATACAACCCATAGCGACGATTATGTTACGCGTAACATAATCGCACCTACGGCCTGTACTCCTCTCGGGCTCGCGGCACCTGGTCCCGTAGCCCGCACCTCCTCCGCCTCGCTCCCGAGGGCTGGAAGCGCGACCATCCACCCCAGCCATCCGTCCGCTTCGGTCCGCCCGAGGAGCCGCAGCCCGAGCTGTCGGTGTCGGCCAAGCAGAGCCGCGCCGCGTGGGCCCGCCTGATCAAGAAGATCTACGAGGCGGATCCCTAGGGCGGCAGCAGGTCGTAGACCTGCGAGAGCCCCCTGAGCTGCTCTCGCTGTCACAAACCCATGAAGGTCATCGCAGTAAGAATGTGTCAATAAATTAAATTTACAACTAAGACGAACGATTTGGACGGATAATGTAGTTCCATTCACCGTGAAATGATTGAAGCGACAAGTTAACAACAGCCATTTCTATGTTTGTCACCTTTCGGCCCGAGGGATATTGTCTACGATCAAGCCGACAGTGCACTCTTAGCCCTTTGGCCGTTGTAGTACCGGCTATCAGACGTACGACCGTTTCATAATCTCGCAATGGTTCGCCTCGCCAATTTGATGAAATGAAAGAAAATAGCCGATGTTCAACCTTGTTCCATTTACTGGTCCCTGGAGGAAAATGACAGACCATGATGTTCAATCCCGCCTCATCAGCGAGTTTCTGTAGCTCCAACTTCCACAATCGAAGTCGATATCCGTTACTGCCACCTGCATCCGCGGTGATCAACAACTGAGATGCTCCTGGATATAGACGTTTCCCTTCGTAACGCCACCAGCCTTTAATCGAAGCAACAGCAAAAGCCCCCGTGTCGTGATCTGTTCCCACATTCACAAATCCACGATTCCTCCCCAGATCATAGATGCCGTATGGATATGCGCGTGGAACAGAAGGATCCGGAAAATCATGACCGTTGACTTTCTCTGCTGATTTCTTTTTCCTCCACTGTTGACCCTTGTTTTCGTAGTTCCCGATCAATTCCTTCTTTTTCGTATCTACGGAAATAACCGGAAAGTGCTTCCTCAGCGCCTGTTGTACTTGCTTGTTAAGGTCACGAAATTGTGCATCCCTGTCCGGATGATCCTTCCCTTCCTCTGTTTTCCGAGTCCCTTGTAGACTGTAGTCCATCTCACGAAGCATCTGAGCCACTTTCTCATGGCTCACCGGATGTTTGGCGGCGGTCAGTTCCATTGCCAACGTGCGGGTACTTTTACATGTCCAGCGTAGGGGGGATTGCGGATCGCCTCGTGTCAGCGGTTCAACTAAGGACTCTAAGTTATCCGGTAAAGCAGGATCTATCACATGCAGAGTCGGGCGACCAGCCCCCGGGCGCCGTATGCGTCCGATCTCCAAGGGTTCGAGGTTCAGTTCACTGATCCCTTTGGTGATCGTCATTCGAGACAAACCACAGGCGCGATTCACCGTTGATATTCCACCATACCCAAGTTGTAGCGCTTCCGTGGCCGCAACCATTCGACGTGTGCGTTCGTTCAGATGGGGCCAAAGTTGTGTGAGCTTTTGCGCAAGCCTATCCTGTTTCCTCTTCATCAAATCGAATTATATCATTCACGATTTGATTGTGAAGTTTCGCAGTTTTCTCAGATGCGATAGCTGCGGAAAGTCGTGATTACGCCGAATACGCCAGGGCCTCGATTAACACCATGGCATTTTTCTTAGTGAGCATCGGCGTTCCGGAACTCGAAAATATGCGCCGGCTCCATAGGAGGCGACGCAGCGACGCCATCGCATCGATGAATGAAGGTACCCTCTTCTGGGGGTACCATGGCAGGATCACAACGCTGCTGTTCTTGGATTTGCTCTTCAAAAACCACAGCCACAGGACGCTGTACAACCAGAATGAAAATGCCGCTACCCGTTGCGGACCTTCAGCGGATCGCAGTTGAGGCTCTTCGCCCCCCAGGGACTGCTTCACGTTTTTGAAAGTATCCTCGATGGACCAGCGAGAGGCATAGTGCTCTATGACCTCTTGCGGTTTTTGACTGACATCCGTGGTGAAGAAAAAATCATCCTTCATTTTCCCGCTCGGATCACGGCAGATGACCAAGAGTACCGGGCGCTCGGGGCAGACGGCATACCACACGACCTCTTGGGTGAACACCATTCGTTGGACGCTCTTGCCCCGCTCATTCACGGTGACCGTGGTCCACTTCGTGACCTTCTGAGCGATTTGCCGTGGGGTCGGGAGTCGATCGCCCTTCTTGCGAGGCCGACCCCGGCGAGGTTTCTTCTGTTTGCACAATACCTTGTACAGTGCCGCATCATGGCGAAGTCGCGAGATCAAGTCGGTCCTCGGCAGATGCCTGCCCGCCAAAGACGCATAGAATCCGTCGGCACAGAGTTGGAACTGACGCTGGGGGAACCAGGAAGCAACTTGGATGACCATGTGCTCTGCCAAATCCAGGAGGGTCGCCCCTCCCTTGGTGTGCAGGCGCACATTGAGGGGGAGAGCGAAGGGCTCTCCTCCCCACGGGGGGTCGATTTTCAAGGCTAAAACAACAATATTCAAGCCGAAACAGTGCACTGTTTTCTGAGAGGTTGAACGCACGGCGTCACGCCACCAACCGGCACCGACGATCTTGCGTCCCGTCTTATGAAAGGCGGTATCATCCAGAAGCAATCGCAGAAAACCGGCGGGGTAGAAACTGTCAACCAGAAGAACCGCCAAGAGCCGCCACATCTCGGCCATACTCCAGGAAGCGCAACGGAAGAAGCGGTGGAAGGAATCGTGGGCACGCGGGATGGGAGAGACTGCGATGCGGTAGATGCCGGTGATCGTATGGCGCGCGGTGCACATGCACCAAGCAGCGGCCAAGGAACAGAAGAGGGAGAAGGAAGGAGAGGTGAACACGGAACGGAAGGAGGAGAGGATGTCAGCCCAGAGGGTGGCGTCGGTGTTCATGACGGCCTCCGTTGTTTCTCGTGGCGGATTCTTTTCGACAACGTGCGAAGGCCACGGAGAGCCTGAGCATCGAGGGCACGCTGTGAGTGTCGATACTTTCTGATCCCTTCTTTGACTTCGCTGAGGTCCTTGGGTCTAAGTGTCAGGATGCAAGTTTTGCCGTTGAGGCTGTATGAGAGAGCCGGAGTGGTGTGCGGTTCGCCGTTTTTACAGCGGCAGTTTTTTTTTCCGCACTTGCGAGACAGAGTGATGAGCGAGCCCCGCAGCAGAAGGGGGTGAGTGAGGTGTTGTGATGCCATAAGTCCTCCCAGTTGAGTTGATCTGTTAGCGTTATCACTAACAGATATGTACGTAAATGTCAAGGGAGGATCAAGGAAGGGATGTGATCAAACAGGGCTTAAAAACTGCGAAACTTCACGCTTTCTTACGCGCTTAAATGACCGCGAATCTGTGACCACCATTGTGACCATCCGAGGGTCCACAAAGAGAGCTCTTCCGCCACAATTTGATATTCCTTGCGTATGAACGCTTGACTTATTTACAGCAGAGGTAATCAATTAGACACAGAGAGCTACAAAGGGCGCCGAAGTGATTCGGCCGGTGACCACCTTCACACAGTAGAAGTCGCTGGTTCAATCCCAGCATCGCCCCAATAAGTCCCTACGTTCGTAAAGCTTGTCCAGGGTACCAAGCAGGGTACCAAAATCTTGGAAAAGCCAGTAGCAGCCCATATCTGTAGGTATTGACAAAAACCAATAAAATACGGCAGTATTCTCAACAAGGATGAAGCAAGCGAAACTAGTAAAAGCATGATTCTTAGCTTGAGGGGCTAGTGCCCGAAAGGGTGTGCTGGTTCAAGTCCAGTCCGCAGCATACAGGCCCTTCTTCAAGGAAAACCCAGATCCTCGCGATGTCGACGATGCGCCATTTTTTCGAGCATGGCATGAGCTGTGTCGTCGAAAGCCGGAAAGGGAAGCCGGGTCCCTCCGGACAGTCATGCACGAAATGCAAGCCCGCAAACGCAGCGAAAACCATTCTGTATCCAGACAACACGCCGGTTGACGATTGCGGTCCGTTGCCCTACAATACCCGCGGGCAGGGGATGGAGTCCCCCTTTCCAACCGCCTTCTTCGAAGGCTGATGACTCCTACCGCAGCCGCATGGTAGGAGGCTTCTCTGGCAGCGCATCTGTTCGGATCCTCTCGTTCGATCTGCAACTGCGGTGAGCTGCTCCGTTGTCCTCTCCATGCACCATGGAAGGAGCGCAAATGACAATCATCAAGGCACTGTTCGCTCGCGAGGTTCTCGATTCCCGCGGCAACCCTACAGTGGAGGTGGAGGTCCAACTCGATTCAGGGCTCAGGGCACGCGCGATTGTGCCTTCCGGTGCATCGACAGGTGAAAGGGAAGCCGTTGAGCTCAGGGATGGGGACAAGTGGAGGTACAACGGCAAGGGAGTAAGGAAGGCCGTTGAGAACGTGAGGACCAGGATCGCAGAAGCAATCGTTGGCATGAACGTGATGGATCAGAGGCTCATCGATGAGACGATGATGCGGCTGGACGGGACTCCCAACAAGGGCAACCTGGGAGCAAACGCGATTCTTGGCGTCTCCATCGCGAGCGCACGGGCCGCCTCCCAAGCCCTCGGCATGTCGCTGTACCGCTACCTCGGCGGAGTCAACGCATCCCTCCTCCCCGTTCCGTGCATGAACATCATCAACGGCGGCCGCCACGCGGATACCACCGTGGATTTCCAGGAGTTCATGATCGCTCCGCACAAGGCCCCCAACTTCTCTGAATCCATCCGCATGGGAATCGAGACCTTCCATGCGTTGAAAGGCATCCTGGGCAAGAAGGGATACAGCACGGCTGTCGGCGACGAGGGGGGATTCGCGCCGAACCTGAAGTCCAATGTCGAGGCCGTTGAGCTGATCCTCGAAGCGATCACAAAGGCAGGATTCGTTCCCGGCACGGACATATCCCTCTGTCTTGACCCCGCCACCAGTGAGATGTGGGAAGATGGCAAGTACGTGTTCTTCAAGTCCCACGCGGAGGCGAAAACCCCCCAGCAGATGGTGAAGCATTGGGCAGAGTGGGCCAGACAATACCCCGTCGTCCTGCTCGAAGACGGGATGGCAGAGAACGACTGGGCAGGATGGAAGATGCTGACCGAGGAGCTGGGAACGCACCTTGAGATCGTCGGCGACGATCTGTTCTGCACCAATCCCCAGATCCTCGCCAAGGGGATCGAGCAGGGTGTCGCGAACTCGATTCTGATCAAGCTCAACCAGATCGGCACTCTGACGGAGACGCTCCAGACCATCGAGCTCGCGAAGGCGAATGGGTACAACTGCTTCATCTCCCACCGTTCGGGTGAGACCGAGGACACGACGATCGCCGATCTGGTCGTGGCGACGGCGACCGGGCACATCAAAACGGGTTCGGGCTGCAGGAGCGAGCGCATCGCGAAGTACAATCAGCTTCTCAGAATCGAGGAGGAACTCGGGACGCAGGGCCGCTTTGCCGGCAGGGCGGCCTTCAAGAACGCAAGAGCCTGAGCCAGCCTATCGATCTGACTGATGCAGATGGCAGGTGTCGTTCATCGAGACGAGGGTGTGGTCCCCGCCGTCGGCCTCGATCTCGTTGATGGCGCACGTATCCTGTCTCAGGTGCCAGAACCGTTCGTTGCCCAGGCCGAGAGCGGCGAGAAGAACGACACGGTTGATGACCGTGTGTGCGACGAGCACGATGGTACTCTGCGGGTGCCTGTCCGAGACTTCTCTCAACGCCTCGGTGCAGCGTGCCCGCAGATCATCGAGTGATTCGCCCCCCGGGATGCGCACCGTGTGAGGTGCTGCATACCAGGCGGAGAGGAGATCTGGCCATTGCACCCTGACTTCGTCGGGCGACAGGCCCTGCCACCTGCCATAATCGATGTCGACCAGGCCGTGGTGAACCTGGACATCGAGGGAAAACCTGTTCGCGATGGCCGCCGCGGTTCTCATCGCCCGCACGAGTGGGCTTGAATAGACTGCCGAGGCCCCCCATCCGCTTCTGACGCGGCGGGCGGTGGCCTCGGCCTGACAGATGCCCGTCTCATTGAGCGGGATGTCTGCCCGGCCGCGAAAACGTTCCACCCTGTTCCATTCGGTTTCCCCATGCCTGACCAGCACGATCCGCGTCATCACTCCCTCCACAGCCATTTCTCTCCGCCGCCCTCTTGACTTCCCCTCCCCATCCTACTAATTTCGTGCCACAGAAGAAAGGCGATGGAGTTCGCCGCCCAACCGCCCTCCTGGGGCTGATGACTCCTACCTGACACACACGCGCCAGCGCGAGGAGGGGTGCCCCATGGAATCGATCTTCCTGATTGCCGGAATATGCTTATCTGGTTGGCTCCACGGCGCCTTGTTTGCTCATGACTTGACGCCCGCCGCGTACACGCTCCGCCCATATTCGTCGGTCTCGTAGATGTCGCGGTACGTGGGCGCCTTCGTCTTCACGTCGATCTGGAGCACACGCTGGAATGCCGAGAACTTCCAGAACCGCCGGTTGTGGCGGAACGCGAATTCGTTGAGGTACGCCTGCAGGTGCTGTCGCTCGACGCGCCCGTGGTGTGTCCCTTGAAGCCA
>Ga0315291_10008929_pt1 | contig 12297 bp, 4 predicted proteins | sample YL17G12_20_MG_FD_203070 | JGI IMG/M metagenome (GOLD analysis project Ga0315291, IMG submission 203070) | Sediment microbial communities from Yellowstone Lake, YNP, Wyoming, USA - YL17G12_20 | ecosystem: Environmental > Aquatic > Freshwater > Lake > Sediment | place: USA: Wyoming | collected... | reverse complement strand
GAGGCTTGGTGAGGGAGGCTGTTCAACGTCAGAGCTCGCTCTGCTCGAAACCGTTGGTGTGGCTACACGTCTTGGCGGCCGAAACAAAGCTGAGACTCTGCTTCGAGCTGTCGTGATGCAAGAGGGGCTTCAGATACTCGGAACAAGGGCTCTAGCGTACCCTCTCTCCTTTGCTTTCGTCTTGACATTCGGACTTGAGGCGAGAGACTCGCTGCACCTAGCGGTGGCGATACTGAGCGGGGTAGGCATCCTGACGACAAGCGACGTGGACTTTGCCAACGGAACTGAATCAGTCACCAAGCAAGTTAGGGACCAAGGCTTTCAGCTTCCGAGGCATATCAGGACAATCTATCGACTCTCCAATAAGCAAGCAACGCTCATAGAGGAACGGGCCACTCGATCCCTTTCGCTTCTTTCCGTCGAGAGGGCTCCTCCGTGACCAAGCGGCGAGGACACGAATTCTCCGAGCAGTCGGTCCCATGAGAATCATCATAGTCAATAGTTTCTTCCCTCCTTGGCGCGGAGGCGCCGAAACATGCGTCTACAACCTGTCCAAGCACCTGAAAGAACGCGGCCACGAAGTCACGGTAATCTGTAGCAGTCCTCCATTTGAGGCGGGCATGCAATTCGTCGATGGGGTGAGAGTTCAGCGCCTGAGGACATGTGGGAAACTGTATGGGACCCCCATCATGCCCGAGCTGTTCCAGAAGCTCATGGGCGAACAAGCAGACGTCATACATGCTAACTTTCCGAGTCCATACATCGCATGCCTTGCCTCAACCATATCTCGCGTACGAGGAGTTCCGGCCGTTCTGACTTGGCACAATGACCTGCCACCCGTAACGCGGATGGCACGAATTCTCGTCACGGCTCACGACCAACTAGTCCTACCACTCTACCTGCCTCAATTCAGTTCCATAATTGCTACGTCCAGACTTTACGCCGAGGGCTCTCAGGTCTTGGAGGCACACAAGGATCGCGTCGTTGTGATACCGAACGGGGTCGACACGCAAAGGTTCAACCCTGATATTCCCGGCGAAGAGATACGTCATAGGCTCGGGGTCGATCGAGGGAAGATCGTGCTCTTCGTGGGCGCTCTGACACGTTGGCACAGGTACAAAGGCCTTGACATATTGATGCACGCTCTGGCCCTACTGAAGAAGGACGCCGTGAGACCGCATCTCCTCATCGTCGGAGGAGGCGAACTCAAGACCGAATACCAAAACGTGGCTGACCGACTTGGCATACTCGATCACGTAAAGTTCGCGGGAGACGTGGCGAATGAGGAGTTGCCCAAGTACTATGCTGCCTCTGACATACTGGTCCTGCCGAGCAAGGATAGGTCTGAAGGGTTCGGGCTGGTCCTGCTGGAAGCGAACGCGGTCGGAAAGCCAGTTATTGGTACCAGAGTAGGCGGCATACCGAGTGTCATACGCGATGGATACAATGGCCTCCTCGTGCCGCCGAACAGGCCTGAAGAGCTTGCTCACGCTATCAAACGTGTTCTGACTGACGACGAAATGCGTAATCAGATGGGTAAGAACGGTCGCGCGTTCGCCGAGCAACACGACTGGGCAATAGTCGCGGAGCAGACCGAGAACCTTTACAGACGAGCCCTCGCCATGCGTCAAACCCGTAAAGGGTACATGACCTAGTCTCAGAATAGTGTCAGGCTACTGTTTCTCCCTAACGACTGTGATCAGAGTGAAGAGAATCACGCCAGTGAAGAACGAAAGAAACGCCATGATTCCAGCCGAGACAGAAATCAGCGCCAGGTTCGTAACGACGCGACCCCACCTTGTATAGTAATCCAGTGTTTGTACTCCGAAAACGATTGCAACAACAAACATGATCGCTGAGAAACCACCATAGAAGAGGAGCGGGTGTCGGATTGAGATGAACTTGACGACGCTGAAGAACACGTCAAGGGCATGGTACACTGGATTGTGGGTTGAGGTCTCTAGGCCCTTGTACCTGACTGTGATAGGAATTTCGATAATTCTAAGGCCAGCGTCTCTAGCTCGCACCAAGACCTCGGAGTCAACCCCCATGCCGAACTCCGTAGCTGTGACCCGTTCCAACGCGGTACTGGAGTAGGCTCTGTAACCGCTCTGTGCGTCCACCACAATTCCTTTTGATTTCACTCCCGTGGCGCGGTTTAGGATCCTCGCTCCAAACCGTCTCAGGGTTGGCATCTCGTCTGAGAGCCTTCGGTTTCCAATGACCACATCCGCCTCTTTGCTGAGAATTGGGCTGACAAGATTCGGTATCTCGTCTGGGTCATGTTGTCCGTCGGCATCCAGCGTGACCAAGACCTCAGCCCCCTCTTTTCTCGCCCAATCCAGACAGGTCCGCAAGGCGGCTCCTTTCCCTAGATTTCTGCCGTGACGGATGACGATGGCTCCAAGCTTCTCGGCTATGAGGGCCGTGTCGTCCTGTGAGCCATCATCCACGACCAAGATCTTCTGAACGTGCTTTGACGCACGAGCCACTATCTTGGCGATCGTCCGCTCCTCATCAAACGCCGGAATAGCTGCCACGACTAGAGACTGATGCTTCGACTCAGAACCGGCCAAACTCGGCGCACGCAAGCTACGTAAGAATCGAGAAGTCCCATTAAGGTTGTGCCCGGGCGAACGAGAGTGATGAGGCGGTCGATTCGACAGTTTCATCAATTAGCGGATACAATCTCAGGTGTGGGCACGGGGGCCAACGATGCGCAAGGTTCTGAGATACTACAGCTACATGGCGATTCTTGCTGGAACAATGAGTGTGCTCTTTTCCGTTGCATGGTTAATCACGGCCGCTAGGCTCCCCTTTCAGTTCGGGACGGTTCGAGGCAACGTGAGCCTCACAGTCGGCGACGCTTGGTTCAACACGGCCCTCTGGGTCCTCACTCTGCTTGTCTTCTTGATCTATCCGGTGTTCTTCGCGGCCGCCAGGTCCTCGCGCATAATCTTGGCAACTCATGGGATGGCATTTGTTGTGCTGATCTCGATGTTGGCATGGAGTGGAGCGTCTTTCGTTCTTGTCGCCCTTAACGTCATTGCCTTCTTGGTGGCTTTTCGTGATCCGATGAGAATCCTTGGCTTGAGTCGTCTTAGGGCTACCGCAACGTCGCTAGTTGCCATGTTCGGCTCGATTATCCTGGTGGAGTTGTTAGCATTCTTGGCGTGGTTATCAGATCCATCTTCGGCACTCCGTGGATTCTCAGGCCACACCGGTGCCCTTGGTGCAGCAGCGCGGTTAGATCTTGGATTCTATTATGCGGCCTTTCTTCTGGTCCCTTGGCTCGTTCTCTTGGTCATGGTGTCTCCTCTAGCCACCGAGACTGCTGGACGATGGATTAGACGCCGATTGCCGGCTTCTGGCCAACTCGTCGCTCCAAGCCGGTTGAGGTTAGCGTTGTTCTTCTTGGGCCTCCTCGCGGTCTCCGTGTTGGCCGGTGTAGTCGCTTACTTGCCGTACTCATTTAGTCAGTATCCAGTTGGGATCGACGCCCACTGGTACTCAGATAGGTTGGAGGCGCTCGCGAATGGCGCATCACCAATCGAACTGATATTCAAAGAGACAAGGGCAGTGTATCTCTTGCTGCTCTACGGCATCCAGTTGGCGACACAGCTGTCGACCCGCGATGTGATCATGTGGGGCACGATTCTTCTTTCAGTGCTTCTTGTCCTTGGCACATTCTTTGTCATGAAGGAGAGCGAGCAGCCCTACTGGGTTTGCTTGCTGGCCGCTTGCTTTGCGTCTCTCTCACCGCAGATCCTTATCGGAACTTTGGCGTCAATCTTCAGCAACTGGTTGGCGCTGGCTGAGATGCTGCTCTTCTTCGGATTTCTCCTACGTGCTGAAAGGACATCCAATAGGCGCGATGCCGTGGCCAGTTTCCTATTGTCAGCGGCAGTGTTGGCAACGCATCCATGGACATGGGTCATTCTAGTTGGCGTTCTTGTAATCTACGTCATTCTTTCGGCGTCACATGCTCGCTCACGGAACTTCTTCGTTCGTTCAAAGGGGTTGAAGATCCTAACTGGGTCTCTGATTCTGGGCACCATCGCCTTCGCGGTTTCAAGCCAATTGGGGATGTGGCAGGAAGTCGTGAATCTGGGCGTTTCCTGGGCTTTGCTGCAGAACCTGGCGCTTGCTAGAGCTCCAATGGGCTTTCTCAGAGACCTCCAGATAGCTCTCTACAACTACAGCACGCAGGGCATGTTCTCCAATTGGATCATGATCGTTCTCGCAGTAGCTGGGGTTTTCAGCCTGGCAAGGCTGGAGACGAGGTCAAGAATACTTGTCGAGTCCTGGATCCTAGGCGGCCTGGTCCCGTTTCTGTTTCTCGGCTGGGAGATCCAATGGAGGTTGCTATTCCTGATACCGTACCAGATTCTCGCGGCAATGGGTCTTTTCGTTCTTACAAACTCAGTGGCATCTCGTGTCATGTCGCGGATGTTCTCCGAGGGGGACATCCGTTTGGTAAGGACAATTCAGATCACCTTCGTGACTTCTATTCTACTTCTCTTCCTGAACAACGCGGCGCGCGCCATGGTCTACATATCAACACAGATCATACTTTGACACTCCCACGACTGAAGTTCGTGGGATTCTCCAGCCATTCGAGGCGTCTTCATGGCTCACACACGGCTAGAGTTCCGGGCGGTGTCAATGCAGCCCCTGCATCATGGCGTAGCAGGCCATGAGCCCGTTTCCCCATATTCCATGCGCCATTCACATCAGCATCACAGACCAATCCACAGTTAGGGCATGAGAATCTTCCACCGACACGATGTCCTCTCACGCCACAGCGGTGGCATATCTGCGAAGTGTAGGCTTCTGGAACCGTTAGTACGCGGATTCCTTCCCAGTTCGCTTTGTACGTTAGCATCTGCTTGAACAAGTAGAACGGTTGAGATGACAGACGACGGTTGAAGCTTCTTCCACGCTTCAGTCTCCGAATACCTTCTCTGAGATCGTCGACGTGAGACGGCTCGACAAACCCCTCGGGCCAAGTTTCATCTCGGTCGACTCCCACGAGCTACTAGTTATCGAGAGTAGGCCGAGTGATCTTCGAACAGACAGGGGCTTCGACGTCGCTATGTGGACGACGAACAAGCTGCTCGTCGGGCTACATGATCAGTTCTACGAGCGAATCTGGAACTGTCTCCCGCCACTGAAGACGAAAGAACAAACGTGAGCTCCGAGCCGCCTAAGTTCTCATTCTACTGTGGAGTGAACTGACGCCATATTCTCAACAACAGAAATGAGAACAACAACGGCGCCGAGACCAGAACCGTCAAGACGACGCCAGATGATCCGACCACAAGGAGACCGAGCGATCCTGTCAACTCGCCAAGCGCGAGTACGACCATGGTCGCCAGGAACGAAACCGACAAGGCTCTCAGAACACGGATGTCGCAGATCCTCCTCTTCGGAAGAAGCCGCATCAGGAAGAACACGGGCGGCGTCAGATAGACAAGCCCGATCAGCGCACTCGCAACTATGCCTGCTGTGACAACAGCGAACTCCGGAGAAGACGCCAGCACTGAGTGCATCATGGATGATACTTCAAGGATTCCGATCAGTGGGTACAGTGCCACTCTCATAGGGGTTATCGTCGTGTCGTGGTTCGCGATGAAGTTCGCAACCTGCGGACTGAAAGAATAGTACCACCTGTTGAAGGCCGTCATGAACGCCGAGCCCGCATGTGTTGAGAGCACTAAGTGATCTCTGAAACCTCGCAGGAACTGCACCTCTGGCGTGACCTCAGATCCGAAGGTGACAGTTGCGATTATGCATGGGAACAGTGAAAGTTCCTTGTAGACTGCTGTATACGTCTCCGGCTTGAGAACCGTCTGCGGTGACTTGACAGCACCTCCGGTGCTGTTCTTCCAACCTTGGAAGACGTACTGGTGGAAGTCTGCTGATGTGGTTGCGTTGGCAGCGAAGGAGACGGAAGATCCGGCCTCATACCAGAGTGTCATGGTCTGAGGTACCTTGGTCTTGTAGGATTGACCGTCCACCGTTATCGTCAGTGTTGTTCCGTTGCGGACTCCCTGAGTCGTGAAGAGAACGCGATACTGAGTGGCCCAGTTGGCGCGTATCACCTTGGGGGTATCCATCGCGACCGATCCCTGTGAGGCCGTGCCTGTGACGTCTCCGGACCATTTCGAGAATATACGACGCGTGCCATTGGCGCCCTCGATGGTGAGAGTGTCAACCATGAACGTGACTAGGGTGTTTGGAGCGTACCATCCGGCGCCGGCGGTATGACCGTATTCAGATTCTAGGGTGAGCTCGTACTGAGTTGTCCAGATTGCAGAAACAAACTTCGGTCCTGACATAGCGATCTGTTGATTCGCATCCATTCCCGACAGGTCGCCCGACCACTGTATGAACAGATGCCTCGTCCCATTCTCCGCAGTGACTATGCTATTCAGCGAAATCGTCGCCTGACTGTCAGCATCATACCATCCTCCCCCTGTAGCTGCATATGGAGAATCGATGTAGAGATAGTACTGTATCCCCCAGTTCGCGGTGACATGGTATGGGCGATCCATCGTAACCGTGACAGTTGTGGAGTTCGACACTACATCCCCGGTCCAGTTCACGAAGGCATATCGTGACTGATTCTCAACGACATTCGCCGGCGAGGTCGCCGTGATTGTTGCAGATGCGCCCGAATCGTACCATCCACTCGGGCTGACGACACCGCCGTTCGGGTCAAGTGAAAGATAGAATTGGGGACCAAAATCGATAGAGAGAGTCAGGTCGGAGGAGACCATGATGGTTCGGGGGTTGGATACCTCTCCATCACTCCATTGTCGAAAGATGCAACGTGAGTCCGGGCCAATGTCGATTGCTGGTTGAACCTCCAGAGTATTTGTGCCAGGTAGCACGCCGATCTGGAACTCGCCAATGCCGGTGTAGGTTGCGTTATACCCGTTGACAATCAGCCACCATTCAAGATCTCCGCCCGCATTGGGCGGCCTCACCTCAAGTGTCAACGCGTAGCCGACGACGACCCTGAGAGTCTTGACATTATTTTCGCAGTTGCTTTCCGTGAGAATCTTCTCAGGGTCCAAAGTGACTTTGAAGACATAGGCTCCTCCATTCCTGGGCGTCCAAGTTAGCTGTATCAACTGATCTTCTCCAGCATTCAGAGAGATTTTCCGGGACGCGAAGAGTGTATCATCCAGGTGTATGATGACTAGGAATGCCTTTGTCTTCAATGTACCCTCATTTGCGATCATAACATTCAAAGATGCGGTGTCATTCGGATGAACGGTTGAAGGAGTCAATGTGAGGCTTTCAACTACGACGTCCGGGCTTGGAGCCATAGTATCAACAGCAACCGAGAAAGACGCGCCATCAGTACTGGCGATCGAGATTACCAGACTGTTCCGGGTGTCCAGGTACTTCTGTCCGACTTGAAACGGGGCGTCCTCCAATGTCGAGGTTGTCTGGACTGCATCAATTACCTTGACCGGGGTGGATTTGGTTTCGTCGACGTATGTGATCAAGACGCCGCTTGAGGGTAGAGCTGTATCATACCCGATCTTCTGCCGAACCTCGACAATATAGTAATGCTTCATGTCCTGAGACGACGCTTGCACAATAATCGCTTGGAGTCCTGGCGAGGGCAACTCGATTGGATCTACGGTTGCGTTGATTCTGGCCTGTCTTGTCACGTTGAGTATGTGATCAGGAGCAATCCATCCGAGGAAGATCCTGTCCCACGCGATCATCTCCGCCGGGGTCGAGCCCGGCGGTTTTCCATTCCATGCTCCGCGAGCCATCAGATCCCACGGGCCCACTTGCTCCATTGTGCTGCTGTAGAGATCGGGCAGGCCCAACAAGTGCCCAAACTCATGCGTGTATACTCCCATTGTATCAAGCCCGCGAGCCTCAAACTCAGGAACAATTGCGAAACGTTCGAAAATCCGTTTCGGCGTATTCACAAGCCATCGCATGTATGTCACTGACCATATGTCACCTGGGCTTCTGCTGGACTCCTGCCCGCATCCAGCGTGCATGATCACAATCTCCTCGTATGCGGTCACATCAACTTCCTCTGAAATGATTGGAATGGCGTCCCTCAGCAATTGCCAGGAGTCGGGGGCCCCATCACCATCTTGGTCATCAATGAAAGGACCATTGTCCATGCCGTATTGGGACATCCTCTGAGGCAGCCTGACCCAGCCGACAACCCTGCCCACAACAGAAGCAGCACCGTATGAGACCCGACTATAGTAGTCGTTCAACTGCTCTATTGCATGATCCGTCACTTCTTCGATCGATAGAGTATGATTGTAGTCGCGGAACTCGACGGCGACTACAAGGACAGTTATCTCTCCGAGGACTGGACTGGGCCTAGGAACTGGGTACGGTATCGTAAAATTCTGAGAAGCGGCTTCACTCGAGAACTGCGGCATCGGCGGCATCAGATCGTACTGCTGGTCGTATGTGGCTGCCGTGACCGCACCTGTCATGGAGCTAGCGGAGGCAGAGCTAACAAAGATCGCGACAAGTAGCAGTGTCTCCAATCTTCTGAACGCCAAATCTGAGCACCAACGGGTCGGGAAGTGATAGAGTGAACACGATTGGCGACAACTCCGCTCAGATTCGATAAAGCCATTGGCCTCACGAACGCGTCCAGTATAATGACCCCCTCTCACCTGGCGTTGACACCAATGCCGCAAACTAGCAGATGAGCACGCAAAGGCCAGCAGGTCAACAGAATGCGGCGATCTACTGTACCAACGCTCGAAATCAGCTGCTTCTGGTTCTCCTCTTGTTGAGAAGAATCAGGAGAGCAGTCAGCGGGACGACTGCCGTCCAAATGACATCGGAAAACTCAGGCGCAGTTGTGTCCGAAGTTGTCAGGGTCGCGTCTCGGAAGGAATGGGCTCCGTTGATGGAGAGAACGACCTCGAAGCGAAGTGGTTGCCAAAGCTGTTCTTCTCCGATTGTCGTGACCAAGAACTCATGAGACCCTTCCGAGAGCCAGAGCCTATAGCGTCCGGTCGTTGACGAAGCCCACACACTGTCAGAAGAGGTCTCGATGACTTGGGCCCACGGAAGTGGTCTGAGGTTGCCGTGCATGTCGATCCAAGACACTACACCCAAAAGCCCCGGCCGTTCTTCGAGCGTGATGTGGACAGTGGCGGCCCCGCCCCATGGTGCCTCCAAACCCGTCACCTCTGCCACTTGTGCGTATGCCCTGAAGTCGCTTAGTCCGCTGTCAACCGGGTCGGGCATGGTGTAGTCGTCATCTGTTCCGAAGATCCCATCGGGTCCAACTGGATCGAAGACTCCATCAGGACCGTACGGGTCAAATGCCCAGACACGCACTGTGAAGTTGCCCCACCCTTCCAAGCCAAGAACATCTCTTGAGCCCCGAATTCCAGAATCAAGATGAGTCCCTCCATTCGTCGTGTCCCAACCGTTTGCCCACAGTCTCTCCATTCTGCTGTCCGAACTTCCGAAGTATGAATGGAAGCCGAACACGTCAAAGGCTGCATTTGCACCCGGAGGGACCGAGAGTCTATTCGCATCACTCGGCGTCATCCCGGGCCAGTTTGCCCAAGCCACCGGAGGGATTCCGTATAGCAGGCGCGAAAAGAAGGCACGTTGTGGTTGCAGTCCAGTACCTGCCCCTTCGGCCGCTCCGGGAACAAGCTTCCAGTCTCTCGACGCGTCATACGCCAAGTAGTTGAGGTTTAGATTGGGGTCTGCCTCTGAATAGATCGAAGCGCCTACAAATGTATCTTCCTGATTGTAGACTTCGACGCGCACAAAACCGTTGAAGCCTGTAGCTCGCCCCTCATGTCTGAAATCCAGTTCGACACGAATCTGCGCTCCCTGGACCAGATCGATTTGGAGATCATTGCCCACGCCGGGAAGGATGTAGACCGAATACTCCTCTCGCTGGACATAACCAAACGTGGCCACCCGAACGAGGTACTTTCCCTCTTCCATGTGCGTCGGGTACATGCCGCCAAGTGCCGCAATCGGTCCAAGATCGACGCCAGTGAATAGTACCCTGAGCATTCCGTGCCAACCCACGGCACTTGTGTCGACATCATACAGGTCGCCAAGGATTGTCCCATCATCTTGAACGAGCCCGTAGGACATTGGTTCAAGAGTCGCGCTAAAGTTCCCCACCTCATTGATGAAGAACAGTCGAATGTCTGCCCCTGGAAATGTCCACGATGCGATTTGTGTTGGTTCCGTGAGGCTTACAGACCTTAGAGCGAATTCTATCGAGCAGGGCTCAAGATGGACGGCAACTTCAAGTGGGCGAGGTCCGGGCAGAACGCGTACTTCCGGAGCTGTCTCTTTCATCAAGTACCAACCAACACCCGAAATCCCGGCAAACGGTGCAGCCATGTCTGCCATGTAGGCTTCAAGTCCATAGTCGACCGGTTCAAGTCCATAGTCTTGATAGGCCTCGTTCGTCCGAGCATTGAAGCCCTCCAGCACCATCGTAAACTGGTTGGCGCCGGCAGGAAAGATCCCCGCGGCAAGGCCCTTCTCAAAGTCGTCCGTGCTCTTTGCGACGACAACGAGGGTTGGGGATGACACAGGGACGAAACGCGGATTCGGGATGATCGCCGTGACCATGATCCAATTGCTTCTTCTTAGGTCGACCGTCATAGCGCGTGTCCTTGAGTTTGGTGGTATTGTAAGGATTCTCTGCTGCTCCTCTGCCTCTCGCATCAAATATCCTGTCACTTGCATCTCGAGCTTGTAGGGTCCGTCACCGATTCCCTCAACGAGGTCAGCTATGTCGGCCGGGACGTGTCCGTCTAGTCTCACGGACGGCAAACCCCTGATGTCCGTTAGACTCGCCACATAGTTGTTGCTTGAGGGGAGCGTCGACGGTTTCGAGATGAGAGGAGAGTAGCCGCGTCTTCCGTCAACTGCGCCGAACGGAGGGTCGATATCATCTGAGGCCCAATAGCCTACGGATTCTTCGTACTGATCAAGCAGTCTGAGGAGTATGTCTCGGTGAGGCCCAAGGTCGCTGATCGGAAAGTACGGGTTGTTTGTGCCATACGGCAACTGCCAAAGATTGCCCCACGGGATCGCACCATTCTCTCCCTTAGACCAGATCGTCACCCAAACCACGACTCCCCTATCGAGGAGAAAGTCAGGCGCAACGAGTGACTGTCCCGCCTCTACGGCAACGCGTTGGGATTCCTTCAAGAATCCAGATGCGGAAGCTGTCAAGTCGAATGTTCCAGCAGGCAAGCCGAATAGCCAATACCGATAGTAGCTGGCGGCAGCATCTGCTCCATCGAAATCCTGAGGACCAAAATAGGCTACGGCCTCCGCATATTTCCCGAGACTAGTGGTCCCGGATGCAGTGACTCTCCCTGAAACCAACGTCGTGGCTACGAGTTCTCGGAGTGCCACGAGCCCAGTAACGTAGGCCGGGTACAAGCTCGATCTCACGACAATGATCGGAAAGTTACCCGATCCAATGCTGACACCGTTGATGTAGATCTTGAAATGATAGAGCCCAGCTGTAAACGGAGCGCGCATCTGGAAGAGGCGGACATGGTGAAGGCCCGGAGGAATCAGAAATGAAGGAGTTGGCGACAGCGGGCTCGGGATACGACCGATCTCGACGACATCCCAGCCGGGAGCGATCGGGTCATCGATCTCAAGGGTGCGAACTGAGATGTAGGAATAGTCATTTGTGATGTCGGTCCAGACTGCGTAGACTTTGTCGAAGTTTGTGGCGTCCCCATATCCACTCGAACTATATGAGAATGTGAAATTGGATGGCACATAGATTCGAATATCTGAAACGGGACCACCGGTCAAGATGTCAAACTGGAAGTCCCCCAGACTGTCCGACATGCTTGAGAGGATCGCGTAATCCAGATAGTGGTCGATGATCTCTCTCCGTTGGGCTTCTCCGGCTTGCACGCCTCGAAGTGTGTCGAGTGTATGGCTCCAACCTGGCTTGTATGTATCCGGAACTCCTGGGTGGAGGAACACCTGTACAAGGTCAGTCGACCTCTGTGCTCCGACTGTGATGAATGCTGGTCCACACATCGTACCCATTTCATTCCAATTCCAACGTTGGTTAACCAGAGTCGCGTCCGTAAACGGAAGCGAATTCATCGGGTTCTTCGTTCCCGCTAGCGGAACTGTCGGGTATACGCCCGCGGCGGATGCGAGGAAACCAGAGTGGTGGAATGGCGCTATCGTGAGTGCGAGACCGGGTGTTGGCGCACTGGTAGTGAGCAGTATGACGTGGCTTCCAGATGGTGTTCGTGCAGGTAC
>Ga0315291_10008928_pt1 | contig 12299 bp, 9 predicted proteins | sample YL17G12_20_MG_FD_203070 | JGI IMG/M metagenome (GOLD analysis project Ga0315291, IMG submission 203070) | Sediment microbial communities from Yellowstone Lake, YNP, Wyoming, USA - YL17G12_20 | ecosystem: Environmental > Aquatic > Freshwater > Lake > Sediment | place: USA: Wyoming | collected... | reverse complement strand
ATGGAGGTTCTCAGGTATTCAACTATTGAAACGCGATTCGGGACGGTTTGGTTTGCTGCCACTCCAAATGGCCTGAGCTTTCTTCTGCTCAGATACTTCAACGAGCGTCGCGTGGCTCAGGAATTGAGAAAGGCTCGAGGTACGAAAATGCTGAGAGACGACAGATCGCTTCGGCGCTTCGCAGGCCAATTGACGCGATACTTTGAAGGTGAGAGAGTCCCTTTTGATTTCGAGCTTGACCTCAGCAGGGGGACCAAGTTCGAGCAGGCCATTTGGAGAATCGTCAGGAAAATCCCGTACGGCACTCTCGTTCCTTACAAGAAGATCGCAAGGGAATACGGAAACACTCTCTGTGCGCGAGCGGTCGGCAACGCGCTTGGGGCGAATCCGATTCCTATTGTGATTCCATGCCACAGAGTGATCAGAGCGGACAACAGCCTCGGAGGCTTCTCTGGGGGTGTGAGGTGGAAGAAGACGCTAATCGCGCTCGAGCTCGGCCAGAAGAACATTGACTTTGAGGATCTCCGTGCATGAAAGAGGTTCTTCTAAAAAAGATCGTCGTGGGAGACTTCGAAACTAACTGCTACGTGCTCGGCTGTGCAACCACGAGGGAAGGAGTCGTAATAGACCCGGGTGGAGATCCCGACGCGATCCTACATGCGATACAGGATATGAATCTGAGAATAGAAATGATCGTAAACACTCACGGACACGCTGATCACATACGGGCCAATCGAGACATAAAGTCTGCGACCGGAGCGGAGCTGCTCATCCACGAGCGTGACTCCTGTATGCTCCAGGACCCGGTAATGAATCTCTCCGCAGTCTTTTCTTCTCCTGTGATCTCTCCGCCTGCGGACCGATTTCTCCGCGAAGGGGAGATGGTGAAGATAGGGAACATATTGCTGGACGTGGTCCACACTCCCGGGCACACCGAGGGAGGAATAAGCCTGGTAGGCACCGGAATCGCTTTCTCCGGCGATACGCTGTTCGCCGGTTCAGTTGGAAGAACTGATTTCCCCGGCGGATCGTTCGATCTTCTCGTCGAGTCTATCAGGACCAAGCTCATCTGTCTACCGGCCACGACTATGGTCTTGGCCGGGCATGGCCCGAACACAACCATTGGTGATGAAAGGAAGAACAACCCGTTTCTATGAGGCGAAGGTTTTCTCCTTTGAACCGCGCGGTGCGGGATCTCAGATCGAGCGGGAGCGGTTCACGGCAGACTAGTGCATTGCTCGAGAGCTTCAGGCAACATCTATTGCTCGAGCGCAGACTGGCTGCCAACACGGTCGAATGTTACACGGGGGATCTCCAGAAATTTCTGCGTTTTCTAGTCGCTAAGAGAAAGCTGCCGGCCGAGGCGAGACGGGCGCACGTGGCCGAGTATCTCTCCGCTCTCTCAAAAAGAGGGTTTGATCCCTCTTCTGTCGCTCGCAATTTGTCTTCTGTCCGCGCATTCTATTCTTTCCTCATCGGGACGCGGCTGGCCACGATCGATCCTACCGAGCTAGTCGAACGCCCGAGGCTGTGGAAGAGACTGCCGCAGACTCTGAGCGTGGATGAGGTGAAGGAGCTTCTCTATCAGCCGGATTGCTCGAGCGTCCTCGGTCTCAGAGACAAAGCCATGCTTGAGTTCATGTACGCAACCGGATGCCGAGTCTCCGAACTACTCACGGCAACCCTTCAGAGTATCGACCTCGAGGAACGTCAATTCAGATGTCTGGGAAAAGGCGGGAAAGAGCGAATGGTGCCCATCGGTTCACACGCTTGCAGGGTAATCAGTGACTATCTAAGGACATGTCGACCCGTTCTCGCTAAAGGCAAAGGTTCAGGGTTTCTTTTCGTAAACGCACGCGGGCGAAGGCTCTCGCGCATGGGTTTCTGGAAGATTCTTCGCAAATACTGCGTCCAGGCGAGACTTCGCATAACGCCAAGCCCACATGTTTTGAGACACTCGTTCGCTACTCATCTGCTACAAGGTGGGGCGGATCTGAGGGTGGTGCAGGAGCTTCTGGGTCATTCCTCCATTTCCACCACCCAAATCTATACGCAATTGGACCGCGAGTACTTGAGGAGCGTCCATTCACGTTTTCATCCAAGGGCCACAGTCCCTTCGAATAGACGCAGTTGAACAGAGAGGAGGAAAAGGGTGAAGAGTATGGCCAGAGTGAGAGTGTTTCTTTCCTGTGCCCTGGCAATGTTCGTAACGTTTGCTTGGTCCGTTTGTGTGGCCGGCCCTATTTTTGAGGAAAGAGGGACGTTAACAGTTGGGGGCCAGGTTGAGCAGGGTATGTTGGTGGGAGACGCGCCTCCGACCGATGACTTCGACAACGGAACCGGTTTTGCCTTGAGGCTTAGGTACTACCTCGGGTCCAGCAGGGCATTCGGCATTTCCCTTGAGAGCCAGGTGTTCAACGGTATAGAGGCTCCTGTCAGCGAGGACCAGCCCAGGAAATTCAAGGACGCTGTGATGACGCTTGATTATCTCTTCTATTTCGACAGAAACAGCACTCTTTCCCGATACGTCACCGTCGGTCTGGGATTCCACCACCCGGGGCTGGAGTACAGGGTAGGTAGTGAGGTGGGACCGGACGGCGTCGCAGCATGTCTTGGAGGGGGCGTGGAATATTTCTTCCACAGATCGACTTCTATTGATGTTTCCGTAAAGGGGTACGGGTTATTCGGTCAGAGGGACGGACTCATGGGAAGCGTTCAGGTTGCAGCAGGGGTGAATTTCTACATGATGGATTAGAGAGACGCGGTGTGACAGCAAGAAAACGTGTTCGGTTCTTTGTGGCCTGGGCGCGGAGCCGGAGAGTTGCAGGGAGTTCGGTCAAGATTGAGTAGCCAGGAATTCGCGGTCGGAAACAGAGTGGTACACAGGCTCTTTGGTGAAGGCCTCATTGTCGACGTGCGCAAGGGCGTACTGCATGACGTTCTGGAAGTCGTGTTTCCATGCGGAGTCAAACGAATAGTGTCCACGTATCCGCTGGTGGAGACAAAGGGGGCCGTCGGAAAGTCGGACGGACAGCAAACCCATACAATCTCAACACATGGTGAGAGCCCCGAGCAGAAGCCTGGAACCCTCCTCGAGGCCCTGGCAGGTATCGCTGCGAGGGAGTGGGGTAGTGCCGACTTGCTCGAATGGGACGAGCGCTGCGTGGAAATCCTCAAGGCTTACGGAGAGGGTAGATTCGATTCCACTCAAGACTTTTCTTTTCGTATGGAGGCCGAGCACTTCGCACTCGACCGAGGATTCACGCAGCTTGTAGCTTTTCAGTACGTGCGGGACGTCGACAGACACGCTCATCAGGTCGTGGCGTGCCTCAAAGTGCTGAGAGAACTGGGCGGTCGAGCCCTTCTTGCAGATGAAGTTGGCCTCGGGAAGACCATTGAGGCCGGGCTCATTCTCAAGGAGTATTTGCTGAGGGGCCTGGTGAAGAGGGCTTTGATACTGGTTCCCGTTTCGCTTCTCACTCAGTGGAGGGAGGAACTGTCGAACAAGTTCATGCTCAGGACAACAGTCGCGACAGGACCCGACGACTGGGGTAAGGGACCTCTGGTCATAGCCTCAATCGACAGTGCAAAGGGTGCAAGGAACAGAGAGAGAGTCCGCGAACAAGTCTTCGATATCTTGATTGTCGACGAAGCCCACAGACTACGCAATCACAAAACCGTTGCATGGAAGTTCGTGCACAGTCTGGACGTCAAGTACATGCTTCTCCTGACAGCTACGCCCGTGCAGAACGATCTGAGGGAGCTTTTCAGTCTGGTCACTCTGTTGCGACCTGGCACGCTTGGCACTTACCGCTCTTTTCGCAAACAGTTCATGGTGAGAGGCGACAGAAGACTGGCGAAGAACACTCACAGCCTTAGCAGGCTTCTCACCGAGGTGATGGTCCGCACGTCGAGAAGTCAGGCCGAAGTTCCTTTCACTAAACGTCTCGTACAGAATATCGGTTTCCGTCTTTCGGAGGAGGAGAGAGGTCTATACAGTGCGGTCTCTGACCTGGTGAGGGAACTGTTGGGACGAGACGAGACCAACATTGAGAGACAATGGTACTTTACGCTTCTTGTCCTGCAAAAGGAGATCGGCAGCAGTAGCTTCGCAGCACTGCGCACGCTGGAACGGATTTGCGCTAATCCTCTTTATAGGGCGGCCAGGGATAGATTCAGCGAGCTCTGCGACATGGCTCGTTCCATCAAGTACAACTCCAAGTGCGAGGGTTTGCTCAGGCTTTTGGAACAGAGGAAAGAAAAGATGATCGTCTTCACGCAGTTCAAGAGCACACTCGACTACCTGAGAAAGGTCCTCGAGGCCGCTGGCGCCTCAGTGGCGGTTTTTCACGGAAGCCTTTCTGCTTCTGAGAAAGATGAGGCGATAAGCAATTTTAGACGTTCCTCTCAGGTGCTCTTGAGCACCGAAGCCGGCGGCGAGGGGAGAAACCTTCAGTTCTGTCGAAAGGTAATCAACTACGACCTCCCATGGAATCCGATGCGCATCGAACAGAGAATCGGAAGAGTACACCGACTAGGCCAAAAACAGGATATTCACGTTTTCAATTTCACCACGGAAGATACGGTCGAGTCCTATGTGCTCGAGATACTGCACAAGAAGATAAGCATGTTCGAGTTGGTTGTAGGCGAGATGGATTTGATTCTTGGAAATCTCGATGACAAGCGTTCCTTTGAAGAAATGGTATTTCACATCTGGGCGACCTCAAAGAACAGCGAGGAGGTTAAGCGCCGCTTTTCCTCGTTCGGCGCGACACTCCTTTACGCAAAAAACAGATACGAGAAAGTCAAGGATCTTGACAGGAAGATCTTCGACGTCGAATCGGGAAGAAACACAAGATGATCTCTGAACAGGGAAAGGTGGAGGATTTCGCGCGGCGATTCCTGACACAGAGGGGGGCCACGGTTGCGTCCGTTGGAAAGGATCTGCTGGAGGTCAGGCTGGGTCCCCAGCTAAAGCAGAGGTTCAAGCGAGAGACTTTGATTCTCGCGTTCTCGGAAGAAACTGCCACCCAGGTCCAAGAGGCAGAACTTGCAACGCCCGGGAGCTACGTCTTCTCCCAGCTTCTTTCGCTGGCACGGGAGAAGGGTGTGACGTGTAAAACTGTCGCCTGTGAGAAGACCAGAAACCTGAACTTATTCCTGAAACAGATGAACTTTGGCAATTTTGGTGTTGAGATTGTGGACAGAGAAAGCTATCATCATGCCTTCATCAGATTTCACTTGCTGGTCTCATACTGCACCGTGGATTCAACACACGAGATTAGAAGCGTGCTTTACGACATCGCCCTCAGGAGAGTTTCACCCGAAGCCGACGGATCCTGGGAGCGCATGCAATTCGAGAGTGCGCCGACACAGGGTGAGTGCCTTCCGTCTGTAGGACACGATGCACTGCTGGCAGCATTGGAGGACGCTTGCTCATACCTCGTGGCACGTGTCAAACACAAAGTGTTTGCGCTGAAAACGCGGAGCAACGGCCTTCTGGATACGGAACTTCAGAGACTCGAATCATACTACAGACGTCTCATAGAGGAACAACACGGTTCCACGATCGAGGGCGACACAAGAAATGGTGAGAACAGGGAACGCGTTGAGAATTCTAAGCGTGAGTGGCGGAGAAAGGCTTCTACCGAGGCGATGCGTTTTCAGCCCGTGGTCAGGCTCTCGCTCATTGGCATGGAGGAGATATGCGTACCCAGGAGTCTTCTCACGCTCAGGATTGACACGCATCCATTCACAGAATTCTACGGGCTTTTTGACCATGCCTCTGGTACGGCGAAAGGCGCATTTTGCCAGGGATGCAGCGAGCTCTCCGTGGTCATGAATTTGGAAACATCCGGTGCCGTGCTGTGTGGAAACTGCGGCACTCGTTTGAATAAGGAAAGCTGAAATCTTCGTCTATTTTTGATATAATCCCTCTTCTGAGGTAAGTGTTTTAGACAAGTAAGAGAAGGAGGTATGAAACTTGCCCAAGAAAAGACACAGAATAACGCGAAGAGAGATGAGAGAGGATCCCCTCGTAACATTTTCTCTCAAAGCCGCCGATTTTGCGCGAAGGAACGCCAGGGTTCTCGCCATCGTTGCTGTCGTCTTGTTGGCCTCAATCGTGGTAGTCGTGATGATGACACGCGATAGAGCGAGGGCTGAATCAGAAGCCGAAGTCTTACTGGCGCAGGCCAACAAGGAACTGTGGAGGGGAAACTCACCCGAGGCCACGAACCTTTATGACGAACTACTTGACAGATACGCAGGGACAAAGAGCGGTAAGCGGGGCCTCTTGTTTAAGGGGGATGCTCTGCTTGACAGCGGTAAGTACGACGAAGCGATTGGCACTTACGAGAAGTTCTTGGCGAAAGAGAAGAAGGACGAGCTTCTCCGGACGTCGGCAAAAAAGGGAATCGCTACGGCCCTAGAAGACAAGGGTGAGTTTGCCAAAGCTGCAAGCGTGCACGAGGGTCTTGGTGTCAAACTTGAAGGAAACGAGGCGGCCGAAGAACTCATGAGCGCTGCGCGCTGTTTCAATGCGGCATCCATGTACGGAAAGGCCATAGAGCTATACGAAAAGGTGATTTCGCGACACCCCGATTACTGGGGCGTGGAGCAGGCTAAGATCTATCTTGAGGAATTTCGCACCAAGCTCAAGCTGTCCGGGCCCGGTTCTGGTTCGGAAGGGAAGGGTGCTGTCCCCAAGAACAAATGATAGACAATCGTAACCTCTTTCAGTTCCCGGAAGCGAAGCCCTTCATCGAATGGACCCCAGGGATTCTGGACTACACTTGCCCTAACAACTGAGGGGAGCCAATCAGTATGTCAGCTAAGACTGTCCACGTTGCCATCGTGTGGCACATGCATCAGCCTGTTTACAAAGACCCTAGAAGCGGTATCTACATGCTTCCCTGGGTCAGACTTCATGCGTCAAAAGACTACGCTGACATGGTGCACGTTCTGCGCAAGTTCCCGGACGTTCGCGTCACGTTCAATCTCGTGCCTTGCCTAATGGAACAGGTCGAGGAGTACGCCAAGAATGAGGCGAGAGACTCCTTCCTGGAACTCTCCAGGAAGGCCCCTGAAGCTCTATCGAGCTCCGAAAAGATCTTCCTTCTCAAAAACTTTTTCACGGCGCAAATGAAGAGACTTGGGGGTAAATATCCTTACTACTACAGGCTCCACCGCAAGACCCTTTCCTTGCAGGATTCGCTCTCGCGAAAAGAGGGATTGGCGAAATTCACGTCCCAAGATTTCATTGATCTTCAAGCTTTGTTCAATCTAGTGTGGCTGGATCCTTCGCATCTTCAGGATTCTGACATGGCCGCCATAGCCGCGAAGACTTCTGGCTTCAAGCCAGAGGAGAGGGACGCCATCCTTGACAAACAGCTTGCCGTTACTGCGAGCGTCATACCGACGTACCAGGATGCTCTTGCGAGGGGTCAGATCGAAATAACCTGTTCAGCTTTCTACCATCCGATCCTACCCCTATTGTGTGATGCTTCAGTCGCGCGGCAATCCTTGCCCGATGTGGCATTGCCAAAGTCTCAGATCAAATGGTCAGAGGATGCTTTCGCTCAACTTACGAGTGCCTTCAGTTACCATGAGCGATTGTTCGGCAGTGCACCCAGGGGCCTCTGGCCGCCCGAGGGAGGGGTGAGCGAGGAGACACTGGGATTGGCCAGAAAAGCGGGGTTTCAGTGGGCGGCAGGCGACGAGGACATACTGGCAAGGGCTAAGGGGCTACCCAGGGGTGGAAAACGCGAAGTCAGGGACTTCCTCTATGCTCCGTACCAATTCGACACGGTTTCGGGCCCAATATCTCTGGTTTTTCGCGACAAAGTTCTTTCTGACCTCATTGGTTTCACCTACATGAATTGGACCACAAAAGCCGCCGTATCGGACTTCATGCTGCGTCTTTCGAAGATTGCCCAGCGCGCAAAGGAAGACGACCCGCTCGTTACGATCATACTCGACGGCGAGAACTGCTGGGAGTTCTACGAGAATGACGGACAAGATTTTCTTCAGCTTCTCTACGAGAGACTGTCTTCCGAACCTGGTATCAAGACCACCACGATAAGTGAATACCTGAAGCAATTTCCGCCCTCCAGCAAGCTGGACAACGTACCTGCAGGTTCGTGGATAGACAGCAATTTCCGAATATGGATGGGACACCCTGAAGACAACGCCGCCTGGGACCTCCTGGCAGACGCGCGTACGGCTCTCAAAGACTATGTGCAGTGTCACAGTGGTTCGGAGGGAACCGAAGCGGTAAAGGCTGCCTGGCGAGAGATCCACATGGCCGAGGGCAGCGACTGGTTTTGGTGGTACGGGGAAGACAATACTTCATCATTTGATTTCCAGTTTGACGCGCTTTTCCGAAATCATCTCATAAAGGCATACGAGTTGCTCGGTTTAGAGGTGCCTTCGCAGCTTTATTCTACTGTGATCGGAACGGCCGGCACAAAGCCTCAGGCAATTGCTGCTCCCCCTGCCGGGTTCCTCAAGCCGAACATAGACGGAAAGGTGACGGACTACTACGAGTGGCGACCGGGGGGATACTGCGACCTCTCCAAGAGCGGCGGTAGTATGCGTCAGGCACTGAGTGTCGTGCGAGCGCTCTACTATGGCTTTGACGTGGAAAACCTCTACCTTAGGGTGGACACTGCATCAAAGCCGACTTCGCACGATTTCTCCGACACAACGCTCGTGTTTGAAGTTGCCTCACCGGTGAGGGTCAGGATCAAGGTGGGACTCGGCCCCGACGGAAAGGCGGAACCCAGAGTTTCGGTCGAGAAGAGACTCGACTCAACTTGGGAGGCAATTCCTGCTTCAGTGAGATGGGCACTCGTGGACATAGTTGAGCTCGCAATACCCTTTGTCGATATGGGTCTCTCACCAGGCAGCAAGGTGGATGCAGTTCTACTTGTACTCAGAGAGGGCATGGTTGTGGAAAGCTGGCCCGCTCAGGAGAAGCTTTCCTTTCACGTCCCGTCTGACGAGTTTGAAAGCAATATGTGGACTGCGTGATGATTGATATCTTGGACATAATCGTTCCCTGCGGTAGAATGGAACCAACGTTCGCGCCGCGATGGGGTCGAGATTTGAGGCGCGCCTGCTCCAGCGTCGCCCGCGATGCGGCGTCTCGAGCGATACTATCTCTTGGTGGATACGATTGAGGGCTCGCCAGTTCGTGCGCTGAGACACCTATGTTTCAGCAGAGTGGCCCGATCCTGGTTGCCTGACGGAGGTGAAAGGTGAACGAACAACCCGAACTCAGAGAGGCAAAGCTCCTTGGCGCAGCTTCATACGTCCTCTTTCTATGCCTTCTGCCGCCGCTACTCCTTAAAGAAAACAACTTCGCAATGCACCATGCCAGGCAGGGTTTTCTTCTCTTCTTCGTTGAGATCGTCCTGGCAATACTCATCTACATCGTCGAGCATTCCATAGGACTCATCCCGATTCTGGGCTTTCTCATCATTGTACTTCTCAAATTCGTGGCCGGAGTCGCCATACTGCTTCTTGCAGTCGTAGGCATCGTCAAGGCCATGTCCGGGCAGTATTGGACGATTCCCTTGGTGGGGGAGTACAGTCCGAGGGTGCCGTTCTAGACGCGCGCCCCCTTCGCTATTGACGCCAGTCAGGACACCCTACCTCCGCACTCCACCTTGGCACCATCGCACGGGCGCCCAAGGCCCTGCCACCAGGCCACCTCGAATAGTCGAGATAGTTCCGAACGCGATCCCAGGTATGCTTAACCTAGAAGATTCCAACCCCAACCGGTGTCTGAGGCACGGTTCTGCAGGAACCGCAAGAGGTTGGAAAATCGCTGCCCTTCAACGTCGCATAAGATATATTATGTAAACCTGCGCCTAGAACCGTCCACGCCGCCACCTCCACACCCAACACCTTACGTTTCACACTTGTGCCGCAGGCGCGACGCACAATGGGAGTTCTCCATTCGAGTCCTCTGCCTCCAGTAGCAATAAAACACTGCCAGAACTTCCTTTTCATTTTGCCATCTCCAGAGAGGGGTCTCGAATCCAAACGCTTGCATTTGGCAAGGAGGAATATTGGTAGGATTAGATCCAGCTGGAATACTAGAAGCGATGATGTATTTGCGAGAGCCCTCGACTTGTCCTCGGAGGGATTCGGTCAAATCGATGAGGCCATTATCCCTGTGAGTATAGTCGAGATAGGCTGGAGGAATAGATTTATCTCTCTAAGAAGCCCCCGAGTCGCGCCGCGACTGTCGATTGTCTCGAGCTCACAGCCTTGGGAAGAAGGAGAACCTAACCACCTACCTTGCAGGTTTAGAATCTGCTCCCGGCCCCCTCAAGTCTTCTCACGCCGGCGACCTCCAACAAGAGGCTCGCCTGAGCAATACCACTCCACGAGTGACTACAAACTAAGCGCACCTTGATCAGCACGGAGTGAGCACAGAATGCCCCGCCTTCCCATCAGCTCCTTCCCTTCCAGACCGGTCTCTCGCCACCAGGCGCACGCAAGCCATTAATGGAAGAGCGAACGGTACACGGCTTCATGAGACACAAAGGTCATCCCAGGCAGTCCGGCACCCTCGCCCCACCAGACAGACTAACGCGGCTCACTCCTAAACTCGCGACTAAATTGTCTCTGCTCGCTTTACGTGATTTTCCCAGCACCGCCCTTACGAGACCTCAGCAGACGCTTCGTAGCAGGCGTACCCACAGTCTTACCTGTATAGCGCCTTGATCGCGCCCCAAGTGGTTGTCTCTGTCCCTATAGGGTCCGTAGCGCAGACCAGAGTCTTAGTCCCGCCCCACTGAGCTCCACCACCAACCGTTAGGATGGTGTTCTCAGTGATGGCCTGGCAGTTGATCAGGTCGATGATGTTGTAATCCTCAAGGTTGCCAATGATCGTGAAGTAAGTGGCTCCCACGTTCGTGCTGCTCATGAACTTCGCATAGCAAGCATGATCAAGCCAGTCGTGGCACTGTGTAGTGGCTGTAGCGAGAATCGCCCCCGGAGCAGTTCCGGGACCCTGCAAGAAGTTGGGGCACATACTAATCCCAACGTAGGTGACCGTGACGCCAGTCCTCTGAAGGCCATAGCTCACTAGTACCCATCCGCCACCAGGTCCGGCAGGAAGCGGCCAGCCCTGGGATATCGGGGGATTAAGCCTACCGACGTGGATCGGGACAAGCCCGAAGTTGTACGAAACCTTCTCGGCGTAACACTGGATCTCTCCGACCAACGGCCTCGCATCGTGATAACAGAGGTAACTAGGCGGAGGACCGGGATCATCCGGGTCGTCTGCCATCGTGTAAATCTCAAGGAACATAATGGGGTTAATGTTGCCGGCTAGAGTCACAGCAGGCGCTAGACAGAAGCAGGCTACGATCACTAATATCAATAATGTCTTCATTTCACGCACTCCCTGAGGTTGAAATCAACCCTTGTTTCGAGAAGAGGTCTAAACAAACACCGACTCGCTCTCTCTAAAACTTTACCTTTAGGCCAACATCACCTCCCCTCCTTATCCAATTCAGAAGCGCTCTCTGAGATGAACCGTAAACACCAGTCGCCTCGTGCAGGCACGATGTATACGACCACAATCCCGTTTACACAAAACAAGAGACTTTGTCAAGTTTAATCGACGCGTACCACTCTCCAGATTACCGCCGCGTAACCTACGGTGTCCTAGATCATCGTCCGTAGCCCATCAAATGCGAGAGGGACCAGACCTCCGCTGATCCCTCAACGCTTAGCTTTACCTGGAGTTGCTCCGTGCAGAGCTCGGAGCGGCCGCTCCGAGAGCTTGAGCGGCCGCTCCGTCGAGGACCCTACCCCATTCCTCCTATCTGTAGAGCCCCTTGATCGCGCCCCAAGTAGTCAGGTCGACTGCCGTCCAACCAAACTGGGGGCAAGTGAGAGTCTTCGTGCCGCCCCACTGAGCCTGATTGCCAATTCCCGTCAGTATGGGTCTCTCACTGATGGCCTGGCAGTTGATCAAGTCGATCGTGTTGCCATCCTCAAGGTTGCCAATGATCGTGAAGTAAGTCGCTCCCATGTTCGTGGTGCTCATGTACTTCACGTAGCAAGGATGATCGCACCAGTCATGGCACTTGGTAGTGGCTGTAGCGAGAATCGCCCCCGGAGCGGTTCCGGGACCCTGCAAGAAGTTGGGGCACATAGTAATGCCAACGTAGGTCACCGCAATGCCAGTCCTCTGAATACCCAGGCTCACTAGTACCCATCCACCACCAGGTCCGGCAGGAAGCGGCCAGCCTTCGGCTAGCGGAGGCGTCCAGAGA
>Ga0315291_10008927_pt1 | contig 12299 bp, 28 predicted proteins | sample YL17G12_20_MG_FD_203070 | JGI IMG/M metagenome (GOLD analysis project Ga0315291, IMG submission 203070) | Sediment microbial communities from Yellowstone Lake, YNP, Wyoming, USA - YL17G12_20 | ecosystem: Environmental > Aquatic > Freshwater > Lake > Sediment | place: USA: Wyoming | collected... | reverse complement strand
TGTCGCGGCTGACCGAGGCGATCCAGTCCGAGGCCAACGACATGCTCGCGACCGGAAACGACAGGGCAGAGCATACGGCCGCCCGGCGTCGACTGCTGCTGTCCGTCCTCACCCCGCCCGCCGCGCGACAGGGCGAAAAGGAGAAGGCGTGAGCAGCGACATGAACGAAAGGCCCGAAGGCTTTTGCGAGATGGTTTGTCCAGTGGACAGGCATCCCTGCGAAGGCCAGGGGACGGACATTGATTGTATGCTGTGTGCGCGCGTGCAGACGCTCGCCGACGCGCTGCGAGAAATAAAGCGTCGCACAGATATGGACGGGCTGGCCAAGCTAATTCTAGACAGGATACGCGAGATTGCCGATGCCGCTCTTGATCATGTTGCCGACGCCGGCAAATTGACCGAGCCCCCGGTGGAGGAGAAGACGTGACGACCGAAAAGCGCGAGTGCAGCAGGTGCGGTGCGGACATGGACCAAGATCCCGATGGCAGTTGGTCCTGCAATCATCTTTATGGAGCACGGCTCGACATACCCGTGTACTCGGCAGAGATCGCCACCCGCGACGCGAGGATCGCTGAGCTGGCTCAGCAGGTGTCGCGGCTGACCGAGGCGTTGCGTGGCATCTACGCAACGAAGGTAAGGCGGTCCGGTGGATCGTTTGGTTTCAATATCAAGTTCAACGGTATTTACAGCAGAGAACTCTCTGATCTCATCTACCTCACCCCGCCCGCCGCGCGACAGGGCGAAAAAGAGAAGCCGTGAAAATAACGCGCATGATCCCGGCGTGGAAAAGAAACACATTCAAAGAGCGCGCGCTTGATTGCGCGACGTTCCTTGTGATTCACGGTCTGCTTTCAGCAGGAGAGCGTGCAAAGGTTTTTAATCGCCTGACCAAGATGGTCAAAAGGCAACGCGCCACCACGACGACGACGGAGGCCAAGTGAGCGATCTCAACTCGTTCCCCAACACCACCCGACGCGCGGTCTTCAGCGTGCTCATGGAGCGCGGGCGCCAAGATGTGAAGTGGGGTGCCGGTGGGTCTCAGAGCCTGGAACTCTGGGCCACGATCCTGGGCGAGGAGTACGGCGAGATCTGCCGGGCCATTCTCAAGGGCGATCTCCACGACGCGCGCGAGGAACTCGTGCACGTGGCCGCGGTGGCCGTGGCCGCCATTGAGGACGTCGACAGGCGACTGCGGACATGAGGGCCAAACGTCATCGTCGACTCGCGCGCAAGCGCGCGCAGCGCGGCTACGAGCAGGGCATCGCGCACTTGGCGCAGGGCATTGCCCAGGCCGAGGATGCCGAGTTCGTGGACATGGTCGCCGCCATCGCCCGCGGCCGGCAGGCGATCATGGCCCCGTTGTCCGATGCGCACCTGACCTTTGTCTGCCCGCTGTGCCGGCGCGCAGGCAGCTTTAGTGATTTGGGAACATGAGTTACATGACGAGAACTTGAAGTCGAGAATCAAAAAATTTACAGGGAGGACGAAATGGAAGTCATAGTTGCTCCACACGATGTTTATAATCTTCATACTTCTCATGCCCCTAAGTTATTCATAGCCGGTAGTATAACTGGGACCGAAGATTGGCAGACGCATATGCTCGACGAACTCGCCTGCCGGGCCGTGTGCAATGACCTGGTTGTCTACAACCCGCGGCGCACGGACTTCGACATCACCAACCCCAAGGCCACCGAGGAGCAGATCTGCTGGGAGTTCGCGAAGCTCCGCGACGCCGATGTCGTCAGCTTCTGGTTCGCGCCGGGCTCGGTGAACCCCATTGTCTTCTACGAACTGGGGATGTGGGGCAACGCCAGGGGCGGGCGGCCGATGTGCGTCGGTTGTGACCCGGCGTTCACGCGCACACAGGACGTGGTCATGCAGACCCGGTTGGCGCGACCCGAGATCAGCGTCCAGTCGAGTCTGGAGGCCCTCGTCGATCAGGTCGTCGCCGCTGTCTTCCGGCTCGTGCGCCCACTGCCGCGCATCACCGACCGACCCGTGCGCTGCTCGCACTGCGATTGGCGCGGGAACACGGGCGTGACCGACACCGACGACGACGGCCGTCTTCTGTGTCCGGACTGTGGTTACGAGGTGAGCCCATGAAACTCAAGACCGCCGAGTATGACAACAACTTCACCCTCTACCTGGAGGCCGAGGACCAGAAGGACGCGGCCCTGCTCGCGCGCCTGGGCCTCATGGCCCGGGTCGAGCGTTGTCGCCCGTGCGTGAGCGTGTCCCGCGACGGTGGTTTCTACGCGACCCTGAGCTTCTCCAAGTCCCGGGCCGCGGGCAACTTCATCGGCCCGCGGAGGCGCAAATGAACCTGCTCAAAGTGCCCACGGTCGACGAGACCGATTTCGAGTTCGTCAACCCGGCCAAGATCATCAAGTTCCGGTCCACGGGCGCCGGGGGGACGATGATCACGCTCGACGACGGCCAGTACACGGAGACCTCCGACGACAAGGACACCGTGGCCGCGTCGCTGAGGAACTTATGAAGACGACGACCAAGATGAGCCTGGCCCAGAAGACGGCCGTGCTCGTGCTCCTGGACATGTACGCCGGTGTCAAGGGCGCCAGCGACGACGCGGCGGAGTTGTTGGCCGATCTGGGTGTCATCGACGCGACCACCGACAACGAGTTGATCGCCGAGGTCTGGTATCAGCGTTACGACCCCAACTCGACTCCGGAGCAGATGCGTCTGCTTCTGTCTCGCCACGGGTTCCTGCGCTGGCGCGAGGGCCGGGTGCATTTGACCACGTTGGCCCGCGGGTTACGGGCCGACGAGGTCGCGGGACGCCTATGACCGTGGCCGAACGCAAGGACGGCATCGACCGCGACGCCTACGTGTCCGAGAGCCTGCGCGTGTGGCGCAGTGACCCGACGATGACGATCGGGCAGCTAAAAAAAAGACGTCGGCACTACCACAAGCTCACGGTCGACAAGATCCATGAGCTGGGACTGGAACACGAGCTGATCACCTTCGCCTCGCGGCGAGATCGGGGACTGAGGACATGAGGCAATATCACGAGCTCCTGCGTCGCATCCTCGACGAGGGCGTCGACAAGTCCGACCGCACGGGCACCGGCACGCGGAGTCTGTTCGGGGCCCAGAGTCGTTACGACCTGCGCCAGGGGTTTCCGCTGCTGACGACGAAGAAGATGTTCTTCAGGGGCATGGTCGAGGAGCTGCTGTGGATGCTCAGTGGCTCGACCAACGTCCGCGACCTGCAGGCCCGCGACGTGCACATCTGGGACGAGTGGGCCCGTGAGGACGGCGAGTTGGGGCCCGTGTACGGTGCCCAGTGGCGGCATTGGGGTCGCACGGCGCTGACTTCCATCTTCCCCGATCCGCCCAGCCGCGTCGCCGGTCGTGATCAGATCGCCGAGCTGATCGCGCGCATCCGCACCCAGCCCGACGACCGGCGGCTCGTGGTCACGGCCTGGGACCCGGACGACGTCGAGGCCATGAGCCTGCCCTGCTGCCACATCCTCTTCCAGTGCTGGACGCGGGAGTTGAAGTCGGTCGAGCGTGAGCGCCTGCTCATGGACGATCGGGGGACGGGGATCAAGGACCATGTGCCAGAGGCCGAGCGACATCAGATTCTCGACGGCTTCGGCGTCGAGCGTCGGGGCCTGAGTCTGCAGCTCTACCAGCGCAGCTGCGACGTCTTCTTGGGCGTACCCTTCAACATCGCCAGCTATGCCCTGTTGACGCACATGCTCGCTCAGGTCTGCGATATGGTCGCCCTCGACTTCATTCACGACTACGGCGACGTGCATATCTACCGCAACCACATGGACCAGGTCGCCGAGCAGTTGGCCCGCGAGCCCCGCCCCCTGCCCCGGCTCGTGATCAATCGCGGGGTCAAGGAAATCGACGACTTCAAGGCTGACGATTTCTCGATTCTGGACTATAACCACTGGCCAGCGATTAAGGCCGAGGTGAGCGTATGAACTGGCAGGATCTGGTCATCATCGTCGGCGCCGTGGTCGTGGCCATTGTCGTCACCTACGTCGTCGTCAAGAGAGTGAGGGGATCATGAGCGGCAACAACGACGTCATGCGCAAGAAGTGTGAGGCCATCTTGGAGATGACCGTCAACGCCACGAATGCACTGAGTCCCGACGAGGCCGGCGAGGTCGACGCCTCGGCATCGGCGGTCGCCGACGGTCTGTACCTGGACATTGTCGCCGCGGGCGTCAAGGCACTGGTCGACGTGCTCAAGGACCGACAGTCATGACAAAGGCCAAGTTCTTCGGCGTCCTGGGCACGATCTTCGTCGTCGCCGGCGTCATCGTCGCCGTCTTCCGGGGGTGTGGATCGTGATCTGGGACGAGAAGGTGCTGGTGAAGCACGCGACCGACAAGGCCCTGCTCATCGTCTACGAGGGCCACGAGGCCTGGATTCCGACGTCCCAGATTTCAGATGATAGTGAGGTCTGGGGCCGCGAGCACGTGGGCCAGGAGGGGCGGCTCGTGATTCCCAACTGGCTTGCTGAGGCCAAGGGGCTCGAAGGATGATCATCGGCATCGGGTACCGCGCGGGCTCCGGCAAGGACACCGTCGCCAACCTCTTGGCCACGCACCACGGGTTCCGTCGTCGTGCGTTTGCTGACGCGCTCAAGGAGGCGGCGCGCGCCATCTTTCACCTAGATGACGACCAGCTCTATGGCCAGCTCAAGGAGGCCGAGGATGTCTTTTGGCGCCGGAGCCCGCGTTTCATTCTCCAGAAACTGGGCACGGAGTGTCTGCGCCATGGCTACGATGCCGACGTCTGGGTCCAGAGCCTGCGCAAGCACATTATCGACAATCCAGACCAACGCGACTGGGTCGTGCCCGACATTAGATTCAAAAATGAATGTCAGGCGATCAGGGACTGGGGCGGCGTACTTTGGCGCGTCGATCGCCCCGGACTCGAAGCTCGGGGTATCGCGGGTCACGCGAGTGAGACCGAGCTCGACAATTTCACGGGCTGGGATCTGGTCATCGACAACGGCGGCACGCTCCAACAACTGGAGGTGCGCGTGGAGGAGGCGTGGAAGACGAGTTCAAGGCCGTGAAGGCGATCATGGACGCGCTGACCAAAAACTGGCCCAAGCTGGCCCCGGACACCAAGCTCTGGCTCAAGAAGAGACTGGAGACGTTGCCGACGGACAAGGTGGCCAAAACGGACGTGGAAAGGGAGAGAACATGAGCGACGACTACGAGGGCGAGTTGGACGAGGAGCCGATCGAGGAGGCGGGTGCGCGCGAGGAGGAGCCGGACGAGGGTCCGGTGGAGGAGAGTGACGACGAACCCGTCGAGGAGTGAGGGCAAAGAGTCCATTGACTCTGACTGCAAATTTGCTATTGTCCACCAAAGGAGACCAGAGACATGCGTGACATCGACATCGTTCCCGAGGACGCCCAGTTCGGACTCATGACCTGGCGGCTGTTGAGCCGCGAGATCGATGAACAGGGCCATGCGTCGACCATCGTCAAGGCCCTGCCGATCATGGGCCTGGGCGTCTACGTCCGCACGATCCATCGGCGGCCGGAGGATAGAGGCTACGTGTTCGAGGAGCCGATGCTGCTCAAGAACACGCTCATGGTCGAGTTGATGGAGATGCAGAGCGCGGGCCTCGTCGACGTGGCCCAGCAGCCCGTGGGCATCAAGTACAAGTGCATCAACCGCGAGGTCATCACCCTCGATGAGGGTCGGCGCCGCTTCGCACCCAAGGGCCCCAAGTCCATGCCCCCGGGCATCGAGATCTACGCCGGCGCCATCCTGACCCAGGAGCGACGTCCGATGCCGGCGATGCCAAACATCGTCCGGGGCCGGGCCGCCGTGCCCCCGGAGGCGCAGCCGCCGCCGGCCGACGTGCCGCCAGTGGCCGAGTCGGCGCCGAGCGCTCCGTGATGTTGACCCGGGGCACACGCATCCGCTGGATCAGCCGCGGACGTCAGGGGGGTCGGACGCTGGAGGGCGTCGTCAGGGCCCTGGTGCCCGCGGGTCGCAAGATCCACCTGCCCGCCCACGCCGACCCGGCGCGGTTGCGTGCGGCCCTCGTCAACCGTGTCCACGCCCGCTACCTCGTCGAGGTGCTGCGGCGCAACGCCCGCTCCGGGCGCCCGATCGCCAGTCAGTGGATGGCGCCCAAGGCCCTGACACTGGACCGAGTGGCGAAGAAAATTCGCTAAAAAAGGGGCGACTCGTGTCGTCCCCCTTTTGCCTCCGCACACAGGCATCGTCTCAGATAAGTTTTCGGCGCTGACCGCAGCCGCCCCTGTCATGTCCTTGACGAGCATGGCGCGGCTCTCGGCCGCACGTTGCCGGAGCCCATCTCCGGCCGTCAATGGGCGCCCATCACCTCAGTGAGGGGGGCAAGGTAACGTGGCAGCGCCCTCCCGGCGCGCGAGCAACATGGTCCACCTCTCCGTGTTTGAAGATTTCGTCACGAGGCCTGGATCAGGTTTCCGTGCGCATCCCAGGACCCGATCGAATTGGTGTCGCGCCACTCATTCCAGGCCCTGGCATCGAAGCCGTAGGGGACCCACGTCTCCGGGTCCGCTTCCATCCAACCCTTCAGGTTGGCCACGGGCATCAGCAGACCCCACTTTGGGTCATGGGCGCCCAGGGTCTTGCCATCCCAGAGCCTGAAGCCGTCGAGAAGAGGGTGGGCATGGTAGATGCCCGACCCGTATGTCCACGTTGACGGCGGGTTGCGTGGATCACCGGTCCAGACGAAGACGCGACTCTCGTCCAGGGCGCAGCCGCCGACCCAAGGTGGCTCGGTCTTCGTGTCGACATAACGGCGTTTGTCGACATACACGGCGAGAGCAAACAAGACAAAGCCTCCGCAGAAAAGAATGTCCCACACGGTTTCCTCCTCCCGTTTGTGCCGGCTTCAATGGTCGCCGGCGTAGTTTTCGTCGTACCACTCGAAGTAGTCCTCCAGCACCTTGGCAAAGCGCTCGCGCAGGATCTTTTGCACCAGGCGCCAATGGCGACACTGGCCCGGAACGCCCTTTCCCGCGTCTCGCAACGGTTCCATGCTCTGGCTCTTGAACCAGGCCATGGGCACGGGGTAGTTCATGGCCGTACACACGAGCCCATCGACGATGAGATCGTCGGGCCCGGCGAGCCGTGGGTGGTCGTGTACCGGTGCGCAGCGGGTGACCGCGTCACCGACGGCCAGGACGACGACGACGTGTTCGCAGAGTGACCACACCTGGCCCGGGCGTGGTCCCTCGTCCCTCATCTTCTGTGGGTCTTGGACCAGGTGCATGATCGCCTCCTCAGGTGGTTGTGTGTTTGCGCCGATAGACATAGACCCGATCGTAGATGCCGTCCCATTGCGGGATGGCGATCTCACGCACCAGCTCCCAGTCGCTGTCGAGCAGGCGGTGGAAGGCGTCGGTGCCCGTGCACCCCCACCAGTGCTCGCCGATGTAGACGACCGTGTCGCCGGTGTACTGCGCGAGCACGTTCTGGGACCAGGGGACGTTGTAGCAGGGCCAGGAGAGGATGAGGACGCGCTGGCCGTGGGCGGGGATGGCGTAGACGGCATCGGCGTAGATGATGTCGTCGATCCATCGTCGTCTGAAGCCATAGCGGCAGTCGTCGCCCAGCTCGACGTCCATGGCCAACACGTCGGCGCCGGCCAGGCGCAGTTCGTGGGCCAGGTAGCCCGTGCCCGCGCCCGCGTCGACGAACGGGCGACCGAGACCGACGAGGTAGTCGATCAACTCCTGGGTGATGATCGGGAAGCCGTACTTCTTGATGAAGTCGCGCCGGTAGTCCTTGTAGTCGGCGCCCTCGAAGTCGTATCTGGCGTACTTGCGGCCTTCGTATTTGTCCATGGGCACACTGGCCAGTTCCTGTTCCATCAACGTGGTCATGGTCAGCCTCCGTTGTCGTGAGCTGACGTCTCGGGGAGTGGGTCTGGCTGAGGCCGTCGCCCACTCCCCGAGGCACACGTTAGCCCATATCCGGCAGCCACCAGTGGTGGCCGCCGCCGTCGACGGGGAAGTCGAAGATCGATGGACGCCAGAGCCTCTCGATGTCCGGCACCACGATCTCCAACTTCCGTCCCGCCTCGTCGACCATGGCCAACAGGTCTTCGAGGTCTTTCGACCGGCCGCTGCGGAAGATGATGCCGACGACGGCGACCAGGTCGTCGCGACGGACGCAGATGTCCGTCTCGTCGCCCGCCTCGGCCATCTCGTGCATCAGCATGCCACATTCCGTGGCCACGAGATGGGCGAGCGTGTCGACCTGCTCGTCGGTCAACGAGCGCGCCCACTCCCAGACTCGATCCTGGTGCTCACAGCGGCCCGTGAGTTTGATCTCGTCCGCGAGCATGAGCGCCGTCTCGCGGGACGGCCGGTAGAGACGGGATGTGAGACCCGCAAGTACCGCCGCTCGGTACGGGTTCTGGGTGTTCAATTGGCCACCCAGTTCCTCGACGAGCCACGGGTCGTCGCCGAGCGTACCGAGCCACGACGCCAGTGGCGCCTCGATCTTCGCCAAAGGCTTTGGTGCCAAGACAGTGAAATCGGCTGGGACACATCCCTGGCCGTTGCAGACCCAGCAGTCGGCCGTATCGACTGCATCGCCATGGCAACGGGGGCAGAGGGTGGTGACGTTATTCGTCATATTCCACCTCCGGTATTGTTATGCCCGAGGTGACGACGGCTTTTTATTCGGTGACGAGCGAGGTGACGCGCGACTTGGCCAGGCACTTGACCTGGCCCTGGTCGGTGAGGACTATGACCCAGGGCGTGTCGACGTCGCCGACAGCGAGGACGTCGAACTTGTCATTGGCCCGGCCGCGACAGTCGAGCCAGTGCGTGGCCACCGGGTCCCGGGCCCTCTTCACGGCCCATAGGTCATGACGCATGTCGATGTCGTTCGGGCACGCGCCGAAGACACAAGGGGCAGACTCAACTGTTCCCCGGCCGTCGCACTTGGCGACAGGCGGCCGATGGCAGTGTGGGCAGCGGGTTGACATAGCCTACAAAGACCTCCCTTCATCGTGTGGACAAGCCAGACTCCGTGGCAGCATTGACACCGTTCCAGATCCGAACTCGGCATGGGCATCTCTCCTCTACTTGTTGTTGGATTCCAACCGGAATCGGTCTTGAAGAAAACTGAACAACGAATCTGTGGGTGTGTGATCGGCGTTCCAGGCAAGATGCTTAATTTCTACTTTTCCGCACCAGTCATGTTCTCCGTTTTGAAGTTCGACGAGCAGATCGAGATATTGATCGCGGAGGTCTTGGAGGTATTGAAGTGTCAGGTTGACCTCGGCGCCGCGAGCCCGTTCACGGACTCGACGCAGAGCCACCTCGGGTTCGACGTCGAGGAAGATCATGACCGTCGGCGGCTTGAGGCCATTGGTGTGACGACGGTAGAGCATCTGATAGGTCTGATAGTTGAGGTGACTGATGTTGCCGTACTTGGTCTGCAGACGGCAGAAGCAAAAATCACCTGGCAGAGCTCGGTCGAGAACCACGCCCTGATATTTGTCTCCGAACAAGACCTCATGTGAGGCAAGTGATTGCATGCCCTCGCGGACTCCCAACAGGTGTATCTGCATGGCGAAGGCGTGCTTGGCCGGGTCCTTGTAGAAGTCGTCGAGGTAGGGATTTGTGTCCACGGGCTCGCGCATCACGCGCAAGTTGAATTTCTGACCCATGGTCTCGGAGAGGGTACTCTTTCCCGAGCCGATGAGCCCTTCGACCCAGATCAATGGCTTTGTCTTCACTGTGTCCTCGTTGGTTGTTTGGAAAAACAGTCACCAACTTTAAGTCAGTGTCGACGGAAAGGCAAGGCTAAAAAATAAAAAAGATGGTCACAAACATGACCATTGGCGTAGCGTCACTTCATGGCGGGTTGGTTGAAGACCCAGGCCAGGCCCACGCACTGGGCCGTGCCCACGCCCCAGCCCACGGCCAGACCCAGGGGCCCATCAACCTGCTCCCAGACGTCGGAGAAGTCCGAGCGCTGACGCGCGATCAGCGTCTCCAGGGTCGTCACGTGGGCCTCCAGGAGCATCTTCTGCGCCTGCAGGGTCTGCGCCGCCCGTTCCATCTCATCGAGTTGCACCGCGGCCTTCTTGAGCTCGACCTGGGCGCCGGCCAGGGCCGACTCGCACTTGGGCAGGTTGATGTCGGCGAGGTTCATCTGCGCCAGGACATCTTTGCGCACGGCCGTGTAGTGCTCATCCACAACCTTGGTTGGCGGCCCGTTGTCGGGGCCCGTGGCGGCCAGAAGTGCGGCCAGGGTCAACCAGCGGCTCATCGCGCGGGCGCGCTCGCGGGCGCCGAGGCCGGCTTGGCGGCGTCCTCGACCGCCTTGACGCCGGCGTCCTCGACCGCGACCTTGGCCGGTGGTGCCGGGGGCGTGGCGCAGCGGCACGAGCTGAGGATGGTCAGGATCAGGGCGACGAGGGTGAAGATGATGCGCAGCATGGGCTACCTCCTGGTCAAAGAGCATGGACCCAACGAACCCGCAAAGGCAAGTTCTACCGCTTGTTCGGCATGGTCAATACTTGTCATCGCGCCGGCTAAAAACGCCACTTTGGTCTCTGGTATCGCCCCCAGAAATTGCCGGTTGAGCTCCAACTTTTCACGTCGACGTTGATCGATCCATTCGTCGGCGGACGTGGGTCTCTTGGTTCCAAAGATTTTGTTCATGAGCGTCGGGTTGTGGACGGCTATGTAACGCCTGACGTCGACGCGCCTCTGATCCTCGGGCAGGTGGCTGTGGCTCTTGTATCTGGTGCTGCGACCCACGGCCTGTTGGGCCCTCTCGGGATTCCAATGCTCCTCGGTCAACTGGACCAGACGTATGCCCTTGAGGTCGAGACCCTCGCCGCCGGCCGGACTCAGACCCAGGACCTTGATGCGTCCCTTGTTCAGATCGTTGACCGTCTGCTGTCTCTGTTTGTCATTCAGGTTGCCTGTGAACGTGGCCGCGGGCACACCCAATCTGTTGAGTTCGTTGGTCACGGGCAGGACGCCCGAATCGAGAAAGTTGGAGTAGATGACGCCGCGAAAATTGGGATCGTTTTTACTCCGCTCTTGGACGTCGGAGAGCATGCGTTGGAATTTGGGACTACCGGCAATGACCTCTGGCTTTTCTTTGACCGTGTATTCACTGGGGTTGTTCATGATCTGGCGCGCGGCCGTCAGAAAGGCATTCATCTGCTTGAGGTCCTTTTTTGATGGCGGCAGATTGTGTCTCATCTTGAAGGCCAAAACGGGATTTCTCGTCGACAGGGCCTTGTACATGGACTCCTGTTCCGGTGTCATGACGACCTCGACGCGATCCTCAGTGACCCGGGGCGTATGCTTCTGATATTCGGGGGAGCCAGTAAATCTGTGGACGTGGGGTTCGATTGATTTTTTGAAAGAGGCCTTGTTTTTCATCGACTCGATGATGCCCGGTCTGGCGCCCTTGAGCCAGCCGATGAAACCCGGGCCCACTTTCGTTTCCTCGATGTGTTGTTTTTGAAAATCTTCGACAGACTTGAAGACCTTCTTACCCGCGGCCAGGTTGACCAGGGGCACGATCTCCTCGGGGCGATTGTTGATCAGACTCCCGGTCAACCCGACCATGAAGGGCACGGAATGGCGGACGGCTTCGAAGGGCACACGTGGCTGTGGATTGCGGAGTCTGTGAAATTCGTCGACGATGAGCGTGTTCGGGCGCACTGTGTCGACGAGGGCCTGCGGATTCTTTCGAAACTTTTCGTAACTGACGATCGTGTAGTCCTTGATTCGGCCCGGGGACACGAAATGTGCAAGTTGGGTCTTGAAATTTGTGCGTAGACTCGCGGGTGTCACGACCAGGACCCGGCCACCACGTTTTTCGGCCATGGTGATGGCGCCCAGGGTCTTTCCCGAGCCCAGGCCCCAGTTCAGAATCTGGCCACCAGTGCCAGTACGTTCCAGCACCTGTTGTTGATGTGGTTGAAGACGCGCTTTGACCTTACCATTCACGGGGCAGGTCCATGGCCAGACACGGGATCGTGTTGGGGCAGAAGGGGCCGCTGGACCTCATCTTTACCGGCTCGGCCGTCGATCCGCCCTTGATCCCCTCGCCCGCCGACCAGCCGGGTTCCTGACCCGGGCGCAGGCTATGGAGCCCGGACTGGAACAGACCGATGTTGTGCGTGTGCGCGGCCACGCGGCAGCCCATCTCCTGGGCCCAGCGTCGGGCGAAGGCGCGGCCGCGCTCGGCACCGAAAGTGGCGCAGGTACGGAACCAGATGATGGCCTCGGGTGTCAGGCGACTCTTGATCTTGGCCAACA
>Ga0315291_10008925_pt1 | contig 12300 bp, 9 predicted proteins | sample YL17G12_20_MG_FD_203070 | JGI IMG/M metagenome (GOLD analysis project Ga0315291, IMG submission 203070) | Sediment microbial communities from Yellowstone Lake, YNP, Wyoming, USA - YL17G12_20 | ecosystem: Environmental > Aquatic > Freshwater > Lake > Sediment | place: USA: Wyoming | collected... | reverse complement strand
GCGTCAAAAAAATAAGGATTTTGACCCGGCTTTACTTCGATATGCCATTAAAGAGGTGGAAAAAAATGTTGAAAAATACCCCCAAGACACCACTCCTTATTTATATATAGGAAGAATGTATATTTTATTGATTGATAAAGATTCAGAAGCCGGGAAAGAGGCCGAAAAGGCGATTAATAGCGCTATAAAAATTAATCCCAGAAATCCCCGAATTTGGTATGAAATGGGACAAGCGCAAATATCTTTGAAGAACTATAAAGAGGCATATGATAGTTTTAAAACTGCCCTAGATCTTAATCCCGCTGTACCTCTTTCTTGGTGGTTTGCGGCAGTTAGCTCTTATCAGGGGGGAAATTACGAAGAAGCGGCCATTAAGGCAGACAAAGCCATTGAGTTGGGTTATAACGCTTACTACAGCAGTATTACTGATTTAATGCGTTTAATCAATATTTATGAGAAAGTTAAGAACTACCCAAGGGTAGTAGAATTTTATGAATTGGCAGTCAAAGAACAACCCGATAATCCTCAACTTTATGCATCATTAGCAGCCAGTTATGCTACAGTAGGAAGATTCAATGAAGCGAGAACCGCAGCTCTAAAGGCAGCGGAAATAGATCCAGGATTTAAAGACGAGGCTGAAAAATTCATTAATTCATTACCCCATTGACAACAGTATTAATAATTTGCTAAATTTCATTCTATGACAAAAAACCTAAAAATAGCCATTATCGGATTAGGCGTTGTGGGTAAGGCAATACATGAGTATTTTGAAGGCAAGGCAGAAATAGCCGTTTATGATATAAATGACGGAACATTTAATAGTGAAGCGCAGAAAGAAATCGTTAATAAGTGCGATTTTGCTTTTATTTGTGTTCCAACGCCAAGAAAAGAAGATGATTCTTGTGACACTTCAATAGTGGAAGAGGTGGTTTCTTGGCTTAGGACACCTTTAATAATTATAAAGTCGACCATTGAGCCGGGAACGACCAATATATTGAAAGAAAAATACAATAAGAAAATAATTTTTTCACCGGAATATACTTCCGAAAGCAAATATTACAATCCCATAATGAGAAAAATTGAACATCATCCGTTTATAATTCTTGGCGGAACCGAGGAAGAAGTTGGAATGATTAAAGATACTTTTGTTGAAATATCCGGTCCTTTGGTCGAGATTTTTAGTTGTTCAGCCAAAGAAGCAGAATTGATTAAGTATTTCGAAAACACTTTTTTTGCGGTCAAGGTCGGGTTTTCAAATGAAATGAGAGAAATTTGCGAAAGAGCGGGTGTTGATTATCATAAAGTAAGATACGGATGGTTATTGGATCCGCGAATAAACAAAATGCATACCCTGGCTTTTAAAAGTTCTAGGGGTTATTCTGGTAAGTGTGTTCCCAAAGATCGGGCAGCAATAAATGCGTGGTGTAAAAAGAAATTGAATTACAAGCCGCCAATAATTGACGCTGCCGGAGAGTGGGATTTAGATAAGAAAAAAACTTGACAATCAATTTTTAATTTGCTAATATGTGAATAGTTGAATGGGCATTGCCGCAAGGCAAGACCTCTTTACTTGGGGAGAAACCTCTGGCTTTATGTCGAGGTTTCTCTTTATATTTGACATTGTTTATTCGCTCCCGTTATACTTAAAATATATAATCGTGTTGCCTAAGGAGCTCCGGAACCAGTACCCATTCAACACCAAGTATTGGGGTTTATACTTTCCGGGCTCCTTAGGCAACACAATTTAGCACCTATTTGATTAAAATGATATCCTTTTTGAAGAAAAGAAAATTTTTGTTGACCTTGCTACTTTCGGGCGGGCTTTTTATCGTTTTATCGACTCCTATTTTAGCAGCCGAAATAGGGGATAAGATAAATTTTTTTGTTGATTCCTTTTATGATTCAAAAAGCAGAACCGAAGTATCGGCAACCCTGAAAAATGTTTCTACTAAGACGTATTTTTATATCGAAGATGATTATTGGAATTCTCTTTCTACCTCGGAACAAACCTCTTATCTCGAGTCGATTATTAATCTTTCGCGAGAATTTGATAACACAATCTATCCGTCATCGCATTATATTTTCGGCTCTGAATGGAGCCCGGGAATCGACAATGATGAAAAAATAATCATACTCCTAACAAATTTGATATCTACTGCTGGCGGATATTTTAATCCTAAAGACGAGATTCTAAGAAGCGAGGAATCTACTTCCAATGAGAAAGAAATGCTTTATATAAGCGCTGCTCAGATTAATAATCCGCTAATGAAAAGCTTTATTGCTCACGAATTCCAACACTTGATAGCATGGAATGAGAAAGAAAGATTGCGAGGATTGATAGAAGAGGTTTGGTTAAATGAATTAAAAAGCGAATACGCTCCGACTGCTGTTGGTTATGATAGTGAATACACCGGTAGTAATCTTGAAAGAAGGGTAGATGATTTTTTAGCCAATCCATTCAATTCTTTGACCGAATGGAAGGGCGATCGCTTTGACTATCCATCCGTTAATCTTTTCGGTCATTATCTGGCCGAGCAATTTGGAGAAGACATTTTTTCACTAATGCTTAAAAACAACAGCGTTGGAATTTATAGCGTAGAACAGGCAGTCAGAGACAGCGGTTTTAATTTCAACTTCTCTCAGGTATTCAATAATTGGATAATTGCCGACTATTTGAATAACAGCTCATTGAGCGATGGCCGTTATGGTTATAAAAATCCTTATCTTAGGGGAGCAATAAATGTTTCGCCAATAACTTATAGCATTGTATCTACCAGCGTTATCAGTATTGCTCAAAATATAAAAGATTGGGCGCCGTATTGGTATAGGTTTATCAACAAACAAGATGCCGGGACCGTTGCCAAGGATTTGGAAATAGAATTTCAAGGAGCAGTTGATAAGGGGAATTTTAATGTTGTTTATATAATAGAATATTTTTCCAAACCGATCGTAATTAACTCTTTGAGTTTAGCCAGTCAGAAAGGAACCATAAAAATTCCCAATTTTAGGAGTGATGTTGAGTCAGTTACTATGATTGTTTCTAACCAATATAAAAAGACAGGTTTTAATAGCAGCGAATCGTTAACTCCTTTTAATCTTTCCGTGGCTACAACTATTTTTGAAGAGACGGTTCCGGAGCCTCAGCCGGAGCCAAATCCGACCAGAATGGCCCGACCCGAGGACTACGGTCTGAAAGAAGGAGACCTAATTAGAGCTCAAGGAGATTTTGATATTTTCATCATTAATCAGCACGGCTATAAGAGATTATTTCTTAATCCCGCCATTTTTAATATGTACGGACATTTGGGCGGTTGGAAGGCGGTAAAAACCGTAACTCCTCAAGTCAGAGACGCATTTATCACTTCAAATTATTATCGTTATATTGATTCACCCAAAGTTTATTATCTTGCGGTGACGGGCGGAGACACGGGTATGCTTCAATGGGTAAATATTACCGGCGAAAGCTTCTTGTCTCAGGGTGGCAAACCCGAATCTATATTTATTATCAATAAATCCGAATTCAATTGGTATCCAAAAGGTGCGGATAAAACCTCGCCTTAAGTAATTTTGAATTATGTTAGAGAATCTGTTTGGTGATCCGAATAAGCGATATTTGAAAAAAATTCAGCCGATTGTTGATGAGATAAACAAGCTCGAACCAAAGTTCGAGCATTTTTCTAATGAAGAATTAAAAAATTTAACCACGGATTTTAAAAATAGATTAGAAAAAGGAGAAGTTTTGGATAATATTTTAGTCGAAGCGTTTGCAGCTGTACGCGAAGCAAGTAAGAGAACCTTGAATCAGCGTCATTTTGATGTCCAGTTGATGGGTGGCATAGTTTTGTATCAAGGGAAAATTGCCGAAATGAAAACCGGCGAAGGAAAGACTCTGGCCGCGACCCTACCAATGTATTTAAATGCCTTAGCCGGTCAGGGTGCGCATTTAGTTACCGTGAATGATTACTTGGCCCGACGTGACGCAGTATGGATGGGACAAATTTATAATTTACTGGGATTGTCGGTTGCCTGTATTAATCACGAAGTTTCCTATATTTACGATCCAGAATACAGTCAAGAAATTCAAAATTCAAAATTCAAAATTCAAAATTTAGACCAAGAACGAGACGAACTTGGTGGATTTAAAGTAATGGAAGAGTTCCTGAGGCCCCGTAGCCGAAAAGAGGCTTATAATGCCGATATTCTTTATGGCACAAACAATGAATTCGGCTTCGATTATTTGAGAGACAATATGACTTATAATAAAGAGGAATTAGCTCAGAGGGATTTCAATTACGCCATAGTTGATGAGGTTGATAGTATTTTGGTTGACGAAGCCAGGACTCCTTTAATTATTTCTGCGCCCGACATTGAATCAGCCGACCTTTATAAAAAGTTTGCCAGAATCGCACCGCAATTAAAGAAAGATGCTGATTATAAAATTGACGAAAAAATGCGGGCAGTCACCTTAACCAATGAAGGAATGGATAAAATTGAAAAAATATTAGGCATGGACAATATTTATCAGGAGAAAAGCATTCAAATTATCCATCATTTGGAACAGGCGTTGCGAGCAGAAGTTTTATTTAAAAGAGACAAAGATTATGTGGTTAGGGACGGAGAAGTGATTATTGTTGATGAATTTACTGGTCGTTTGATGCCTGGTCGTAGGTATTCGGGTGGACTTCATCAAGCAATTGAAGCCAAAGAAAATGTTGAGGTTCAGAAAGAATCGAAGACCTTAGCAACAATTACTTTCCAGAATTTTTTCAGAATGTATAAAAAACTGGCCGGGATGACCGGAACCGCCTTAACCAATGCCGAAGAATTTGATAAGGTTTACAAACTGGATGTAATTTCTGTTCCTACAAATAAACCGATGGTTAGAAAGGATTTGCCCGATTTAATTTATAAAACAGAAAACGGAAAATTTAAAGCCGTAATTGAGAAAATAAAAGAATGCCATCAAAAAGGTCAGCCGGTTTTAGTCGGGACTGTTTCCATAGAGAAAAACGAACATTTGGGAAATTTATTAAGAAGAGAAGGAATTTCCTGTAATATTTTAAATGCTAAAAATCACGAAAAAGAAGGAGAAATAATTGCCCAAGCGGGCCAATCAAAAGCAGTTACCGTGGCAACCAATATGGCTGGTCGAGGAGTGGATATAGTTCTTGGCGGAAATCCGTCAACTCCGGAAGATGCGCAAAAGGTTAAGGAATCCGGTGGTTTGTTTGTGCTTGGTACAGAAAGACACGAAGCGAGAAGAATTGATAATCAATTGCGCGGTCGTTCCGGGCGTCAAGGTGACTCGGGCGTCAGCCAGTTTTTTGTTTCTTTGGAAGATGAGTTGATGCAGAGATTTGGTTCGGATAGAATCAAGAATTTGATGGACGCATTTAAAATTCCCGAAGATCAGCCGATTCAGAATAAATTAATCTCCAATGCCATTGAAAAAGCCCAAGCCAGAATTGAGGGGTATAACCTGGATATCAGGCATCATGTTTTGGAATACGATGAAGTGATGAACAAACAGAGGCAATTGATTTATAAGATGAGAAAGGATATTTTGTTTGTCGATGATGAAGAAATAAAGAAAAAAATTGAAGATTTATTGACTGAGGAAGAATTAAAACCGTATAAAGAAAAAGAAGATAAACTAGGGACGAATGAAATGAGAAATTTAGAAAGATTTGTGATGTTGAGGACAATCGATATGTTCTGGATGGAGCACTTGGAAACAATGGAATGTTTGCGTGAGGGAGTGAAATTGCGCGCTTATGGTCAGCGCGATCCGTTGGTTGAATATAAAAACGAAAGCCGAAGATTATTCGGTCAGATGATGAATGAGATTAACGATTCGATTGTAAATATTTTACTCGGCGCAGAAATTCAAAAAAATCCAGTACCCCAGCAAAGAATTTCCGAAGTTAAATCCGTCAAAAACAAGGTTGGTCGCAACGACCCCTGCCCGTGCGGAGCGAAACATTCCGATGGTCGTCCGATAAAGTATAAAAAGTGTCATGGGAAATAAAAAAACAAAAATCAAATTCGTTGATGTGAAAAAATACGGGTTTATTACAGAACCGAGATATTATTTTTGCGGATGGGCGAAATCGCCGAAGGTTTTGGGGCGATATTCAGCCGTAAAAGCATTGATTAAGGCAAAGAGATTTTTACCAAAAGGATATAATTTTAAGACCTGGGACGTAAAAAGAACCTACAATATTCAAGCAGAAATGGTAAAGAGTTTTAGGCGAAGATTAAAATTATTGCATCCTAAACTATCCAAAACTAAATTGGAGAAACTGGTTTTTAAATTCAGTGGTGGGCTGGGTAAATCAATAAAGCGTTTGGACACGCACAGAAAAGGAGGTTCATTTGATTTAACAGTTATCAATAAAAAAGGCGAGGAATTATATATGGGGACAGATCACGATGATTTAACAAAAAAAGCAGCAACCGATTACTTTGAGAAAAAGAAAAATTTAACCACACTAGAGAAAGAAGCTAAAAAGAATCGCAGATTATTAAAAAGAGTAATGGAAAAAGCAGGTTTTGTTAATTATGTAGCAGAATGGTGGCACTGGAGTTATGATAAGTAATTTCTTAAATATTAAAAAGTGCCACGGGAAATAAAAAAAGCAGTTTAGAGTGTTGCTTAGCACTTTCTTGGTCGGGTTCAGTAACTTATTAACCCGTTTCTGTCCAGGTCCAGAACTCCAAACCACAAACTCTGCATTTGTAGGTTGGAGAATGCCAGTGGTTCCCGTGGCCGATTTTTTTCGCTTTACGACCGCAGTGGTGGACCACAGCACCAAGGGTTAAAATCCCGGTGACCACGAGGAAAAAATACCTGATCCGGTTAGAGAGAGTAGGTCTCATTTCTCCGCCGCCACCGCCCCATTCCACTAAACCCAATGGTTCGTCGTCTAGACCCTTGATCCAAAAACCCATGATTTTACCTCCTTGTCGATTATTTTTAGAACCGATATTATTCTATCATAGTCACATTTATTTGTCAAGAGTTGTCAAGGGTTACACATGATCCGTGATTAAAAAATAGAAAGCGCCATAGGGATACTATTTACAAAAAGATTATTTTATTTTACACTAATGTTTGAAAATTGAGTCATTGGAAATTGATTGAAAATTGGAAATTGAAAATTGGGATTTTTTTATTTATGGGACTATTTTTCAAAAAGACAAAAGCAGTAGGCGAACGAGAAGATTTCCGTGATAAGCAAAGGAGTAAAATCCGGCTGATTATGCTGGGGATTTTTATTTTATTGATTTTAGCTGGCAGCTTGGATTATCCGAATTTATGGGACAAAGGAATTGATTGGATAAATACGAATGTCGGTATAAAAATTCCTCATTTTTATAAACTGCCATTCAAGCTGGGATTGGATTTACAAGGCGGTACACATTTAATTTATCAAGCCGACCTATCCGGTATTGAAATAGGAGAAAGAGATGCGTCGCTTGACGGGATTAGAGACGTAATTGAAAGAAGGGTTAATATTTTTGGAGTAGCCGAGCCGACTATTCAAATAAATAAATCCGGAGAATCTCACCGCTTAATAGTTGATTTGCCGGGCGTGACCGATATTCATCAGGCAATTCAAATGATTGGAGCAACTCCTTATCTTGAGTTTAAAGAACAAAAAGAACAAACAGAAACTGACGCAATTTTAAAAAAACAGCAGGAAGGAGACGAAGAAGCTTTAAAAATAGACCCTTATTTCAAATCAACTCCGTTAACTGGTCGCTATTTGAAAAAAGCTCAGTTGGTTTTTGATCAAACAACCAATAATCCATATGTATCTTTGGAGTTCAGTAACGAGGGGGGTAAAATTTTTGCCGATTTAACCAAGAGTAATGTCGGAAAAATCTTAGCCATTTATTTAGACGGAGTGCCAATCAGCACTCCGAGAGTTCAAGAAGAAATAACGGGGGGGAAAGCCCAGATTACCGGCAGTTTTACTCTTGAAGAAGCCAGGGAATTGGCTCAAAGATTGAATGCTGGCGCCTTGCCCGTGCCCATTACTCTTATTAGCCAACAGAATGTTGGTGCGTCCTTGGGTCACGACTCTTTAACTAAGAGCTTAAAAGCCGGCCTGATTGGATTTTTGGCTATTTTAATTTTTATGATTGCTTTTTATAGATTAAGCGGGTTCTTTGCTTCTATTTCATTGGTTATTTATATAATTATTCTTTTGGCATTTTTTAAGTTAATTCCCATAACCCTGACTTTGGCTGGTATTGCCGGATTTTTACTTTCAATGGGCATGGCGGTTGACGCCAATATTTTGATATTTTCCAGAACCAAGGAGGAATTAAAGGAAGGGAGAAATTACTTGGATGCCTTAAGCAACGGAATTAAAAGAGCTTGGCCGTCAATAAGAGATGGAAATTTTACCACCATTTTGGTTGGTTTGATCTTGTTTATTTTCGGAACAAGTTTTGTGAAAGGATTTGCCTTTACTTTAATTATCGGCAATTTGGTGAACATGTTTTCAGCAATTGTTATCACAAATTATCTAATAAAGTTTTTTCTGAAAAGCGGAGCGCAGAAAACAAGTAAATTATGGCTATGAATTTTCCTTTTATTAAATATTATAAGATAAATTATTTGATTGTCGGGACATTAATCATTGCCAGTATTATTTGCTTGGTTATTTTTGGTTTGAATTTGGGAATTGATTTTTTGGGCGGGAGTATTTTGGAGGTTAATTTCGAGGACAGACCATCCAACGCCGTGATTCAGGAAAAATTAAACAATTTTGGTTTGGGAGATACGGTTATTCAGCCGACCGGCGAAAAGGGGATAATTTTAAGATTGAAAAATATTGATGAAAATACTCATCAAGAAATTCTTTCCAAATTGGGCGAGATTTCAAAAATTGAAGAAAAGAGATTTGAAAGCATCGGTCCTACGGTTGGTAAAGAGCTAAGGCAAAAGACCATTATTCTGATAATCATTTCTTTAATTTCTTTATTGATTTATATCGCCATTGCCTTCAGAAAACTCAAGTGGCCGATTTCGGGTTGGCAATATGGCGTTGTATCGGTTGTAACTCTATTTATTGATATTCTCATACCGTTTTTGGTTTTGGTAATTTTGGGTAAATTTCATAATATCCAATTCAATATTCCGATTGTTGCCGCGCTTCTGACCATTCTTGGTTACACAATCAACGATAAAGTAATTGTTTTTGACCGGGTGCGAGAGAATATTTTAAGAACCAAGTCAGAGAACTTTTCCGAGACAGTTAATCAAAGTTTAAATCAAATAATTGGTCGTTCTCTTGGCACCGGATTTTGCACCCTTATGGTTTTATTTGCGATATTTTTTCTTGGCGGAGAAACATTAAAGTATTTTTCTTTAACTCTTATTATTGGAATTGTGGTCGGTACTTACACTTCTTTATTTATCGCCAGTGCTTTTTTGGTGAGCTTGGATAATTTTAAAAGAAGGAATTTGGCTTGACATTGTTTTTTCGCTATGATATATTAAATTATTAATAAAGATTAAATTCATTCTATGACAAAAATAAAATCAACTAAAAAAAGTTCTAATATTTCTAAGACCTTATCTAATAGAATAGAAAAAATTTTGTTATTTTTAACCAATCCACGGGTTAGGGATATAATCGAAAGAAGATTCGGCATTAAAAACGGCAAAGGCGAGACCCTTGAATCAATTGGCAAAAATTACGGCATTACCCGAGAGAGAGTCCGTCAAATAGAAGACAATGGACTTAGGATTTTAAAATCGGAAAATGTTTTATCATTATTTGAACCGATTTTTAATTATTTAAATGATTTTTTTGCCGAGCATGGTAATTTGGTTGGTGAGGAATACTTGTATTGTTCTTTGACCAATACAAATGAACCTCATCCATCAAGAGGCCAACTTTATCTTGTTTTAACCATTGGCGATCCTTATCGGCGCATAATTAATGATGAGCGCTTCTCCACTTATTGGACCGCTAATCCCGGTTCCAGGAATGCGGCCGAAAAGGTAGTTGATTTTTTGGTTAGCCATTTCAATAAACACAATCGTGTTTTTCATGAATCAGAAATATTAGATATTCTGTCCGAGAAGCATTCTAATCTGCCCGCAAAGATGTTTTGTGTAATATTAGATATTTCCAAAGAAATAAATAAAAATATTTTTGGTCAGTTTGGCTTAAGCTATTGGCCGGAAATTTCTCCTCAGGGAGTAAAAGACAGGGCTTATTTGGTGTTAAAGAAAGAAGGAAAGCCGCTTCATTTTAGAATGATAGCAGAATTGATAAATAAGAGCGGTTTCGACGACAGACTGGCTCATACGCAAACCGTTCATAACGAGTTGATAAAAAGTCCTAAATTTGTTTTGACTGGTCGAGGTACTTACGCTTTGGCAGAATGGGGGTATGAACCGGGAACAGTCGAAGAAGTTATAGAAAAAATTCTCAAGACCAACAAAAGACCAATGACTAAAGATGAGATTTTGCGGGCGGTCTTAGCTCAGCGACAGGTAAGGCCGGCAACCATACTGCTTAATCTTCAGAGATCTTCCAAAGCTCAAAGATTAGGCAACGGGAGGTATAAGTTGGTGTAAAATAAACATTAACAATTTTGAGCTACGGTTATAATATGCCCGACGAGATGTCAGACATTATTCATATTTATAAAGTTATATTCCTAGGCTATTGGTGGGTTTGGCTACCAGTGGCTCTTTTTTTTATTTTAAGGATGATTTGGCTGAATTATATTGTTGGCGAATATATAAAGAGTATTAAATGGAAATTTTTAGAGATAAATTTTCCCAGCGAGGCATTGAAAAGTCCCAAGGCAATGGAACAGATTTTTAGCGGTTTTCACGCCGTGGAAAGGAAACCAAAATGGAAGGATAAATATTTGAAAGGAGAATTACCGCCCTGGTTTAGTATAGAAATCGTGGGAGACGGAGGTAAGATGAAAATTTTTATAAGAACTCCCGAAAAATACAAAAATCTGGTAGAATCTCAGGTCTATGCTCAATATCCCGATGCAGAAATTAATGAGGCGGAGGATTATATTGTCAATTTACCGCTCGGCATTCCCAATAAAGATTATGATATGTGGGGAACGGAATTGGTATTGACCCAGCCCGATGCTTATCCGATAAGAACTTACCCATTTTTCTTTCAGGAAAAAGAAGCCGAGGAAAGAACCGATCCCATTGCCGGATTATTTGAATATTTGAGCAGCTTGAGTCAAGACGAACATGTTTGGATGCAGATTTTAATCAGTCCGGTTGACGATGAATGGAAAAAAGAAGGAGAGGTATTGGTAGGAAAGATTTTAGGAAAAGAAGTTAAAAGTTCGTCAAAAAAAGGAGGACAGCTTCTCATAGTTAAAGAGACCGTTGGTTTGATTGAGGCCTTTATAAAGGGCATACAGGACTTTTTTTTCGGCCCCAGCACTGCTAAAACCGAAGAAAAGAAAGTAGAAAATTTAGCTGCTTATTTGAGTCCCGGCCAAAAAGAAGTTGTGTCAGCCATAGAAGCAAATATTGCGAAGTTGGGCTTCAGAACAATGATCAGGTATTTTTATTGGGCACATAATGATATTTTTTCCAAGGATAAAACCGCGGCTCTTGGAGGGTTTTTCAAGCAGTTTAATACTCAAAACCTTAACGGCTTTAAGCCCAACAAAATGGTTACTACCGGCAGAGGCAGGATATTCAAAAAACGTCGAGAGCCGGGTCAAAAAAGATATATAGTGAAACTATACAAAAGAAGGCAATTTCTTTTTCACCGACCCAAAAGAGGATTCGTATTTAATACAGAAGAATTGGCTACAATTTTTCATATTCCCATTAAGTATGTTAAAATTGAAAGAATTCCTCGAGTTGAGGCAAAGAAAGGTGGACCGCCAAGCAAACTGCCAATAGTTTAATTTATATGACTAACGAAGAAATTATAGTTTTTGCTGAAACAAATTTCCGTAATAAACGGACAAAATTTGGTATTAAAAAAGACGACCGCCGTCGTCATATGTATATTATTGGTAAGACAGGCATGGGCAAAACGGCGCTGCTGGAGAATATGGCGATTCAGGATATTCAGAGCGGTTACGGTGTTGCAGTTGTTGACCCGCACGGAGAATTTGCCGAAAAAATGCTTGATTTCGTTCCCTCAAATAGGGTGAATGATGTGATTTATTTTAATCCAGCAGACATAGACCATCCGATTAGTTTTAATATTATGGAAAAAGTCGGACCAGAATACCGCCATTTGGTTGCCTCTGGTTTGGTTGGAGTTTTTAAGAAAA
>Ga0315291_10008923_pt1 | contig 12300 bp, 9 predicted proteins | sample YL17G12_20_MG_FD_203070 | JGI IMG/M metagenome (GOLD analysis project Ga0315291, IMG submission 203070) | Sediment microbial communities from Yellowstone Lake, YNP, Wyoming, USA - YL17G12_20 | ecosystem: Environmental > Aquatic > Freshwater > Lake > Sediment | place: USA: Wyoming | collected... | reverse complement strand
CCCATCTCAACCTTCCGGTCGTCAGGGTGACGATTTGCTCGTAGCTTTTTTGAGCCTTGTCCCAATCGCCCTTTTGAAAATAAGCCGAAGCCAGGGAATCGAGAAAGAGGATATGGAGGTCGGTCTTGTAATTCTGCTCGGGCAGCAGCTTCACGGAGGTTTCAAAAGAGCCGATGGCCTTCGTCAAGTCGCCCTCTTCCCGGGCGATCTCGCCCATCAGGCGATGATAAAGCCGGAGTTCGTTCATGACTCCGACCTTCTCGATGTGCTCCCTTAACTTTCCCGCGGCGGCTCGGGCGTCTTCGAATCGTTTCATCTTCGCCAGGGTGAGCCCGCGAAAGTGCAGCGCCAAACCGACATAATCGGCTCGGCCCGATTCCTGGGCGGCCTCCAAGGCCTCGGTCAAAGCCTCATAGGCCGGCGGGAGCTCGTTCATCCGGAGGCTGATATAAGCGGACAGCATGTTCATCAGGTGGAGCTCGTAGGCCCGCAACTCTGAGGACATCTCAACCGTGCGAACATGCTCCAGGCCTGTTTTGATCTCTTCCCTCACCTGATCGTATTTTCCCTGCATCAGATACAGCTGGCATAGCCATCCCCGTCCTATCAGTTGAAATTGAGGGTTGTCGGATTTGATCAGTTGCCGGAAGGATGCTTCCGCCCCTCCCGGATCTCCTTTGACGAGATGAATCAGGCCTTCGAGTTCGACAGGCTCATAATCCGTTGGCTCAGCGGCCCTGGCCTTCAGAGCCTCGTCGAGAGCGAGGTCATATTGATGGAGGCAAAGATAAGCCGTGGCCAGCCGGTTGTGGAAGCTGAACCAGTCGGAAAAAGCGTCGAGACGGGATTTCAAAAGATCAATGGCCTTCTGATAGTCCCCCTGGCCCATATAGATCAGGGAGAGATTCTCGTAGGCCAGTTCATCTGTGTCGTCGATGCTCAGGACTTTTTCGAATTGTTCGGAGGCCAGGCCCCAAGCTTCCATGTTTCTGTACTGGGCCCCCAGTTCTCCAAGGGCATCCGTATCGTCAGGATAGAGCGCCAGCAATTTCTTGTACATGTCGATGGCTTCTTTTATGGACGAGGAGGCGGAGGCGAACCCCTGGATCATGTAGTAGTCCCTGTCGGAGACCCGGTTGAGCAAAGACATGGCCTTGTTGAGGGATTTTTCGTACTGTTCGCCGTTATGTAAATACCAGAAGTTCTCGGCCATCAAGCGGTAGGCCATGGCAAATTCCTGATCCAGGGAAACGGCCCGATCCAGGGCTTTCAGGCTTTGTTCAAATTTCTGCTCTTCAAACAGGCGTTTACCCTCCACGAAGTATTTGAACGCCTCGGAGGAACCGGTCGTGATCTTCCTGAGGTCCCTGTGGATATCCTTGGCTATGGCCTTCGCCGGCAGCTTGATATCCTCTTTTATTTTTTGGGTCAAACTTTCGATCATGGAGTACATGCTGTCGTCGCCCGTCCATTGCTCCCGCTCAGCATTTAGAACCTCCATCGTGTCGGCCCTATGGAGGGACGTGTTGATCCGGAATTGGTCTTTGGCTTTTGTGAAGCTCCCCTGGAGAATATAGTTGACCTTGGCCTTCGCCGCCACTTTCTTGAGTTCCTCCGAGGAGTAAGCCGGAGCATCGAGAAGATTCAACGTTTTGAGGATCCCGTAGATATTATCTCCAGTCAGCACGCGGACATACCGGGATTGGAGGAGGTCGGCGATCAGGAGCTCGCTTAGGGTCTGCCGCATGTAATTCAGGCTTTTGTCCCCCGTATTGTTCGTCAGGTACATGACCGCCAGGGAAGGGCTTTTCCCCGGCGGCACGGGCGGGAGGCGAGGATTGATCAAGAAGTAATAGAGGAACGCGGCCACGACCAAAAAAAAGACCGCGGTCAGCCCGTAGACCCAACGGCTCTTGGCCCACCCGGCAAGCGTTGCCGCGCCCGCTTTCTCCAATTGATTCAGGTCGGCCAGGATCTCAGCGATATTCTGGTACCTCCTGGCCGGGTCCTTTTCCAGGCACTTGAAGATGATGTGCTCCAGCTGCTTGGGCAGCCGCGGATTGACTTTGGCCGGAGGGACGGGCTTTTCCGAAACGTGCTTTTCCCTGTATTCGGCCGGGGTGTCCGCTTTGAACATGGGCCGGCCGGTGGCTATTTCATAGAGGATGGCTCCGTATGAATAGATATCGGAGGCCTGGCCAATTTTCTCGCCCTTGGCCTGCTCGGGAGACATGTATTGAGGGGTTCCCGCGACTTCGCCCGGTTTCCCCGCATCCGCTCCGTAGACGGCCCTAGCCAGCCCGAAGTCCATGATATAGACCCGGCCGCTTTGGTCGACCATGATATTGGCAGGCTTGAGGTCCTGATGAATGATCCCCTTGGCGTGGGCGAGTTTGAGCGCTTCGCCGATCTGCCGGGCTATATGGACGACCGTCTCGACCGCCAGGGTCCCTGACGCATGGAGAAACTCCTTCAGATTTTGCCCCTTGATGTACTCCATCGAGATGTACTTGGTCCCGTGCGTCTCCCCCAGGTCAAAGATCCGGATGACGTTTTCATGGGAGATCGACCGGGCCAGCAGCATCTCTTTTTTAAACTTTTCGATGAAGCGAGGGTTTGACGACAAACGCGGCCGGATGATCTTGAGGGCGACGGTGATGTTCAGCTCGGTGTCTTCGGCTTTGAAAACGTGGCCCATCCCTCCGCAGCCGATCTCTTCGATGATCCGGTAACGCCGGTCGAACATCTCCCCGGGCGTGAAGTGGTCCACGTTCTCGGCCTCTCCTTCCGACCTGGGGTAGGACAGGGTTTCCAAGAGATCGCCAAGGGAAGACCCGCATTTCGAGCAAAACTGGCTGTCATCAGAGTTGAGCGTGTAGCATTTCGGACACTGAAGCGGCGTGATCCCCTTCCGCATGGTATGAATATAAGGGAGAACCGGCGGCAAGTCAACCATGAGGGGCTAAGTTAGGGTCAAACCTACAATCTTAACAAAGCGAAGTCGAAATCCCCGATTTTGTTAAGATTGTAGGTTTGACCCCATACGGACTACACCGCGTCCGAGATCGAGGAAAAATTGAAGTTTTTCACTTTCAGGGCGGGGATGAAGGCGGATTGGCCGACCTCGCCGCCGACAGTCCGCATCGGCCTCGACATCATTTCCACATTTTTCAGCACGTTGACCGGGCTCTCGTTGAACCGGAAGTTGTTGACGGGATGGCTGACCTTTCCGTTCTCGATGAGGAACGTCCCATCCCTCGTCAGTCCGGTCAGAAGCAGGATCATCGGGTTCAAATCACGGATATACCAGAACCGGCTCACGAGCACCCCTTTCTTCGTGGACTTGATGAGCTCTTCGAGGGTATGATTCTCGCCTTCCATGATGACGTTGGGGGGGAAAGCCACAGGCTCCCTGCCCATCTTCTGGGCCCAGAAACGCGTATACGCCAAATTCTTGACGACGCCCTTCTCGATCCAGAGCGTCTTTTGTTGGGGCAATCCGTCCTCTCCAATCGGAAAAGCCGGAATTTCGGGGAAGGCCGGGTCGCTGGCGATCGTGATTTTGGAGGAAACAAGCTTTTCTCCCAAACGGTTTTTCCCCCCTGCCAGCGAAAGAAAGCTCCGGCCTTCATCAGCCTCCCTGGCTGTGAAGTTGTAAAGGAGAAACCAGACCATGTCCGCGGCGGCCGCGGGTTCGAGAATGACCGTGTACTTTCCGGGAGCAAGCGGCTTGGCGTTTCTTGAATCCAAGGCCTTCCTGAGGGCCCTGTCTGAAAGCTCTCCGGTCGAGACTTTATCCACGTTCTCATCATCAGCCGAAGCCCATCCCGACCCTCCCTCACTCCGAAAGGTATTGCTGTAATAGGCCCGTGAAGCGGTGAGATAGTAGTAGAGGCCCTTTGAATTCAGAGATCCCGAGGCAGAGGAGCTTGTCTCAAAAAACCCGGCGGCCATGACATTTTGCTTTTTCGTCTTCTCGATCGCCGCGATAATGGCCTCGGCTCTTTGTCCGGGTGAGAAGTCGGTTGTTTTCTGGAAATACATTGGCGGAATTTTCAGGTAACTCTGAGGGCCGAGAGAGGGCATGAGTTCGGGATTTTCAGGAGCCACATCGGCCAGCGTATCCGCTCTCAAGACGGCCTCGTTGATTTTATCCCGGTTGAGCTCGTTGACGAGGGCAATTCCTCTCTTCTTGCCCTTGGTGACCGCCACGTAGAGGTTGAGCGTGTTATAGACGCCGTTGGTGGTGATGGCGTTGTTGGCAAAACGGGTGGAGCCTGTTTCATTCGATGAAATGCCGACATTCAACTCTTTTCCCGGGTTTTGGGCGATGATATTTTCGAGAAGGCCTTTGATATCTTTTTCCTGGAGAATCATAGCTTTCCTCCTGCGCTGACGATATTCACCTGGCGGAAGCGGGCCGGAGCGCTGCCATGCCCCATTCTTGCCGATTGCATCGGTTCTCCTTTTCCACAACCGAAGACGCCCCAATTTTCCCAGTGTTCCTGCGAACAAACGGCATCCAGCGAACCCCAGAAGTCGGTTGTCTTGGACTGATAAGCGACATTCTTGACCATATCGCCGATCTTGCCGTTCTTGATTTCCCAGATGGCATCACCGCCAAATTGAAAGTTATACCTCTGGTGATCAATGCTGAAGCTTCCCATTCCGTCGAAGAGAAGGCCGTCCTTTGTATCGGCAATGAGTTCATCAAGTGACAATTTCTTCTCCCCGGGCTTGAGCCAGATGTTCGGCATCCGCTGCAGGGGGAAGGAAGACCAGGAATCGGCATAAGCGCAGCCCTTGGATTCCTTCTCGTTGACGAATCGTGCCAGCTCCCGGGTCGTCTGGTAGCCGACGAATATCCCTTCTTTGATGATGTGAAATCGTCTGGCCTTGACGCCGTCATCATCGTAGCCGACAGTGCCCAGGGCATTGGGGAGGAGCTTGTCGCCGACAATGTTCATGAGCGGCGATCCGTATTTGAGCGCGCCCATCTTATCAAGAGTGACAAAAGATGTCCCTGCCATATCCGCTTCCCAGCCCAAAGCCCTGTCCAGCTCGGTGGCATGGCCGATGCTTTCGTGCATGGTGAGGCAGAGATGGGAGGGCAGGAGGACGAGGTCCTTTTTCCCGGCGTCGCCCTGTTTCGCCTTGAGCTTCTGCACAGCTTCTTCGGCTGCTTGGCGCGCTTTCCCGATCCAATCGACGGACTCGATGTGCTCATAGCCTTTCTGTTCAGGCGGAACCTGGATGGAGCGCGTTTGGGAATCGCCGGCTCCCACAGCCACCGCTGTAAAGTTGGGATAGCAAAAGAAGAGGTCCTGCTCGATGAAGGAGCCGTCCGTCGATGCGAAGGACTTCCAGATCTCGTTGAAATTGAGGAAGGCGGTCGCCACCTTGATTCCATCGACCTTGAGCATTTCTTCGTTGATTTTGAGGATCAGGTCGATTTTTTTCTCCATCGGAATCTTGAAGGGATTCTTCTCGATAGGCGACTGCCAGTGGTCCTGATAGGCGGGCTCCGGGACGAGGTCCACGGGTTGTTTCAATAAGCGCGAGCTCGCTTTGGCCACGTCCACAGCCAGAACGGCGATCCTTTGAATCTCCTCTTTTTCGAGTCTGTAACTCGAAGCAAATCCCCAGGCCCCGTTGACGATGGCCCTTATTCCGAATCCCATGTCCTCCGTATCTGCGGTCGTTTCTATGCGTTTGTCCCTCCCAAAGATGTACTGATTCCTGTAACGGCAAATGCGGATATCCGCATAGGAAGCGCCTTTGGACTTTGCCGTATCCAACGCCAGTTCTGCCAGATCTTTCATTTTTCCTCCTTAAAGCTCAAACAAGATCGCTCTTCGCCACGGCTCATCCGTCCTGAAGTGGGCCATTTGGTATTTCATTTCGTCCGGCGAAAGTCCCCGGAAATCCTTTCTGAAGTCGGAATGGCCGAGATAGGGGGAGCCATGGATCCAGAGAGCGGACTCCCTGGGGGCGGGCGTCGGGCTCGGACCAACCGAGTCAAATCTTAAGACGGGCCAGGCCAGAAGACCCAGCCCACTGATTTTACAAAAATCCCTTCTCAACATAGTTTTCCTCCTTTATCCTTAGTATACGGAAGAAGGGCTGAGAAAGTTACTTCGAGGCGTGTGATGGCAGAACCTAGCTAAGATCCTCGACGAGGTCACGAAGAACCGGGAGACGGTCGTTATCAAGAGACGGCGCGGGGAAAGCGTCGTGATGATTTCCGAGAAGGATGCGACGAGCCTCTTTGAAACGGCCTGCCTTCTCCGCTCGCCGAGGAATGCGGTCCGTCTCCTTACGTCCCTCGAAAGGGCGCTCAAGGGCGATGGCGGGGTCCGCATGACCCTAGAAAACATCGAGAAGCTTCGGGACGAGGCGGCCGGTGAGCGGAAAAAGTCGTGAGGTTTTCTTCGACCCGGCGTTTCTCGAGGACCTGCGGTATTGGATAAAGACCGATAGGAGGAACGCGGCCCGCGTTCTCGACATCGTTCCGGACGTCCTGCGCGACCCGTTCACGGGACTCGGCAGACCCGAACCCCTCAAGTATCTCGGATCGAACATCTGGTCGAGGCGCCTCAGCCTCGAGCATCGCGTCGTTTACCTGGTAAGGGACGAACGCATCGACTTCCTCCAGGCTCGGTATCATTATTGATCGGCCGGAGATCTCTATGCGGTCAGCGGATGTAGCCCAGGGTGCGCAGCTCTTCCAGTGTCTTTTGGTCCAGATCCTGACGGTGGGCTTTGATGAAGCTCTTCTTGTAGTAGGGGCGGTATTGGATGGGCCGAGAAAATGAAAACATTTCCGGTCGCAGCTTGCCGTCCATCTCTTTGCCCAGCGGCAGGCGGAAAAGGTGGAGGATCGTCGGCGCCACATTATAGACGGAGATGACCGGAATGGAAAAATTGCGGCGCACTCCCGGGCCGGTCAGGGCGAAGAAACCGGCCACCGGCTCCTTCTCTTCGGGCAGCTGGTGGTTGAAACCCTCGGCCGTGAAAGCGAAGCCGTGGTCGGAAAGGACCATCAGGTAGGTTCGGGGATCCATGGTTTGCATATACTCCCCCAGAATCCGGTCCGCCCAGGCATACACGGGCAGCGCCAGGCGGACGTACTCTTCTTCCAGACGAACGGCTAAATCCGGAGCGAGACTCCCGCTCCGGCGCATTTGCTCTTTTGCGGGGGTCTTAAGGTCGGGCGGAAGGAAGGCGTTCAGGAGATGCTCGATTTCGTCGGGAAAACGGAAATAGGCGGCAAAGAAGTCCCAAAACTCGGTGGCATGGAGCTCCCACGCGACGTGTTTGATCAGGTTCTCGTGAAGTACGTAGGTGCCGTAGTCGGGCAGAACCGGAGTTTTCTGGATGTCCATCCCCAGCTGTCTGGCCAGCAGGAAGTAGTTGGGCAGTTCGTTCTGCCGGAGGACCCGGGGGAGATCGTGGTCGGCAAAGCGCTCGACCAGGGAGAAGGTGCTTGGCGGATAGACCGTGTCTTGCAGCAGCGAGGGTTTTTTCAGCTGGATAAGACGCCGGGCCATGTCGGAGACGATGATCCCGCGAATGGGTTCAGGCGGATATGTGTTGAACCAGTTGATCACCACCGAGCGCTTTTTCCACTGGTCGAGGATTTCCCACACCGGCGGCTGGCGGACTTCCGACTGGTTATAGGGCACGCTGATTCCCTTTTCCCGGATATAGGTCCAGCTGACGATGCCGTGCTTGATCATGGTGGTGCCGGTAGCGATGGAGGTCCAGATCACCGCCGATATGGAGGGCCGGATGGACTGCAGCCTGCCCCAGGCGCCCTGCTCGCAGAGCCGGGCAAGGTTGGGCAGCTTGCCCTGTTTGATGAGCGTATCAACGATCGTGGGGTCCAGACCGTCGAAACCCAGGACGATAAGGCGCGGCGTTTTGGCGCTGCCGCAAGAAGAGAACAATAGCGCGGCCGACAGACATAAAGCGATTCCGATTTTGTGAAGAGGTCTCATGACCAGAGTATTATAAACAGCGCCGCCGGCGTTAGCAAGGACGCGCATTGACTCCAGGCGGCCTTTGCTCCTACAATAACCTCAATCGCCTGAAGGAGGTCCAGCCATGAATAGTCCGGTGGGTCTTTCCCGGAGGGATTTCGCCAGATACGTGCTGGCCGGTTCGGCCGTCTCCCTTTCCGCCCTGGAGAAGCTCAGCGCGGGCATTGCCCAAAGCATCACGTCGCTCAACCAGAAATATCTGGAGGACGAGGCGCCGGACGGTGTTTACTGGGAGGAAATCCGGAGCTTCTACCAGTTTGAAGACCGCTTCATCATGATGAACAACGGGACCCTCGGGCCCATGCCCAAACCCGTCTTCAACGCCCTGACGCGCTATTTCCGGGTTCAGATGACCAACCCCTACGACGGCTACAACTACCTGCCGACGTTCAAGGAGGCCGTCCGCGGAAAGCTGGCCGCGTTCATCCACGCTTCGCCGGATGAGGTCTCCTTGACGAGCAACACGACGGAGGGCATCAACCTCATCGTCAACGGGCTCGATATGAAAGAGGGCGACGAAGTTCTTGTCACCAGCCTCGAACATCCCGGTCATATCAACCCCTGGCGGCTCAAAGAAAAGAGGTCCGGCATCAAAATCACGCAGGCGCCCATGCCGCTTTTCCCCAAAAACGCGCAGGAGATCGTCGACGCTTTCGCCGCCGCGATCACGCCCCGGACGAAAATCATCAGCATCAGCCATACGGTCTTCATCACGGGCTTGATCATGCCCCTCAAGGAACTGAGCCGGCTGGCCCACGACAAAGGCCTTCTCATCCTTGCCGACAGCGCCCACGGAATCGGCATGCTGGACCTCAACATGAAAGAGTTGGGCATCGATTTCTTCATGTCGAGTCCCTACAAGTGGCTTGGGGCCCCGACCGGCATCGGACTTCTTTACGTGAGGAAAGAGGCCTTGGACAAGGTCTGGCCGACTATCGTTTCGTCCGGCTGGGATACAACCCCGTCGGCCAGCAAGCTTGACCCCCAGGGGCAGAGGTCAGATGCGTTCGTCCTCGCCCTCGACGACGCCCTGAACTTCCAGAATTGGATCGGGAGGTCCCGAATCGAGCGGCGGATCAAGGTCCTGGCCGGACGCCTGAAACAGGAAGTCGGGAAGATCCCCGGAGTGAAACTCCATACGCCTATCGATCCATACCTCAGCGCGGGCCTGACGGCCTTTTCGATGGCGGGGGTCGACGGGTCGAAGCTCGTCGATTATCTCCGCGAAAAACACAACTTGGTCATCCGGACGACCGGGAGCAAGGAGGCGGGGACCTACGGCGTACGTGTCTCCACTCCGATCTATGTCTCGACAAAAGAAGTGGACTTGGTCGTCGACGGGGTCCGGACGCTCATGTCCCATAAAACTTGACGAGCGTGAATACGCCCCGCGGCTTGCCGCGGGGAACCGCTCGTCGGGGGATCCAAGGGGGTATGGCCCCTTGGTCGCAGGACGCGGGTCAATGCCACGCCCGAGAAAGGGAGGCAGGTCGCGCTCGCGGCGGCCGAGGAGAGCTGGGAGTTGTCAGCCAGGGAAAAACCATCGAAGAAGCCCAGGTGAACCTTAAAGAAGCTGTTGAGCTTTATATTGAGAGCTTCGGGGTTGAGGATATTCCGGAAAGCAAAGGCGAGGTGGTTTTCTATCCGCTCGAGATCGCCGTCAGTGGTTAAGCTTCCTGTCCTCTCCGGCCACGATTTCATACGACTCCTTCATAACATTGACGGCCTTCGCGGCGGGTGATAATCTTAATTTGATAATTAGGATAGGGGTATTGGGAAATGCTTTGTCCCCGGTGTCAGTTTGCAAATCCGGCGGGCGCGTCTCATTGCGGTCGATGCGGCGTCCCGCTTGAATCGTCCGGTGAGTTTCTCCCTTCCCAAACGGAAACGTATCTCACGCCATTCAAAGAATTTGTCCCGGGGGAGGTTTTTGCGGAAAAATACAGGGTCTTTGAACAGCTGGGACGGGGGGGAATGGGGGTGGTCTATAAAGCGGAAGACCTGAAACTCAACCGCCCTTTGGCGCTTAAATTTTTGTCACCTGAATTGACCCAGGACCCGATTCATAAAAAGCGATTTATTCAGGAGGCCCAAACGGCCTCGGCATTGAACCATCCGCACATTTGCACGATTTATGAAGTCGGCGAAGAGAAAGGCCGTCCCTACATCGCAATGGAATATGTGGAAGGCAAAATCCTAACCAGGATCATTCCGCCCGAGGGGCTGCCGACGGAGGCCGTCTTGCGCTTCGGCGTTCAGATCGCGGACGCGCTTTGTTATGCCCATGAGCGTGGCATCATCCATCGTGACCTTAAGACCTCCAACCTGATGATATCCCCGGAGGGCCGGGCAAAGATCCTGGACTTCGGCTTGGCCAAGCGCATCCGTAACGAGGATTTGGAAAAAGTTTCGCAGTCCCAACAAGGATTGACAGAGGAAGGTTCCTTGATAGGAACGCTGCACTATCTGGCGCCCGAAGTCCTTTGCGGCGAGCCGGCAGGATTTCAGAGTGATATTTGGGCTGCAGGAGTCGTGCTGTATGAGATGACAACCGGGCGGCTGCCGTTTAGAGGCCAAACGGCATTTGAAGTGACCTCCGCCATTCTCCGGGACGAACCGTCCCCGCTGCCGGAACGAGTGCCTCTGAATCTGAGGGCGATTATTCAGAAATGCTTGGAAAAAGACAAATCCAAGCGGTACTCGCGTGGGGAGGAAGTCTTGGGCGCACTAGAGGCGATCGCGCCCGCGACGGCAGCCGGCCTTACTCTTCCGGCCAAAGAAGTCCGGCGAAGGCGGAAACGATGGGTATTACCGGCAACCTTAATAATCATCGCTTTAGGGTGTCTCGTAAAATTCACTGGAGTATTTAATAAACGACGAGCGACGGAAACGAACCGGGAACGCCCGGGCAGCGCGGTTCAGGCTTCGCCTAATTCCGAGGCCAACGAGTATTTTGAGAGGGGGATGCTCTTTATGCTCCATCAATTTGACCTGCCGAGAGCAAGGCTGATGCTGGAGCGTGCCTTGGAATTTGACCCGAAGTTCTCCGAGGCCAGAGCCTGGTATGGATTCACGTTCTTTCTGGAAATCGACAGCGGCATTTCCAATAATACAGGCGCGCTGTACCGGGCTGAAGAAGAGCTGAGTCACGCCCTTCGGGATGATCCCAATTCAGGGAGAGCCCATTCCAGTATAGCTGCCCTCTATCTTTACCAGGGTAGAAAAGAGCTGATCCCCGAAGAGATAAAGAAAGCTCTCAAGATCAACCCGGACGATATGGATGCAAAAAACTGGCTCGCCAATTATTTCCAATCGAACGGTGACTATGCATCTGCAAAGGCTCTCTTGAACGAGGTGCTGGTGCATGACCCGCTGTTTTTCCCCGCCCGGATGCAGCTTGCGGATATCCTGCGCCAGGAAGGCGATATCTCCGGAGCCGCCCGCGAGCTCGAGAAAATCCTTGAGCAATCACCCCATAACCCCTATGCTATTGAGAAATTGGCCCGGGCACACATTGACGGAAATGACCTGCCCCAGGCCCGTTGGCATCTGGACAGCCTCCCCGTTGAAGATCAGAAAAATTTTCAGGTTAGGATAGCCAGAGCTCTTCTGTTGGCTGCGGAAAACAGGGGGGCTGAAGCTTCGGTGCTCATGGATGAAGGGGTTTTGAGGTATGCCGAATTAGCTTTCTGGTCTACCTCGCAGGCGGCAGAATTCTACGCCATTTTAGGAGAAAAAGGAAAGGCGCTGGATTGGCTCGAAAAAGCCGTGCGCAACGGTGACGAGCGCGACGCCTGGTTTCGCCGCGATCCTCTGCTTGTCAACTTACGCGATAATCCCCGCTTTGGAAAAATCCTCGACTCCATTGCCTTTCGCCGCCGGCAAAAGACTGAATCTAAGAGGTCGCCATGATCGTACTCACCGGGTGGTCAGCCTTCGGGGACGCTGCCGGGAAGGTTCGCAAGTTCGGATGACCATTCAAGTTCGGCATCGAGATGGGCGAGAGTGGATGCTATGAGATCCAATCGGTCAGTCTGGATAGAAAGCATAACTTCTCTTATAGACGTCCGATCTGACCGTGGGCGGCTGAAAGGCATTTAAAGAAATTACTCGGATGTCGCTTTGACGCGGTCCTCCTGTGTCATCGCGGCCAGCCGCCGGACCTCCTCGACCTTCAGGCCGAGCCCCTTGGCGACGCCCTCACCATACTCCGGATCGGCCTTGTAGAAGAGGGCGGTCTGCCGGAGCTGGAGTCGTT
>Ga0315291_10008922_pt1 | contig 12301 bp, 9 predicted proteins | sample YL17G12_20_MG_FD_203070 | JGI IMG/M metagenome (GOLD analysis project Ga0315291, IMG submission 203070) | Sediment microbial communities from Yellowstone Lake, YNP, Wyoming, USA - YL17G12_20 | ecosystem: Environmental > Aquatic > Freshwater > Lake > Sediment | place: USA: Wyoming | collected... | reverse complement strand
CCTCCGAACATCTCCATGAGGATTCGGCGGCCGGGTTTCTGCCGGTAACTCGACCTCACCATGAAGACCTTGGTTTGGATACCGAGCTTGGAGCCGGCGTAGGCCAGGGCCGCGCCCCATTGGCCGGCCCCTGTTTCCGTGGTCAGGGTCGTGATGCCTTCTTTCGCGGCGAGGTAGGCCTGCATGATGGCCGTGTTGGTCTTATGGCTCCCGACCGGGCCGACGCCCTCGTACTTGTAGAAGATGCGGGCGGGTGTGCTGAGGGCCTTTCTCAGCCCCGCGGCGTATATGAGGGGCGTGGGCCGGAAGATCGAGTAGGCTTCGAGGACTTCGTCCGGAATGGGGACCTCCCGCTCCGTGGCGATCTCCTGTTGGATAAACCCCTTGGAGAAGATGACCTCAAGATCTGAAGGATTCAGCGGCTCCTTGGTTTGGGGATTGAGCGGCGGCTTGGGCAGATCCGGCAGGTCGGCCTTGATGTTGTAGAAATGGGTCGGCAAATATTCGGTTTTTCTTGAGGCGAATCGCAACATTTTATTTACTCCTTGAATGAATTTCAACCTTGAATTTGGGTTTGGGAATGCGGACAGGGATGTATTATAGGGCGCGGGAAGGCGCCCACCAGATCCAGGAAAAAAGGGCGGAAGAGGACAGAGAGCTTGTGTTAATTTTGTTCGCTCTCACCACGTCACACATTGGCAGGCATTATAAGGAACTGAATTTCCGCTGTCAAGAAATATTTTGACGACCTCCTCCGGGTATCGCCCCGCATAATTGCAGATAGGATTCTTTTTTCTCAAACGATGACGCCGACTTCTGGTGATCCCTGGAATTCCAGGGACACGATACCAATTCCAGAGAATTGGTTCATGTCCCGGAATTCCGACTTACGTCCTATCGGCGATTTTGGGTCGTATTGAAGAATTGTCGCATATTTGGTTTAATAAAGAGGCATGAAAGTTCCGCGAGCGCTTCCCCTGGTTTTCCTTGTCGGCGGGTTGGCTTTCCTACATCCCTCCATTGGTCCGGTCCAACTCGTCCGGATCGATAAGGGCGGGCCGGGCCTCGAAGAGATCTTCAAGGCTCGGGACATGGATGTCGTACAGGAGCTTGCAACCTGTTACCTTGGCCGCCTGGATAGGGAGGACGTCTTGGCCCTGAGGACCTCCGGCGTCGCCGTGGCCATCCTTGACCGGGATGCGGCGGACAAGACCTATCTTCTTGTCCGTCCCGAGTCGGCGCGGACGGCCGTTGATCTTCGGAAGAGGGGCCGTGCCGTTTTCCTCGAGCCGGGAGCCCTCCTTTTCTGGACCGGAGCCGGGGACCCTTCCGACGCCCTTCCCTCCGGCCTCCCGAGAAAGCGTCTGCCGGCCTTCTCGATCGTTTCCTACCTCCGGACATATCCTATGGCTTCCGCTTCGGCGCGCCCCGCCGCCCGGGACCCGCGCGTCGGGGTCATCGTCGACCAAGTTTCCAGGGATAACCTGAAAGCGTTAATCAGGGCTCTCCAGGATTTCCAGACCCGGCGCACGGGCACGGCCGGCTGCGATGCGGCCGCGGCCTTCATCCACGATTACTTCCACATGAACGGTGTCGGGGCCGAGATTCAGAAGTACCCCACGGGCGGAGACGCGGTGACGGTCGTCGGCGAGCTCCGGGGCGGCGCCTTTCCCGACGATATCGTGATCGTCTGCGCCCACTTCGACTCGACGTCCACGATGCCCGAGACTCTCGCTCCCGGCGCCGACGACAATGCCAGCGGTGTCGCGGCGGTCATGGAGGCCGCCCGCATCCTGGCCCGATATCCGACGGATTACACGGTCCGGTTCCTCGCTTTCTCAGGCGAGGAACAAGGGCTCTACGGGAGCAGCGCCTACGCGCTCGCTGCGGAGCGGACGGACCAGCGGATCGTCGGAGTCGTCAATATGGACATGATCGCCTACGCCGATGCCATGCCCGAGGACCTGGAGATCTTCGTGAACAGGGCTTCGAGCTGGATGGGGGACAGGCTCTTCCAGGACGCGGCCGAATACGCGGACTTGACGGTCTCGACGCGCGTTGACCCCTCCATGGTCTACTCCGACCATGCATCGTTCTGGGACCATGGCTACCCGGCGCTCCTCGCGATCGAGGACGAACCACTGCAGAACCCCTACTATCACCAAACGGGAGACACGTTGGATACCCTGAACCTCGACTTCTGTGCCCAAGCGGCCAAAGCCGCCCTGGCGACCGTGGCCGTCCTGGCCCAGCCTGCCGGATTCGGTCCTCCTCCGCCGTTCCGGCTCGAGGCGCGCTCCTCGTTCTTCAGCTCGCTCCTGGGGACGCGGAAAAACATCTATATCAGCTGGGAGCCGCAATCGCATGTCGCCGGCTACAACATTTACCGGACCGACATCCCTTATAATTACTATGAAAAGATCAACGATAGGCCCGTCACGGAGGTGAATTACGCCGACCGAGGCGTCGCGAGCGGAATGTGGCACTATTATGTGATCACGGCGGTCGGACAGGACGGCGTCGAGAGCAATTTTTCCCGCCAGGTCGAAGTCCCGCCCGTTCCCCCGAAGCAGGGGGCGAAATGATCATCCCAAGCATGGAGGAAACATGAATCCCTCACGCCGTGATTTCCTGAAGATCGGAGCGGCCGCCGGCGTCGGTGCGGCCTTTACAGCCTTGGAGATCGCGCCCGCTGCCGCGGCCTCCGCGGCCGGGGATGCCAGGTCGGCCTTCCGCGTCGCGCCCATCCCGACGGTCCGGATGGGGTTCGTCGGTGTCGGGGGCATGGGCTCGGCCCACGTCCAGAACTTTCTCAACATCGACAACGTCATCATCAAAGCCATTTGCGATATCCGGGAAGACAAGGTCGCCCGGGCCCAGAAGTGGGTCGAGGAGGCCGGACAACCGAAGCCGTCGGGCTATTCGCGCGGCCCCCGGGATTTCATGAGGATGATGGCCGATGAGGAGCTCGATCTCGTTCTGACGGCGACGCCCTGGGAGTGGCACGTCCCGGTTTGCGTCGAGGCCATGAGGAACGGCAAGCATGCAGCGACCGAGGTCCCGGCGGCCACGAGCCTCGAGGAATGCTGGCAGCTCGTCGAAACGGCCGAGAAGACCAAAAGACACTGCGTCATGATGGAGAACTGCTGCTATGACCGGATCGAGCTCATGACCCTGAACATGGTCCGCAAGGGCCTGCTCGGTGAGGTCCTCCACGCCGAAGCCGGCTACCTGCACGACCTCCGCGAGGTCAAGTTCTCGAGCGAGGGCGAGGGGCTGTGGCGGCGTCAGCACGCCATGAAACATAACGGCAACCTCTATCCGACCCACGGCCTCGGACCGGTCGCCCAGTGCATGGACATCAACCGCGGCGACGCTTTCGACTACCTCGTTTCAACGAGCAGTCCGTCGCGGGGACTTCAGATCTACGCGGCCGAGACTTTCGGGAAGGATTCGCCGCAGGGGAAGGAGAAGTTCGTCCTGGGCGACGTCAATACCAGCCTCATCAAGACCAGGAAGGGGAAGACCATCATCCTCATCCACGATACTAACTTGCCCCGGCCGTACACGCGGATCAATCTCGTTCAAGGGACAAAGGGCATCGTCCAGAAGTGGCCGGACCAGGCCTATATCGAAGGCCGGAGTCCGAAGCACGAATGGGAACCCTTCGAAAATTTTGCCCCGGAGTTCGAACACCCGCTCTGGACGAAGCTCGCGGCCCAAAGCGAGGGGAGAGGGCACGGCGGCATGGACTTCATCGAAGACTACCGCCTGATCGAGAGCTTGAGGACGGGCGCGCCCCTCGACGCGGACGTTTACGACGCGGCGGCCTGGAGCGCCGTCGTCGGGCTGAGCGAGGCTTCAGTCGCCCAGAAGGGGAGGCCTCAGGCGTTCCCCGATTTCACCCGGGGCCTTTGGAAGACCAATCAGGCGCTCGGGATCGTGGGCACCTGAACTCGGCCGATAGGGTCTGCCGGGACACGATCGCCATATCAATTTCGGAAAGGAGGTTCTCTAATGGGCACAAAAGCGCGCGGCCGTATAACGGAGTTCACTTTTTACGCGGCGCTTCTCCTGGCGCTCGGCGGCCTGGTCTCGTGTTCGGGAGCGAAGAACGGACGGAGTATCCTGGCCTCCGGGACCATCGAGGCCCGCGAGGTCAATGTCGCCTCCAGGGTCAGCGGACAGATCCTGGCGCTCAAGGCCGATGAGGGGAGCCGGGTGAAGAAGGGTGACGTCCTTGCCCTCATCGAGCATGACACGGCCGACATCCAGCTCCGCCAGGCCGAGGCCGGGGCGGCGCTGGCGTGGGCCCAACTCGACCTCGTCCGCAAAGGCGCCCGCGGCGAGGACATCAAGCAGGGTGAGGAAGCCCTGAAACAGGTCGATGCCAACCTCAAGGTCGCCGGCGATGACGCCAAACGGATGCGCGAGTTGGCCGCGAAGGGCAGCGTGACCCTCAAGCAGAAGGACGACGCCGAAGCCCGCCTGATCGTGGCCCAAGCTCAACAAGCCCAGGCGCGGGAGGCGCTCCGGAAGCTCAGGCAGATGTCCCGGCCCGAGGAGATCCGAGCCGCCGAGGCGCGCCTCGCCCAGGCCCAGGCCTCGGTCGACCTCCTGAGGAAGACGATCTCCGACTGCACGATCACCTCTCCCGTGAACGGTGTCGTCACGCGCCGTCCCGTCGAGGCCGGCGAGCTCATCTCGCCCGGAGCGACCGTACTGACCGTCTCCGAGCTCGACAACGTCCATATCATGATCTATGTCACGGAGAAGGAGCTCGGCCGCGTCGGCTTGGGCCGGGAGGCCGAGGTGACGATCGACTCCGCCCCGGGCCGGATGTTCAAGGGACGCGTGACCTACATCTCGCCGGAGGCCGAGTTCACGCCTAAGAACGTCCAGACCCGGGAGGACCGGGTCAAGCTCGTCTTCGGAGTCAAGGTTGAGGTTCCGAACCCGGACGGCCTCCTCAAGCCGGGGATGCCGGCCGACGCCCTCCTGGCCGCGGCTCGAACGGACAGACAATAGGGAAAAGCCGGAAAGGATGGCGGCGATGGACCCGGTCATTGAAACCTCCGGCCTGACCAAGCAATTCGGTCCGATCCGGGCGGTGGACGGGCTCGATGTCGACGTCGGCGCCGGAGAGATGTTCGCCCTCGTCGGACCGGACGGGGCCGGCAAGACGACGGTCATCCGGATGCTCTGCGGCATCCTGGCTCCAACCTCAGGCAGCGCCCGCATCCTCGGCCGGGACTTGGTCAACGAAGCGGCGCTGATCAAAAATGACATCGGCTACCTCTCGCAGCGGTTCAGCCTGTATGGCGACCTGACCGTCGACGAGAATATCGAGTTCTTCGCCGAGATTCACAAGGTCAGGGATTACAAGAAACGGCGCGGAGAGCTCCTCGAGTTCACCCGCCTGGCGCCCTTCCGCACGCGCCTGGCCGAGCGTCTGTCGGGAGGCATGAGGCAGAAGTTGGCCTTGGCTTGCACTCTCATCCATACGCCCCGTCTCCTCCTCCTCGACGAGCCGACGACGGGAGTCGACCCGGTTTCGCGCCGGGACTTCTGGAAGATCCTTTCGAGTCTCCTTAGGACCGGGATCACTATCTTCATGTCGACACCCTACCTCGATGAGGCCGAACGATGCTCGCGGGTCGGATTGATGAACAACGGGCGTCTCCTGGCCGCGGATACCCCCCAGGCCGTTAAGCGCCTTATGAAAGGCGAGGTTGTCGAGGTTGTCTGCGGCGAGACCCGCCGGGCCTTCGATGTCCTCAGGGGCCGGCCCGACGCGGGGGAGGTCCAGATCTTCGGCGATCGGCTGAACCTCGTGGTCGATAACGCCGAGAGGGACTTTCCGGCCGTCGCGGCTCGGCTGCGCGAGGCCGGGATCGAGGTCTCCGATTGGAGAAAGATCCCGCCCTCTCTCGAGAACGTCTTCATCTCGGTCACGAGGGATCCTAAGAAGGGAGAGCGATTATGAACGAAAAAAAGAGCAGGCCGAGACCGGCAGCGGCCGGCTTCTCTCTCGTCCTGGCCGTCGCGTTGGCCTTTCCGGCCGCGGCCCAGGATGTCCGGGAACCGGCAAAAAAGGTCGTGACCCTGGAAGAATGCGTCGAGATGGGACTCAAGACAAGCAAAGCGCTCCACGCTTCGGAAGCCCGCGTCGAGGCATCGACCGCCAGGTCCAAAGAGGTCAACGCCTCGCGCCTGCCGTCCCTCAAACTCAGCGGGGGCTACATGAGGCTGAGCGAGGTCCCTCCCTTCGAGGTCCACCTGCCGTTCCCGCCGGGCTTCCCGGTGCCGTCCACGTTCGTCGTTTCGCCCAATTATTTCGATAACTATTCGGTCCGGATGGGCCTTCAACAGCCGCTCTTTACCGGGTTCCGGCTTCAAAGCAGCGCCGCGATAGCCAGGCTTGGCGCGCAGGCGGCCGTGGAGGACCTGGCCGGCGATAGGAACCAGGTCGTCTTTGCGGTCAAGAACGCCTATTGGAACCTCTTCAAGGCCGGGGAGTTCAAGAAGGTCGTCGACGAAAGCGCGGCCCAAGTTGAGGCCCACCTCGCCGACGTCCGGAACTTCTTTGAGCAGGGACTGCTCACGAGGAACGAGGTCCTCAAGGCCGAGGTCCAGCTTTCGAACGTGAAACTTGCCCGGCTCGATGCGGCCAACGGCGTCGAGATGGCTGCCGTCTGGCTCAACAGCCTCATCGGCGCCCAACTTGACGACCCGATCGAACCGGCGGCGACGATAGAAGAACTCGAAGCCGGAGCGCAAAAGTTGCCCGGAGAGTGGGGCGACATCGACGGCCTCGTCGACAAGGCGCTGGGTGGACGGCCGGCACTCAGAGCCATGGACCTCAGGGTCAAGGCGGGCGAAGCAGGCGTCACCCTGGCCAGGTCCGGTTGGTTCCCCCAAGTCATATTGACCGGCAACTATTATGATCTGAGGCCGAACCCGAGGCTCATGCCGGCCAAGGACAAATTCTATTCGACCTGGGACCTAGGCGTCAGCGTGTCCATGGATCTCTGGAACTGGAATGCAACCCTCCGGCAGACTCAACAGGCCAAGGCCCAGCTCGCCCAGGCCCTGGATGGCCTCGGCCAGCTGAGGGACGCTGCGGCTGTGGAGGTCCGACAAAGCTGGCTGGTCCTCAAGTCGGCCAGGGAGAAGATCGACGTCGCCGGGGTTGCGGTCGCGCAGGCCGAGGAGAATCTGCGGGTCACGAACGAGCGGTTCAAGGAAGGCGTCGCCCTCAACTCCGAGGTTCTGGACGCGGAGACGGCGCTCCTTCAGGCCAAGACGGGCCACACCCAGGCGCTTGTGGACCTCGAGTTGGCCAAGGCCGGGCTGGCCAAGGCGGTCGGGGAATGAGGGGATGAGCCGGCGATGACGGGAAATTCGATCGAAGTGCGCGACCTGACCAGGGTCTTCGGCAAATTCACGGCCGTGGACCATGTTACGTTCGATGTCCGGAGGGGCGAGATCTTCGGCTTCTTGGGCGCGAACGGCGCGGGCAAGTCCACAACGATCCGCATCCTCTGCGGTCTGCTCGGCCCGACCTCCGGCACGGCGACCGTCGGGGGCTTCGACATCGGGCGTGAGCCGGACCGGGTCAAGGAGCGCATCGGCTACATGTCGCAGAAGTTCTCACTCTACGAGGACCTCACCGTGGACGAGAACATCTCGTTCTTCGGGGGCGTTTACGGACTTTCCAGGGATAGGGTCCGGGAGAAGATGCCCTGGGTCCTGGAAATGGCCGGACTTTGGGGCCGGGAGCGCAGCCTGACGCGGGAGCTTTCCGTCGGCTGGAAGCAGAGGCTGGCCCTGGGTTGCGCCATCCTCCATGAACCGGAGATCGTCTTTCTCGACGAGCCGACGGGCGGGGTGGACCCGGTGTCGCGGCGGAACTTCTGGGAGCTCATCAACCGTCTTTCCGGAGGCGGGGTCACGGTCTTCGTCACGACCCATTACCTTGACGAGGCCGAATACTGCAACGACATCCGGCTCATCCACGCCGGGCGGGTGGTCGCGGGCGGGAGCCCGCGGGAGATGAAGCGGACGTACATCCGGAACCCCATCCTGGAGGTGGAATGCGACAGGGTCGTGGACGCCATGGAGATGCTGCAAAAGGAAGACTGGGTCCTCGAGACCTCTATCTTCGGCGCCTATCTCCACGTGAGCGTCGGGGACGAAGCGGAGGGCAAGGCGAAGGTCCGGCGCCTGCTCGAAGCGAACGGCATCGCGGTCAGACGCATGGACCGGATCGTCCCCTCGCTCGAGGACGTCTTCATCCAGCGCATCGAACAGGAATCGGGAGATGGGGACTTGCGAGGGACAAAGTGAATTCGGTACGTGTCCCCCATCGCTTATGCTGCCTTCGGGCCGTCGTCAAAAAGGAATTCCGGCAGATCGGCCGGGACGCCCGGACGCTCATCTTCCTCGTCGTCATGCCCGGGTTCCTCCTCCTGATGTTCGGATTCGCGCTCAACTTCGACGTCAAACACGTCCCTCTTGCGGTATGCGACGAGGACGGGAGTGCGGCCGCCCGCGAATTCATAGGCAACTTCACCCACACCGAATACTTCGACCTCAAATATGAGCTATCCGATCCGAGGGAGGTCGACAGGCTCCTCGGCGAAGAGAAGGTCCGTGTGGCCCTGGTTGTCCCACGCGGCTTCGCGGCGGACCTCGCGGCCGGGCGCGATCCTGCGGTCCAGGTCCTGGTGGACGGGGCCAACGCCTCGAGCGCCTCGACGGCGGCGGGCTACATCAGCGGGATCGTCCAGAACGATGTGGTCCGGATGACGATTAGACTCCTCCGCGAACGGGGCCTCAAGGGCTTTGTCCTGCCTCTCGCGAGCGACGTGCGCGTTTGGTATAACCCGGAACTCCGGAGCGCGATCTTCCTCGTCCCCGGCCTCATGGCTTTCATCCTGATGGTCATCCTGGTCATCTCCACGGCCTTTTCCATCGTCCGGGAGAAAGAGAGGGGAACGATGGAACAGATCATGGTCTCGCCCCTCAAGCCGGGCGAACTCATCGTCGGCAAGACCGTGCCCTACATCTTCATTTCCCTGGTCTCGTCCCACCTGGTCCTGCTCCTCGGCCGGGTCCTGTTCGGGGTCGCGATCAAGGGGAATTACTTCCTGCTTCTCCTGACCATGACCCTCTTCCTGATTGGAGGACTGGGCCAGGGTCTCCTTATCTCCACCATCACGAGGACTCAACAGGTTGCCTTTCAACTGGCCATCCTCTCGACGTTTCTACCCACTTTCATCCTGTCGGGGTTCGTCTTTCCCGTGAGAAACATGCCGTCCTTCGTCCAGGCGATCACTTTCCTTGTCCCGGCGAAGTACTTTCTTGTCGCCATGAGGAGCATCATCATTAAAGGCGCGGGCCTCGGGGCGTTCTGGGAGCAGGTCCTAGGCCTGGCCGCCTTCGCCGCGATCATGCTCGGCGTAAGCACACTTCGGATGAAACGGGGGAAATGATGAGAAAGATCGCCCACATCATCCGCAAAGAGTTCCTCCAGCTCAAGCGGGACCCCAGGCTTCTTCCCGTGCTCTTCGTAGCCCCCGTTATCCAACTGCTGCTCATGGGATACGCCGCCAACCTTGACGTCCGGGACATCCCAACCGTCGTCTGCGACCTCGATGGGACGTCGGCCAGCCGGGAACTGACGGCGGAGTTCTTCAATTCGGGATATTTCAGTCTGAAGGCCTGGGTCTCCGACATTCGGGTCGTGGACCATTACCTGGACGATGGAGAAGCGTCTATGGCCCTCGTCATCGGGCGCGGTTTCGCGGACAATCTCGCGGCAGGGGAGCCCGCCCGGGTCCAGCTTCTGGTGGACGGGTCGGAGAGCCAGTCGGCGACCATCGGGGCAAGCTATGCGTCGATGATCCTTTCGGGGCACGCCCAGAGGATCATGCTCGAGAGGCTCGAGCGCCTCAAGCCCTTCGGGATCCGGCCGGTCCGCATCAAACCGGAGGTCCGGGTCTGGTACAACCCCGAGCTCAAGAGCCGGAACTTCATGGTTCCCGGCGTCTTGGGTCTCATCCTGATGATCATGACCATGATGTTGACCGCCATGGCCGTCGTCCGGGAGAAGGAAACCGGGACGATGGAGCAGCTCATCGTGACACCCATCCGGCCGCTCGAGCTCATCACGGGCAAGCTTCTCCCGTTCCTTATCATCGGGACGATCGATGTCTGCCTGGTCCTCGCCGTCGCGACGCTCTTGTTCCGCGTGCCGCTCCGGGGGAGCGTTTTCCTCCTCTTCGGCATGAGCCTCGTCTTCATGCTGACGACCCTGGGGCTCGGCCTCTTCATCTCGACGATCTCGCGGACACAGCAGCAGGCCATGATGACCACGGTCTTCTTCATGATGCCCATGATGCTCCTGTCCGGCTTCGTCTTCCCCATCGAGAATATGCCGAAGTTCTTTCAGGCGATCACCTTTGTCGTCCCCATGCGGTATTTTTTCGTCATCATCCGGGGGATCTTTCTGAAAGGCGTGGGGATTGCCGAGCTATGGGATCAGGGGTTGGCCCTGCTCGCCTTCGGCGCGGCGATCTTGACCCTGAGCGTCCTGCGCTTCCGGAAGAAGGTAGGGTAATAACGGTAGAAAACTACAAAATATTCTTTTATTTTGGGCTTGACAACCACCTTTCATATTTATATAATCCTATACGTGCACAGACTAATAAATAAAAAACAAAGTATACGTAGAGAGTCGTTATGAACAAAGACGTCTTCACCCGGGGAGACCTCCTTGCCAAAGTCGGCATCTCGGAAGATACCTTGTCCGGATGGCTGAAGGCCAAGCTCGTCCGTCCGGCGGGTTTTTCGGAAGACAAGACCCCGCTCTTCACTGCGGACGCCCTCGACCGGATCGTTCACATCCGGAAGCTCGAGGACCTCGGCTACGGGCTCGAGGAGATCCAGAAGATCATCAAGAAATTCGGCCTGCCGACCGGAAAGAACGACAGGAAGGCCCCGCTTAAAAAGGACCCCTACCTCACCGTCGGGGGCCTGGCCGAGCGCTCCGGAGTCAGTCCCAGGACGATCAAACACTGGGAGGACAAAGGTATCATCGAACCGGACATGCGAACCGAGGGCGGGTTCCGCCTCTACTCGGAATCCTACGTCTTCCTGTGTCAGCTCATCCGTGACCTCCAACTCTTTGGTTATACGCTCGAAGAGATCAAAGCCGTTTCGGACGAAGTTCGGGACTTCCTGGCGATCCAGGCCGACCTTGACGTCTTCCCCAAATCCGGCGTCGATGCTAAGCTCGCCGCGATGCTCGGCCAAATCCAGGGCCTTTACGACAAGATGAAACTCCTCGAGGAGGGGATCGAACGTTGGGAGGATCTCTTGAAGAAGAAAAAGAAGGACGTCCAGGGCCTGCAAAACAGAAACCGGAAGCGGCCGGAACCGGGCGACACGCTTAAGAAAGGGAAGACCGATGCCTAAGATCGTATTCATCGAACCGCAGGCTCCGAACCTGCACATCTTTTCCCAGTTCCCCCTGCCGCGCCTGGGGGCGCTCATCCTGGGGACAATGATGAAAGCGCGCGGCTGGGAGGTCGAAGTCTACGTCGAGGACATCCGGAAGGTCGATTTCGACGCCGTCGCCGCCGCCGACCTCGTCGGCATATCAACGATCACGTCGACGGCGCCGCGGGCTTACGCCATCGCCGACAGAATCCGCGACATGAGCATCCCCGTCCTCATGGGCGGCCCGCACGTGACCTTCCTGGCCGAGGAGGCCTTGGAGCACGCCGACTACGTCATCCGCGGGGAAGGGGAGAAGGCCCTGGCGGCCTTCATCGATGCTTGGGAGTGCGGCCGGGATTTCGCGGATATCCCCAACCTATCCCGAAAGGTCGACGGACGGGTCGTCCATAACCCGATGCTCCCCCAGGAGAAGGACCTGGACGCGATCCCGTACCCGGACTTTTCGCTCCTCAAGCGCGATCCGACACGCCGGAAGTTTCACCCACCCATCCCCGTCCAGACGTCCCGGGGTTGTCCCTTCGACTGCTCGTTCTGCTCCGTGACCGGCATGTTCGGGAAAAAGTACCGCTTCCGCTCGACGGAGAACATCATCGGGGAACTGCGCCGCTACGACCGCCGCGGGAATTCCATCTTCTTCTACGACGACAACTTCACGGCCAACCGGGAGCGGACGAAGGAGCTCCTCCAGGCCATGATCCGGGAACGGTTCAAGTTCCAATGGACGACCCAGGTCCGGGCCGATGTGGCCCGCGACCTCGAGCTCGTCAAGCTCATG
>Ga0315291_10008919_pt1 | contig 12302 bp, 11 predicted proteins | sample YL17G12_20_MG_FD_203070 | JGI IMG/M metagenome (GOLD analysis project Ga0315291, IMG submission 203070) | Sediment microbial communities from Yellowstone Lake, YNP, Wyoming, USA - YL17G12_20 | ecosystem: Environmental > Aquatic > Freshwater > Lake > Sediment | place: USA: Wyoming | collected... | reverse complement strand
CATGGAGTACGTGCGCTGGACTCTCAAACGCGGGCTGGATATCGACAGTTTTGCCCCACGCTTATCGTTCTTTTTCAATGCCCACAACGACTTTTTCGAGGAGATCGCCAAGTACCGGGCAGCGCGGCGCATATGGGCACATGAGATGCGCTATAAATTCAAGGCCGCGAGTTCGCGTTCCTGGCTGATGCGCTTCCACACCCAGACAGCCGGTGTCTCGCTCACCGCCCAGCAGCCTGAGATCAACATCGTGCGTGTCGCCATCCAGGCCCTGGCTGCGGTGCTTGGCGGCACCCAATCTCTGCACACCAACAGCATGGATGAAGCCCTGGCGCTGCCCTCACAGCATGCTGCCACGATCGCCCTGCGCACGCAACAGATTATCGCTGAAGAATCAGGTGTTGCCAACACGGTGGATCCGCTGGCAGGTTCATACTTCCTAGAAGCTGCCACCCGGCGCATCGAGGCTGAGGCGTATGATTACTTCCGGCGCATTGACGAGCTGGGAGGGGTGCTGCCAGCCATCGATAAAGGCTTCTTCCAAAGTGAGATCTCGGATGCCGCTTATCGCTACCAGTGTGAGATTGATCAGGGGCTGCGCAAGATCGTGGGTGTGAACGCCTACGCCGAAGATAAACCTCTTGCCATTCCGTTGCTGGAGATGGACCCCGCTGGCTATGCCCGCCAGGCGGAGCGTTTGAAACAGGTGCGCTTGGAGCGTGACGCCGCTCGTGTTGGGCAGGCATTGGATCGATTACGAATCGCCTGCGCAGGCACGCAAAATACCATGCCTTTCATCCTTGACGCAGTAAGGGCATATGCGTCGCTCTCCGAGATCGTGGGTGTCATGAAGAAAGAATTTGGAATATACCAGGAACCTACCTGGATCTAGTCCAGGGTTATTCCCTGGGATAGTCTTTTTCCTGAGCAGGTCATCTGCCCAGAAATTGTAATTGGAGATGGAATATGGCAAATATCAAGAAGACTCAAGGGGTGATCGGCATCCTGACTGGTGGTGGAGATGTGCCAGGGCTCAACCCGGCCATCCGCGCCGTGACGGTGCGAGCTCTGCGTGAAGGCTACAAAGTCATTGGCTTGCGCCGTGGCTGGGCAGGGATCATAGACGTGGAGCGGGACGAGAAGGCGGACAATAGCAACAATTACCAGATCCTCACCGAAGAAGTGGTCAACAAGGCTGGGCGTACGGGTGGTACTTTCCTGCACACCTCCCGCACAAGACCATCGGCAGTGAAGAAGGAGAGCGTGCCCTCTCAACTGCAGGACAAGTACAACGCCGATACGAACGACCTGACCCCCGAGGTGCTCAAGAACCTGGACTGGCTGGGCATCGATTACCTGATCCCCATCGGCGGTGATGATACGCTCAGCTATGCTGTGCGTCTGTACCAGGAAGGCGTCAAAGTCATTGCCATCCCTAAGACGATGGATAATGACGTGCCCGGCACCGAGTACTGCATCGGCTTCAGCACCTGCGTGACGCGTACCATCCAGCTGACCAACAACCTGCGCACTATTGCCGGCTCGCACGAGCGCATCATGGTGCTGGAGGTGTTTGGGCGCTACGCCGGCTTCACCGCCATGCTGCCCACCATGGCAGGCGCGGCCAACCGCTGCGTGATCCCGGAATATAAGTTCAACATTGACCGCCTGGCAGAGCTGCTGGTATACGACCGCAACCGCAATCCGAGCAAGTACGCCGTGGTGCTCGTCTCTGAGGGGGCGGTGTTCGAAGGCGAAGAGATGGTCTACCTGGATAAGACCACAGACGCTTATGGGCATGCCAAGCTGGGCGGGATCGGTGATCTGGTATCGGCCCGCCTGGCAGAACTGACCGGCCAGTATAACAACGGCAAGCCGATCAACATCATCAACCAGAAGCTGGGCTATATGGTGCGGGCAGGCGACCCGGATGCCATCGACTCGATCGTACCAATGGCGTACGGCAACCTGGCACTGAACCTGGCGATGAAGAAGGTACATGGCAGGCTGGTGGTGCTGAAGAACGGGCGCTACGATAATATGCCGGTGGATGTGATCATCGGCAAGAAGAAGGTGGTGGATATCAAGACCTATTACAACTGTGAGCGCCTGCGACCGCATTACGAGTCTTTTGAAATGAAACCCCTCTTCATCATGACCAGCGAGTGAGGGCTTTCGGTAGTAATTGCAAGAGATCCAGGGCGATTTTTTGCCCGCAGCATCGTGAACGGTTTTTGTGAACGAGGGAAGCCGCTGTTCATCATGACGAGTGAATAAGATCACCACCAGGGTTACCAAGGACACAAAGAATTTTGCTTAAATTATTGTCATTGCGAAATCCCCGTTGTTTTTAGGGGAAGAGCCCGGTGACCTCCCGGGCACGAAGCAATCTAGCCGGGATCGCCTGCAGGGAGGTACGAGCTGGTGAACCCGGTTTTTCTTTTCCAACATCTGATCCCACTCTGCTGCTGACCTGCGCAGAATGCCGTTATGGATATCACCACCAATCGGATCATCACCCACTATCGCTGGATGCGACCCGAACCGCCCCCATTCATGAGCTGCTCTACTTCTTCGACTGTGCTAAAGTTCATATCCCCCGGAATGGAATGCTTCAGGCAGGAGGCCGCTACCGCAAATTCCAGTGCTTCCTGGTCTTTAAATCCACTTACTAACCCGTGGATTAATCCTGCCGCAAATGCATCCCCCGTTCCTACCCGGTCGACAATATCCCTCACCTCATAGTGCGTGCTTACGTAAAATTCCTTGCCATTGTGCAGGCAGGCGGACCAGCCATTATGGTCTGCAGTGTAGCTCTCACGCAGGGTGATGGCCTGGCATCTGAGGTTGGGGTAGGCAGACATCACCTTTTCGCACAGTAACCGGTATTTCTCGGTATCGATTCGCCCGCCCTCAATTTCATTCTCCCAGACTTCCTGCTCAATGGAGATTCCCAGGGCGCGCTGGCAATCTTCCTCATTGGCGATGCCAATATCAACATAAGGGACCAGGTTTGTCATCACTTCTACTGGGCTTTTGCCATACTTCCATAAGTTCTTACGGAAATTGTAATCACATGAAACTGTGATCCCCTTTTCTCGAGCCGTCTTCATGGCGAGGTATGTGATTTCAGCCGCGCTGCTGCTTAAGGCAGGGGTAATGCCCGTAATGTGGAGCCACGATGCTCCATCCAGAATTTTCTCCCAATCGAAAGCGCTGGCTGGAACGTCCATAATAGCTGAATGCTCCCGGTCATAGGTCACTTTGGAAGGTTTTTGATTGGAGCCAGCTTCATAATAATAAATCCCCATGCGTTCGCCAGTTTGGATGATGTTTGAAATGTCAGTCCCTTTGCCCCTTAAAAAAGAAATACACGCCAGTGCAATCGGGTTGTTGGGCAGGGCGGTCATATAAACCACCTCGTGGCCAAATTGAGCCAGTGATACCGCCACGTTTGCCTCGCCTCCGCCGAAGGTTGCCTCCAGCAGGGGCGACTGAAGCAGTCGCTCGTAGCCTGGTGCCTTCAGCCTGAGCATCACCTCACCGAATGTGACGATCCGAGCGATCATAATTATTCTCCGATTTGCCTCACTTGGTGAACGATGTCCACCGCCTCAACCGTCAGAGATCTGATCCCCGCAAAGTCTCCTGCGCTGATCATCTTTGAAGTCGCCAACCAGCTCCCCCCCACTGCAAATACCATCGGCAGGCGCAGGTAGGCTGCTAGGTTGGCGGCGGTAATCCCTCCGGTGGGTATATATTCGATCCCGATCAATGCTGCTGAAATGGCTTCCAACATCGGTATGCCACCTAATGCTTCGGCCGGGAAGAATTTAAGCAAGTGAACGCCTTTATCAAGCGCCATGAGTGCCTCGGTTGGGGTGGCTACGCCAGGAATGACTACGACATTATGTTTCAGACACCAGTCTACAACCTTGTGGTCGAAACCAGGGGAAACGATGAAATGTGCACCTGCGTTGACCGCTTTCTGTGCCTGTATAACTGAAAGCACAGTTCCTGCCCCAACCACAAAACCCGGATGGCTTGCAGCAATGTTTTTTATAGCCTGCTCAGCTGCCTCCGTCCGAAAGGTGATCTCTGCACAAGGCAGACCACCTATATTCAGCGTGTCTGCCAGACGGACAGCATGTTCTGCCTGCTCTATTCTTACCACTGGGATGATTCCCAGCTTTCCCAAATACTTAATGAGTTCCATAGGTTGCACTCATCAATCCGCCTGCACTCATGCGGGCCGGACTTGCACCACCATCTCGATCTCGACCGGGATGTGCCCAGGCAAGTCACTCACTCCAATCGACGTGCGGGCATGTTTGCCACGTGGGCCGAAGACGTCCACCAATAGCTCAGAAGCCCCGTTGATGACGGCCGGTTGACGATCGAAATCTGGAGCGCTGTTCACATATCCATTCACCTTAACCACCCGCTCAACGCGATCCAGGTCACCCAGTTCAGCTTTGACCACACTTAATAGATTGAGCATGGCCTGCCGGGCTGCCATATAACCTTGCTCCATGGTCAATTCTGCACCCACCCGACCTGTGTAAAGTAGCTTTCCATTTTCATAGCAGGTGGTGCCAGAAAGAAAAAGGAGATTACCCACCTGCACTGCTGGAAGGTAGGCGGCAACTGGCTTGGGTGGATTCGGTAAGGCAAACCCCAGTTCTATTAATTTTGTCTCGACTTTCATACACTACCTTCTCTCCACTATCATTCCAACCGCATTAAATAATCCCTAATCACAGTGCTTGTGCCTGCCAAGTTCGATATGGTGTGTATATCTTTATGAACCTCCACAAGGCGAGCATTTCATGGATTGCACCTTGTGGAGGCTCACTTATATCTCACTGTTTCCGGTTTTGTTTAGAACGTACCTTCCGGATTGTAGTATTTCAAAACATTATCTTTTGTGATGATCGGTGATGGTAGGTAGGTGTTTTTCTCCGGGCTTGCGCCAGCCAGGATGGCCATCATGCGGTGTAAAGCAGCACGGCCTATTTGATCTGAGTTATTCAGACCAGTGGCAGCATAATTCGTGCCATCCATAATCGCTTTCAATGCGGCTAATTCACCATCGACACCCACCAGGAACATCTCATCTGAGCGACCCGCGTCAGAGATTGCAGTCTGGGCGCCCAGGCACATTGAGTCATTCTCGCAGAACACAGAGTCGATCTTTGGATTGGCAGCCAGCATATCCTCCATCAGGGCAATACCTCCATCGGCACTCCAGCTACCATAATCCGGCGCAACGACAACGGTAATGTCAGGATATGTCTCAAGGATGCTATTGGTTCCCTTGCTGCGGTTGAGGCCAATTGAGTTATCCGCCGGGCCTCCACGTAATTCTACGACGACGCCCTTCCCGCCCAGACGATCTGCTATGTATTGACCATCCTGAACTCCGATGGTGAAGTTGTCTGGACCAATATAGGATGTATAGGATTCACTGCTCCCCTTGCCAAACTGCCGATCGACAAGAACAGTGGGAATCCCCGCACTTTTAAGGGCATCTAATGCCGCTGGGGCTTCCTCAAGCCATGCGCCAGAAACGATAACCCCATCGACTTTCTGGGCGATCAGATCCTCGATATCCGACTGGAATTTGGCAGCGTCACCATTCGCATCGGTAGAGACAATGGTGATATTGCTGTAAGCCTTTGCTTCATCTAAGACAGCGTTGTTCATTCCGATGAAGTACGGGCAGCATTGGGAGAAATTGGCCATCCCAAGCTTGATGCTGCGCGTTCCTGTCTCAGCTGTAGGTGTCGCCGCTGCCTGTCCACAAGCAGCCATCAACACGGCTAAGATTAAAACACTCGTAAGCACTATATTGCGTTTCATCTGTACATTCTCCTTGTAATTATCATTATTGATTGAGCGACCTGCAGTAGGACAATATTGACTTGTTTATACCTCCCTATCGCCTCCTTTCTCCCAATCTGGATTAAAGTCAGTATGCAATCTATCAGCCTTCATTTTTCATTTCTTGCGTCGTGCCAGGACCGCGACCAGGATGATCACGCCTTTTAAGATCTGTTGATAGTAGGATTGCACGTTAAACAGATTGAGCAAGTTATCAATCATACCAAGCGACACCACCCCAGCCAGAGTACCAAAAGTACTTCCACCTCCACCCCCCAGGATGGCACCTCCGATGACACAGGCGGCAATGGCGTCTAGCTCGAAACCCGCACCCACACTGGGCTGGGAAATCCCCAAACGGGAAGCTAGAATGACTCCAGCCAGAGCGGAAAATAAGCCGGAGATCATATATGCCTGGAAAATGTTCCAGTTGACATTGATCCCCGCCAGGCGAACCGCCTCCTCGTTTCCACCAATAGCCACAATAGCTCGCCCTGAATTGGTCCGATTGAGGAAGAACCATACGATAGGGTAGCAGGCGAGCATGATAATTGCTGAAACCGGGAATGGACCGATGAATCCGGCTCCGAGGACTGCCCGGAAGGCAGGATCCGTGGGAGTGATCGGAATATCAGAGTAGACATAGACCAAACCGCGGATGGTTCCCAAAGTAGCTATGGTTACGATGAAAGGTTGGAGCTTGAAACGGGCAATGAAGAAGCCATTAACCGCCCCGCATGCGATGCCAACGGCAAGGCAAATCAGGATGGCGGGAAATAGAGGCATCCCACCTTTAGACAAGCCCGCAACCATGATGCCTGTAAGTGCTACAACAGGGCCAACCGAAAGGTCGATGCCTCCGGTCAGGATCACAACCAGCATGCCCAGGCTGAGCAACCCATTGGTCACTGCTTGCCGGAGCAAATTGCTCAAATTGCGTTGAGTGAAGAAGACATCCGACATCGAGGCGGTGATGACTACGAGGATAATAAAGGCAGCGATGAAAGCATAGTCCACCCAGTGGCGTTTGCGTTGAGTCCCGGAACTACCGAGTATCATTTTTCGCAATCCTGTTACCGCCTTGAATGGATTCGTGGGTGTTGGTTTATTATCGGTGGTCATTGACTAACTCCCGATGCTGAGGCTAGCAATCTCTCCTCATTGGCCTGAGAACGAGCGAACTCTCCCACCAGGCGACCCTCACGCATGACCAGAGCTCGATCGCTCATCCCGAGAATTTCTGGCAGCTCCGAGGAGATCAGCAGAATGCCCATCCCATCGCGAGCCAGATCATTGATAATGTGATAAATCTCAACCTTGGTGGCTACATCGACGCCGCGTGTAGGTTCATCGAGAATCAACACACGCGCCTGGGTCATCAGCCACTTCGCCAGCACCAGTTTCTGCTGGTTCCCACCACTCAGGTGGCTTGCTAATCGGTCGAGTAGCGGTGGACGCACGTCGAGCTCCTGTATCTTCTGTTGCACCCGAGCTGCCTGTTTACGGCGATCGATCACACCCCACCGGGAAAGGTTCGGGTAAGAAGCCAGGCTGGCATTGTCACGTATCGTGCAGTTCATCACCAGACCATCGCGCTTCCGATCCTCTGTGAGCAGGGCGATTCCTGCCAACACCGCTTGGTGGGGCGACTTGGGATAGATCGGTTTACTACTGAGAAGAATCTCCCCTGACGTGATTGGTTCAGCGCCAAAGATGCAGCGCGCTACCTGTGTCCGCCCGCTCCCGACTAAGCCGAACATCCCCAGGATTTCACCCCGACCCAATGAGAACGAGATATCCAAAAACTCCCCCTCCCTGGAAAGGTTCCTCACTTCGAGGGCTACCTCTGCTTTTGGAGGGGTTCGGATCGGGAATATCTCTCCCAGGCTACGACCAACCATCATCTTGATCAGCTGGTTCTGGTCCGACTCCTTAGGCTTTACAGTACCAACCAGCTGGCCATCCTTGAGCACTGTGATCCGATCGGCGATTTCGAATACCTCATCCAGCCGGTGGGATATATATAAGATGAGCGTTTTCTCCTGTTTAAGCTGGCGCATTAACGCGAACAAACGCGTCAAATCCTCCTGTGAGAGCACGGCCGACGGTTCATCCAGGATCAGGATTCGCCTTCGATTAGCTAACGCTTTGGCAATCTCCACCATCTGCTGATGGGAGACCCTCAGCCGACTAACGGTCTGACGCACATTGATACCTGTAAATCCGATAGAGCTCAGAATCTCCTCCGCCTGACGATAGGCTTTGTTCCAGTCCACTATACCCCGTACGCGGATAGAGGGCATCTGTCCCAATAGGATATTTTCGGCCACGGTCAGGTGTGGAACCAAGCTGAACTCTTGATAGACAGCATAGATTCCCAAGCGCCGGGCACGGAGAGGCGTTCCAAGCTCGATATATTCGCCATCCAGCAGAATCTCACCTGCGTCTCTCGGTAATGCCCCGGATAGAATCTTGACCAAGGTCGATTTTCCAGCCCCATTCTCACCTGAGATGGCGTGAACCTCGCCTATTGCACCAGAAAAATCGACATTACGAAGAGCCTGGGTTCCGTCGAAACTCTTGCTGATGCCTTTCATTACCAAAAAATCGGTATCACCCATCCCCAAATCCCTAACTCATGCTGGCAGGTAAGAAAGCATTATGCACGACGATTGTTTTTTGGTCGGTCATCTCATCCAGGGTGTCATGCACCCCTTCTCGACCGTGCCCGCTCATCTTGATCCCACCAAAAGGCAGCGTCTCCACCCGCAGGGCAGACGACCAGTTAACGATCACACCACCCGCCTCCAATCGGTAGGCAATATCGAGGGCTTTGTTGATGTCTTGGGTGAAGACTGCCGATTGCAGACCATATGGCGAATCGTTAGCCATACGAATGGCCTCGTCAATGGATGTGAATGACACCAATGGCGCCACAGGTCCAAATACCTCTTCTGTGAACATTTTCATATCGGTTTTGACTTCGGTCAGCACCGTCGGTTCCATAAAGGCGTTGTGGCGGTGACCACCGGTCATCAATTTTGCGCCGGCTTTGATCGCCCCATTGACGTAAGCCTCAACTTCAACGGCCGCTTGTTCATTGATCAATGGGCCCACGTCCGTATCCTCCTCCAGCTGGTCGCCCACTTTAAGCGCTTTGGCTTTTTGGGTCAACAGATCAGCAAAGCGGTCGTGGATCGGGGCTTCGACGAAGATGCGCTTCACCGCGCAGCAAATCTGTCCATTTCCACGTGCCAGCCGGCCCAGGACGACCGCTTCAGCCGCTTTCTCCAGGTCGCAATCCGCCAGGATGATCAACGCATCGTTCCCGCCCAGCTCCATGTGCACTTTCTTCAGGTTCTCCGCCGCCAGTTGGGCAATCCGCACGCCAACTTCTGTGCTGCCGGTAACGGTGACCAATTGAATAAGCTTGGAACGGGCCAGGAAATCTCCAATCACTGCTCCCGCACCGGTGATCATCTGGTGGGCGCCACTTGGCAGGCCGCAGTGCTCCATCAGTTCGGTGATTTTCAGCAATGTCAGCGGGCACGCACTGGGGGGCTTGGAGATTACCGCATTACCCGCTGCCAGCGCTGAAGCTGCTTTATGACCCCATAGCTCCACCGGGTAGTTAAAGGGGATGATGGCCGCCACCACACCCAGGGGCTGGCGGATGGTGATGGCAAAATGGCGTTCGTTGCCCTTCACCGCATCGACAGGCATCACCCGTCCAAAAATGCGCTTGGCTTCCTCGGCGAAGCTCCTGAAAATGTTAGCCGTCACAGCCACCTCAGCCCGGGTTTGCGTGATGGGTTTGCCATTCTCCTCAGCCAGCAGCCTGCCCAGCTCCGCCACCCGCTCTTCTATGGCTTGCGCAATCCGGGTCAGGATCTCGTAACGCTGCAGGGCGGTCAGCTGACGCATCGCCTGCTTACCTCTCTGCGCGGCATTCACGGCGCGTTCCACGTCTTGCAGGGTGGCTTTGGGTACCTTGTCGATTTCCTCACCCGTGCCGGGGTTGCGGATGGAAATCCAGCTTCCGTCACTCGCCTCGACCCACTGGTCATCAATGAACATTTTCATAGTCTTCCTCCATCGCTGGTTTACGTTGATTTCGATGAAATGGTTCCTGAATCGTCCTGCTTAGGATAATAAAAATTACTCCTTCATGCTGGGAGCAAAGCCTCTGTACCTGGATACCATCTGGGTTGCCTCGCACACCAGCGCTCCCAGCTCCAGGCAACGTTCTTGAGCCATGCGCTCACGCGGGGCCGAGATGCTGATGGCTGCGATGGGTGTAGCGGTGTAATCGATGATGGGGGCACCCACGCAGCGTATGCCGAGCTCGTTCTCCTCATTATCGATGGCGAAGCCGCGCGTGTGGATCAGCTCAAGCTCCTCTTTAAGCGCATTGGGTGAAGTGATCGAATTGGGTGTGCGCCGGATCAGCGGCTGGCTTAGAACCAGATCCAGCTGGTCCGCTTTGCTGAATGCCAGGATGGCTTTTCCCAGGGCAGTGCAATACATGGGTAGACGCGCGCCGATATGCGAGAACATTCCCAGGGCATGTGTGCTTTCCACCTTGGCGATGTACACCACTTCGGCACCCGAGGGCACCGCCAGATGGACGGTTTCGCCGCTTCTTTCTGCCAGGTCTTTCAGCACCTCCTGGGTCTCATTGCGCAGGTCGCTTTTCGCCAGGAACGCCCCCGCCAGCTCGATCACCTTGACCCCCAGCGAGAAGCGGTCACCATTCTTGCGTTCTGCCAGGCCCAGCTCCTGCAGGGTTACCAGGTAGCGGTGGGTGGAGCTTTTTGGCATGCCGATCAGTGCGGAGAGCTCAGCCAGGCTGATCCCCACCTCAGCTTTGGAGGCCAGGATGTCCAGGATGCCAATAGCTTTGGCTACCGTGGAGGATACCGAGGCGCGTTGAGGTCCACCCTGGGCAGGGTTACGCCTTGGATGAGGTGCGGTGCCTTTTTTTCTTGCAAGAGAGGCAGGCATGCTTCCGATTATGACCGTTTGGTAAAAGTTTTATTGAACCGGACGAGGTTGATTGTATCAGGAGCCCGTTTCGTCCCACTATTTAGAACGCTATTCCATATTTTAGCACGCGAGGGATTGCCTGTCAATGGGAAATTCCTTGTAGCACAACTTAGGAGCCCGAAACCCAACGGTTTGATCTCTTGTAGGGGCGAAGCGAGTCCAGCGTTCCCTTCAGCTGGATTTACGACTCGCCCGATTTGTAGCCGGTATCGCCTGCAGGGAGGTACGAGCTGTTGATCCCGGTTTTTGTTTATAAGGCGGGGACCACCCTCAATCCCCCATTTCAAAAAGCAGAAATGGGGGGAGGTTTTTTTACCCCTCCCCTAATTATCGCTTTCACGTAATTGGGGGAGGTTGGGAGAGGGCGGGCATGGTGCAACCTTTTTTGGTTGCGCTTAGTCAGGTTTGATCTTATACCGGTCGTGATCCGCCCTCTTTTGTGTGCTATTATCAGCCTGTGGTTCGCCAGGCAATCCTGATTATTAAGATATGGCGACCCCGAATTCGTGTATACTTTAAACCATGCCGCAAGTGGTGGCATTGTTTCGAGACGCAGGTCACGCTAAACACCGAGCTGCGAGCCTCAAGATTCTGGAGAAGGAAAACCAAATCTCCGCATCCAAAATATCTTTTAACCTCAACCCATAGAAAGGAATTATCCAATGTCAGTCGCACGGGTCACTGAAATCAAAGCCTCTTCCACCAAGAGTTTCGACGATGCCATCAAGACCGGAGTTGCTCGAGCCAATAAAACTCTTAAGAACGTCAGAGGCGCATGGATCGAGAATCAAGAACTCGTCATCGATGAGAATGGGCAAATCACCGAGTATCGCGTCCAGATGAAGGTTACCTTTATTCTCGAAGACTGAACCGAAAATCCGCATCTTACACTCGGTTTCAGGGTTATCATAACCGGGCAAATGGACCTGGCAAGCGCGACGAAGCCTCGCTCGCCAGCTCGCCCGGCTGCTGAGGTTATTGCATCGCTCGTACAATTCACTCGCGATGTTTCGGACGGGAAACGTCCTCAACTGCACTTACCGAAGCCACTGAATTTAGCTGCACTATTGGAACTTACCCTAAACCATAAGGAGGAACAAGATGAAACTATCCCCACCCAAGAATATTACCTGGTTCGTAGCTTTGGCATTGGCGGTACTCGCCCTGCTCGGTAAGCTAGGTGTGATCGCGGCACTTGCCAAGTATGATTTCTGGCTGGCCTTGGTTGCTGCCGCGCTCATGCTTTTGGCCACCTTCGTTAAAGGTCTATAATTCAGTCCAAATCACGGGGCTGCTTCGCCTTCACGGCTTGGGACGCGACAGCTCCGTGGTTTATGGGGTGGTGTCTTATTATTTAAAGTTCCAAGGTTTCC
>Ga0315291_10008918_pt1 | contig 12303 bp, 10 predicted proteins | sample YL17G12_20_MG_FD_203070 | JGI IMG/M metagenome (GOLD analysis project Ga0315291, IMG submission 203070) | Sediment microbial communities from Yellowstone Lake, YNP, Wyoming, USA - YL17G12_20 | ecosystem: Environmental > Aquatic > Freshwater > Lake > Sediment | place: USA: Wyoming | collected... | reverse complement strand
TTCGGCCTGCCGCCCGAGGAGCGGCTCGTCGGCGCGGCACTGCCGGTGCACGTGGTGCTGGCCGACCGGCGGCCCATCGCCGGGGCAACCATCAGCGCCACGATCAAAGCCCCTGTGGCACAGTTTGACCAGGCCCTGACGCTGTACGACGACGGGAAGCACGGCGATGGGAAGGCCGACGATGGCCTCTACGGCAACCTCTACGAGATTCGTTACCCCGGCAGTTACACGGTCAAGGCGATCGCCGAGGGGCTGGACAGCGCCGACAGGCCATTCACGCGCTACGCGACGCGCTCGTTCTACGTGTTGCCCCGGATTGCCTACGTCTACGACGCGGGCAATCCTGAGGGGATGGCCACGGCCTATGGCTACGAGAAACTGTTGGAGGACAGTGGGTTCGCCGTGGACCTGCTCGACGTGGGTGACATCACTTCGTTCCCCAGGCTGACGCCGTACGGGTTGTTCGTCATCGGTCCAGAGACGGGATCCAACGATACGTGGGGTAACTCTACCGCACGCGCGCTGATCCTGGAGACCGGGAAGCCGGTGATCGGACTGGGCGAAGGGGGCTATGCTTTCTTCGGGCAGATTGGGCTGCTCATCGGTTACCCCAACGGCTGGCACGGCAACGAGACCAGCGTCTTCGCGGTGGACACGACCCACCCGGTGTGGAACGATCCCTATCCCATCTATCTGGACCGGACGCGCACCCTCGCGGTCTATACGACTACGGCGCACGTGGCGGTCCACATTCCTGAACCACCGGTGGACGTGACGCTGATCGGGCGAGAGGTCGGCGACCAGACTCACTACCCTATCGCGCAACAGACGGAACGCTTCGTCCTGTGGGGGTTCGATGGCCCACCGGCGGGGATGACGGAGGATGGCCGGCACCTGTTCGTCAACCTGGCGTGGCACATGGAGTAGGGGCAACCCTTGTGGTTGCTTCCCCTGGGGCGGCCCTTGTGGCCGCCCCTTTTGAACCATGCCACCAACTTGTACTCTCTTTCCACCCTGTAGCCCAGTTTGCGGGCGGTGGCAGCGGAAACGATGCTCAAGATCTCGACGACACCCCCTAGGCAATAGTAATTGTGCTAGGAAGATATGTTGTTATGATCTTGTGCGGAAATGGGAGGGGTAAGCTGGCGAAAGTCAAGTACAGCTTGTCTGCTTGCCAGGCGATGGGCTACGTCACGTCGTTGTGATCTTATTTTAGCACGGATTTGCTATTATGTCAAAATTGCAGGGGGTTTCCTGGGACATTTCTTTTCACTGAAATCCTTGAAAGTAGTTGACCAGGGGGAGAGTTTGTGCTATGATGACTTATGAGCGCGGGCCAATGAACGAATCCTCGTAGCAGAGCCTCGCTCGACACTACACCAGAAATGCTGTACGATGCAGCATCTGTGGTCCCGGTTGATGAGGAGGGGAGGAGAAATGAACACACGGACGTGGATTACTCTGGCCGCTATGCTCACTGTGGCTGTCCTGCTTGCCAGTTGTGCGCCGATGGCCCAGCCAACGCGGGCAGAGGCTACACGGGTAGTGGCGGCAGAAGTGGTCGTCGAGGCGGCACCGACGCAGGCACCCCAGAAAGAGGCGCCTCCTACACCGGTCCCCACTCCTGCGGCGCAGCAGGATCTGGCCAGCACGGCACCGTTGACCGCCGGGCGGCCCAATCGCCTGATCGTCAAGAACGCCGAAGTCAAACTGCTGGTGGCGGACACCGAGGTGGCGATTGACCGCGTTACTCAGATCGTGGCCGACGCGGGGGGCTATATCATCAGTTCCCGGGTCTGGTACCAGGCATGGTACGAAGAGAATTTCAAGTATGCCTCGATCACCATGGGCGTCCCCGTGGAGCAGTTTGAATGGACGCTGCGCCGGCTGCGCGGGGTGGCCGTGCGGGTGCTGGACGAGAACGCCTCGGGCCAGGACGTCACCGACGAGTACGTGGACTTGCAGTCGCGGCTGGACAACTTGCAGGCGACGCGGGACCGCATACGCGAGTTTCTGGACCAGGCCAAGACGGTCGAAGAGGCCCTGACCGTCAACGAGAAGCTGGCCGCGGTCGAGGAGGAGATCGAACAGGTGCAGGGGCGCATGAACTACCTGTTCGACCGGGCGGCGTTCTCGACCATTACGGTTGAGATAGAGCCTGAGTTGCCAGAGATCACGCCGACTCCGACCCCGACGCCCACCCCCACCCCGACCCCTACGCCGACCCCGACCCCGACACCCACACCCACACCCACGCCGTGGAATCCCGGGCAGACGTTCGAGGAGGCCACGGATACGATGGGGGCTATCGTGCGTGCGCTGGTAACGGTCTTGATCTGGGTGGGGGTTGTCATCGTACCCCTGTTGGGAATACCGGCCCTGATCTTGTGGGGCACCTGGCGCCTGGTGAGGCGAAAGAAGCCGTAATGCGTATCAGACCTGACAGGTTTCAGAAACCTGTCAGGTCTCTCATACTGAACATATCGTTCACCGCACGTGCCATGACGCGAAAGGAGAGGAACCATGAGTGGCTTTAGTGATTACGCCAGGTATGATGGGCTCGGTCTGGCTGAACTGGTGCGCAAGAGAGAGGTCACGCCGGCCGAACTGGTCGAGGAAGCGATCGGCCGCATCGAGAGGCTGAACCCGCAGATTAACGCGGTAATCCACAAGATGTACGACCTGGCCCGGAAAGCGGCCGAGGGTGACCTGCCCGCCGGTCCTTTCAAAGGCGTTCCGTTCCTGCTCAAGGACCTGGCAGTGGGCTACGCGGGCGTCCCCACGCGCAGCGGCAGCCGCTTTCACCGCGATTTCGTGCCCGACCACGACAGCGAGATCGTCCGTCGCCACAAGGCAGCGGGCCTCATCGTCCTGGGCAAGACCAACGTGCCCGAGTACGGGCTGGTGCCGGTGACGGAGCCGGAACTGTTTGGCCCGTCGAACAACCCGTGGGACCTGGCCCGCACCACGGGTGGTTCCAGCGGCGGTTCCGCCGCCGCGGTGGCCGCCTGCATGGTGCCGCTGGCCCACGGAAGCGACGGCGGTGGCTCCATCCGTATCCCGGCCTCGTGTTGCGGTGTGTTCGGCTTCAAGCCCACCCGGGGCCGCAACCCCGCCGGACCCGACCTGGCCGAAGGCTGGCACGGCCTGGTATGCGACCACGTGCTGACCCGCTCGGTGCGCGACAGCGCTGCCATGCTCGACGCGACCGCCGGCCCGGACGTGGGCGCTCCCTACTACGCAGCGCCCCCCGCGCGCCCCTTCCTGAGCGAGGTTGGCGCGGAGCCCGGCAAACTGCGCATCGCCTTCACGTCCAAGCCGCTCCTGCCCGCCGTCGTCCACGAGGACTGCGTCAAGGGGGTGGAGGCGACGGCCCGCCTGTGCCAGGAATTGGGCCACGAGGTGGCGGAAGCGACCCCGGAGATTGACGGCGGGACGTTCGCCCGGGCCTTTTTCACCATGGTGTGCGGCGAAACGCAGGCTGAGATCGAGGAATCCGAGGTACTCCTGGGGCGCAAAGCGACGGCCAGGGATTTCGAGCCTGTCACGTGGGTGTTGGACTTGCTGGGCCATCAGGTGACGGCGGGCGAGTTCTCTAGAGCGGTGCGGCTACTCAAGCGCAGCGCCCGGCAGATCGGACAATTCTTCGAGAAGTACGACGTGCTGCTGACGCCGACGCTGGCCATGCCACCAGTGGTGACGGGCGCACTGCAACCCAAGGGGGCCGAGGTGCGCGCCATGAAGGTGTTGGGCAGGCTCAATGCCGGCGGCCTGCTCCGCGCGGCGGCGAACGTAGACGCGCTCGCTGCACAGACCTTTGAGTTTATTCCGTTTACGCCCGTGTTCAACGCCACCGGCCAGCCGGCGATGTCGGTCCCGCTCTACTGGAACGATGAGGGGCTGCCCATCGGCATGCACTTTGTCGGCCGGTACGGCGACGAAGCGACGCTGTTTCGCCTGGCGGGCCAACTGGAACAGGCCAGGCCCTGGTTCGACCGCACCCCGCCCATCTGTAGGTAGGGGATTTGGATCACGATACGCACGAAAAAGGCGTAATGAACCCGCCATCCGTCACCCGGGACGACGAGCGGCGTCTTCTCCACCAACTCTCGTACCACAGAGCGCCCTACTGCTTCCACTCCCCACTTGCATTCCAGTACCGCAGGCTCGCTACGGAACAGCCCCAGGCGTTGGAAAAGGTGCTGGCGGACGTTGGCGCTCAGGCTCTGCTGGGCGTCGAACCGTTCCAGGTAGGCGGGGACGCCGCCCAGTGTCGCGTAGGTGGCCACTCGTTCAGCAGCCGGGTAGCCCGGAAAGAAATCAGCCAAAGCGGCGTAGGGCAGCGGTTCCACCGGGAATTGGCCCGTAGTGCGGCCATCTTTATGAAGAGATTCTCAGAATCTCTTCATAAAGATTATAGCAAATGGCGGCCAAGTCAACTCTACGGCTTCTTAACCTTTGCTGGTGTTTGCGGTATAATGAATGCGCTACGCCAAGCAGAACAGGAGAGATGCTGATGGACGCACAACCCATGGTCCAGGTTCCTTCAGATGTACTGATTCGACGCATTGACACCATCGTGGACGAGTTACAGGAACTGCGGCGGTTGGTTCTGTCCCAGAACCAACCGCGGGAATCGCCTCCCGATATCGTCGCACGACTCGCTGGCGCTCTCGCGCCGAAACCCAGGCCGGAGGGGTTCTCCGCGTTCGAGGAATACGACACGGTGACCGAATGGGAGCGCTTCGCTGATGACACCAACTGACCTAAAAAATGCTGCTGGCGCTGATCCGGGACACTTACGGTGGTTCTCCCCTGGAACATCTGCGCGACCGTGAACCGGAGTTGATCGCCGAATTCTACCCTGCGCTGGCACCTGTTCTGAGCCACTTACGAGCGTTCCCCAACCTGTCGTTGGTAGATGTGACCTCTTCCGACCTGGTGGCGATGGATGAAGCGATGCATCTCTACCATGTCCGCCCACGGGACGCACTCCACATGGCAGCAATGCAAAAGTGTGGTTGCTATGATCTGGTGAGCCACGACGCCGACTTCGACCGGGTACTGGTGGTGCGACGGTACACGCTGTAGATCATACCAGTCACACGGTCAGATGGTCGCGGGCATGCTGCTTGTCTGGTGGTTTCTGTAACCATAGTCACCTTTTACGTGACTATGATGCACCTGCTTGTCAGAAATCGGCAAGTGCTACAATCCCACCGCCTCCCAGCAGACCAGTTGCAGGTCCTCGCGCGTGATCTGCGCCAGCATGGTCGGCGGGGTCACCTCGCGATACAACTCGTTCTCCACCAGCCAGGCGTCCAGCCCGTGCAATAGCGCCGCCCGCATCATCCCCCAGGCGTGGGGGGTGTGGAGCGCGTAATCCTTTTCCAGCACCCAGAACGGCGTGTGGGGCTGCGCCCGGGCTGCCGCGCGCAGCAGTTGGTCAACGGTGGGCATTGTCAGCCTCCACCTGAAGATTGTTGCGCAGACGCCAACGGGCGACCGGCGTCCCGCCGGGCGGGCCGGTAGGGTCCAACTGCGAGTACGCGCCCAGGGGATAGGCCCGCAGCAGCGCGGTGACGCGCTCCGGCGCGCCGCAGGTTTCCAGCGCCCAGCCCAGCCGCTTGATGACGGCGCCGACGTCATAGCGCAGCGCATACGCCGCCAACTGATCCACATCCAGACGCAATAGATAGGCTTCCAGCGTCTCCAGGCCGGTCTGCAGCGAGCCAAAGACCTGCGGCGCAGCGAACAGATCGAGCACGGTGCGCTCCGGGTCGGTGACGGAGACCCGGTGCCACCGGCTGACCCACACCTCTTGAAAACCGAAGAAATGCCTGGGCTGTACGCGGATGAACTCGAATTCCAGGCCCAATGCTCGCCAGGCCGCCCGCCCGCGCGGGCGATAGGCCGCGCCCTGGCGCATGTCGGGCGTGACGACGGACACGGGCGTGGAAGCCTGCACCATCGGCGGAATCTGGGTGGTAAGGCCGTGATGGGCCAGCGCCGACCAATGGCTGATGGCGAGGGGCGAAAGCAGCGCTGCCGCTACTGCGTAGGGGTGGACCTCCGTGTTGAACAGGGGCGTGCGGACCGCATACGTGCCGCGCTTGAGCCGTTCGATCCAGCCGGCCTGCGCCAGTTGACTCAACAAGGCGCGCACGCGGTATGGGACCAGCTCCGGTGCGGCGGCTGTGGCCTGCGCCGTCGTGAACAGCGGGCCGGCCTCCTCCACCACGCGAGTGAGCAGCGTCATGCCCTGCGATTGCGCGTATCCGGTCTCGTTCATTGTCTGCTCCCGGCCCAAGATGTGTAAATTGTACTACGTTAATATGTAAAATGCAAACTAACGTAGTACAGAATACACACCGGCGCGCTCGGCGAACGCCCCCGACTCTCAGCCTTCATCGTCGGCCTCCTCGCTGTCCGGCGCGTCGTCCTCCGGTTCGGCCCACGGCTGGGTGACCCGCCAGGTGATCCTGCCGCTGAGGGAGGGCTCAGGGTAAGCCCCAGTGTCGTGTAGGGAATAACCACGGAGCTCCACCGGCGCTTCCTGGTAACACGCCTACACCGCCTGCCGGATCACGTCCGGGTTCCCCTCAAACTGAAGGTCAACCAGGGTCACCTGGCTCCGGAAGCGCTCGATAAACTCCATCGGCAGGTTGAACAGGAAGGGGTGGGAAGCGCCCGTGCCCATGATACGCCTCTTCTCGTCCACCCCATTACGGAACAATGCCTTCAGCGCCTCTCCGGTCAGGTGTCCTGCGGATTCGGGTCCCCCCAGCACCAGGTAGCGGATGTCGGGGTTGGCGACGACGTTGCACACGATTTTCTCGAAGCCGATGTTTTCCGTTTGCACGGTGCCCGAGAGCGCGGCCCCGCTTTCGATGCCAGCCCGTACAAGCCGTTCGAGATCGAGTGGAATCTTGCCGGCCTCGCAGTTCAGGACGATGGCGACGGCGACCGGGGAGAAGTCGTTCCCCCGGACGTAGCGGCCCTCCTCGGGGGGGTAATCGGGGTGGGGTTGACCTTGACCATGTTGCCCCTTTCGTCTCAAAGGCCTTGCCCTCAGACGTGACGGGTTTCAACAACCTGTCAGTCTCCTGCCGTGTTCCGTCTAGCGTTATCCGATGATCGCAGTAGCCAGGTTTGTGTCTTCGGGGAAGAGAACGTGGTGCTGGTTGAACTCATCGCGGGTGTGTCGGCCTGTGCCGAACAGCGACCGCGTCTTCTCGAATGGCTGGTCGCTGATAATATAAGAGTCCAGGCTCACGTCAGAGTTGCCAATCTGCGTGGCGATGTCTTGCAGCGTGCGATAGAGCTGAATCTTGGGGTGGCTGAAGTCGTTGGGTTTGAGCATGACCAGCCCCTTGGGGTCCACGAACACGATCCGCTGCCTGGCCTCGTCCACCACCCACACGATAAAGTCCGGGTAGAAGTCGTCGGCCTCGAAAAAGCCAATCCCCTTGCCCCGGCTCTGATTGCGTAACAGGTAGAGACGGCGCTGGCCCAGATGGGCAGGGCTTGCTTTCAGGAACGTACGAAGCCGGAATGGGAAACGGGTCTCGCCACGATTGAGCCCCGTAGGCACGGTCTTGATGTCTTGCACCAACTGAAACGTATCCCCGTCGAAAAGCCCGGCACTGAGCAGCGGTTGGTAGAGGTGCCGATCAAAGTAGACGTTGGGCAGTGTTTTGACGTCTTCACGATACAACCGCTCACCTTCCCGGATCAGTTCCGCTACCGCCTCCACCAGGTTTGGCTTGCGGCGGTTGACCCTGACGATGTAGCCCGGCCGGCCATCGGCCAGCACCACCGGCCGCAAGTTCTCGTGCCATTTGTCCAGCGGCCAGTACTCCAGGTGGCGGGACTCTTCGCGCTTGCGCGCCTGTGCGTAGAAACGCTCGGCGTATTTTTTCAGGAGCGCCAGAGCGATCGCCTGTAGCCGGGGCAGGGCGCCGAAGCGGGCCGGGCGCACAGTCGTTGTGGGCGCATAAAGCACGTAGCACCTCCTGGCTAGGATTGCCCGCAGTGTGTCCCGGCTAATCAGCAGGTTGTGGAAGCCCCGCTGGCGCTTCCAGGCCAGCATCTCGGCGTAGATGGCCTCCCAGTCGAGCAATTGCAGGGCCAGGTCGTCCAGATAGACCGGCGGCGACTCGGCCTGCACGGCGACCTCGTCCGCCCGGCTGCTCACGGCCTGGATGTGCGGGCGCAGGTCAATCACGGGCACGATGGCATTGTCCTCCACCGGCTCCAGTGGAAAGCCCGGCGCAGAAGCAAACTGAAAGCTCGGCTCGACGCGCATGGTGTACAGTTTTGGCTGTTCGACGTCGAACAGGCTGTACTGCAGCGGCAGTTCCAGCTCTTCGTAGTCGGCGATGCCCTCGCGCTCCAACGCCCGCTTAAAGTTGCGCAGATAGTCGCCGTTGATGGAAAAGATGTTGAGTGTCTCCAACGCGCCGATGTGCGGCGGATGGCTGCCCGGCAAGGCGGTGGAGCGCTTGAGGCTGTAGTCCAGCCCCTTCAGTCGCACCCCGCGCCCAAACATCTGCACGATCTCCGAGCCTTCGCTGCGGCCCACGTTCAGCAGGCCCATGCCGCTCACGCGCCAACTGTTCCACCCCTCGGTGAACTTTTTGGCGCCGATCAGCAGGTTGACCTGCGAAGTGGGGGCGTTGATGGTGCTGAACAGCGACCCTCGCAGGGCTTCGCTCTCCACGGCCAGCTCAGGCAGTCCCTGTCGCGCCAGCTTGACAAAGTTGGCGTCGTCGCCGATGTTGATGACGGCAAAGTAGGTCTCGCCGCTGCCGACACGCAGCCCCAGCTCGCCGGGCGCGTCCTGCAGGTTGGCCAGGTGCAGCGTGGCCGGGGCCGGCGCGTGAAAGATGCGGCGCAGCACGTCGTCATAGATGGCCTGGGGCGACATGCCGCCCAGCCGCAGGCTCGTCAGTTTGTCGGCAAAGATGTCGCGGCCCTGCTCGTCCTTGAGGTCCGAGCGGCGCTCCAGGATACGCGCGATGGTCTCCACGGCCCAGCCGTCGGCGTTCGTGACCACGCGCCCCAGGAAGCGCACCATGTCCAGCACATCGCTCAGGCTGGCCTTGTCTTTGGCGTTGAGTTGGCTCTCGCGCTTGCCAGTCTGCACGGTGTGGCCCACGAACACCAGCAGCGGCGGCTCGATCTGGTACGGGCGGACGGCCTCCCCGCTCTCGGCGTACAGCCGCGCCTGTTCGTAGAACGCCAGCAGGTTGCCCATCAGCAGCACGTCGCCGTAGGCCACGTCGTAGCCCTGGGGCAGGTTGAGGATGTTGTACTCCTTGCCGTAGCCGTCGCCGTAAAAGTAGCGGTACGAATAGTCAAAGACGATGGCCTTGCCGTAACTCTGGCGCTGGGCCACGTCGTCCGCTTTGTTGCCCTTGTTCAACGCCTCGCCAAAGGTGGCGCTGTACTCGAAGGTAAAGCCCTCGGCGGCCAATTTGTCGCGCAGCCCCAGCCAGACGTCGCCGGAGGCGCCGCGGTGGCCCTCGTCCACGAAGACCAGGTTGTTGCCCTCGAAACTGTCCACGTGGACGGTGAGCGGCCCGCTGCCCTTCTCGCTCAGCTTAGTGATCTCTAACACCTGCACGGTGTACGGGTTCAGGCCGCCGCCGCCGCTGCTCCGAAAACGCTGTGCGGGGATGCCGCTCCTGGCGAACTCGTCCAGGTGCTGGGCGCTCAAGCCGGCGTTGGGGGTGATGAGCATGATGTTATCCAGCGGCCTGGCGTGTGCCTGCGCGTGGTAGTGGAGGAACTGGTAGTAGTTGACGTGCAGCAGCAGCGTCTTGCCGCTGCCGGTGGCCATCCAATAGGCCAGCTTGGTCAGGTCGTCCGCGGTGAAGGGCGGGAACGGCTCCTGCCCGGCCCGGCGCGCGGCGGTAAAGGCCGGCAGACAGGCGTTGAGGTCGAGCAGGAACGCTTCCCGATCCAGGAAGGCGCGCTGCAGGACATGCTCGGTGTAAAAGAGGGCCAGGTACTGGAAGTACTTGAGGGTGATGCGCTCGCCCGCCGGGCGGGCGGCGTTAATGCGGTCGAGGTGGCGCTTGATGTTGTCGTCGTAGGCCTCGACGTCGGCCTGAGAGAGCGACGGCCGGAGCTCGATCAGCCGGCGGGCCATAAAGGAGCGACCGTCGGCGTCGTAGCCCTCGGGCACCTCGCCCAGGATGTCCTTGAGCGCGCCGAAACTTTCGGCCCCCAACAGTCGGTGCAGGTAGCCATCCAGCAGGGCCAGGCTGTGCTCCAGGCGGGTCCAGGGTTTGGGCATCAGGCCATCTCCTCCCGCCCGGCTCCGCTCGTGGAGCAGCCTTCGAACATGAGCCGCTTGAACTCCGGCTCGCTGGGCAGCGCGCCGGGCAGCGCCGACTCACCGTTGACGTAGAGCAGGTCATAGGCCACGTCGGGTAGGACGTGCGCCTGCAGCCAGTCCTTCTCGGCTTCCATCTCCTCCAGCGGCGGCGCGTCCCGCCATAACACGCAGACGCGGCGGCCGTCGGGGCTTGTGCCGGTGACGCGCACCACCGGCCAGCCCTCCCGCTGGAAGCGGCGGAGCGTGTGCACGCGCAACCCCAGCAGGAAGTTGAAGGTGGTCACCAGGTCTGCCGGGCACGGCTCGGTCACGTCGTGGCGGGTGATGTTTAATTTGTACTCGAACGGCCGCTCGAACTGTTTCAGGTCGAGCAGGCTGGGGCTGGAGGCGGTTTCGTGGTCGAGCATATAGTGGAGCATATAGTCCGGCATGGCGTGCAAGGCGGCCAGCAGCGGCGCGTTCAGGTCGCGGAAGCGCACGTTGTTCAGCGCGTCTTCGTAGGACTCCAGGCGGATGTAGTGGAACATGTGCGATTGGCCGGGGCTGCCGGGGACGGGGCTGCCGTCCTTCCAGTCGGTGGCGTAGACAACTCGTTGGATGCGGGGCCGGATCAGGGTATCGAAGTAATCCGCCATCTCCACCAGAACGTATCGCCTGTCGCCGCCATCCTTCGCGTTAGCCGTCAAGACCGAATGTGCTGTAGTGCCCGAGCCGGCGAAAAAGTCCAGGATAGTGTCATGACCGGACTTATCAGTGCAATAGCTGATAATGCGCGCCAGCACTTCGTGGTCCTTGGGGTTGTCAAAGGCTTTGAAGCCCATCAGGTTGCGCAAATACTTGACGGCGACCTGGGACTGCTTGTAGAGCACACTGGGCATGACCTGCATGCCGACAGTGATATCTTCCTCCTCGTCCTCTGCAAAAACGCCGTTGTCCTCGTCCAGTTCCTCGGGCACAGGTCTCAAATGCGCTTTGCGGAATGGCGGTTGCGTGTGATCCTCTCGAAATATCACCAATCCCAGTTTGATCTGGCGTCGCATCGCGTCTGGGGTCGCAAACCGCCATCCACTCTCGGGCACCTTGCACGGTTTAGCTGTAACGGGATGAATCACATTGTAGCGCGGCCCACCACCTCCTGGCCAGGAGATGTCACGATCTCGCCACGGGCCAAATCTGTCAACATGCTTATATCGGCTCAGGGACTTGGAAGGATGGTCTTTCGGTAGTTCTCGGTACCAGTTTTGGAGCGACTCTTCTATTGCGACGTCGTTGTTGCCACATTGCTCCCGTAAGCGAAGATACTCGTCCCAAATCTCTTGTGCTCCAGGTTTCGGCTCACGCCACACGGTCCCCAACGACCTCAAGGTGGCTGTCGAGAGTGCATAGACCGTCATGTATTCGTGACCGACTGAGAACAACTTGGCGTCGTTCTTCCGACCCTTTTCCCAAACCAACTGCGCAACGAAATTGACCGGCTCAAAGACGGCATCCATCAAGCCGCGGAGGGTATGCTTCTCGTGGTCGTCAATGCTTACAAAGATCACACCATCTTCCGTGAGCAAGCCCTGGGCCAACTGCAAGCGGTCTTGCATCATGGCCAGCCAGCTTGCGTGCTGAAAGCTATCCTTGTATACAAAGTCGCCTTTGCCAGTGTTGTAGGGCGGGTCGATGTAGATACGCCTGATGCGCCTTCGGTAGTGCGGCATCAAAGCCTGAAGTGCCTGGAAATTCTCCCCATGTACCAACAACCCATCGCACGTCGCGTCCAGGTCATCGAACGACGCCAGCAGCCGCGCCTTGAAGTCGGCGTCGAAGAAGGCCGTGTCCACCATCATGAACGGGCGCTGGTTCAGATCGGCCTCCGGCCCCACCTCCACGCCGTACAGCCGCGCCCACTCGGCACGCTGGCGCGCGTTGGCCGCGATCTCCCCGTACAGCGCCTCCGGCACGCGGTCCAG
>Ga0315291_10008916_pt1 | contig 12304 bp, 13 predicted proteins | sample YL17G12_20_MG_FD_203070 | JGI IMG/M metagenome (GOLD analysis project Ga0315291, IMG submission 203070) | Sediment microbial communities from Yellowstone Lake, YNP, Wyoming, USA - YL17G12_20 | ecosystem: Environmental > Aquatic > Freshwater > Lake > Sediment | place: USA: Wyoming | collected... | reverse complement strand
TTTCTCAGATTACCTCTCATAGCCAAGGTAACCGTAAGTGAACCTGGCTTTTTTAGCCCGCGCATCGAAAGGCAAAGATGTTCTGCCTCAACTATCACCAATACCCCTTTAGGTCTTAAACCCTGCATCAGACAATCGGCAACCTGTGAGGTGAATCTTTCCTGCAATTGAGGTCTGGAAGCTAATACCTCCACTACCCGGGATAATCTGGAAAAACCGGTTATCTTATTGTTTCTCGGTATATAAGCTATATGAGCTTTGCCAAAAAAAGGTAAAAGATGGTGTTCGCACAGAGAATAGAAGGGGATCTTTTTGGCGATGATCATCTCATCCTGGTTTGGAACAGTATATAATTTTAGTTCCTCTTTTGGGTTTTCAAAGATACCGCAGAAGATTTCTTCATAGAACTCAGCTACTCTTCTGGGAGTTTCTCTCAACCCTTCTCTTTTAACATCCTCCCCTATCCCCTCTAATATCATACTCACCCCTTTTTCTATCTTCTTTTTATTTATCATCCTTGTCTTTCTGGTTATTCTTTTTATCCTCAAGCTTCTCTCCCTTAAATATTCTTTCTATCTCCTCACCATCCAAAATCTCTTTTTCCAATAGAGCCTTTGCTAATAAATGAAGCTTATCCATGTTCATACTTAGAAGCTGATATGCTTTTTCTTCAGCCTGGTCTACAATTCTCCTTACTTCCTCATCTATGTCCTGAGCAGTCCTCTCGCTATAATCCCGGTGCTTGGCAATCTCCCGTCCCAAGAAGATCTCTTCTTCCTTTTTGCCGAAAGTCAAAGGACCTAATTTTTCACTCATACCCCATTCACACACCATTTTCCTGGCAAGCTCTGTGGCTCTTTCAATATCATTTCCCGCACCTGTAGTAAGCTCATTAAAAACTAACTTCTCTGCTACCCTTCCACCCAAAAGATGAACTAACTTCGTCTCCAGATACCCCCTCGAATGGGTATGCTTCTCATCTATAGGTAGATAGTGGGTTAAACCAAGAGATAATCCCCTGGGGATTATAGTCATCTTGTGAACTGGATCTGAACCGGGGATAAGTTTAGCAACTAAAGCATGCCCGGATTCGTGATAAGCAGTAAGTTTCTTCTCTTCTTCACTTATCACCAGGCTTCTCCTCTCAGTTCCCATCATCACCTTATCCTTAGCTTCCTCAAAATCCTCCATAATTACTTTATCGCGGTCTTTCCTGGCGGCTAAAAGGGCAGCTTCATTTACCAGGTTTGCTAAATCTGCCCCTGAAAGCCCTGGGGTTCCTCGGGCTAAAATCGATAAATCCACCTCTTCAGCCATCTTTATCTTACGAGTATGAACTTTTAAGATCCCTTCTCTACCTTTCACATCCGGAATATCAACCACTATCTGTCGATCAAATCTACCCGGTCTTAACAGAGCCGGATCCAGAACGTCCGGTCGATTTGTTGCAGCTAAGAGGATTACCCCTTCATTCGACTCAAAACCATCCATCTCCACTAAAAGCTGGTTCAGGGTCTGTTCCCTTTCATCATGTCCACCACCCAGACCGGCACCTCGATGACGTCCTACTGCATCTATCTCATCGATAAAAATTATGCACGGCGCATTCCTTTTCCCTTGATCGAATAGATCTCTCACTCTGGAAGCTCCCACGCCCACAAACATCTCCACAAAATCCGAACCGCTCATACTGAAAAAGGGAACTCCAGCTTCTCCAGCTACTGCTTTTGCTAAAAGAGTTTTTCCCGTACCGGGAGCACCTAATAGTAATGCCCCTTTAGGGATTTTACCCCCTAATCTTTGAAATTTTGAAGGGTCTTTTAAAAACTCTATTATCTCCTGCAATTCCTGCTTGGCTTCATCTGCACCAGCTACATCACTAAAGGTAACCTTGGGCCTGTCCCCCCCGGTTAAAAGCCTGGCTCGGCTTTTGCCAAAGGAGAAAAGTCCCTTGGTTCCCCCCTGCATCTGTCTAAAAAGTAGAAACCAGAGTAACCCTAAAAGCAATATATAGGGCAATACTCCCAAAATAAGGCTTGACCAGTTAAATTTGGGTGGTTCAGCTTTTATCTGCACACCTTTTTCTTCTAATTTCTGGAGAAGGTTAGGATCTTCAAAAGGAAGATATAGCTTGAAGTTACGATAGGATTTAGTAACTTTCCCCTCGGCCTTTTTAACCTCCTTGACAAACTCCCCTTCAACATCTTTTTCCAGCAAAAGAACAGTTTTGACATTGTTAGAATCGAGCTGTTCTAAAAATCCGCTATAGGTGATTTCGAGCTCTTTCTTAAAACCGCGATTATAATATTGAAAAAGATATATTGAAATAAGGAACAGAAAAGCCCAGATAACCAGGGTCCTGCCAGCTTTTTTCCAGCGAAACTCATCCCCCGGCTTTTTCCCATCCGGTTCCCCTCTTAATCTGTTTTTCTTCTTGGGATCAAACCTGCTACCTCGATTTAAATTATCTTTTTTCTCATTCATAAGTTTACCTTATCTTCTTTTCTTTTTCTTAAAGCTCAAACCATCTCTGAGTTAATTTACCCCCCTCAACCTTAGCTATATAGGGTAGATTGCGGTATCTTTCACCTAAGTCCAGTCCATAGCCCACAACAAATTCGTTCGGAACTACAAATCCTATGTATTTGATTGGCACCAGAACTTTTCTCCTCTCTTTCCTATCTAAGAGGGTGACTATCTCCAGACTCTTTGGATTACGTAAAAGTAGATTTTTCCTTATGAAGTTCAGGGTCAAGCCAGTATCCACGATATCCTCTATGATTATTACGTTTTTCCCTTCGATATTAGCACTTAAATCCTTAATTAATCTTACCGCTCCGCTTCCTTCGATCTCCTGGCCATAACTGGCAACTGCAATGAAGTCAACCTCATGCGGGATTTTAATCTGCCTGATCAGATCAGCCAAAAAGATAAAACTACCTTTAAGTATTCCAATCAAGATCAGCTCTTTTCCTGCATAATCCTTAGAAATTTTAGCACCTAATTCCTTTACCCTTTTTTTCAGTTCCCTTTTAGGAATGATTATTTTAACATCTTTCCCTTTCATCTACTACCCTGTGGATCAGTTAATAGACAATTAACTTTTTTCAGCTTTTATTTTTAATATTTTTTTGGTGTCCTTGGTTATTTTAAATTCATCTGTAATTCTATAACCCAGAACCCAGACGATTTTACCATTTGAAGTTAAAACCAAAGTTTTTTCTTTTTCATAACGAGGAACCTTAAGGTCAGTTAGAAAATCTTTTAAACTTTTTGTTCCTTTCATCCCTAATGGTTTGAACTTATCACCAGATTCGGGATTTCTTAAGATAAAGGGGAGCTTTAACTTGCCCCAATCAAGAAAAGCTACCATCTGGTCATCGGTATAAGTTTTTTCTTTCCAATTTTTTCTTAAGATTATCTCAGAATCCATGTTAAGTCCGAACCTTTTACTCCTCTTAATCCCTGGAAAAACAATGGGTAAACTTTTCTTCTTCTTTTCAACCTGGTATAAGTTCAAATAATTTGAGGAGATCTCTGCCAAGAGGCTCTTGTTCAAAAAAACCCTTCTCCCCGTCTTTTTTCTCCGGGATAAGTCTAAAACCCGCTCTACTATCTCAAAATTTGATTTAAAAACACCACCTCGCATCTGATTAATAGCTAATCTGACCAGTTCTCTTCTAAAATAAATATCATAATTAAATAACTTATCTAAATCAAGTGAAATCTTCTTATCTTCTCTTTCTACAATTTTATTGAATACTTTGAAAGTTTCTTCTTTTAAAAATTTCTCTTGAGCAGACAAAATCGAGGCTGTTCGATATAGAGCATCCACGATCTTAGGGTTATAACTCTTTTTCAAAAGAGGTAGAAGTTCCAATCTTACCCTGTTTCTGAAATAATCTTTTCTTAAATTAGAGGAATCTATCCTGAAACCAACCTTGTTTCGTTCTAAAAATTGTTCTATCTCTTCCCTTTTTATCTCTAAAAGTGGTCTGATCATCTTTCCTGAAACAGCAGGAATACCTGATAGACCCAGACCACCTGAACCTCGAATCAATCGCATTAAAACCGTTTCTGCCTGGTCGTTTGCATTATGCCCTAAGGCAATTTTAGTTGCCTTTATACGATAAGCTAATTCATTTAGATAATCATATCTTATCTTCCGGGCACACTCCTCAATTGACAACTTCTCCTTTTTAGCTATCTTTTTGACATCAAAAGACTTAGAATAATAATCTATTGATAACTTACCGGCTAATCTCCGGACAAACTTCTCATCCGCATCTGATTCTTTCCCTCTGAGTTTGTGGTTAATATGAGCGACGACAAGTTTTAAATTATATTTCTTCCTTATCTGATTTAAAAGGTAAAGTAAAACCGTAGAATCCGGACCACCGGAACAGGCAACCATCACCCTATCCCCCTTTTTTAACATATCCCACTTCTCAATTGTTTCTTCGAATTTTCTTAATATGTCCATGGTCTTAAAAATTTCTATCCTGTCAAAAGATAAAGTTTTTAAAGGAATTGTCAAACTAAAAGGGAACTTTAATTCTTACTTCCAAATATTCCGATCCGAAACGGACCTCTATGTAAACGTGAACACCAACCACGAATCTGTACAATTTTCCTTAGATCCCCAATTCAGTACACCAGCCAGACCCTTCCTCCTCTATTTTGCACCTATGGCCGGAGTCTATAACTACTCAACTACAGAATAGATTGAAGAAACCGAGGTTAGCAAGGAAAAGCGGAGTACCACCAAGTTTGTATAGAATGTGGGTGGAGGTATAATGATGAAGATTATGACATTTGAGAAGGAGACGCCAAATCCAATCACCCTTGACATCGATATCGGTATGAAATATCATCCCCAATGCTGCTATAGGTGGAGATAGAGATGCCAACGACTTAACCTTCCATCTTGGGGCTGTGCTAATGACTAAGTAGATCAATCATGTCCGCCGAAGGCGAGACTGGTTGACAATATATAATTAAATTTATTTTTGATATATTTTTTCTAACTATTTTATCATCAATAACGTATAGATAATTGTCTATATATTAGGTGAACTTATGAACGATAAATGTCAGTTAATCTTTCAAGCCCTATCGGATAAGACCCGGCAGAAGATCCTGGAGATGTTAAAGGATAAGGAGCTCTGCGTTATGGCAATCTGTAAGCCCTTTGATATGCGCCAGCCATCTGTCTCTCATCATCTTAATATCTTGAAAAGGGCGGGGTTAGTCAATTGCTGTAAAAAAGGGAAGGAGGTCTATTACAAGTTAAATCACCATACTTTGGAGAACTGCTGTTGTACCATTTTAACTAAATTCGATCTGAGACCCAAAAAAGCCAAATAATTTATTTTTATTTTATTATATAGATATATTTAAATATATCTATATTTGAAAGGAGGTGATAAGAAATGTTCTGTACCTGTTGTTGTGATCCCAAGAAGTTCTCCCAGCTCTTCGAGAAGGAGATCGAGGAGACCAAAGACGGGATCATCATTAAGTTAAAAGCCAGGGATAAGGAGAAAGCAGAGGCTTTGAAAAATCTCATCTCAGCCTCGAAGACCCTCTTCGGCGAAGACTGCTGCTGCTAAAGAGGAGTTAAATCTCCTATCCCCGGCAATTTTTTAAGGTAGGGGCGAGGTTACCTCGCCCCTGCAAAAGCGAGCCCAAAGGCTCGCACTACGAAAATATCTTCTCCCCTGTATGCTGTCTACTGTCTACTACCTACTTGCTTTCCCCACATCTCTTCAGTCATCCTCATCACCTCAAATTGAACCAGTATTTCATCTCCCTCTTTTTTAAAATATCCTCTTATGTCTTTATAGCGTTCATCTCCGAAAATATCTATTTTACTTCTGGGATCATGTTTTTTGAATTTAGTTCCGCAGAATTCAAATCCGCATTTGAGATAACACTTAATTGCCTGCTGGTTCAGTGAAGTAACATCTAAATATAACTCCTTAAATCTCATTTTCTCAAAATAATAAGGTAGAAGGGTCTTGATCGCCTCAGTCCCATACCCTTTATCTATATATTCATACCCCAGATATATTCCCAATTTCGCCTTTTTATTATCCCAGTAAATATCATAAAAGCTGAGAAATCCTAAAAGTTCCCCTTTGAGATTATCAATGGCTAAATAAAGCATCTTAGAGTCTTTTTTTCTCTTATGATACCATTCCCTTTTTTGAACCTCAGTTATATCCTCTAAATTGTAATGAAAATACAAAGGGTCAGGGTATTTTTGCCACTTCAATCTTTTATCGATATCATCCCTTCTGAGAGGTCGAATAATAATCCGTTCCCCTTTGAGCTTAAAGCGGACTATTGTGAAGGATAAATTTTGTTTCATTTGCTTAAAGATTGACCCAGATTGAGGGCAACCTGGGTTTACTGCTTGTTCTTGTTTTTCCCTGTCTACTGTTTACTGTCTACTTTCTACTTATTACAGCCATCTGGACATAATCAAAAAATCCATCTTATGCCAGTGTTTACGTAGATAAGCTTCTGGCACAAAGCCTGAGGATAAATATAAAGCAACCGCTGGAATAAGATTAGGTGTGGTATAAGCAAAAAGCTTATGACAACCTTTTTCTTTCGAAAAGTCTGCGACTTTACTAATCAGTTTTTTACCAATCCCCTTGCCCTGTTCTTCTATGGCTGCGCAGATCCAGGAGAGGTCAGAAAGCCCGCCTGTATCGAGTTTTCCAATAGCCAAACCTACAATTTTTTCATTTTCTTCAGCTACAAAACCATACTTTCTTTCATCCCCGATAAACCTTAAAAAAGTATCATAAGAATAGAGCTCAAGTTCTTTTTCCAAAAGCTCTCTGGAATAAACCTCTTTTTCATACTTTTCCCAGGTTTTTTCTCTAACCGTTTTAGAAAGCTCAACTGCACCTTCAATATCTTCCCTTCTCATCTCCCTTACAATCATTTAACCTCCAGAGAAAATTTGGAGTTTTGTAGGGCAAGACTTTAGCCTTGCTTTAGCGATCCTAAAAGGGTCGCACTGTAATTTCTATTCTGTGCTGCTTCTCCTACCTTAATTGTTCTGTCAGATTGTAGGTTAACCATATCCGAAGGACTGATTGACAAGATATTCTGAATGCAGGCCATCAAATCTTTCTAATTCAATATTCCTTCTTTAGTTTCATGATCCTTGACTTTTGAATTAGATTTCAGATAAGGTTCCCAGCACAGGTGTAGTTACGGCGTCATTTTATTTTTCTTATCCAAAAACTTCCTGGCCACCTTCTGTTTCTTTTGTACGAACTGAAAGCTGCTTCGAGATCATCGGGATGTTTTAAGTGCATATAACTTCCACCCCACAATATTTCGAAACTTTCATTGAAAGCCAAAAATGTTTGAAGTAAATATTGTTCAGTCCAAAACCTGTAATCTCTCAGCACCCAATCTTTAGGATATTCTGCCGGCAAAAATATGTCGTGAAGGTGAACGATTACTCCTTTATTAAGCCTTGGTAATATTTCAAGGTATTCATACTGAACATCGCTTCCAATTCTTAAAACGTGGCTAGAATCGATAAAAAGAATATCATTCTCCTTTAGTTCCTGAAATTTGAATAAAGTGATATCCTGGACTTTTACAGACATTAACTTGGATAAACCTGGAAAACCGACCTTTAGGATATCATTTGGATACGGTTCAATTGCTATCAATTCACATTCAGAATCATGGTCTTCCTCTTTATTCTTTCTAATTGCCTGGGCAGACAAGTACGTTGAATTACCTGATCCTATTTCAAAAATCTTTTTTGGCTTGAAATGGCGAACCATGCAGTATAAAATTTCACCATCTACAGACTCAAATGCACCATTATTTACATAGTACTGATAGGGGAGTGATGCCTTATCTAGTGGGAAACTTTCATATTCTTCTTTGAATTTGGAAGAAAACAGGAAAAGAAGGTTGATTTGACCCTCTTCATTGATATTAATGCCGACAAGCTCCGATTGTATTTGCCATAAATCATCTTTCAGCATTCTTGTGTCTGGGATAGGTTGATAATAATCATTGAGTGTAATATGGAAACCCAATTTTTCCCAAAAGGGAAATGCTCTCTTTATGAATCGTCGAAGGACTAAATTATAAATTCTATCGATTTTCATTATCATCAAGCCCTCTTATATTCCTGTTCTGTCAGGTCTTAGATCTGACAGAGATTCCAAGTGTCAGGAGTAGCTCCTGACACAACCTGCAAAAATCTATATATTGGAGTGAAAAGTCTATTTTTGTCAAGCAGGCTTCACCAAGCTTGACCTACTACCTATTATCTACCACCTATCACCTAATTTCTAATTGTTTTCCCAATTCCTCAACTAAATGCAGATATTCGTGATGTTTCCCTTCTCCGATTACCTCTTTTTCTATCTTTTCAAATTTCTCTTCCAAAACTTTCTGTTCTTTTTCAGGGATATTTCTATCTGCCATCGGGTAGAGGATATTATCCTCTTTAAAAATATGCGGGGCTAAAAGTCCAGCGTAGCCTCTGGCATTTTTAATTAAATCTTTAATTGATGATTTGTCCCCTTTTTCATATTTCTCAGCTGCCTCTGCCATCCCTTTAACGAAATTTCTACCTAAGGTATATTCATATAACATAACTCCTAAAGGACCACCCTCTTTAGGTATTCCATATTTCTCCATCATCGGGAAAAGGGTATCCTCTTCTTTGCTATGATGACATCTATCTGCAAAATTCCGTATGAAATCGACTGCTTTTTTGAAGACTTCTGCATGAACCTCTTTTCCTTCCTCTAAATTTTGAGCAGCTTTATCTAAAATTTTCAACATTCGAAGAATAACCTTGTGCTCTTCTTTCAGTTCCTCTGTAGGTTTCATAATTTAGTCTCCTTTAACAATTCGAGCGACCACGAAGGGTCACCCCTACGCTTTTACCTGTCTACTATCTACTACCTACTGTCTACTTTTTAAACTCCCCAAATTTTCTTATTCAAAATCTTAACTAAATCGTCAATCTTCACCCTTATCTGTTCCATCGAATCCCTCTCCCTTAAAGTCACGGTTTCATCCTGCAGGGTCTGGGAGTCAACAGTTATGCCAAAAGGTGTTCCTGCCTCATCCTGCCTTCTATATCTTCTGCCAATAGCACCACCCTCATCATAGAAAACCTTGAAATGAGGCCTTAATATATCTTCGATATTCTTTGCCACCTCTGGCATATTATCCCTTTTAACTAAAGGATAAATCCCGGCTTTGATTGGAGCAATTTTAGGATCTAATCTCAGGACCGTTCTTTCCTCACCTTTGACCACCTCTTCATAGTAACCATCCACCAGACAGACCAGCATAGTGCGGTCAACTCCGGCTGAGGTCTCGATGATATAAGGGATAAATCTTTCTTTGGTTTGATCATTAAAATAAGATAGGTCTTTACCAGTTGCCTGAGTATGTCTGGAAAGGTCATAATTAGTGCGGTTATGAATCCCTTCAATCTCTTTCCAGTCAAAGGGGAAATTATATTCAATATCATAAGCGGTCTTAGCATAAAAAGCTAATTCCTTTTTATCATGTTGATGAAACCTTAAATTCTCCTCTCTTATCCCCAGGTTGAGATACCATTTCCTCCGCTCCTCTTTCCAGTAGTCGATCCATTTCTCATCTTCATCTGGATGAATGAAAAACTGCATCTCCATTTGCTCGAATTCGCGGGAGCGAAAGATAAAATTCCCTGGAGAGATCTCATTCCTGAAAGCCTTCCCGATCTGAGCGATTCCAAAAGGTAGTTTTTGTCTGGAAGGGGCTAAGACATTTAAAAAATTAACGTAGATACCCTGAGCAGTTTCCGGGCGAAGATAGACCACAGAAGCTTCATCCTCCACCGGCCCCATATGAGTTTTGAACATCAGGTTGAACTGCCGGGCTTCAGTCAGCTCTCCTCCACAATTAGGACATTTATTGCTAGATATCTCGTCTGCCCGGAACCTCATCTTGCAGTCTTTGCAGTCGACCATCGGGTCTGCAAAAGACTCCACGTGACCTGAGGTTATCCAGACCGAAGGATGCATTAAAATCGAGGCATCCAGCCCTTCGATGTCATCCCGGAACTGGGTCATACTTTTCCACCAGTTCTGTTTGATATTGTTTTTAAGTTCTACCCCTAAAGGGCCATAATCCCAGCAGCTGTTAATCCCACCATAGATTTCACTGGACTGAAAGATGAAACCCTTTCTTTTACACAATGAGACCAGTTTGTCCATCAAATCCTGATTCTTTTTATTGGTCACCCTACCTCCTATTGTATTCTATGGATTCTATGCCGCACAGTTCCCTAATCAAATTTATACTCCTAACCTGTTTGACACTCTATTTTTCTTATAAACTCCAGGGTTTTCAAATCCTTTGCCCCGGTATGATAACGAATAAAGCTTTTAACTAAATCTTCGATCTCTGTTAAACTTTCCTTATCTACGGGGATTTTATCGACTTTGTTAATATCCAGGATAAGAAGTTTTCTGGCAGAGAGATAGGCTTTTCGACTGAGCTTAAGATAATATTCCTCTTCTCTGGTACAGTTGTGACAAATAACCCCGCCTCTTTCTGGACTTAAGAAAACCTCATCCTCTGTTATCTCTTTCCCACACTTTATGCAGGTATCCAATTTAGGCTTATAGCCTAAATTTGAAAAAAGCTTCAGGGCAAAACTCCAGAAGATTTTCTCTAAATTTGATTCATCAACATTTTCCATCCGGGATAAAGTTCTCAAGCTCAAATTGAAAATTCTCTGGTTAGGCTCTTCACCGGTTATCAATTGATCCAGGAACTCAGCTATTGCTGATGCCCAGGAAAAACGATCCAGACTTTTACTTAAACCTGAAAAATTCTTCAGGGTTTCCCCGGAAGAAAGAAGATGAAGTTCGCTTTTCTCTCTTTTGTAGAAGACTATCTCGGATAACGAAAAATATCCTAAGGGAGGGGTTCTGCTTTTTCTTCTTTTTACCCCTTTGGCTAATAGTTTTATCTTCCCGAAATCTTTGGTATAAAGGGTAAAAATGATCGAGGAATCACCATACTTCAGGCTCTTTAAAACTACCCCTTCGGTTTTGACCAGACTCATCTTTTATCTTTCGGCACAAAGGTGGAGGAACTATCCTGAGACTGGATGAATTTATAGATGATCTCATCTTCTTTTGCCATCCCGTATCTTTCACGGGCAACCTTCTCAATATAGAAAGGATCATTCTTAAGTTTCTCTTTCTCTAATTCTAAATCCATATTCTGTGCTTGTAGCTTTTTGGTCTCAAGGATTATGCTCCCCTTCTCTTTTTTAAGAGAAAGAAGTCTGAAAAAGCCATAATCACCACCAAAATAGAGATAGAAAACTGAAACCAAAAGCAATAGAACGAGAATTCGCCTGAATACTTTCCTGCGAAGAAGAGGATCCCTTTTGATTCTGGTTAAAAAGTCTGTCTCTTTTGGATTTCTTTTTTTTCTGTTATTTAACATTATGACTTTCCTTTACCTAAACCGTAGAAGATATTCTTTCCGGCATAAAGAGCTCTCTTACCTAAGTTTTCCTCAATCCTCATAAGCTGATTATACTTACATACCCGGTCAGTTCTTGAACCTGAGCCAGTCTTTATCTGGCCAGAAGAGACAGCAACTGCCAGATCCGCAATAGTAGTATCCTCGGTTTCTCCGGAACGATGAGAGATCACCGTATTAAACCCGGCTTTTTTTGCCATCTGGATAGTATCTAAAGTCTCAGTCAAGGTTCCTATCTGGTTTAACTTAATCAGGATAGCATTAGCTGCTTTTTCCTCAATCCCCAATCTTAACCTTTTTGGATTAGTCACGAAAATATCATCTCCAACTATCTGGATTCTGTTCCCTAACCTCTCGGTCATATTTACCCAGCTTTTCCAGTCATCCTCTGCTAAACCATCTTCGATTGAGATAAGGGGATATTTATCTATAAGGTCGTTATAGTAATGGATCAGCTCTAAACTGGAAAATCTCCTTCCTTCGGCTTTAAATTTATAGAGTTTTTCATCCGGATTGTAGAAGGCGGAAGCGGCCGGATCTATCCCTAAGAAGATATCCTCGCCCGGTCTATATCCCGCCCGGTCAATAGCCTCTAAGATTACCTGAAACCCTTCCTCATTTGAATTTAAGTTTGGCGCAAATCCACCTTCATCCCCCACTCCAGTGTTAAATTTCTTCTCCTTTAGGACCTTTTTAAGATTATGGAATACCTCCACCCCCATTCTGAGAGACTCCTTAAAAGAAAAACCGCCTG
>Ga0315291_10008914_pt1 | contig 12305 bp, 11 predicted proteins | sample YL17G12_20_MG_FD_203070 | JGI IMG/M metagenome (GOLD analysis project Ga0315291, IMG submission 203070) | Sediment microbial communities from Yellowstone Lake, YNP, Wyoming, USA - YL17G12_20 | ecosystem: Environmental > Aquatic > Freshwater > Lake > Sediment | place: USA: Wyoming | collected... | reverse complement strand
TCCGGACCACGGTGATTCCGCAGCTGGCGGGCGAGGACCTCCTCACGATCGCGCGCTGGATCAGGGGCGCGCGACGCTACGTCCTGCAACAGTACCGTCCACTCGCGGCGGGGGAGCGGGGCAACGACGCCCGCTGCGCCGCGCCCGCCCACGCCCCGGCCGCCCTGTGGCAATGGGCGAGGATGATCCGTCCCTTCGTCCAACACTGCGAAACCCGCGGCCTGGGTCCGGAGATTCCCGTCCGCACCGGCGACACTGCCGAAGAGGACCGCCTCGCCGCCTCGATCTCTCTCACCGGAGGCCCCGAGACAACTCATCCCGCAGCCGCCACGGCCGTTTCGGCGGCGTAATAGCGCCCGATTCTCGCACCCAATTCACGGTGAAATGCTTGACTCCTAGCCAGGCGTGGAGGATTATGACCCAAACCCAGTCCCCAGCGGGATTAGGCTGGGGATTTCTTCTTCGCGCGCTTTAGCAGAAGTCCGATTGAAATTGGAGCGTTCTCGCATGCCGGCTGATCCCGTCCAGGAGTATCTTAAGGAAATCCAAAAGCACCTTTCGGCAGGCAACGCCACCGAACACACCTACCGGTCCGCGTTGGGCCGCTTGCTCGAATCGCTCGCCAAGGGCGTTACCGCCACCAACGAGCCCAAGCGCGTACAATGCGGTGCGCCGGACTTCATCGTGACCCGTGGCCAAACGCCCTTGGGCTACGTCGAAGCGAAGGACATCGGCAGGAATCTCGACGAAGCGGAAAAAACCGAACAGATGGAGCGCTATCGGGAAGGGCTGTCGAATCTGATTCTGACGGATTATCTCGAATTCCGGTGGTACCGAAACGGAGAGTTCATCGAAAGCGCGCGCCTGGCGCGCGTGGGGAAAAACGGCAAACTGGAGAAGGCACGGGATGCCGAAACGGAACTCCATAAGGTGATGGAGCCTTTTTTCAGTTTCACGCTCCCCACGGTCCGCAGTCCGCGCGAACTGGCCGACCGCATGGCGGCCCTGGCCCGCATCCTGCGGGATGTCATCGTCCGCGCCTTTGAGAATGAGGACGCCAAGACCGGCGCCCTGCACGCGCAACTGGGGGCTTTCCGCCGCGTCCTGCTCCACGATCTGCAACCGGCGCCTTTCGCCGATATGTACGCCCAGACGATTTGTTACGGCATGTTTGCCGCGTGCTGCAATCATAATCCCGCCCGCGGCGCGTTCACCCGCCAAGCCGCCGCGTTCGACCTCCCCGAGACCAATCCCTTTCTGCGCGAAATGTTTGGCCATATCGCCGGGCCGAAACTGGACAGCCGCTTGACGTGGGCTGTGGATCATCTGACCGAACTGCTCAGGCACGCCGACATGGCCGAAATCCAGCGCGATTTCGGACGGCGCACCCGCCAGCAAGACCCCGTCGTTCATTTCTATGAAACTTTCCTCGCCGCCTACGACCCCAAGATGCGCGAGGCGCGAGGCGTCTATTACACCCCCGAGCCGGTGGTTTCCTATATCGTCCGCTCGGTGGACCATATCCTGAAGAAGGACTTCAAGATCGCCGACGGCCTCGCCTCGACGGATAAGGTCCCGCTCTACCGGACGGTCGAGAGCGTCAAGGGGAAGAAGACCCGGGAGAAATGCGGCGAGTCGCACCGCGTTCTGATCCTCGATCCCGCCGTCGGCACCGGCACGTTCCTGCATGGCGTTGTGGATCAGATACACCAGCACATCATGGACAGCGGCATGCGCGGCGTATGGGACACCTACGTTTCCGAGCATTTGCTGCCGCGCCTTTTTGGCTTCGAGCTGCTCATGGCCCCCTACGCCGTGGCCCACATGAAACTCGGCATTCAACTGGCCGAGACCGGCTACACCTTCCACAGCGGCGAACGCCTCCGCGTCTATCTGACCAACACGCTCGAAGAAGCGTTCGAGCATCGCGACCTGCCGCTTTTCGCCAACCTCATCGCCGAAGAGGCCAACGCCGCCGGGCGGGTCAAGAACGAAGCGCCGGTCATGGTCGTTCTTGGGAATCCGCCGTATTCAGGTCATTCCGAAAACAACAGCGCCTGGATCGCGGACTTGCTTCGCGGCCACGACAGAACGACGGGCAAGCCCACCGGAGATTATTTCAAAGTTGATGGGGGATCTTTAGGGGAACGCAATCCAAAGTGGCTGAACGATGACTACGTGAAGTTCATTCGCTTCGCCCAGTGGCGCATAGAAAACACCGGCTACGGGATTCTGGCATTCATCTGCAACAACGGCTACCTCGACAATCCCACCTTTCGCGGAATGCGTCAGAGTTTGATGGAAACCTTTGACGATATCTACATTTTCGACCTGCACGGCAACGCCAAGAAGAAGGAAGCGGCGCCGGATGGATCGAAAGATGAAAACGTCTTCGACATCATGCAGGGCGTCGCTATAGGGATATTCGTGAAACGCAAGGAGCAGGCCGCAAAAAAGGCGGCGATGGTTCGCCATGGCGATCTGTGGGGGCTGCGCGAGGTCTGGGAAAAACGCCCGGACGGAACGAAGGATCTGATCGGCGGCAAGTATCATGAGCTCTATCAAAGCAATGTCGCGGCGACAAAGTGGAAAAAGTTGAAGCCACAAACTCCCTTCTATCTGTTTGTTCGGCAGGATTCCGAATTGCTTCAGGAATATGAAGCTGGATGGAAGGTGACGGAGGCGATGCCGGTCTACTCGCTCGGCATCGCGACGGCGCGGGACGATCTCGCGATCGCATTTCGCGAGGATGAACTTTGGGCGAGGATCATGAAGTTTGTGGGGATGACGGCGGCACAGGGGCGCGAAGCATTTCAACTAGGCCCCGATACGCGCGACTGGAAAGTGCATCTTGCGCAACAGGACTTGAAACAATCGGGGCCGAGCAAGGGGTTTCTTCATCCAATCCAGTATCGCCCTTTCGACGTTCGCCTCACATATTACACTGGCAATTCGAGAGGCTTCCTGTGCATGCCCCGCGCCGAAGTCATGGCTCACATGCTAGCGGGGCGGAATATCGGACTCAGCACGACGCGAGGCGTGGAGATCGGCAGAGGCTTCGAACACGTCTTCTGCTCATCGAACCTCATTCAACTCCACACCGTTTCCATCAAAGAAGTGAACTACCTTTTCCCCCTTTATCTCTACCCGAATGGGAACGTTCCGGACATGCTCGTGGCGCATGAAAACGGGCGGCGGCCGAATCTGGCCTGCGAGTTTGTCGAGAATATCGGCCGTCGGTCTGGCATGTCATTTACCCCTGAAGGACGAGGCAACCTGCGAAAAACGTTCGGGCCGGAAGACGTGTTCCACTACATGTACGCCGTTTTCCACAGTCCGGCGTACCGCGCGCGGTACGCCCCCTTTCTGAGGATTGATTTCCCCCGATTGCCGCTGACTTCGCGCCTCCCGCTGTTCCGCGCGCTGTGCGGATTGGGCGAACGGCTTAAGGACCTTCACCTGATGGAGGCGGACATCAAAACCATTACAACTTTTCCCAAGACGGGCGACAACACGGTGGACAATCCGAGGTTTGTGGAAGAAGACACAGCCGGGGGCGGCTGTGCCACAATTGGCAAGGTGTATATCAACAAAACGCAGTATTTCGGCGGCGTGCCGCGGCGCGCGTGGGAGTTCCACGTCGGGGGCTATCAGGTTTGTCAAAAGTGGCTCAAAGACCGCAAGGGCCGCCCGCTCAGCTACGACGATCTGACCCACTACCAGCGCATCGTCGCCGCGCTCGACGAGACAAGCGACCTCATGACCGAAATTGACGCGGTGATCGCCCAACACGGGGGATGGCCGATTCAGTGAGGGCAACAGGAGGCAGGCTCAGGCGATTTCACCAGCCGAGAACGTTAAGACCCTCAACCTCGCGGAAATGCGCATCGCGCGTCAGGAGCGGGAGTCCGTGCTGGAGCGCGAGCGCGGCGATCCAGATGTCGTTTTCCGGAATCGGCCTTCCCTTCCGACGAAGCGCGAAGCAGATCTCGCCATACGCGTCGGCCGTTGCTGTGTCGGGCATGAGGATTCGGAAGCCGCGCAGCCGCCGATTCAGGTCCTCTCGATTGGCGGCGGGTCTTGTGGACTTGAGCGCGCCGAAGACAAGTTCACCCATGCTGATGAGCGTCAACGTCGGCTCGGAGTAGAGGACGGCTTGTCGGGCGAGGTCGGCGTCTTCGAAGCACCAGGCAATGAAGGCGTTCGTGTCGAAAATGAGACTACTTCCAGGCATCCGGGTCAATCCTTCCGAACTCTTCGTCAATGGCCCTCATCATCTCTTCGCCATCTTCGCGGGAAAGCCCCCCAAAGGAGTTTGGGAAGCGCGCCTTCAGGATCGCCACAGGATCGTCCTGCGGCTCGGGCACAATGAGGTCTACTTTGGCGCCCGATGGCAGAGCGACGGGCGCGTTCGGCTTAAAAACGCCGTTTTCGAACACGGCCGGGATGGTGATCATCGTTTTATCTCCCTTCAGCCTTCACTCGTGCGATCTTAAGTGTATGGCATCTCCGCCCCGACGGGCATCAGGCCTCTTCATTGGCTCTGGCCTGAGCCTCGATTTCGGCGAGGTGCGCGCGGGCGTAGTGCCATGCATGGGCGAGATCCTCGGCCGAGATCGTGGGGTAGGAACGCAGGATATCAGCCTCCGAGACGCCGGACTGGCGCAACCGGTAAAGCACCCAAACCGGGATGCGCGTCCTGACGATACAGGGCTCGCCGCCGCAGACACCTTCCCGGCATTCGATTCCTGGGAAAGCGTCCCCAAGGTCCTGAACGACATCCTGGAGAACCGCAGCCTTTTCCGCGCGCGTCATCTGCGCCAGAAGCTCCTGAGCTTGGTGGAGAGCATCCATGACACAGATTCTATCTCCCCAGGAGCGGGTAATCAAGCGGGAAATCAAAACGTGACTTCACCAGCCAAGAACGTTCAGGCCCTCAACCTCGCGGAAATGCGCATCGCGCGTCAGGAGCGGGAGTCCGTGCTGGAGCGCGAGCGCGGCGATCCAAATGTCGTTGGTTGGGATCGGGCGGCCTTTGCGCCGGAGCGCCAAGGACACGTCCGCCCACAGGTCTGCCGTTCCGCGGTCGGGAATCAGCAAACGAAAATCCGGAATGCGCCGGTTCAATGCTTCCAGATTCTCCTGAGGCCGCCCGGATTTCTTTGCCCCAAGCAGCAGTTCGGCGAGAGTGATGAGGGAAAGCGATGGCTCTCCGATGCCGACAACCTGGTGGGCCAGCGCAGCGTCCTCATTCCACCACGCAATGAAGGCATTGGTGTCAAAGAGGAGTTCATTTCCAGGCATCCGGGTCGATCCTTTCGCATTCCTCCTCGATGGCCTTTCTCATTTCCTCGGCGTCTTCGTCGGAGAGGCCCCCAAAGGAGTTTGGGAAGCGCGCCTTCAGGATCGTCACGGGATCGTCCTGCGGCTCGGGCACAATCAGGTCAACCTTGGCGCCCGATGGCAGAGCGACGGGCGCGTTCGGTTTAAAAACGCCGTTTTCGAACACGGCCGGGATGGTGAGCATCGTTCGTTCTCCTTTCTGCCTTTATCGTATCCCTTAAGGAGCTCGAAATCAAGCGGCAAAGCAGGACGCGAAGGAATAGGGGCGTATCTTGATAGAGCTACCGAAGAGCCGTAGGATGGGCCTTGGCCCATCATTTCCAGCATCTTCTCTGCATAAACCCGCCCCACATGGCGAGAAACAGCGTGACGATTGATGGGCCAAGGCCCATCCTACGATTGGATCCGTGGTAGCTCCGTCAAGATCCGCCTCAAGGGAATAGCGGGTACACCAGACATCTCAAAACTCCGCCGACTTGGGTGTGCGGGGGAAGGGAATGACGTCGCGGATGTTGCCGAGGCCGCTGGCGAACTGGATGGTGCGCTCGAAGCCCAGTCCGAAGCCCGCGTGCGGCACCGTGCCGTAGCGCCGCAGGTCCAGGTACCACCAGTAGTCCTTCGGGTTCAGGCCGCATTCCGCCATCCGGCGCAGCAGCACGTCTTTGCGTTCCTCGCGCTGGCTTCCGCCGATGATCTCGCCGATCTTCGGCACCAGCACGTCCATCGCCGCCACCGTCTTCTCGTCGCCGTTCGCACGCATGTAGAACGCTTTGATCTGCTTGGGATAGTTGAAAACGATCACCGGCTTCTTCAGGTGCTTCTCGGTCAGGTAGCGCTCGTGTTCGCTCTGGAGGTCCAGTCCCCATTCCACGGGAAACTCGAATTTCTCGCCCGATTTCTGGAGGATTTCCACCGCCTCGGTGTAGGTGAGCCGCTCGAACTCGCTGGCGCAGATGTGCTCCAGCGTCTCGATCACGGTCTTGTCCACCCACTGGTTGAAAAAGGCCATGTCCTCGGGGCAGCGTTCGAGCGCGGCGCGGAACAGGTGCTTGATGAAAGATTCCGCGAGATCCATGTCGCCCTCTATGTCGCAGAAGGCCATCTCCGGCTCGATCATCCAGAACTCGGCGAGGTGGCGCGAGGTGTTGGAGTTCTCGGCGCGGAAGGTGGGGCCGAAGGTGTAAACATTGGTGAGGGCGCAGGCGTAGGTCTCGGCGGAGAGCTGGCCGCTCACCGTGAGGGCCGTGCGCCGCCCGAAAAAGTCTTGTTGATAGTCCACTTGCCCCTCGGGACTTAAAGGGATCTTTGAAAGGTCGAAGGTGGTGACGTTGAACATTTCGCCGGCGCCTTCGCAGTCGCTCGAGGTGATGATAGGGGAGTGGAGATACAGGAATCCGCGGTTCTGGAAGAACTCGTGGGTGGCCGCCGCCATACAGTTGCGCAGCCGGGCCACCGCGCCAAAGGTGTTGGAGCGCGACCGCAGATGCGCCACCTCGCGCATGAATTCCATGCTGTGACGCTTCTTCTGGAGGGGATAGCTGTCCGGGTCCTCCACCCACCCCACGACCTCGAGATTCTTCGCCAGCACCTCAATGGGTTGGCCCTTGGCCGGAGACTCGCGGAGTTCTCCTTCGATGCGGACGCTGCATCCCGTGATGAGGCGCTGGACGTCGCTCTCGAAGTTGGGCAGCGAGGAGTCGGCGATCACCTGGACGTTGCGCATGCAAGAACCGTCGTTCACCTCGAGAAAGGAGAACCCGCCCTTGGAATCGCGCCGGGTGCGGACCCAGCCCTGAACGACAACCCGAGCGCCGAAATCACGCCGTTGGAGGAGATACTTGACGCGCTGGTCCTGGGGAACACTGAGCATGAAAAACGCTCCTGCCGCCTGACAATATTGAGTGCTGAGGACTGAGTGCTGAGTAACGGAACGTGAGACTATGCGGCGGCGCAGTCCTCCCTTGCCGCTGCGTGCACCTCTCGAAAACTAACAAGCCGCGGCTGGCAAGTCAAGGATTCTGGCGTCCGTTGAGCACAGACGAGCGTCTGAGGGTCTTGCGATATGGGTTCCTTGGCCGGTTGTATCAGAGCGTGGGATGGACAGACACGGACAAACACGGACGAACACGGACGGAATGGTGAGGGAGTATGCTATCTCGCAAGACCCTCCGAGCGTCTTGCTAGTTCCCTAGTCGCTCTTGCATTCTCCGGATGGCCGGTGTAGAATGAAATGGGTGGACTTTGATCCGCCGCGCGGTCCGGATAAGCGCGAAGGGGCCTCCCCATCTCCCGGGATGAAGGACTCCGCGGGTACTCTATCTCACCAGACAAGAAGAGGAACGAGCATGGCTTCAGGAATCCGCGTGGAATGCATCCTCAGCGACTGCACCTACTACACCCCTTGCTCCGAAAAGGGGCTGTGCACGTGCACCCATCCCGAGAAAAAGTACCATCTCATAGAGGAAGTCTGCCCGCTCTACAGGTTGGACTGGACCAAATCGAAAAGCAAGGTGGACGAACTCCGAAAACGTTTCGGGATTGCGCAGAAAAAAAAGTAACCGCGCCTTGCGAGTTGGCTGTTTTGCGCCGATACGAGCGGACTGGCCGGCCCTTGGGTGCCGATGTTTTTGTGGAGAAGGTGGGAATGCTCATCGGTCGCGATCTTCAGAAGAAGAAGCCCGGCATAAAGGTTCAAGAGGGGTGATATAAGTATGGTGTCCCCCGATTGATACGATTGCGAAAAGAAGTACCATCTCATAGAGGAAGTCTGCCCGCTCTACAGGTTGGATTGGATCAAGTCGAAAAGCAAGGGGGACGACATCCGCAAGCGTTTTGGGATTCCGCGCGCCAAGAAGTAGGTCGCGCCGCCCGCCACGCCCCGATCGCCCCCTCTGCCTTCTCTCCTTTTCAAAAAAACGCTTCGAAAACGCTGTCCGAAAGGAGGATGCCCTCTTCCGTGAGGCCCACTCTGTCTTTGGCAAGGCAAAGAAGCCCCGCATCCACGAGCCGGCGGATCTCCGCCTCGTACTCGGTCCGGAAATCACAGCCGATGAGTTGGTTCAGCGCATTCAGGTCCACCCCCTCGCACTGGCGCAGACTCAGCATGATGCGCTCCGCCCGGGTGGAGCGAAGCGAAGGTGTCTCTTCCAAGCGGGCGGGATACTCGCCGGATTCCACGAGATCGAGGTATTCGTCCACGGAGACCGGATTTGACCGGCGCCGTTCCGCCCAATAGGAACTTGCGGCAACCCCCAAGCCCAAGTACTCGCCGAGTGCCCAGTAGATGGAGTTGTGCCTGCTGCGGCGCCCCGGCAAGGCGTAGTTGGAGATTTCGTAATGTTCCCAGCCGCTCTCGGTCAGTTTTCGGCGGGCGCTGAGGAACATCTCGCGTTGCGTTTCTTCGTCGGGCAGGGTGATCTGGCCTGAGGCGTGCTTCTGGAACATCACGGTGCCTTCGTGCAGCGTGAGACCATAGACGGATATGTGAGGCGGCTTGAACTCGATCGCGCGATCCAGGTCCTGTTCCCACTGGGGGAGTGTGGTTCCCGGGACCCCAAAAATGAGATCCAGCCCCCATGACAGGAAGTCCACGTCCTGGATACGCCGGATGGCATCCACGCTATCCGCGGGAGTATGGCGGCGTCCGAGGGTGCGCAAGACTTCCGGGTCGAAGCTCTGCACGCCCAGGCTGATCCGATTGACCCCCGCGGCGCGATATGCCGCAAGGTCCTCCGCAGGAAGCGCCCCCGGATTGCACTCGATGGTGATTTCCACGTCCGGTTCGGCGCCTGCGTGACGGCGGGGAAGGAAGATCCGGAGCACGGCGTCCGCAATGCCGCGGACTTCCTCCGGCGCCAGAAGGGAAGGAGTGCCCCCGCCCAGGTAGATGCTGTCCAGCAAACGCGCGGCAAGGTCCGGGTTATCCCGCACGGCAAGGTTCAGCTCATCCACTATGGCGCGCACGAGGCGGCTGCGCTTTGCCGGTCCCAGCTCGGGGAGAGGGAAGGAGACGAAATCGCAATAGGGGCACTTGCGCAGGCAGAAGGGAACATGCACATACACCCCGAAGGACTCGGACACGGTGCCTTCCTCCCGGAGAATCCTCCGAAGCAACCGCTGGAACTGCGCGCTCTTCTCCGGCTGGGCAAAGCCGGCCGGACCCGCAAGCAGTCACTCGATCTTGGTCACGTTGAGCGCGTGCAACCCTTTGGGACCGCTCGAGATCTCGAACTCGACGCGGTCGCCCTCCGAGAAGGTCCTGAACCCGTCGGTCTTGATCGCGGAGTAGTGGACAAACACATCGTCGCCGTTGTCCCGCTCGATGAAACCAAACCCCTTCTTGTCATTGAACCATTTTATTGTTCCAACCACACACATCCTGGCGCCTCTCATTGAGATGGAATTGTGGAATGAGAAGGAGGAAACGAAAGAAAAAGATGGCGGGAACCGCAACCTCCCGGAGTCCTTCAATGCACCCTTTCGGCGGAATAAAACGGACCGAACAGTAAATCCTTATATATCAGGGGCGGTTCTGTGTCAAGAAAAAACGATCTCGGCCAAGAGATTCATGCCACACGCCCCTTGGCGGAGAACACCGGACGTTCGACGCGCCCCATCTGCTCCAGCGCCCAGGCGGCGCTCCGGCGCAAGACGGCGGATTCTCTTTCATCCCCGGCCAGCTTTTCCAGCAGGGGTACAAGGTCCTTGCGCTTTAGGTTCCCCGCCACCGCGCACGCGTTCCGAACAAGCCGCCGCCGCCCCGGGCGCAGAAGCCCGCTGCCCCCGAAAAAGCGTTCAAAATGCCGGTTTGACGGAATCCGGAGAACCTTCCCGAGAGTGATGCTCCAGCCACCCATCGTTCCCGGCGCCTTGCAGATCGGATTCCCGGTTTGCCGCCGTGGCGCGGTCCAGACGGGCACGGACTCCGTGTGCCTCGGCGGTTTCAACTCGGGCTCCCGGCAGGGCAGGGGAGAGCCGTTGAAGGGGCACGCCTCCTGGCAGGCATCACATCCGAAGAGTCTGTCTCCCTGCCGAACCATCGCCCCGGGGGGCAGCAGGCCGCGTGTCTCCACCGTCTGATAGGAGAGACACCGCCGGCTGTCCAGTTGATAAGCGTCCACGAGAGCCCCGCCGGGACAGACATCCAGGCACCGCCGGCAATCCCCGCACTGCCGTTCGAGCGGAGAGTCCACGGGCAGAGGGGCCGTAGTGAGCACGCATCCAAGCACAAACCAGGAGCCGTGCCGGGGATGAATGAGACAGTTGTTCTTGCCGATGAAGCCCAGTCCCGCGCGCGCTGCAAATGCCCTTTCGAGGAGCGGGCCTGTGTCAACGAAACGTCTTGAGCCCGCGCCCCCGTCCACAGCCTGGTCCAGAAAAAGCGCCAGCTCCTCCAGGCGAGGTTCCAGAACGGCATGATAATCCCGGGCAAGGGCAAAACGAGCCACTCGGCCTTCCGGCTGTTGTGGTAAAGTATCCAGGGGAGGCGGCTCTTGGGCGTAAGACATTCCCACGACGATCACGGACCGTGCCCCTGCCAGCAGCAGGCGCGGAGCAACGCGCTCCTTCGCCGTCCGTCGCAGGTAGCCCATCCCGGCGGCATGTCCGGCCGCTATCCAAGCCCGAAGGCGGACAAGATCCTCTTCGAGAGGTTCCGCAGGGGCGACACCGAACAGTTCAAACCCCAGGGCATTGGCTTTCTGATGCAGGCGAGACTTCAGGATTTCCACGTTCGGCATCAGGCAGGCTCCCGCCGGAGGGCGTCGAGGCGGTGGGCAAAAACAGATCAGGGCTGGGCGCTCAGATTGCACAGCCCTGATATAAAGGATCTTGCCCCCTGCCTCTATACGTACTGGATCATCTTGAAGAGCGGCATGAACATGGCGATCACGATGAAACCGACCACCACGCCCAGGAAGATGATCAGGAGGGGCTCGATCAGAGATGTGAGCGCGGACACGGTGGCATCCACCTGGTCCTCATAGAAATCGGCGATTTTGCTGAGCATGCTTTCGAGGGAGCCTACGCGCTCCCCCACGTCAACCATGCGCGTGACCATGGGAGGGAAGATATTGCTGTCGGTGAGAGGCTTGGAGATGCTCTCCCCGCTCTGAATAGAAACCTTGGTCTTGAGGATGGCGTCCTCAACGATCGAGTTGCCGGCGGTGGCGGCCACAATGTCCAGCGCGGCCAGGATGTTCACACCCGACTTGATAAGCGTGCTCAGGGTTCTGGAGAACTTGGAAATACTCACCTTAAGGAACAAGGGACCGAAGATCGGCAAGCGGAGTTTCAGGCGATCCACTGCGTGGCGCCCTGCGTCCGTTTTCTTCCATTGCAGGAGCCCTACAACAAGAACGATCAGGATCACGCCAATGATCAGATAGTACTTGAGGATAAGCTCGCTCGCAAAGATCACGATCTTGGTCGGGAACGGGAGCTCGCCTCCGAGATCGCTGAAGATACTCTTGAAAGTCGGGACGACGGCCGTCAGCAGAAAGATGGTGATGATCGTTGCCGCCGTCGCCACCACGGACGGGTAGATTACAGCCGACTTGACCTTGCGCTGCAGCGAGGCCAGTTTCTCCAGGTAGACGGCGATCTGGTCGAGGATGGACGCTAGCATACCAGCAGCCTCGCCCGCTTTGACCATGCTGACGAAGAACGTGTTGAAGACTCTGATGTGCTTGTTCATGGCCTCGGTGAGGGAAGATCCCGCCTCGACGTCTTTCTCGATCTGCTTGAGGACGTCGCGCATGGCCGCCTTTTCCGCCTGCTCGCTGAGGATGTTGAGCACTTCTATCAGCGGAAGGCCGGCGCGGATCATCGTCGCGAACTGCCGCGAGAAAACCACCAGGTCGTCCAGCCGGATGCGCCCGGACTTGCCGCCCGTTTTCCTGCGGGTGACCGCCCCGCCCAGGGCTCCCTCCTGAATGGTCGTGGGAGTAAGCCCCGGTTCGCGG
>Ga0315291_10008913_pt1 | contig 12307 bp, 14 predicted proteins | sample YL17G12_20_MG_FD_203070 | JGI IMG/M metagenome (GOLD analysis project Ga0315291, IMG submission 203070) | Sediment microbial communities from Yellowstone Lake, YNP, Wyoming, USA - YL17G12_20 | ecosystem: Environmental > Aquatic > Freshwater > Lake > Sediment | place: USA: Wyoming | collected... | reverse complement strand
CTCTCATACTTACCGATGTAAACATTACGCAGACCACTCCCTCCTCCCCGGCCCTGTCCAGCAGCCGAGAGAAGGCGTCGACGTCGCGGACGGCGACGACTTTCAACGCCGGATTGGAACGCGAGTGAGACGAGGAGGAGGCTGCTGGCGCGCGGGCTGGTGCGGCGCGGGGCCGCCCTCGACGGGGCGGCATGGTGACGGCGGCGGCGGTGCTATAGAAGAAAGGGGGGAATGGGAGAGGTAGCCGAGCACGAGGCCGAGCGCGAAACGAGAGACGGGATCCGTTCGCTCGGCCAGGCGTCAGAACTTCTTTTCGCCGGAAGTGGTCTTTGCCTTCGGGCGTCACAGTTTGTGCGGAGTCACACTCGAGAGTTTCTGAGCAAGAGAAGCATCGAGAGAGAGAACAGCCTCTGTCGTTCTCCCCTCTCGCTCCGGCTTTTCCCTGTCAGCGCACAGGTACGTAAACTTCAGCCCCTCTTCTCTCTGTCGGCACGCGCGGCGCTCGAGAGAAGCGCTGGCGAAAACCCGCGGGGCGCGAGAGGGAGAGCATGCAGCGTCGACGAGAAAGAGAGAAACATGCCCCTTGCCTGTTCCGCGCCTCCTAGCGCTCTGCTCGAAGCCTTCCGATGCCGTTTTTGTCCAACCGCGGGCAAGAGCACATTGCAGTGCGCTCTCTCTCGGAGGGCGAAAGATCCATCGTCGCGAACAAGGAGAACCCGAGGTGAAGTCGGATTTCCACACGGCGGCGACGGTGGCCCTAGACTCAAACCCCTTTCTACCACAGTCCCCCCCCTAACCAAAAAAAAAACATCAAAACAGAAAAAATGATGCCCCCGACAATAACGCACGCGCCGCTCTCGCAGCCCACGGTGGGCCAGATGCCCCTCGCGGCCCTGCTCTCGGCCCTGGCCTTTACAATCGCGGACTTGCTTTGCCGCTCTCCTTTGATTGCACCCCGGGTTTCGCGCGCCTTTGCGAGAGCCCGCGCTGAGAGTTCTGAGAAGCAGAAAGCGGAGAACGAAACCGAAGACGGAGTGCACCGCCGTGCGCGGGAGCAGTCCCTGGTCGCCGTCGTCGAGGACGCGGGGATCAAGCTGGTCGGGACGCTCCACGTGCTGCTGTGCCTGCCCCTGGCAATCGCCGTGCTCTCCGGGAAGAGGAGACATTCGAACTCTCCTTCTTTGGAATCCGTCCACGAAGACCCGCGGCTGCTCCTCTACTCGTCGACGCCGGCGTCTCGCCTCCTCGTCTCCCTTTCCTCCGGGTACTTCCTCTGGGATATCGTCTCGATCCTGGTTCGTACGTACGTCGCAGCGACGCCTCGGGGAAAGAGGGAGGAGAGGAGCGTCGGCGGGGGGTTCTTGGCGCACGGTAAGTTTTTTTTTATCTTTTCAGTTCTATAAATTTCAAAAACATTTTCGTGCGACGAAGAATTAAAAAACTCTGCGAAAAAAAATAAAAAACGCTCACTCCGATTTCTCTCTCTTTCTCTACCCTCTTTTCTTTATCTTCTCGCCGCACACCAGGCACCGTCTGCTGCTGCCTCTTCGGCCTGGGCGCCCTCACGGGCAGGCTCTCCCACTTTGCGGCCACCTTCCTGCTCTTCGAGGCGTCCACGCCCTTTGTCTACCTCCGCTGGGCTCTTTCGGCCGCGGGAGAGAAGGGCAAGAAGAGCAGAGCGTACACCCTTTGCGGCCTCGCGATGGTGTCGAGCTTCTTCGTGGCCCGGATCGTCCTCGGGGTGAAATTCGCCATCGAGTTCTGGGGCGCGTGCCTGGCGGAGATGAGGGCGCCGCTGCCGCTGCTTTCGAGCTCGAGCTTGGGTCCGATTTCGATTTCGTCGCTCGGCGAGGAAGGGAAAAACATCCCGGCTCTCGCCCTCGCTCTTTGCCTCCTCGCCAACGTCGCGATGAACTCTCTGAACTTTTATTGGTTCTCCAAGATGCTCTCGGGGGCTGTGAAGCATCTGCTGCCCTCGAAAAAAAAGACGACGGGAGGAGCGACGGCGGGTGCCTCGGCGGCGGAGGCGGCCGCTGCGACGACGACGACGACGACGACGGCGACGATGAGCCCGGTTTCTTCTGGAGCAGCGGTTTCTTCGCAGAAGGCGGCGGCGACGGCGACGGCGACTGACACTCTCAACCGCCGCGTCTTCTCCGTCAGGAGCACGAGCTCCGGGCTCGAAGCCAGCGAGGGCAAGGCCGCCGCCGCTGCCGACGCCGCTGCCCCGCTGACGCCCGAGAGGAGAGCGGCGACGGCGGCGCGTTAATTTTTTTTATCATCCTCTTTCGTTTCTCGTTTGATTCCTTACGTTTTTTTTCGTTTCCTTTTTTGGCAGCACCAGCAACAACAAAGAGGTCACCCCGCCGAGAGAGAGAGCGGGAGCAACAACGAGCGAATAACGGGACAGCGCACTTCAACTACCACCAACACTTTCTGTAAAACCTGAAAAAGTAAAAACATTTTTTCTCCATCAAGGTCGAGGGGGTCGAAGAAAGAAATCACAAGTTGGAATCGATGCTTTCGCGGCGGTCTCCTCTTTGGAGCAGCTGCGGCCTCGCCGCCCTGTTTCTGTTGCTCTTGGTCTCTTTAGATGTCCCCGCTGATGCGGCGGCCGTCTCCTCTCGAACAAAGAGGAGGTGGAGCAGCAGCAGCAGCAGCGACAGCTTGCTCGCATTTTCTTCGTCTGCTTCTCGATCGCCCATCACGTCGATCGCCCACCTCCGCTCGGTCGTCTCGCCCTCGGCTTCCAACCTCCCGGGCTGCGTCCTTTTCCTGAATGCGACCTCGGCCACCGCAGCGGGATGCTCGTCAAAGCCGCGCAGGCTCAGGCAGGACCCGCCTCCGACTCTGCCGCTCGTCGGAGGGCTGCCTGAGAAAGGGAGAGGGAAAGGGAAAGATGGGAATGATGCAAGGGGAGGAGGCGACGTCGTCGCCGTGCTCAGCGCCGGCGACGACGCTGCTGCGCTCGACCTCCTCGTCCGAGGAGGGAATTCTTCCTCCGACGAGCTCTCGTCCCGCGGCGTCGCCGGGCTCGTGGCTCTACCGGGACCGCCCCCCGAGGGAGACTGGTCCCCGGATGACGCGAACCCACAGGTGCGAGAGAGAGAAAGAGAAAAAAATGGAGGGATAATATTTGTTTTTCTCTTACACGCGAAAAGAAGGCCCCCCCCCCCGAAAAACTCACAACCTCGAGCAAAAGGCTCTCGAAAAACGAAAAAAACAAAACAACAGAGCGAGTACTGCCCCTACCAGATCCCTGCCAACTTCTCCTGGGTCCGCGGCGCCCGGGGCCTCCTCCGCGCCCCGCTCCCGGTGCCTATCTTGGCCCCCTACGGCGACTTTGCCGCGGTCGTCGCCGAGGCGGCCGGAGCGAAAGTCGACCCGAAAGACAAAGAAAGGAAAACGCCGCCGCCGCCGCTGCGGCTCGCGGCGCTCGACGACGCGATGGAGGCCTCGCGCTCCGGAGCGAGGAACTCGTCGCACTGCCTGGCGCAAGGGACGTGCGGGCCCATCGGCGGGTATAGCGTGTGGGCGGCGCTCCCGGCGATGCCCCCTCCTCCTTCCCCGGAGCAGGAGGGTCCCGCGGCGGCCGGGAGGGCTCCGACCTCTCCCCCTCCTCCCGTCGGCGACGGACTGGGACCGCCGCCGCCGCCGCCGCCGCCAGTGCCGCCGCCGCCCCCCGCGCCGCCGCCCCCGGCTCCAGCCCCGACCCCGCCTCCAAACTCCTCCGCGACCGCCCGGACCGTCGTCCTCGCCGCGGCGGCGGACTCCAGGCAGCTCCTCCACGGCGGCTCCGCGGGGGCCGGGGCCCTCTCGGGGCTCGTCGCGCTGCTCGCCGCGGCGGAGGCGCTCGGCAACGCGACGAGGTTTTCTTTGGCGGCGGCGGCGGCGAGGGCCGAGGGAGGGGGGAGCGCCGCCTCCCCTCCCGCCCCCTTCCCCGGCAGGATCCTCTTTGTGGCTCTGGCGGCGGAGCCCTGGGGCTTCCTGGGCTCGAGGAGGCTGCTGTGGGAGGCGAGGAGTAGGAGCGACGGCGACGGCGACGGCGACGGCGACGGCGGCGGCGGCGGCGGCGGGGGCGAGAGCGGCGGCGGCGGAGGCGACGACGCGGCCGGCGGGTTCCCGCTCGGCGACGTGTCGTGGCTCATCGAGCTCGGCGCCGTCGGGGACGCTCCCTCCCCTCCGACGAACGGCTCCGGGGAACCCTCGCCGCCGCCGCTCCTGTTCGCGCACCCGGGGACGACCGCGGGCTCGAGGGAGGGCCCCGCCGCGGCGCTGCTGCTCAACTCCTCGTCGCCGTCGGCGCCGTCGCGCGTCGTCCTCGCGGCTCCCGCCGCCGCCGGCGGGCCCGGCGGCCCCCCCCCGGGGTCGCTGTGGGCCTGGGCCGCCGCCGCCCCGGACGTCGCGTCCGCGCTGCTCTCGGCGCATGAGGGCTCGCTGGGAGGCCCCCACGCCTCGTCGCGGTGGGACGACGCGAGGAGGCTGGACCCGCGGGCCGTCGCGGCCGCGGCGGCCGTCGCCGCGAGGGCGGCCGCGGCCGGCGCCGGCGCCCCGGCCGAGTTCCTCGCGCTCTCGCCCTCAAACGCCCCCTCCTCCTCCTCCTCGAGCGCTTCCTCCGCTCCTCCCTTCCTCTCGGCGGAGGCAGTGCTCCCGCGCGTCCTCGACCTCATCTCCTGCCTCGTGGCCAGGGAGGCGGGGCTCGCAGGAGGCGGCGGAGCGAGCGGCGGCGGAGCGAGGGGCGGCGGGCGGGGGCGAGGGGGCGGCCCCTGCCGGCTGACGCTCGAGCTGCTGGGCGAGCGCGGCGCCGCCGAGGCGCACGCCGCGGCGCTCGCCGGCTCCGGCACGCCGCACCACGCGGGCCCCCTGCCGACGCTCTCGGCGGACCCGCAGGCCTTCGACCCTCTGACCAAGACGCCGTACGCGAGGCTCCTGTGGGAGTTTCTGGCGGGGGCGACGAGGGAGGGGGGGGAGGAGGAGCCCCCTTGCGAGAGGGGCGGCGGCGGGAGCTGCCCCGCCGGCACCGTCTGCGCCCGCTCCTCCTCGACCTCCTCCTCCTCCTCGGACCCTCCTTCTCTTTCCTGCGTCAGGGCCTCGGTCGCCTTCGTCGCGGCCTATCCGCTGAACATAGAGTGCTCGGGTTGCGACGGCGCCGAGAACTACGGCAACTGGCACGCGCTCCCGGAGACCCAAAGCGACGGCGGAAACCAGACTCGACCCCCTCCCGCCCCCCCGCTCCCGGCCGCGGCCGCGGCGGACGCCTGGCGGCGCTCGCTGGGCTGGCCGCGGGAGCCCCTCTGGGCCGAGTCGAGCTGGGAGGGGGGCGTTCCCAGCCTGTCGCTCTGGAGGACGTCGGCCTCGCCGTCGGGCGGCCCGGGCCCCGGCCCCGCGCTGCTCTGGGCGGCGGCCGCGGCCGCGAGCGCTGGCGTGGCGCTCGGCGCCGCGGCGGCCCGGAGGGAGCTCGAGAGGGAGGGAGGCGGCCTCGGGGGCGAGGAAGCAGAGGAAGGCGACGACCAGGGCTTCGTGCCGTCGTTTTGAAGAATGTAAAAAAAATCGAGCGAAACATTTCTTTCATTTTTTTTCTTCTGGTGTTGCACTTTCTCTTTCCCTCTCTCCCTCTCTCTTTCTTTTCTCTTCCCAAACACAACCAAAAAAGTCCGTTTCTTCTCTTCAATGCGCGGCTGCTGTCCTGCTCGACCTCCGCACGGGAGAAGCGGCGGCGGCAGCAAAAGGCGCGGACGAGGGCTTCCTCTCCTTCTTGGAAGCAGCAGCAGCGGCGGCGGCTGAGCTCCGCGCCCTCTTTGCCGTCGCCGGGGGGGCGCCGCCGCCGTCGTCGGCGGCAGAGGGAGCGCTGCGCTTCTTCGCCGCCGTCGGCTTTTTCGCCGCCGCCGCCGCAGCAGGGGCGGCAGCAGCAGCCTTCTTGGAGGCAGGCGTCGTCGTCGACCTTTTCGTCGCGCGCGTTGGGGGGGCAGAGGCGCCAGCAGTTGCGGCGCCGCTCGTGGAGACGGTCTTCCTCGTTGCCGCCGCCGTCGCTTTCCTCGCCGCCGCCGCCGTCGCCTTCTTCTTGCTCGAGGCCGCGGTCGGCGCCGAGGCCCTCTTCTTCGGCCTGCCCGCCTTTGGCGCCGCCGCGACCTCCGGGGACATCTCGTCGTCGTCTGCAGGGAGCGGAGCTGCGACGGCGGCCTTCAGGGCGGCCTCGAGGGGGGCGACCGTTCCCCAGGCCCCGGGCCTCTCGCCCCGCCGCCCGCCGCCTCCCTCCCCCTCGCCTCGCCCGCCTCCCTCCCCTTCCCCGCCCTGCTCCCCTTCCCCGCCGACGGTCGGCCTCCGCGACAGGAACCTCCCGATCCTTCCCGCCGTCGCCGTGGCGGTGGCGAAGAGCGCCGAGCCCGGGGTGCGGGAAGGGGCCCTGGGCTGCTGCTCCTGCTGCGCCGCCGCGGCGGCGGCCGCGCCGGGACCAAGGCCCGGCCCCCGGGGCGGCGGGGGCTGGGCGCGCCGGCCAGAGCGGCGCGAGGGGGGGGAGGCGGCGGCGGCGGCGGGGGTCGCCTCCGCGGCCCCTCCTCCCCGAGATCTGGCGGCGGCAGCGCCCGCGGCGGCGGGAGGGGAGGCGTCCCCGTCGTCGGCGGCTTTCCTTCCGCTCGCCGCCGCTGCCGCCTGCTTCGCCGCCGCCGCGTGCGCCGCGGCAGCGTCGTTCCTGCCGCCCTCCCTCAGCAGCCTCTCTGCGGCCTCGGCCCTCGCCTCCGCGGCCTCGGCCCTGGCCGCGGCCACCTCGGCCCGCCGCCTCCACGACGCGGCGTCCGACGCCGCCGCGGCGGCCTCGGCCCTCGCGGCCCTCGCGTCCGCCCTCGAGGCCTCGCGCGTCTCGGCGGCCGCCGCCGCCTTTTCGCCCGCCGCCGCCGCCTCCACGCGCGCGCCCGCGGCGTCGTCGCGCGCCCTCGCCGCGGCCGCCACCGCCGCGTCGCGCGCCTGCTCCGCCTCCCGCTGCGCAGCGGCGGCCGCGGCCGCGTCGGACCGCAGCCGCCGCTCCCTCTCGGCGCCGCGCCGCGCCTCGGCCAGCGCGGCGGCGCACGAGGCCTCCGAGGCCGCCGCGTCCCTCCTGGCGTCGGCCGCGGCGTCCTCGGCCTCGGCCTTGGCCCGGAGCGCCTCGGCGGCCTCCGCGGCCGCGGCGGCGCGCGCCCGCTCCGAGGCGTCCCGCGCCCCCTCCGCGCTCGACAGGGCCGCGCCCCACTCGCGCCGCTGCGCCGCCCAGGCGGCCTCGCCCTCGTCGAGCCTCCTCCTGATGTCGTCCTCGTAGTCCCGGAGCTCCTGCCAGTAGGCCGAGAGCTCGGCGTCGCGCTGGCGGGCGGCCTCGAGGTCGGCGCGGGCCGCGGCGAGCTGTCGTTGGAGTTTTGTTTATCGGTCGAGGGTGAGATTTGTGTTGGAAGAGAGCGACGGGGGGGGGAGGGCGACGTCGAATCGATTGGGAGAAAAAAAGAAAAAACTGACGTGACGGAGAGAAGGCGCGAGAGCAGCACGCCCTTCCTCCTCAGAGCTCCGTTTCTCCTTTCCCCTCCCCCCCCCCAGATCAGACCGAGATGCTCCATCTCTGCATGTGCGCATTGAGAAAACCCAAACCCTTCGTGGAGAGAGAAAGTGAAAGAGAGAGAGAGAAAGAGAGAGCGAAAGCGAAGGCGAAACAAAAAAAGAAAAGGCATTGAAAAAAAGAGCGAAAAACGGACCTGGCTCCGCAGCTGGTCCACCTCGTTGGCGAGGCTCTCCCCTCCGGCGCCTGCCGCGGCGAGACGATCGAGCATGCCTTGTTCACTGTGTGTGCGTTTTTGGCGCCGCGAGTTTTCGCGTGGGAAAGGAGAGAGAGGGTGAGAAAGGAGCGTTGGTCGTTGCGATTGCCATCGTCGGAAAGGGGCGACGACGATTCCTCTCTCTCTCCTCCCTTCTTACCGTGCGAGCGTCCAGGCGCCGCCGAGCCTGCTCATGGTTGGATCCAGGCGAATATGTTGCGTGCCTAGGGAGAGATGGAGAGGACAAGGAGACGAGAGAGAGCAAAAGAGCGAAGGAAGGAGAGACAGAGGAGCGAGAGAGCGGGAGAGAGCAAAATGAGTTTTGGCTCGAGCCAGGAGGAGCCTTCGAGAAGAGGAGCCTCTCCTTCGAGGAAAAAAAATAATCGAAACGCCGCCCAGCTGCTCTCACACCGATCTCCTCTTCTCTTCTCTTCTCTTCTCTTCTCTTCTCCACCTTAACTCTCGCTCACGATGCTGTCCAAGACCATGATGACGCGCATGCCCTGCGCTATCTTCGCGCCCAGGGTGAGTTTTCAAGCTGCGAGAAGGACACGGACGAGGGGGGAGACAGCGGGAGAGGACGGACCGAGAGCTGCCTGTTCTGCTTTGCTTCCTTTTGCCGTCGACGTCTCTTCGCTGTCTCTCTCCATTTCCGTGGCATGCTCTCCCTCTCCGGGGCACGCTTCACGCGCATTCGCGTTCCTAGGATGTGTTGTCGACAAGCGCCGAGTCCTGATGCGGTCAGAACCCGAGAAAAATGCGCGGATTCGTCCGTGCGACCTCGGCCGTTTTCCCGGTCGATTTCGTATATCTTTTTCCTGTTTTTTTGCTCACGCCGAAGAACGAAACTCGAATTCACAATCAACAGGCCGTCTCCGCCCCCCGCCGCGCCGTCGTCTCCGTCCGCGCCGCGGCCGTCAACACCAGCTCTTACGCCAAGGTCGAAGAGGTAAGGAAGGCAAAGGAAAAGAGGGGGGAGAGAAGGGAGCGTTTGCGGCTCAGAGGAAAGGAGAAAAGGAAGGAGCGGCCGCTAGCCAAGAACCCAGAGATGAGGAGAGAGCGAGAGGACGCTGACCCCCTTTTCCCTTCGACCTCTTTTTTTTCCCCTCCTCTTGCCCCCCCCCCAAAAAAACAAACAAACAAACAAAAACCCTCTCTCAGGGCAAGCGCTCCACCACCGACTTCCGCATCTTCGCCGAGGAGAAGGGAAAGCCCATCTCATGGTGGCACGATGTCCCCCTCAAGAACGACGACGGCACGCTCAACTTCATCTGCGAGATCCCGAAGGAGTCTAGCGCCAAGATGGAGGTCGCGACGACCGAGGCGCGCAACCCGATCAAGCAGGACATCAAGAAGGGGAACCTGAGGTTCTACCCGTACAACATCAACTGGAACTACGGACTGCTGCCGCAGACGTGGGAGGACCCGGCGCATGAACACCCCGAGCTCAAGGTCAAGGTAGGGGGAGGGAAAGGGGGGACGGGCGGAGAGAGAGAAGAACGGAGAGAGAGAGAGAGAGGAACGGAAGCGACTTTTTCCCCGCTGAAGAGAGCAAACAACACACACACATTTATATTCGAGACTCCCCCCTTCGGGGGAGGCTGATCGTTGAATTCAGTCGAAACTGACTTAATTCTGCAATACCGAGGGGAAAGTGGAGAGGGAGAGAGAGGGAGGGTGGAGGAGGAGGAGCGAGAGAGAAAGAAAAGAGAGGGAGAAAAAACCCGGACGAAAAAAAATAACAATTCCTCGAAAAACTCCATCTTCGTCTTTTTCGAAATTTTCTTCACTTTCAGGGCGACAACGACCCCGTTGACGTCGTCGAGATCGGCGAGGCTGAGTGCGCCATGGGTTCGGTCACGCCCGTCAAGGCCCTCGGCGTCCTGGCGATGATCGACGACGGCGAGCTCGACTGGAAGGTGAGAGATTATCAAGTCAACTTTTGTCGATTTTTTGAGGTCTTTTTTTTTCCGCCGAAAACCTTTTTCTCCGCCTCATTTCTTCGCGCTCACGACGAATATCTCGTCATTAAAACCAAAATCTTTCTAAAAATGAAGATAATCTGCATCAACTCTGCCGACCCGCGCGCCGCCGAGGTCAATGACGTCGAGGACGTCGAGCGGTAAGAAGAAGAAGGATTTTCGTTTTTTTCTTTTCCCCTTTATTCTTTTCATTTTCTTCTCTCTCTTTCTCTCTCTCTCTCTGGCTTTCTCACTCACTTTCTCCGCCTCGTTCCACCCCCCCCTCTCTCTTTCACCTCAGCGTCTTCCCGGGAGAGCTCGAGCGCATCCGCGTCTGGTTCCGCGACTACAAGATCCCCGACGGCAAGCCCGAGAACAAGTTCGGGTGAGAGCAGAAAGGATTTCCTTCCTTTGTTCGCGTTTTTTCTTTCTTTCTTCTTTCTCTCTCCTTCTCTCGCTGCTCCTCCTCTCGCCTCTCTCACCCCTTCTCTCTCTCTCTCTCTCAAAACAAAAAAAACGCAAACATAGCTACAACAACAAGGTCCAGCCGAGGCAGTTCGCCCTTGACGTCATCGAGGAGACCAATGGCTTCTGGAGGGACCTCACGACGGGCAAGCGCGAGAACGACGAGGGCATGGCGTTTTAGACGCCATGCCCGTTCTCCTGGAACCTTTACGACCTCGGGGGCGCAAGCGCGAGAACGGCAACGAGGAGGGGATTTCTTTGGAGCTCTTCTTTTCCCTCTCCAAAGCCATTTTTTTGAGCTCTGTCGCCGCCGCCGATTTGGAAGAGGATAGAGAGAGAGAGAGAGAGAGAGAGAGAGAGAGAGAGAGAGAGAGAGAGAGAGAGAGAGAGAGAGAGAGAGAGAGAGAAGAACTCGAAGAAAGAGGCAGAGAAAGAGAGAGGCGCGCGACGAGACGTTCTTGTTTTTGAATATTTTTTTGAAACAGCGGAGCCTTTTTTTTATTTCATCACGTTTCCCCCCCCCCCCGAATTGAAGAAAAAACGTTTTTCTGCTCTCTCCCTTTCTCCCTTCCTAGAAAAGCAATATAACTGTGTCTCGCTCGCGCGCGCGCGTCTCTCTCAAAACGAACGAACGGACGAGAGAGAGAGAGAGGCGCGGTGCTTCTTTTGTGTTGTCTCTCGTGCGACGACCTGCTGGGGGCCTCCCCTTTTTTTCGCAAGGCGAGGGAGAAAAAAGCCAAAAAAAATTTCGGCTTACTTCCAGCTCAGCCCCACACCTGCCACGAGCGGGGGGCCTGGATGGTCCTCCCGCCCTTGCCGCCGGCGGCAGCCTCGGGAGCAGCAGCCGAGGAGGCCGCGGAGGAGGAGACCCTCTTGCTCCTGCTGGTCGCGCTGGCGGCGCCGTCGGCCAAGAGGGCGTCCTCGAAGGAGGGCGGGAAGCCCGTCGCGACGATCGTGACGTGCAGCTCGCCCTCGTATGCGTCGTCGACGACCTGTTGTCGCCGTTTTTCCGTCGTTCCGTTTTTTTGAGGGAGAGGAGGGGCATGCGGAGAGGAGGGGAATGCGGCGGTGAGAAGGAGCGGCGCCGAGAAGTGTCATTTGCTCCCGAGAGAGACGATCCGTGAAAAAGAGCGTGAAAAAAAAAACCCGAACGGGTTAAAAAAAGAACTCCTCACCGCGCCGAAGATGACGTTGGCACTCGGGTCCGCGAGCGACGACACGACCTGCGACACCTCGTTCACCTCTGCCAGCGTCATGTCCCTGCCGCCCGTGATGTTGTACACCACGCCCGTCGCGCGCTCGATGGAGCGCTCGATCAGGGGCGCGGACGTGGCGGCGTCGGCGGCCTCGCGGGCGCGGCCCTTTCCGCTGGCGACGCCGACGCCGAGCATGGCAGTGCCGGAGTCGCGCATGATGGCCTTGACGTCGGCGAAGTCGACGTTGACCTGTTTGGAAAAGGGGAGAGAGAAAAAAAGAGAGCAGAGAGAAAAAGATGAGTTTTTGTTTTTTTTTGCTTTTTTTTTCCAACCTCGAGAGACCTTGGTACGAGAAAAAGAACAGAGACAAAAGAAAGGAAAGAAGAGAAACGAATTTCAAGGACTCACCAGCCCCGGGATGGTGATGATGTCCGAGATGCCCTGCACGCCCTGGCGCAGGACGTCGTCCGCGAGCAGGAACGCGTCCGAGAGCGGGGTCGCGTCCCCGACGACGCCGAGGAGGCTAGTGTTTTAAAAATATTCCGAGGTCGTTTTTTTGTTCGAGGTCAGTTTTTCGGAGGTCGCTTTTTCCGACGATGGGTTGGAGCTCTCTGGACTCCCTCTTGCCGCGCTTTCTCTCTCGGACAGGAAAAATCTCATTCCTATACGAAAGCGAACCGAAGAAACGAGGAAGAGCGAGAAAGAGAGCGCCATCAAAGACCTCATTCTTACCGGTCGTTGGGGATGACGATCAGGGTGTCGACCGCCTTGCGGAGCGTCTCGACGCCGTCTGCGGCGGCGCCGCCGCGGCGGCGGCCCTCGAAGGAGAAGGGGTAGGTGACGACGCCGACCTTTTGACGGTTTTGTTGTTTTTTTGGGTTCGCAGGAAGAGGGGAAAAGGAGGAGAGAGGCG
>Ga0315291_10008910_pt1 | contig 12309 bp, 9 predicted proteins | sample YL17G12_20_MG_FD_203070 | JGI IMG/M metagenome (GOLD analysis project Ga0315291, IMG submission 203070) | Sediment microbial communities from Yellowstone Lake, YNP, Wyoming, USA - YL17G12_20 | ecosystem: Environmental > Aquatic > Freshwater > Lake > Sediment | place: USA: Wyoming | collected... | reverse complement strand
AGACCCACTTGAGCCTCACCCATGACCCGACCATCAAGGGCCGGCCCAAGGGCTGGAACTTGCCCATCCGCGACGTCCTCATCTACGGCGGCTCCGGCTTCGTGGTCCCGGTCGCCGGCGCCATCTCCCTGATGCCCGGCACCGCCTCCGACCCGGCCTTCCGCCGCATTGACGTGGACGTCAAGACCGGCAAGGTCAAGGGGCTCTTCTAACCCGATCCTGAATTCGCCTCTCAAGGGGCCTCTGCGGAGGCCCCTTTTTTTGTCAAATGGGGGTCGGGTCTTTAGTTTTTAGTTTACATTTGTGCATAAGAGAGTGCCTCTAGGTGGTGCTCTAATAAGATCCACAGACAAGAATGTCTGTGCCACTCCTGCCTCTTGCCTCCTGCCTCATGCTCCTGAATGCTGACTACTGCCTATTACCTACTATTGAGCTTTTACTATGCAATGGATACATTTCCCAACCGAGGCTCCACCCGTCTCCGGGTAGCCGCGACCGCCCCGGTCGCGGATTCCTGGTTTCGTTCACGTTCAGGTTCAGGTTCACGGAAGGTGTATCCATTACTTAGCAAAATATCAATAATACCAATTTGCGATCAAAAATCTAGAGCCTGCACAACCCCTTGGTAGGGGCACGGCATGCCGTGCCCCTACTCCCTGACCTGCCGTTGACTATGAATAGAAAAATGGTTGCAAATTGGTATAACCACTATTTACCTGCCTGCACCCGCTCCCTCCCTTCGCGGGCGGCGGGATTGGCGGGATCGAGGTTGAGGGCCTCCTGGTAATAAGTCAGCGCCTGTTCCGGCCGGTCCACCCTTTCAAAGAGCCGGCCCATATACACCCGGGCTATCACATTCGAGTTGTCCAGGAGCAGGACCTGGCGGAACTCGAAGAGCGCTTCCTTGAATAAATCTTTTTCCAGGTAAGCGGCGCCCAGGTAGAGGTGCCCGTCCGGCATCTTCGGCTCCAGTTCCACCGCCTTGCGCAAACTGAGGATAGCCATGTCCGGGTTACGCATCTCCCGGGGCCAGCCCTTTAGATAGGTCAGGCCCAGGGCCAACAGGTAATGATACGGGTGCGTCCCGAGCTGCGCCGCCTTCTCATACATGGCAATGGCCTCGGGATAGCGGCGCTCGCGGGCAAAGTGGTTGCCGAGCATGTAATAGGCGTTGTCCATGCGCTCCTTCAACAGCGGCAAATGGGTGACCGCGACCAGGCCGGCCAAAACCCCGAGCGCGACGATTGCCGGCCGCCTTCGCCGCTCCCGGACCCAGCCGATCCCCTCGAAGACCGCGAACGCCGAAAAAATCAGGAGCGCGGGCACGACCTGGATGCGGTAGCGGGTGAAGACGTAAAAAAGGATGACCGTGGCAGAGTAAACCACCAGGACCAGGGCCAGGAGCCGGCCTTTGCGGCGCTTGAGTGCGAGCCCAAGTCCCAACAGCCCCAGGGGAGCGACCACGCCGTAGCTCGGCAGCGGCAGTTTCAGGATCCAGGAAAAGTTTTGGGCAAAGAAGCGGTAGCTCAGGTTGTCGGAGATCTCGATCCGGTTGAAAAACAGAAGCACTTTGCGCCCGAGGCGGGACAGGAACAGCCCCGGCTGCGCCTGGATTTCCTCCCAGGTCTGGCGAAACCAGAAGTTGCTCAGCTCCGAAGGCTTCCAGTCTTTGCGGCCGGTGCGGCGCTCGGCCTGACTGCGGAAGTCCGACTCTTCGAACAAGGGATTGGCGCGCACAAACGGGGGCGCCTGGTATACGCCCCAGAGGTTGCCGATGGAGTTGCCGATGTAAAAGTTCTGGCCGCCCTGCGCGGTGATCAGGACCAGGTCATGACCCACGCGAAAGTTGCGATAAGCCGTGAGGGCCACCAGTGAAGCGAAGCCGGCCAGGAAGAGCGCGGCCAGGCTGATGCGAGTTTTAAGCGGCACCTCCCGGACCGCCCCGGCCAGCCAGAGGGCCAGGAAGGGGGCGAGGGCGAGGAAGTTGTCGCGGGCGAGCGCGCCTGCTCCCAGGGCCAGGCCGGCGAGCAGGGCAAAACGGTAGCCGCGTCTTTGCCGGGTGACGAGGAGGAGCCAGAGGCTGAGGTCGAGGAGGAGGACTTCGAGGAAAGTTTTGAGGAGGAGTCCGTCGTAGAAGAGGAAGCCTTTGTAGAGCGCCGCGGCAAAGCCGGCGAGCAGTCCGACCTTGTGCTCGAACAGGCGCCGGCCGATGCCGTAGATGAGGAGGCAGTCGAGCGCGCCGAGCAGCGCCTGGAGCAGATAGACCAGGAGCAGGCGCCGGCCGCAGAGCCAGTAGATGACCCCCAGGAAGTAAGGATAAAGCGGGCTCTGGTAAAAAACGTGATCGCCCAGCCAGTTTCCGGCGGCGATCTCCTGGGCCCAGGAATCATAGGCATGGAGGTCGAGGACCGGGTCGTAGAAAAAGGGGTTGGCGTGGATGTCCGCCAGGTAGAGCAGGCGGGCGGCCAGGGCGACCGCGAACAAGGCCGCGAGAGGGTGTTGCTTCAGGAACCGGAGTTTTTCGCGCATCGCTCAATCCTGGAACAGAAAGATGGAGTAGCCGATCTTGAGGAGCGGCTGGCGCTCGCGGTAAGGCGCGGTGCTTTCCGGCTGGAGGCGCGACACCGGGTTGGTATACGTAATGGGATAAGGAAAGCCCATCAAATAGTTGGCGCTGATCGCGGTCAGCCCGGGCCGGCCCGGCCCCTGGAAAAGATCATACTGGATTCCGTAGATGGCCGGGTCCGCGTGGCCGAAGTAAGCCAGGTGGACTTTTACAATTCCGTGGTCGCGCATATAGTCGGCCAGCCCGGGCAGGTCCTGGCCCCAGTCGAGGTTGGAATTGATCAGGACCTTGTAGCCGCGGTCCGGCCCGCCGGCCAGCTCATTGAAGTAGGCCAGGAAGTGAGGATAGATGCGCAGGGTGCCGACCAGGAGCCAAAGCCCCAAACCGGCCAGGATCGCCCGATACCAGCGGTTCCACCCGGGCGGCCAGTGCAAGGTGGCGAGCCGGCCCATCAGCACCAGGCCGAACGGGAACAGCGGCAGCAGGTAGCGGACCCCGATCTGGAGGTGGTTGCGGCCGGTAATCCCGAAGTAGAGCCAGACCATGATCGTCAGGAGTGCGATCTCATCGGGCCGGAACCGTTTCGGCGCGCGGTCGGCCTCTCCGCTCCGCCGCGGGAGCAGCAGGGCCAGGAAGAAGCCGAGGAGGATGGGGAGAGGAGTTTTCACGGCCAGGGCCACCGGGAAGTAATACCACTTCTGGCCGCGATACCACTGGCCGCAGAGGTAGTTGGGGAACTCGCCGATCGTGACTTCGCTGTCGAGGATCTGGAGGTCGAGGCCGTCCAGGTAATCATAGGGCAGAGGCAGAAGCAACGAGGGGAACAGCTTTTGCGCGGACTGCAAGACGTGGCTGACCCGGGGCATTCGGGAAAAGGCGTAGGGGTCGCATTCAAAACCGTATCCGGCCAAAAGGACCAGCCAGGCCGCCAGCCCGAGGGCAACCCAATTTCGTCCGACGCGCAGCCAGGGGAAGGAATTGGGGCCGGGATGAGGGTCGGGCCGGGGCCAGGTCCGGGCGAGGATCGGCAGACCGAGGACCAGCGGGACCAGAAGGAGCGCGGTGAACTTGGCGAGCAGGCTCAGGCCCAGCAAAGTTCCGGCGGCAAGCGCCCGGGGCAGGTTGGGCCGGTCCAGGAAACGCAGGCCAAAGAAGACCGCGGCGAAGATGAAGAGGCTCGATCCCATGTCCACCGTGGCCAAGCCGGCATGGGCCAGCAAATCCGGCCAGAAGCAGAAACCGACCAGGCTCAGCACCCCCCCGGCCGGCCCATACAGCCGGCGCGACCACCTCCACACCCCCAGACCCAGGAGCACGGCCAGGACCACGATCGGCACCCTTCCCCAAAACACCAGGCGCGGGTATTGACCGGCGTTGACATTCATCAACCCCGCCGCATACCGCCAGGCCCGCCAGCCCCGGTCGGCATAGTCTTCCGCCGCATACCCCCAGACCGGTTTCAAAACCAGCCAAGGCGCCGCGGCGATCATCTTGACCAGCGGCGGGTTGCGCGAATACAGGGAAAAGTCCCCCGTTTTCCAGTAATAATAGCCGGCCGGCAGGTGGGCGAACTCATCCACCGTCGGGCTGTGGTGGGGGAGCCCGGCCGCGACCAGCCCCGCAAACAGCGCCAGCAGTCCCGCGGCCGCCAGCCGTTCCTGCCAGGATTTCACGCATTCATTATAGCAGAGAGCGCGGGGCGAGCGAAATCGAGACGGCCGGCTTCCGCGGGGTTTGTGTCGGCTTGTGAAGTTGTGTATAATGGATCACAAGCGATTGGCCGGGAGCAGACCCATGGAAGCGACTTCCCCTCATCAAAAATACTGCCCGAGCTGCGGGGGTTATGTCAACACCTACGCGATGACGACCGGAGGGGGGGAGCTTGATCGTTGTGAGGTTTGCAGCGCCGCGCTGGAAGACCAGGCGGCCGCGCCGGCCCTCGAGCCCCTGGAAAACGTGATCGTGGTGGAAGACACCGCGCTGCTGCGGGAGATTTTAACTGACATCTTGAAGAACAAGCAGATGACCCGCCACGTGGTCAATTGCGTCAACGGCTCCAACTTCCTCTCCACCTTCACCGCCATGCTCCTGAAAAACCAGCCAGTGGGACTGGTCATCCTCGACGTGAACATGCCGATCATGAACGGCGCCAATGCCGCCATTGCCATGCGCGCGGTGGAACGCGCCTTTGGCCTGGGCCAGCCGGTGCCCATCCTCTTCTTCACCGTCAAACAATGCGACGAGCAGTTCCGCAAGCTCCTCAAGTTTTGCTCTCCGGCCATGTATATCAACAAGGGTCAATCCGCCACGCCCATCGAGATGCAGGAGCGGGTGGACAAGGTCGTCATCCAACTCTTGAAAGAACGCGAGCGGGGGGAGTCTTTATGGTAAGTCTGTCCACGGCCGGCCCGGAACGGAAATTCCAGCGGGCCTCGTGCCGCGTCCCGGCCCGGTTCCGGCTCGCCGGGCAGGCCGGCCGTCGGGCCGAACTGCTTACCATCGGCATCGGCGGCGCCTTCCTGGCCACCCCCCGGCCACCCACCGTCGGGGCCGCCGTCCACCTCGATTTCACGCTCGACGCGCACCACTTCCGCCTGCCGGCTCGGGTGGCCTGGAACAGCCGCGAAAACCTCTCTTACCACCGCTGGCCTCACCGCCGGGCGGGTTTTGCCGCGGAGTTTGAGGAAATGAACCTGAACGAGCGCGAGGTGGTGGACCGGTATGTGCGCCACCGCAACCGCGCCTTCCGCCTGCTCGCCTTTGAGCTGGACCGGCCGGACCCGGACCCGGCCCTGATCAAGGCCATCTTCCGCCAGCTCTGCCCCGGCCAGTCCAGCCATGCCCGGCACATCCGCAAGATCGTCCAGCACGAGCTCCGCCACTTCCGACTCCGCAAATAATCCCGGCATACCACTAGAAAGTAGGTGTAATGACGCATGACCTTAGCAGACAAAGTTCTCGTGGGAAGTTGTGGCGTCTCCGCGTAGGGGCGACCGGCCGGTCGCCCCTACCGCTCTTCCCATGTTCGATAATGTGATGAGGCAATACAAGTAGGCTGTAGGCAGCAGACAGGGAAAAAGGAGAGAACCTGGGGAAAAGGAATTATAGCCCGGGCGGGGATTGGCTGGAAGAATAGCGGGCCTGGTACCACTGCATTAGCTGGTCGGCGAGCACGCGGATTTCGGGGTCGTCCGGATCAAAAAGGTTGTGCTCTTCCTTGGGGTCTTCCTCCAGGTTGTAAAGCTCCCATTGGCGGTGGCGGAAAGAGTAGATGATCTTCAACGGTCCCAGCCGCATGGCGATCACCACCGGGCCGGCCTGGCTCCAGCGTTTCTTCAGCCCGGGCAGGCCGGGCACCGCCACGCCGTAGGTCTCATAGAACATGGGCTTGGGCTCCGGGTGCTGGTCGGCAGAGACCGCGGCGAGCAGGCTCTGGCCGGTCATGTTCGGCACGGGAGGCAGACGCAGGTAATCCAGGATGGTGGGCGCGATGTCGAGCATGTGCACCGGCGCGCTCACCTCTTTGCCCGCGGGCAGCTCGGGCCCGACCAGGATCAGGGGAATATGGAGGATGGACTGGTAAAGGCGGCGGCCGTGGCCGAAGAAGTGCTGGTCGCCCAGGCTTTCGCCGTGGTCGGAGAGGACGATGATGAGGGAGCGCTCATGCAGGCTGCGGCGTTCCAGGTCATCGAGCAGCACCCCGATCCAGCGGTCGGTGTGGACGATCTCGGAGTCGTAGCGGTCCTCCACCCGGGCCTGCTTGCTGTTCTCGCCGGGCGGGTGGTGGAAGCGGTAATCGGACTGGGTCAGATGCGGCCGGTGCGGGTCGGCGTAATGGACCCAGAGGAAGAAAGGCTCAGGCAGCCCGGCGGCGAGGCGGGCTTCAGCCTGGCGGGTGACCCAGCGGGCGTCGCGTTCGATCTTCATGCCCAGGTAATACTTGCGCGCCAGGCGGTCGTAGTAATAATCAAAGCCCCGGGCCAGGCCCGAGCGGGAGCCGTGGAGCGGCCAGGAGCTGACCACTGCGGCGGTGATGTAGCCCTGGTCGCGTAGGAGCTCGGCCAGGGTCTGGTGCTCGGGCCGAAGCGAGAGCCCGTTGCGGGTGACGCCGGTCTGGGAGGGGGGCAGGGAGGTCAAGAGGGCGGAGAGCGCGGGGTTGGTCAGGGGAATGGCGCTGGTGACATCGAGGAACTTGACGCCCTTTTCGGCGAGCTGATCGAGGTTGGGCGTGGTGGCCCGGGAATAGCCGTAACAGGAGAGGTGGTCGGCGCGGAGCGTGTCCACCGAGATCAGAATCACGTTGGGCCGGAGCTCTTCGGCCCCGCCGGCGCCGGCGATGAGCGCCGCGGCCAGGATCAGCATCCACCCTGGGGACCGTTTCATTTGGGCTCTTTCTCCGGCCGGTGGGTGCGCTGGAGCAGGGACTGGAGGGTGGCGGAAGCGCGCTGCAGCTCTTCCAGGAAGTTGGCCGGCAGCTCGGCATAAAGCTTCATGCGCTCTTTCAAGTCCAGTAACTCTTCTTCCAGCCGGCGGCGCTCCTGCTGCACCCGCTCGACCTCCATGGTATGGTCCAGCTCCAGGTCGGAAAAGCGCAGCCGGATCGCCTCCATTTCCTGATGCATCCGGGCCTCCCGCTCCTCGCTCTCCTTCCAGCGGGCTTCCATCACCTGCAGCGCCTTTTTCCACTTGGCCCGCAGCTCCTGGGCCCGGGCCTGCTCCACGGCCAACTGCTCCTGCGCCTCCTTGAGCTCGGCCCGAAGCCGCTTCACCTCCGCGGCCAGGTCTCCGGCCGGCTCGGGGGCGGGCAGGGGCCGCGCCTCGGCCCGCAGGGCCTGCTCCTGGCGCTCGAGCTCCTTGCCCACCTGGGCCATCAGGTCCGAAAGCTCGCGCCGGGTGGCAGCCGGACTTTCCTCCCCCAACTCCTCGGGGCTGGCCCGGAAAAACCGGTCCAGGCCCGGCTGCAGGGCCTGCTCGACCTTGGACTTGATCTCGCCCACGCTCTCGGTAAGATCGAAACCGATCAGGTTTTCGATCCTCCTTAAAAGTTCGGTATCTTCAAAGGGTTTCTTGAGGTAATCTTCCGCGGAAAAGCGCAGCTTGCGGTAGCGGTCAAAGTCGTGCTCGCTCGCTTGCTCGGCCATAAAGATGACCGGGATGCGGGAAAGCTCGCGGTCCTGCTTGAGCGCCTTGAGCACACGCAGCCCGTCGGGCCCGGGGCGGCCGTCGTTCTGGGGCAGCTCGCGGGAAAGGAGCACCAGGTGGGGCCGGCTCTCCCGCACCTTATTAAGCCCCTCGTCGCCGGAACGGGCAATGACCACCTCGAATTTCTTGGCGGTGAGGAAGTCGGCGAGCATGCCCAGGAACTCGGCGTCGTGCTCGACAATGACCAGCCGGCGGCTCATACTCCTATCTTATTACAAACCCAGCTCTCCGGCAATTTCTTGCATGGCGGAAAGCGCCAGGCCCAGGAATTCTTCGAGGGACAGCCCGAGCGCCTCGCCGGCGCGGATGCGGTCGCGGTCGGCGCCGGCGGCGAAGCGCTTTTCCTTGAAGCGGTTGAGCACGAAAGGCACGTCAAGGCCGGCGAGCTTCTTGTCCGGGTGGATCAGGGCGCAGGCCACCAGCAGCCCGGTCACCGGGTCGGCGCAAAAGGCGGCCTGGTTGATGGGCACGTCGCGGGGCGCCTTGTTGGCGTGGGCCATGACCGCCTGCACGATCTCCTCGGCCACCCCCTGCTCGCGCAGCCACTGGGCGCTTACAAGCCCGTGCCGGTCCGGGTCCTTCAGGGTCTCCTCGTAGTCCAGGTCGTGGAGCAGCCCCACCAGCTCCCAGGTCTCGGCATCGGCCCCCAGGCGCCGGGCCAGACGCTTCATCACCGCGGCCACGGCCAGCACGTGCTTTTGCAGGTTCTTGTTCTTCAGGCGCGATTGCATCAGCGCCAGGGCTTGTTCGCGGGTCATCTCGGCCATGGCCGGTATTATCACGCGATCTGGAAACGCTTGTCAATCCGCTCCCGGCTTTGCTATCATGTCCGGCAGGAGGAAAGCTTCTTTCCTGGTGGGACTCCATCCCGCGCCGGCCACCGGCAGTTTTTGCCAGGAAGGCAATCCCCCCATACCAGGATGAAGGATGTTCCATGACTGCTGCGCTCACCGCGACTGAAAGATGGCGCCGGACCGTCAACTTCGAGCCGGTGGACCGGCCGGTGCGGTTCGAGACCATCGGGTATTGGAAGGAGACCTTTGCGCGTTGGCACCGGGAAGGCCTGCCGGGAAGCATCGCGGTGGAGGCCAGCGCGGTCCTGTATTTCCAGATGGACCTGATGGCGCCGGTGGGCGTGGGCGACCACGAGAACCCGGGCTTTTGGCCGCCCATGGAGTTGGGCGTGGTGGAGGAGACGGAGCGGTATCGGATTATCCGCACCCCGGCCGGAGGCACCTGGAAAGAGTTCAAGGACGGGTCGTCGAGCCGGCCGGAATTCTTGACCTTCGCCGTGAAAAATCTGGATGACTTCCAAAAGCTGAAAGCCCGGCTCTCGCCGGAGGATGAAGGCCGCTATAAAATCTGGGAGCCTTTCATCCAGATGTCGCCCGGCCTCAAGGTGCCGCTCTATGTCCTCTGCTGCGGTCTGTTCGGCTTTGCCCGGCATCTCCTCGGCTTCGAGCGCCTGATGGAGAGCTACTTTGACCAGCCCGAGCTGATCCATGCCTTTGGCGAGCAATGGGTCAAGCTCTGCGCCGGCGCGCTCGAGCGCGTGGCCAAGCGCGCGCCGATCCACGGGGTATGGTTTTGGGAGGACATGGCCTACCGCAACGGGTCCTTGATCTCGCCCAAGACCTTCCGCGAGTTCATGACGCCCTATTACCAAAAGGTGACGAAGAGGGCGCGCGAGCTAAATGCCTTCCTGCTCATGGTGGACACCGACGGCTGGGTCGGCCAGCTCATCCCCCTGTTCCTGGAAGCCGGCGTCAATTTCCTCCTGCCCTTCGAAGTCCAGGCGGACAACGACATCCTCGCTTATCGGCAACAATATGGAAAACAACTGGGAATTTTTGGCGGGATTGACAAACGGGCGCTGTTCAAGAGCCGGGAAGAGATCGAGGCGGAGCTTGAGAGCAAGGTGCCGGCCATGCTGGCGAGCGGCGGCTATGTGCCCAGCCTGGATCACGTGGTGCCGCCCGAGGTGTCGCTGGAAAACTTCCGCTACTTCCTGAAGCGGGTAAGGGAGATAGGGGAGAAGAGCGGGAAGGCATAAGCCTCAAGCAGGAGAAAACTATGCTAACCAAGTTAACCGTAATCAATTTCAAAAAGTTCGGGAAAGTTGAAATTGAATTGGGTAATCCGGTGGTTTTCATCGGGCCGAATGATTCGGGCAAAACCACCGCTTTGCAGGCCTTGACCCTTTGGGACATCGGCTTGAGGCGTTGGAATGAGAAACGCCGCGGCAAGTCGGCTCCGGAAAAGCGGCCGGGGGTGACCATCAACCGGCGCGATCTTCTCTATGTGCCGGTGCCGGATGCTATCTTGCTCTGGCGCAACCGGAATGTTCGCGAGACGCTTGTATTTGCAGAAAAGCGGGAACCCCGGAATATAAGAATTGATATCATTGTCGAAGGCGTCAGCCAAGGCAAACATTGGAAGTGCGGTCTGGAATTTGATTATGCTAACGAAGAATCTTTTTATTGCCGGCCGCTTCGACTATCAGAGACTAAGAATCCTGAGCGAATGCCGATCCCGGAGGAAGCGAGTGAAATTCCGATTGTGCTTTTGCCTCCAATGTCTGGTCTGGCGGCTCGCGAGGATCGCTTAGACCCCGGAGCCATTCACGTGCGTCTTGGAGAAGGCCGCACGGCGGAGGTTTTGAGAAACTTGTGCAACCAAATTCTTAATGCCGCCGAAGGGAGGCAACAATGGGACTGTTTGTGCAAGCAAATGGAAAATCTATTTGGAGTTGACTTGGACGAGCCGAAGTATATCCCGGAACGGGGGGAAGTTACCATGGCCTACCGGGACCGGGAGGGGAATCAACTCGACCTTTCTTGTTCGGGCAGGGGAATGCAACAGACACTTCTTGTGCTCTCGTATCTTATTGCAAACCCGGGCGCCGTGCTGTTATTGGATGAACCCGACGCCCACTTGGAAATTCTCAGACAAAGACAAATTTATCAACTCTTAACAGATACTGCCGAGAAGCAGGGCAATCAGATCATCTGCGCGAGTCATTCGGAGGTTATTCTTAAAGAAGCCGCAGATCGGGACGTGGTCGTGGCATTTCTTGGAAAACCTCACCGCATTGACGATCGGGGAAGTCAGCTCCTGAAATCTTTAAAAGAAATTGGATTCGAAGACTATTATCAGGCCGAAGAGACCGGCTGGGTATTATATTTGGAAGGATCCACGGATTTGGCTATTCTCCGCGCTTTTGCCGAGATTCTGCAACATCCTGCTCAAAAATTCCTCGAGCGGCCATTTGTTAAGTATGTTCAAAATCAGCCGTCAAAAGTATATGACCATTTTTATGGATTGCGCGAAGCGAAAGAGAATCTTGTGGGATTTGCGCTCTTTGATCGACTCGACCAGAGCCTTGATGAAAAGCCTAGACTTACGCAATATATGTGGAAGCGGCGAGAGCTTGAAAATTATCTTTGTCAGCGCGAAACACTGGTTAATTGGGCGGAGGCAGAAGGAAGACGACAACAACTAATTGAGTTTGATGCCTCCTTATGGCGGACCAAGATGGAAGAATCTATTGCAGAAATAGAGAGATATCACCAGAAGACGAATAAGCCATCACCCTGGTCTGTTGAGATTAAAGCCTCTGATGATTTTCTAGACTCTCTATTTAATCTGTTTTATAACAATCTTGGCCTGCAGAATCTCATGAAAAAGTCTGGTTATCATGTTCTCGCCCGCTACGTTCCCAAAGATGCTCTTGACAATGAGGTGAAGCAGGTCCTGGATCAAATCGTGGAAGTTGCGGAGAAGGAACAACCTGCTTTAACCGAAGAGAACTCATGAAAGAGAACATTGCAAAGCGGGTGCGGGAGATAGGCGAAAAAATCAGAAAGGCTTGAAGGCACAGAAAAACGTTATGACCAAACTGCAAAACCGCAAAATTTGGCTCAACGGCTCCTTCGTGCCCTGGGCGAAAGCCACGGTGCACCTGATGTCCCACTCCTTCACCCGCGGCTCCGCCATCTTCGAGGTGATGAGCCTCCACTCCACCTCCCGCGGGCCCGCCATCTTCCGCCTCGACGACCACCTGGGCCGCCTGCAAAACTCGGCCAAGCTGATTGACATGCCCCTGCCCTTGAGCCTCCGTGCGCTGCATAATGCCGCCCTTGCCACCGTGGCCGAAAACCGCCTGGACCGGGGCATCGTCAAGTTGATCTGCTATTACGGCGGGGTGGAATTCGAGGTGATCCCCAACGTCAAGACCGTGAGCGTCGCCGTCGTCGCCGCCAACCCGGCGCGGGATCTGGGCACCGCTTACTACGCCGGCCGCGCCCCGGCCCGCGCCGCCGTCTCGCGCTGGCGCAAATACCATCCCCAGACCGTGCCCATCCACTGCAAGGCCGCCGGCAACTACCTCTCGCCCATGCTCGCCAAGCAAGAGGTGAGGGAACGGGGCTTTGACATCCCGATCATGCTCGACACCCAGGGGTTCATCGCCGAGGGCGCGACCGAAAGCCTGTTCCTGGTCCAGAACCGCCGGATTAAAACCGCGCCGCTCTCGATCGTGC
>Ga0315291_10008909_pt1 | contig 12309 bp, 6 predicted proteins | sample YL17G12_20_MG_FD_203070 | JGI IMG/M metagenome (GOLD analysis project Ga0315291, IMG submission 203070) | Sediment microbial communities from Yellowstone Lake, YNP, Wyoming, USA - YL17G12_20 | ecosystem: Environmental > Aquatic > Freshwater > Lake > Sediment | place: USA: Wyoming | collected... | reverse complement strand
GGAGAGCCGATCTCTCGATTGTAAGGGGGCTTATTGTCGGTCAGGAGGTTGACATTTGACTCTGACCACCCATAGATATCGTCAACTCCTCTCTCGGGAAACCACCAGCCGTAATCGGCAATGACAACCCTTGGATCGATGCCAGAGACCAACGAAGCCTTCTGTTTGATTCTCCCCCTCCTGGTCTCAATATATACCCAATCCCCTTCCCGGATCCCCAGTTTCTCTGCCAGCTCTGTGTGAATGATCACCGTGGGTTCAGGATGCCTTTGGCGCAGCGTTGAAATCTGCCTGCCTGCTGAATGCTGGTAGGAAGAGGATTTGCAGCTCGTGAGAATCAAAGGATACTCCTTCACTAAGGAGGGGTCGCTATAGGGTGTCTCGGGCAGCTCATGGTAAACCGGTAATGGATCAAAACCCCACTCCTTCAACTGGCTTGAATAGAGTTCCACCTTCCCCGAAGGAGTCCCGAAGCCATTTTGTTCATATCTTCTGTATTGCTTGCTGCTGGAAAGAATTCCTATCTGCCTGAACTCTTCAAAGGTCAATCCAGCAGGTTTCAGGATGGCATCCAGCGCTTGCTCTGTCGTGTCCCAGAAATGCTCTCCCAGCTCCAGCCGCCGGGCCAACTCGCTCATGATCTCATAGTCTGACTTGCATTCACCGACCTGAGCCACTCTTTGCTGGACCTGAGCGATCACGTTGGTTGGCGCAACCAGACTGTCAAACTCAAGATAGCTCCCTACAGGCAGCACAATGTCAGCCAGTGCCGCTGTGGGCGTCATAAACAGATCTGCCACAGCCAAAAAACGTAGCTTCTTCAAAGCTCGGTAGGTTTCCTGGGCATGACTGTAGGTCACGAGCGAGTTACATCCTTGGACAAAGACGGTCTGAATGGGATAAGGATCTCCCTCCAGGATGGCCTTTATCATTCTCTGCGGCAGGATGTAGTGGAACATCGGCAGTAGCTTCAGATCCGCTCCCACCCTTTTCCGCCAATTCTCTTTCGGCAGTCGATCCCGCAGTTCCAAATCGGGTGAAGCCCACCAGGCTAGAGGTAATGTTGCCCACTCGGCCTCGCCACCGGGAACGCCGAGGTTCCCTGTAATCGCCCTCAAGATGGAAATCGCTCGGGCCGTTTGGAAGCTGTTAAGATTGTGATCGATCGCATTCCCCCATAGGATGCACGCGGGTCTATTTTGGCTATACACTCTGGCTGCGTCTCGAAGGGCCTTGGCCTCTATCCACGTCGTCGGCTCAACCTTCTCCGGAGAAAAGTTCTGAACATGCTCCCTGAGCGCTTCAAATCCAGAGGTCCACTTGTCCACAAAGGCCTTGTCGTATAAACCTTCATTGATGATGACGTGGATCATCCCCAACGCAAGAGCCAAATCAGAACCGGGCCTTACCCTCAGCCACTGGTCCGCCTTCTTGGTCAGGTCAATATCTTTAGGATCGATCACGATCAGCTTTGTCGTCCCTTTGCGGAGAACGTTGAGCATCTTCTGAGAAAGGGGATGATTGGTCTCTGCAGAGTTTACCCCCCATACAACAACGCAGCCCGGAGGGTGGTCAAAATCGGGCGTGGGTGAAAACCCGAGAGTCAGTTTCGAGGCAAAGGATCTTGGTTGCGTGCAGAGGTGCCCCATCCCTGCCACGTTCGGAGTTCCAAAAACATTCGCCAGTCTGTGAAGCCAGGTGTTCTGAAACCCCTTGGCATACCCCATGACCATGGCCACGGATTCGGGACCGAAGTCCTTCTTGGCTTTCGCCATCTCCCCGGCGATCGTATCCAATGCCTCATCCCACGAAATCTTCTTCCATCGCCCCTGCCCCCGATCCCCTTCTCTTTTTAAGGGATATTTCAATCGATCAGGGTGGTCAAGATAGTCCAGGGAGGCTAACCCTTTGATACAAAGGGTGCCCCGGTTGACCGGGCTATCCGGATTCCCTTCGATCTTTACCGGCTTTCCATCCTTCAGATGAATCAAAACACCGCACCCCATAAAGCACAGGCCGCAGGTACTCCGTACGATTTTAACTTTAGACATGTTTTACCCCGCCCACTCGTTCCTCCCTTCAAAGAGAGGGGTGAGTGGCCACCGAAGCGTTCTTTATTACCCCTTGTTCCAGACTCCTTTCCCTCCACTGGTAAAGTGTCAGGAGAATGAAGAGAGGCAGGCCGATAATGAGGTACTGATAACGATGGGTGAAGGCGTAGGCAAAGAGCCCCAAGGTGGCCGCTGAAAATAACTTAACTACGTTATCATTTCCCCCCGTGCTTGAATATGGATGCCTTTCATACCCAGGTCCTTCACGGCCCGTTCCATCTCGTCAAAGGCAGGCTTGCCCCGCAGGGACATTGCAGCGGCAAAGCGTAAGAAACGCTTGGGGTGTTCCTTCACCACCTTGGCACAAAAGCCGTTTCAGTTCCTTACCAGTTCCATGTCATTGTTTCTGTTGGTGGTGAGGACCGCCATATCGATACCCGCTTCATCCATGAATCTCAGATGGCTCTCCACCTTTGCAGCCTCTGCAAGACCCCTGGATCCTCAGCCGGCCATCCTTATCCCAAAAACGTCCGATCTTGCCCGATTAGGACCCCCATGTCTTCGGCATTTGCTCTGTACTGAGATGATGTTCAAAATCAATGATCATTGTCATTTTCCTCCTTCTCTGCCATGACCACCCGGGCAGCTCAGCCATGGGAGCCGGCTGGCCCGATCAGACTCTTGAATCCCCGAGGCATCAGGGCACTTGAAACCAGCCCCATTTGAATTACGGTTACTCCTCTGCGCCCTATAGCTCCAAGAGCCTATGCCAACCCCCTTCATGAAACAGAGGGATGAGCGGCAGGGGCGCAACCCTTGATCTTTTCAAGGTCCAGTCTTCTCTTTTTTCTCCACTGGAAGAAGGTGAGCAGGAGGAAGAGGGGGAGACCCACGGTGAAGTACCTCAGATCATGCGCAAAGGAATACCCAACGAGGCAGAAAGCACTTACCAGAAACACGGCCCTCTCCCAGAGGCTGGCGATTGAAAAGAACTGGCCGATCAGGGCGACATGGAGGACCAGGATCCCTGTCAGAAGGGCGATGATACTCAGGGTGGATTCCAGCCAGGGCGATGGAATCCACAGCATGAAGGGGTTCCAGATGCAGAGGTAGGGCACCAGGAACCCCACCGCGACCAGACCTGTGGCCCTCACGCCCGTCTTGAGGTACGAGGCCCCGGCCATGGCGGCAGTCACCACGCAGCAGCCCGCAATGGGAGGGGTAATGGCGCCGATGGAGGCATAGTAGAAAGCGAAGAAATGGGCCGCAAGGGGATCCACCCCCATCTTCACGATCCCGGGCAACACGGCCACGGCAACCAGGATATAGGCCGCCGTGACCGGAATGCCGCACCCCAGGATCAGGTCCAGGATCATGGTGAGGAACAGGGCCAGGGCAATGCTGCCACCGCTCAGGGTCCGGATGAGCAGGGTGAACTTGGTCCCCAGGCCACTGAAGGTGACCACCCCGACTACGATCCCGATACAGGCGATGCCGGTCCCGATCTTCGCCCCGGAGATGGAGCCGGACACAATACCCCGAATCCATCTATTCAAGGGGACCCGAACCTCCTTCTTAAAGGCGCCGATGATGAGGCTCACCCCAATGACGGACAAGACGGCCCAGAAGGCGGTGAACATGGGGGTGAATCCGGCCATAAGAAGGACCGCGACTACCGTAAGAGGAATGACGAATACGGGGGCCCTGAGTGCCACGAGCTTCCAGTCCACCTCCTCTGACGGAGAACTGTACCTCCCCTTCATGGCAAGCAATTGCACGGCGATCCCGATATTCAGAAAGTAGAGGAGGGCCGGGATGATGGCCGCGAGCATGATCCGAGAGTAGGGGATCCCGGTAAAACCCACCATGACAAAGGCGGCAGCCCCCATGACCGGCGGCATGACCTGCCCGCCCGTGGCAGAGGAGGCCTCAATGGCGGCCGCCTGTTCCGGGGTATAGCCCGCCTTCTTCATGGCCGGTATGGTGAAGCCGCCCGTGATCGCTGCATTGGCCATCCCCGATCCCGTGACCATACCCACCAGTGCGCTGCTGAACACCGCGGTGAGGGCCGCCCCGCCTGCCAACCTTCTTCCCATCATCCTCGCCAGGGGCATGAAGGACTCGGCCGCACCGGATGCTTCCAGAAGACCCCCGAAGAGCATGAAGAGAAAGATGTACTTGGCAGAGATGTCGAGCATCCCCCCATAGACGCCCGAGAACCCCAGGGTCAGCATGTTCACCAGCCTCTCCACGGGAAACCTGCCATGCCAGAGGGGCTGGGGCAGGTACTGCCCGAAGAACCCGTAGCCCATGAAAAGGATCGCGATCAGGGTAAAGACCAGTCCCTGGCCCCTTCGAGCGCTTTCGAGGGCCACAAGGAGTACAATGAATCCAATGATCGTATCCGGCCGGGTCGGCCAACCGATGTAGTCCGCGAGCCGCTCATACTCGAACTTTACATAACCGGTCATGATCACGCTTAAAAAGATAAAAAACAGGGTTAGAGGCCACCACCTCTTCTTCTCCTTTTTCATGGAGAGGAGAAAGACGATGACCAGGGAGAAGGCAAGGTGCGTGTTCTGCCAAAGAATCGGCACCTCCAGAAAAAACTGGGTCATCACCATGTGGTAAGCGGCCATGGCCACCGCGAGCACGGTGACGATCTTGTCGATGATCTTTCCAACAGTACTGCCTCCAGACGTCTCTCTCATCCCTCCAAACCTCCAAAACCTAAAACCGGGTGAACGTTATGGACTACGCCTGTGATCCCTTCCCTGTCCTGTTATACATGGTCAATAAACCGAGCGACCCATACGCGGCTCTTATCCTTTGAGACCCAGAATTCGAGCCGCGTTCTTCCTTAGCCTGGAGTCAACGACAACAGAGGGAAGATCAAGCCCCCGGATATTCCGGATGTAATGCCTCGCTCCGTCGGGTTACTGCATCCTATAGCCCGATCTTGAGCTTTTTCTCCTTGAAGAACTTCAAGGCCCCTTTGTGGAGTTCTGCTTCCTTGAAATCGCCAACGCCCAGTTTATCAGGGACGAGCCCCCCCATCAGGGCATGGTGTTCCACAAACTCGCGCTGGTGCTCATAGAACATCTTCAGGACCTCATAGACGGCGTCCTCAGGACAGTCGTCATAGGCGCACCAGTAAATAAAGCTGGCCGATTCCGTGGTTGCGGGTTGCCCCTCGAACAGGATGTTTGCAGGAAAGGGGACAACGTTAAAGACGCTCCGGATCTTCGGGTTCGTCATGGCCTTCGTGGCCTGATCAGGCGGGAGGGGGATGGGATACACCTTTTTGCGCGCCGCCAGGGCCTCCAGCGGCTGATCCTTCATCCACTTGGGATAGCCTGGATTGATCGTCAGGTACCCCACGTCCACCATGCCGTCCACCATGGCATCTGGTATGTCCGGTGCCGGCATGTAAGACATCTTTACCTTGTCCAGGATCCCATGGCAGAACTCAATCTGGTCCCCACCCTTGATGCCGTGAGGGTCGGTCTTGGGGCCGACGGCGATCTTCTTACCGATCATGTCCTGGTAGGTCTTGATCTTCGGGTCCAGGGATCCAAAGAAGTGCACGGCCGTAAGACCCGTACAGACGATCTTGAGGTTAGGGTGTGGCTTGTCAAAGGGTTTCTCGCCCTTTACTGCCTGCTTATAGGGGGTCTCGGAGACCACCATGAGGGAGGACTTCCTGGACTCAGGAGACTGCTCTCCCAGTTTTACATTGTCACTCGAACCGCCGGTCTCCTCTGCCGTGGCCCTGAGCCACTTGGAGTGCTTGTTCAAGACCTCTCCCAGCGCAAATCCTTGAATGTAGCTCGTCCGACCGAACTTGCTGGTGAGCAGGGTGAGTTGAGTCATCTTCATGTCCGCCGTCTGGGCATTGCCCAGGCCCCAGAGCGAGAAAACGACCAGTGCGGCGGTTAATACCACAAACCCGAGAATCTTTTTCATTGACATGATTTCTCCTCCTTTCAAAACCGGGTTGACAAATCCCTGATCCACGATCAAAGCATCACCAGAGCGCAAATGAGCGCCTCAGATGATCAGCGAGTACCATGGAAACCGGATGCTGATCGCCTCGGAGGGACAGTCCTGACGGCACACCCCGCAGTGCCAGCATTCCTCCGGGTACTTAAGGTAGGGCATGGTTCGGCTGTCCTCCTCCTTCATGTAGATCACGTCCATCATGCAGATCTCGTCACAGAGTCCGCAGCTCGTGCATTTCTCAAGGTCGATTACCGGCGGCATCTTTGTTTCTCCTTTCAGCCATGTACAGTTCTATCAAAGGAGAGTCTGATGCCCTCGCCATCCTTTTCCACCACCACAAGACCGCACCAGTTCTGATCATCCGTCTCTGAATAGTCGAGCCGGTAGTGATAGGGCTTGATTCGGCTCTCCTTTCGGTATTCCGCTGCCCGATTCATGATCTTGGCGACCTGAAGGATGGACCTGGTTTCATTCGCCCTCATGAGTTCGTGGAAGTTCTCCGCCTTGAGCAGCCCGATATGGCTTTCGATGCCTTTGAGTTTCTCAAACCCTATATTGAGTCCCATCTCGGTGCGGCCCACAGCCATATGCTCGGATACCACCTTTCCAATCACCTCCTCCATCTCACCGTAGGACAAACCCGTCTTCCGCCGAAGGGGGGCCATGAAAGAGTCAAACGCGTCTCTCAAAGGCGTTGGGTCGATCTCGATGGCATTCGTTTTCAAGGCATAATCGGCCGCCCCTTTGCCGGCACTGAAGCCGCCCGTCACACAGCCCCGGACACACCGGTGGTGATCCGCAGCATCCCCTCCGGCAAAGAGGCCGGGGACCGTGGAGGCACAATGACGATCGATCTTGACACCACTGCCTGTCTCATTGGTCGGCCCGCACTGGAGCCCTTCGGAGACGTCGACGGCAAGCGGCCTCTTGGTGATGTCTTCACCCCGTTGGGCCAGGTAATCCGGCAAGGTATCCTTGTCATAGCCCAGGGTCGTGGCCAAGTGCCTGGCGTCAAAGCCGGTCACGTGGGTGCAGTCAATAAACACCGGTCCTCGGCCTTCCTGAATTTCCTTCAGGGTCTGGAATACGATCTGGTTTCGGGGGGCCTTGTTGCCCGCAGGGTAGTTTTTCTCCATGTAGTATTCCCCCTTGGCATTCAGGAACCGGCCGCCCATGGCCGTGAAGGCGCCAAGACCGGCCGCGGAAAACCCCTTGGGTACAATGGTGATCCTCATGTATTCCATGTTGGTGAGGGCCGCACCGGCGTTGAAGGCCATGACCTGGCCGTCCCCTGTATCCAGGGGACACTGCCAGGTGTTGAAGGCATTCATTCGAGGATTCTGGGTGATCCGGTTCGTGCTGCCCGTGGCGATGATGGTGGCCTTGGCCTCAATTAAAAAGGGCTCTCCACTGCGAATGTGGAATCCAAGAGCCCCTGCCACCACCCCCTTCTGCGTGATCAAGGTAACGGTCATGACCCGGTCGAGGACTCGGCAACCGAGCCTCCTCACCTCCTTTGCAAGGGCGGGCTTCATCCTCTTGCCGTTGAAGTTGATCGTGGTAGGCCCCGGCTGGCCAAAGGCCTGCGTGCGAAGATAGGTGCCGTCAGGCTGCCTGAGGGGAACCCCAAGCCGTTCCAGGCGATCGAGGGCGGCCGCCAATTCGTCGCAAACCGTGGCATCGAGGATGGAAAGATGGGCGGTACCTTTCCCGATCCTCCACGCATTTTCAAGCCACGCCTCCCGTGTGTCCCAGGCCGGGCCGCTATTGAGCCAGGCGCCCAGGTGATCCACGCCTCCTCCGATGGAGCCGCTTCGCTCGATCTTGCCCTTATCCATGACCACGACTTGAGCGCCCTTTTCGGCTGCGGCAATCGCTGCATTGAGGCCGGCAAGGCCACCTCCAATCACCAGGACATCGGTATTGATCCGTGAGAACTCCATCTTCATCCCCCCCCCTGATACGATCAAGAGGTACCGCCGGTTGTTGATCAGAGCCCCAGAAGCTTTGCCGCGTTGTTTCCCAGCATGCCGTCAATGGCCATGGCAGGAAGGCTGAGTCTTCGAATATCCTCGATATACTTTCTGACGCCCTGGGGATCATGGGTGAAGTTGTAGGGGTAGTCCGTCCCGAAGAGCAGCTTGTCGGGGCTGATGGTGGTCAGGGCACATTGGACCGCCCTCATCCCGCCCTCATAGCCGGCCATGTCGAAATAGATCTTGTCAAACAGCCTTTTAAAGTTCTCCTTATAAGGCGGTCCAAAGGGAGGCGTGGTTCCAAGTTCCGTCCAGATCTTCTCGCCCCAGCAGTGGACATACCGCTCCACCCTATCCAGAATGGAGGAGACGCCCCCACCCAGGTGGGACATGACGATCCTGAGATCCGGAAACTCGGAGATGACACCTCCCAGGACCAGCCGCATGGTGTTGCCGATGATATCGAGCTCTCGAGTCACGGTCACGTTGAGGTTGTACTTGGCATCCATGGCCTGATAGCCCACCGGGATGTTCGTGATATGGACGAAGATGGGTTTATTCCAGCGGCTCATCTTCTCGTAGAAAGGCCAGAGCTTTCGTGAATCCATGGGTTCGCCATCGTTCTGGGGACTGATCGCCACGCCGTGAAGGCCAAGACCCAAGGCCCGGTCCAGTTCCTTCAGGGCCTCCTCACCTCGATTCGGAATGACCGGCGCGAGAAAGGCAAACCGCTTGGGATGTTCCTTGATCACCTTCGCATAAAGATCGTCGGTCAACCTGCAGTCGCCTACGGAATCAAGAGTCGCCGATAGGACAGCGACATCGATGCCTGATGCGTCCATGAATTCCAGGTGCTTCTCGATCTGATAGATTTCAGCATAGAGATGCATGCCTACCTTCCCATCTTGGATGAAGGCCTGTCCTGCCTTCCCGCCCCTTCTCTTATAGATCTCTTCCGGTGAAACGTGGTGTTGCCAGTCGATGATCATACTCCACCTCCTTTCCCGTAATGTGCGATGCGTTCCTGAGAGCCTTACACAGACCTGATTCAATCTTGACTGATCGTTTGTTCAATAGAGACTATTTAAATCGAAAAGGAACTTAAAGTCAAGAAAAAACAGAAAAAAATCATCTTGTAAAAACTTTCTTCGCTCGGTAAATATGGGGAATTGGCCTGCTTAAGATCGTACGAAGAATGATAAACTGCTTTGACTGTTCGCAAGCTCAGCTTATTCTGAAGTCGTTAGCCAAAATACTGGATGTCAGCATTGGGATAAACAGCCACTCTCGCGCCACGGCCATGGGACTTTTGAAGGATGTCCAATACATCCGCCCACGTGTTCTTCAGAAGGACTTTATCTGATTCTCCAAAATGCCCTGCCCCAGCGATATCAGGATATTCAGAGTACAGGATCAGATGGCGGATAAGAGAAGGGAGAACAAAGGTTCTGCCGGCGCTATTCTCAAGATGTCTTCCGAACTTGCTGAAGAGATAATGAATCACCTGCCCTTCAGGCGCATTGCGAATCAAGACCACATCTCCGCCTCGCTCACTGACAGAGGGAAAGGCGACGAGGAGGCCTTTAGCCGCTTCATTCACCTCGGCAAAGGTGTTCGCAATGACAATGTCCTGGTCCTGCGCCTTGGGAGTTAGGTAGTGGGTCTTTGCTTCCCGAACCGCAGCTTCGTGGGCGGACGTCAGGTCGCCTGCAAACAAGGCACAGGTCTCCCCCCAGGAGTTCACGAGGCATTCCACAAGCACATCCAGGCCCACGAGTCTTGCAGCCTCTTCCATATCGAGGCGGGGGACATTCTTGGCATAGTCACTTGGTTCTTTTCCTGAAGTCAACCGGTGGTTGGTTTTGATCGTTTCAAAAGAGGCTACTCCAGGCAGGATGTTCTTGCCCCCTCCGCTGAAAACCGTCAATGGATGGGGCGTCACGGAACCAATGGCGATTTTGAAGTCGCAATTCAACACCTCGGAATTGATGGACACCGGCGTGCCATAGCTCGTCTTGCCTACATAGCTGCAATGATCGAAGGTATTATGATTGTAGACGGGAAACCTCTTCAGGGTTTCTTCACCCAGCTTCTTGGCAAAGTCCGCCCTGTTCATCGCCCCGTGAGTCCCTGTCGCTGCGACGAATCTGATCTTATGATCGGGGATGCCCGCCTCCGCCAGCTCCTCAAGGATGAATGGAACGATCCTGGCCACCCGCGTAACACGAGCCATGTCATCAAAAAGGATGACCACCTCTTCTTTCCCTTTGGCCAATTCCCTGATAGGGGGTGAACCCATCAGGTGGGTGAGCGACGCTTTGATCTGGTCGTCACTGAGGGCAGGACGATTCCACCCGGCCATGTTGCAGACGGTAACTTCCCAAGTGTCAGGAAGAGGCACTTCGAGTTCCTTTGTTCCATGCCACGGAAGTTGAGGCAACCTTATGATCTGAGGCACAAATATCCCCTGGGTCCGACGCGTCCCGCTCAAACGGGTCAGTACTGCTTCATTTTGTAAATCTTGCACAGGGCCGTCCTCAATGGCCAGCCACCTGTCATGGGGTTACAGCGGTCGGGATCATCATCCGTGAGGACGTTGACATTCGATTCCCAGACCCCGTGAAGCCAGGGCTCTTCCCCGGGGAGCTCCGGATACCACCACCCATGCTGGCAGTGAACGACCCGCGAGTCTATCCCTTGATAGTGCTGGCATTTCATCCTGATCCTGCCTCTCGGCGACTCGATCCATATCCAATCTCCGTCACGAATCTCCAGGCGTTGCGCTGTCTCCGGATGAACCTGCGCCAGCGGGTAGGGGTGCAGGCGGCGAATCGACTCGATCTGCCGCCACTCCGAATGAAACAGGGGTCTGAATCTGCCACCCGTGATCAATATCAGCGGGTATTCTTCTGCCAGCTCGGGCTTGGAGATGGGACTCTCAGGGGGCTCTTCATACTGAGGCAACGGGTCATACCCCAGTTTTTCAAGGATGGTCGAATAGAGCTCAGCCTTTCCCGTGGTTGTGGCAAACCCCGTCTTTTCGTAATTCTTGTATCGAATAACAGGAACACCCTGATTTTCCCTTTCCAGGAATTGCTTGAACGTCATGCCCCCAGGCTCCAGACAATAGTCGAACACCTCCTCGAGGCTCTCCCAGGGCCAGTCCTGCCCAAGCCTTGTCCCAAGCCCGCGGAAGATCTCAAAGTCGTTCTTGTGGTCACATTCGCCAGGGATACAGGACGGCAGGGCCTGTTCTCCTCCATAATCACCCATGAAGTCAGGTCTCTCCAACCAGGACGCCACAGGTAAAACATAGTCAGCCAGCTCGGCTGTGGGGGTCAGCCAGTAGTCCATCACCACGCTGAGGTCAAGGCTCTTCAGTGCCTTGTACACGAGCTTGGTGTTGGCCTGAACGACCATCGGGTTGTGGGCATGGACGATTAGGCCTTTGACGGGATAAGGTTGTCCAGTGATCATCGCTCGATAAATCGTTGGCTGATGAGGAGAAGCAGTGGCTGTTGGCTCTCCGGGCGGCATTCTCCCATGCACTCGCATGGTATTTTCCGCAATCAGCTCATACCCCGGGAAAGACGTGAACCTGAAACGATCTGCCCCTAACTGCTTTCGCCTCTGCTCCGGGGGCAGCTTCTCCGTCGCACACGTATCATCTATCCCTCTCATTTTGCCCGGGCGACCCACATACGTCCCTCCTTCCACATCAATGCTGCCTGTGATCGCAGCCAGGATAAACCGTGCGTGTATCGCCTGAATGCTGTTTTGAAGTTGCTCTGTTCCCATACCATTCCACGAATAGAATGGCTTGTTCTGACCTAACATTCGGGCAGCTTCCCTGATCTTGTCTGCCGGCACCCAGGTGATCCCTGCAACCTTCTCCGGCGGATACTCCCGCGCCCTCTCAGCCAACTTATCAAAACCATAGCACCACTTTTCCACGAAGTCTTTATCATAGAGCCCTTCCTCGATAATGACATGGATCATAGACATGAAAAGAGCAGTATCGGTGCCTGGCCTGAGTTGCAGCCAAATATCTGCCTGCTTCGTCAACCATGTTTCTCTCGGATCGACGGCTACAAGCTTACCCCCTGCTTTCTTAGATTCACGGACTATATTTGCTACCCGGGGCCAACTCTCGTAGGGATCCGTGCCCGTCAAAAAGATGCACTTGGGGATGACGCCGCCCACGACTCGATGACCCCCGGGAAAACTATACCGGCCCCCCGACCACCCGAACATCGCATTCGAAACCGCGAATAGGGGAC
>Ga0315291_10008907_pt1 | contig 12311 bp, 11 predicted proteins | sample YL17G12_20_MG_FD_203070 | JGI IMG/M metagenome (GOLD analysis project Ga0315291, IMG submission 203070) | Sediment microbial communities from Yellowstone Lake, YNP, Wyoming, USA - YL17G12_20 | ecosystem: Environmental > Aquatic > Freshwater > Lake > Sediment | place: USA: Wyoming | collected... | reverse complement strand
GTCATATTTTCTTCATTCCAATCCTTATAGACTTCAGGATCAGAAAGACCTCTGAATTTCATCTTCTGCAGAAGGATTTCCTCAGTTTTCTGGACATTGACTGTCTTGCCCTCTTTGGGAACTACCAGATAAACCATTCCCTCCATCCTCAGATGGTCATCTATAGACTCCCCTTTATAGACCCGATTGTCCGGAGAAACGGTGGTAGAGAAATAGACCGGATATTTCCAACGGTTAGTCTCCAGGATACTGATGATCATCTGGTCCTGAACCCTTAGGACCTTACCGTTCGGCAGTTGAACCAGGTTCATGTTTTCCAACTGGTGGTCAGTAAAACTCAGAGGTACCCCCCAGATGTTCTTCTGCTGTCTCATATACCAGTCTGTGTTTGCTAAGCTCAAATTCACCACCCTTACGTCGGTTCTTATTTTTTCCACCTGCTGCAAAAACCATAAGGGAAAGGTATCATTGTCTCCATTAGTAAACAGTATGGCATCTTTATCACATGAGTTCAGGATATTATATCCATAATCATAAGGAATGAAATTATTCCTGCGATTGGCAGGCGAATGCAGTCCTCTCTGAAGAGGTGATAAGGGTATCAGAATAAAAATGGCTGTGGCACCGTAGACCAGACTTCTGCTCCCTAACTTGCCTAATTTCTCAAAACTTTCTCCTAAATAACTTATGACTTTGCTAATTCCTAACCCCATTAACAGAGCAAAAAAGACAAATGCCGGGGTGAAGAAATAGTCTCTGTCCCTGACCTCCAAACGCTCGAACTCCCCGGTTACTGGATTAGTCTTGGTCCCATCTCCGAAATTCAGATATAAAATCAGCCCCACTGAGGAGATCAATACCAGGAAAAGTAACATCCAGCCTATACCCTTGACCCTTCTTATTGACTCCATTACCCCTAATAGCCCCAAAAGCACCGGGATAAACCATAAGCTCTTGTCCAGATACTGCTCCCGGAAAAATCCCCAGAAACCCATCCGTTCGTGTACCCCAAACTGGTTTGTCCAGCTCGCTCGACGGGTAAACATCCGGTCGATCATCGAGACCTGCCCGTATTGCTTGCGCTCCAGAAAATACTTGAAACTTGCCCAGTCCCTGGGGTCGTTCTCATCTATGGCTGGCTCCAAAGCTGACCTAATGGGGATATATAGTTGCACAGTATATCCGATGCTGGCAAATAAGAGCAAAGCAAAGATGGAATTCCATCCACGGGAATGGGGATTTAACTGCCAGAAGATGAAACTCAAGATCAAAGCGATGACCAGAGAGACTAAGAATGGTACCAGAGTAAACATAACCAGAGATAGAATTATCCCGCTTGCCCAGAAACGGATGTCTTTTAACTTGGACTTATCGCTTAAAATCACCAGGAGAAAAATAGCTGGCATTATCAGGTAAACGGTCATATGGATGCCAATGGAGATTATCCCTAAAAAACCGATCAAGACTAAAAGCCGGTCTGCGCCTGGCTTGCCTCTTCTCTCCCACCAGAGTAAACCTAAATAGGCGATCAAAACCATAAGCAACATAGCTACACCATAAACTTCCGCCTCAACTGAGTTCGACCAGTAGGTGGAGGAAAAACCTAAAAATAGACTGCCAGAGACTCCTCCTACATAAGTGGCTATCCTGCCCCAGCCTGAAGACTCCCTGCCCTTGAAAAAGTGTCCTGCTATCCGCACGATCAAAAGATAGGATAACCAGACAGTTAGGCTCGAAAATAAAACCGAGATGAAATTAACCCTGGGGGCTATGCTCGAAAATAAAGGCAAAAGGGTGAATACCCTCCCGATTAACACAAACAAAGGTGTGCCAGGGGGATGCGGTATACCTAAAATATAAGAACAGGCGATAAACTCCCCACAGTCCCAGAAGGAGACTGTGGGCGCCATACAATAAAGGTAAACTAAGAAAACAAATAAAAACACCAATGCCGATAACCAGACATTTATCGGGTCTTTCTTATACCAGCGGATGATGCTCATTGGATTAAACCTCTATATGCTTCGACAACTCCAAAAATTTCAAATATACATCCTTTAGCAAATTTGTCAATCTTTTCCTGTTCAGAAAGACGTAGGGGTTCAAAATTTTGAACCCCTACAATTACAATCCTTGTATCGTTTACATCAGTTCAAAACCTCCGCCACGCGATAGAACCAGATCATGTTTTCTTAATATTCTTGGCTACGGCATCTAAAACCCCATTTACAAAGGAGCCGGAATCCTCAGAGCTATACTTTTTAGCCAGCTCAATTGCTTCATCTAAGGACACTTTTATTGGAATATCATCTAAGTATAAAAGTTCACAAATACCTATCCTTAAGATATTCTTATCCACCACTGCTATCCTGGAGAAATCCCAGTGCTGAACGTTCTTCTTTATCAGCTCATCGATTTCCTTCTGGTGATCGATTATCTGTTTGAACAGCTCCCTGGAAAAAACCCTGGATGAAGAATCAAGCTCAGTTTTGGAGACAAGGTCGCTGAACACCTCATCCGGCTTCTTACCGCTTATCTCCCAGCAATAAAGCGATTTCAAAACCAGCTCTCTTGCCTCTCTGCGTTTACCCATATTTTAGCCTTTAGGTCGTAGCATTTAGATTTTTTTCGTAGGGCAACCCTTCAGGGTTTCTAATATCCTTGTTGCAAGGCTGAAGTCTTCGCCAGGATCCTGTGGACAAGACCTTGTCCGGATTTGGATCCATTGGAACGGCCTCGCCCTACGATTCTTCGGCTTTTGACTTTAGCCTTTAGACTATAGACCTTTTTTAAATTTGTTCAAACAGGTTCACCATCTCAATTGCCGAGAGTGCTGCATCCCAGCCTTTATTACCAGCTTTGGCCCCTGCCCTTTCAATAGCTTGTTCTAAATTCTCGGTGGTGATAACCCCAAATATCACCGGAACACCTGTCTCCATGGTTATCCTGGCGATATTCTTGGTCACTTCACTGGCGATATAATCATAATGCGGAGTATCACCCTTTATAACCGCACCCAGGCAGATCACCGCATGATATTTCTTGCTTTCTGCCAGTTTAAGCGCAGCATAAGGAATCTCAAAAGAGCCTGGGGTCCAGACGATGGTGACTTTTCTCTCATCTACACCGTGGCGGTAAAGACAATCTAAAGCTCCCTCCAAAAGCCTGTGGGTGACGAACTCGTTAAAGCGCGAGACCACCAGAGCAAAGCTCTTATCCTTGGCGTGCAGGTCCCCTTTGATAGTTTTGGGCATAAAACCTCCTTTAATTTTTTTATCTTCAATTCAAAGGTAAATTATTTATCTTTAACAGGTGTCCTAATTTATCCCTCTTGGTCTCCAGGTATTTTAAATTCTCAGGAGTAGGCTCCATCTCCATAGGAACTCTTTCTATTACTTTCAAGCCATATCCCTCAATACCGACTATCTTACGAGGATTATTGGTGATCAACTTGATACTGCTCAATCCCAGATCAACCAGGATCTGAGCCCCAATGCCGTAATCTCTTAAATCGGCCTCAAAACCTAATTCTAAATTCGCTTCGACCGTATCCAGACCCAAATCCTGCAGCTCATAAGCTAAAATTTTATTGGACAGACCTATACCCCTTCCTTCCTGCCGCATGTAGAGAAATACCCCTGTTCCTTCTTTCTCTATCATCGATAGGGCAGTAGTAAGCTGGTCTCCGCAATCGCACCTTTTGGAATGAAACACGTCCCCGGTCAGGCACTGGGAATGAACTCTTACCAGAACGTTCTCTTTTCCTTTGACCTCACCTTTTTCCAAGGCTAAGTGATGATGCTCGTCAATGGAGCTTTTATATAGATGCAATTTGAAATTCCCGAAATGAGTGGGGAAATTAACGCTTACTACCCTTTTGACCAGTTTCTCATTTTTTCTCCGGTATTCGATGAGGTCTTTTATGGAGATAATCCTCAGGTTAAATTTCTGAGCCATCTCTTTTAGCCTGGGCAGTCGTGCCATATGCCCATCCTCATCCATAATCTCGCACAGAACTCCTGCCGGATAAAGCCCTGCTATCCTGGCCAAGTCAACTGCTGCCTCAGTGTGACCTGCCCGGCTCAAAACCCCGCCATCTAATGCCTGTATCGGGAAAATGTGCCCTGGACGCGCCAGTTCCTCTGGCATAGTTTTATTATTGATCAATGCCTTGATAGTCTCAGCCCGGTCATGGGCTGAGATTCCCGTCGTAGTGTTGCGGATTGCATCTACAGAAATGGTGAAGCGGGTTCCCATCTTTGCAGTGTTCACCCCGACCATAGGGTGAAGATTTAGCTCCTCCAATCTCTTGCCAATCAAGGGAACGCAGATTAGTCCCCGGGCATATTTGGAGATGAAGTTAATCGCCTCCGGGGTCGCCTTCTCTGCGGCCATAATCATATCCCCCTCATTTTCCCGGTCAGCATCATCCACAACGATTACTATCTTCCCTTTTTTTATATCCTCAATCGCCTCTTTAATCGAGTTAAGCTCTGACATAAAACACCTCTCTTCGTTCAGCTTGTAGCAAGTAGCCTGTAGCTCGTAGCTTTTTTTCTTTCATCTTACGTCTCACGTCTAACATCTTCATCCTACATTTTTCTTTGACTTTAGACTTTTGCCTCAAGCCTTTAGACTTTTAAAGTCTTTGTTTCAGCCATTCCTCAGTGATTTCACTTTTCTTATTCTCTTTTTCCTCTAACATTCTTTTGACATACTTTCCGAAAAGGTCAAATTCGAGGTTGACTATATCTTTCACCCTTTTATCTCGCAAGTTAGTCATCTTCAGGGTAAACGGTATTATTGCAACAGTAAAAGAGCTTTTCTTCAATTCAGCTACAGTCAAGCTTATCCCATCGATTGCTATTGAGCCCTTTTCCACTACTAATGCGGAATAGTCCGGAGGCAGGGAAAATTCAAATGCCGAAGTGTCCCCATCCGAGCTTACGGATTTGATCTCTGCTGTGCAGTCCACGTGACCCGTCAAAAGATGTCCTCCCAATCGGTCCGATAATTTCAAAGCCCTTTCTAAGTTCACCCTGTCCCCTTTCTTTAGCAGGCCAAGATTGCTCCTTTTCAAAGTCTCCTTGACTGCCTCGACCACAAAAGAATCTGGCTTGACCTGTATTACCGTCTGACATGCACCATTGATGTTAATACTTTCCCCGATCTGCAGACCAACCAGAATCTTTTTTGCCTTTATCTCCAATTTCCTGCTTTCAGCCCCTGAAGTGATTTTCTTGATTTCACTAATTTCTTCTATGATGCCAGTAAACATTTCTTAATTCCTCCAGTCAGGATATCCGACTAAAAGGTAATCTTTATAAAATTTCTTAAGGGTTAAATCTTTGAGTTCCAAAGAATCCTTTATCCTTTCAATCTTCAGGTCACCAAAGGTATCCAATCCCTGGCCTAAGATTTTTGGAGAAAGAAAATAATAGAATTTATCCACTAGCCTTTCTTTGAGAAATGAGGTGAAAGTCTCTTGCCCACCTTCCACTAAAATCGAAGCTATCCCTTCCTGACCTGCTTTTTTCAGAAATTCGGGAAGGTCGACTTCACCTGACCTGTTTTTTCCAATCTCCCATATCTCGGCTCCACAGCCTTTCAAAAAAGGAGTGATTTTGGAGGTGACGATAATAGTTTTTCTGTCCTTATTGTTTCTTATGGTTCTGCAATCAGGGGGAACATCCCCTTTTGCCGTCAGGATTATCCTCAAAGGATTTTCCCCTCTTTGTTTGTGAATAGTCAGCTCGGGATCGTCCTTAGAGATGGTATTAGACCCCACCAAAACCGCATCCACCTTGCCTCTGAGCCGGTGGACGTAATCGCGGGCATCCTCAGAGGTAATCCATTTTGAATCACCCGTAGGGGTAGCAATTTTGCCATCCAGGCTCTGGGCAACTTTTAAAATCACAAACGGAATTCCTGTTGTCATATATTTCAGATAAACCTCATTTAACCTTTTCGCTTCATCCGCCAGTAGTCCTAAATTTACTTTGATCCCTTCATCCCTTAATCTCTTAATCCCTTTCCCGTTCACCTTGGGATTTGGGTCGAGCATCGAGCAGAAAACTTCTTTTATTCCTGCCTTGGTTATTGAATCCGTGCACGGAGGAGTCTTTCCATAAAAAGAGTGCGGTTCTAAGGTCAGATACATAGTCCCGCCTTGTGCCTTCTTTCCTGCCTGGTTCAGAGCATTTATCTCCGCATGAGGTTCTCCGAATTTTTGATGGTAGCCTGAGCCGACTATATTACCATTTTTCATGACAACCGCTCCAACCATCGGATTGGGAGAGACTTTCCCTTCACCTTTACGGGCAAGTCTCAGAGCCAACCTCATTCTTTCAATTTCCTGCATTGCACCTTCAACAAAAAACCCCGATTTCTTCGGGGCTGGGCTGGGTTATTCTTAAGCCTTTAGACCATAGCCTTGAGCCTATAGCCTTTTTTCCCTTCTCTCATCCGGACTTTAACCGTCGGCACTGGAGTTTTACCAGTTCAGTTCCGCCTTTGGCGGAGACGCGTGGGCTTTACCACCGATCGAGGAATTGCACCTCACCCCGAAGGGTCATAAGTATTATACAACAAATACGAAAAGAGTCAAGAGTTTTTTAAACTGTAGGGGCGAGGTTTCCTCGCCCCGATTGCTTAACCTTTATCTGAAAATTTGAAGTAGAAATTGAATTCTTTCAACTTGACTCGTTCGAGATTATTTAACCCTTTCCTTGAATAGACCAACTTATCTTCGATAGGGCTTCCTACAACTATTCCTCGCACGTTAGGATTCAGGTTCTCTTTTATCCACCCGATGTATCTGGTTATCTGACCAAAAACTCTATCTGAAGAGCGTCCTTTCTTAAGTTCTATGACAACATAGTTACCATCTTTATCTTTGGCAAGTATATCTATCGGTCCAACTAAAGTCGGATATTGCCTTTTGACGAGTACCAAGCCCTGCTCCAATTCTGCTAATTTGAATTCTAAAAAATCTTCCAACATTTTCTCCTTAATTCTTGCTTCTATATAGTTTTCTTCCTTCTCCTCCAATGGAATCAGATTTCTCTCTTGAGCATCTCTGAAGATTTCCAAGGATTTGTGAATGTTGGTCTTATCTTCATAATAATTCAAAGCGTTAAGATAGGAGCTATCCTTCGCAAAATCAACATATACAGCATTTTCATCATGTTCTTTGATTATAGATTCTATTTCATTCCTTCTCTTCCTGTTTAGTGTGATTTTGTTCTTCAAAATCCTTATATAATCAGGATAAGTCAAAAAGTTCAGAGAGTATGAATAATTAAGAAAAATCGTGTTAAAGATGCTTGTGCGCCTTGAAGCTTCTCCTTTTTCCTTTATCTTAGCTTTTCTCAGCTTATTTAAAATACCATTTTTTTCTTCCTTATTTAGCTCTCGATATTCCCGAATAAACTCAACTTTTTCCTGTAATTGATCGGCTGATTTAGCTCGGCTCACAAACAGAATGTACTCTTCTTTTGTAATTCCTGTGTTGGGAAAGCCAAGCAGAATCTTCAAAAGAAATAAATGAGGAAATACTTTTATACTTTTGAAATGTTCTTCCCTGTAGGAGGGATTGTAAAATTGATATTTTAAAAGCTGCTTCCTAACAATTTCATTTAATTTGTTACTTTTAATAAATTCATCTCCGGTAGTGGTAAGATAAATTTTGCTCTCATCATCTACCCATGCAACACCTAAAAGATCGAATATTACCTTCAACATTCTGGAGATTGCCGTAAAGTCGCTGGTTTTTTGTCTTTTAGCTCTATGCTCGATCAGTTTTTTCTTACCTAATTCTTCGGTATAAACCTTTTGATACTCACGCCAATCTTTTCCCTGATATTTCTTCAAAATCCTTAACTGATCTCTTAACAAAAAGAGATTTTCTTGATTAATTGTTTTTCCTTTAGGCACATACCAATAAGAATTATCTGAGGTATATGCCTTAATGAATTTGTTCCAGTAATCTTTATTTGTCACGGATAACTTTTGATAAGATAGGATTAATGGTTTTTTCTAAAGAGAGGTCGTATTGTTTCTGATTGTTCTCAAGTTTTATTTTCTTCGTAAACAGATCTATTTTACTGAATTGTGCGGACTCGACTCTTTGCCTGGCAATTTTACAGTAAACATCTGATTTGTCAATGCCTATGTACCTTCTGCCCATTGCCTTAGCTGCAAAGCATGTTGCACCAGTCCCATTGAACATGTCGAGGATTATATCGCCCTTAAAGTCAAGGTTCTTCCCCGCTCCGAAGGTATACATAGCGATTAGCCTTGCCGGCAACTTTACCGGAAAAGGAGCAGGATGGCCTCCAGTTCTGTTTACATCTTCAGGATATATATACCAGACCTGTCTGGTCAAATCCATCCACTCTTCCATACTCAACTTACTATGCTCTTTAACTTCTTTAGGTATTTTCCTTGGTTCTCCAGGTTTTACCAAAACATTTATAAATTCAATTGTGTTGTTTTCGTAGATGTTAGGCGGATAAGGATAGCTCCCAAACATCTTTTCAGTAGTTTGTTTCTGCCAGATATAGAGGCTAAATCTCTGGAATGAGGTGTTATTTAAAATCGAGTATTCGATGTCGTTATTTATATTTTTAATATGGCGAGTATGCTGGTTATTTATGACTTCTTTTTTTATCGGGACTATAGGAGTATTTATACATAATTTTCCATTAGGGATTAATACCCGATCAGCTTCAATCCAGATATCTAACAGATCCTGGATATACTGTTCATAGGAACTTTGCCCAATTTGATCCTCAAAACCATAATCCACCAGATTCCAATAAGGAGGACTTGTTATAATTAAATGAATGCTTTCCCGCTTGAGCTGTTTCATAATCTCAAGGGCATCGCCGCAGATAATTTGATTAATAAATTTCATAGTTCAAGACAGTCCATTTATTTTACTCTAAAGTAATATTCTATTAGCTTGGAGTCAAGATAATTTTAGTTTTGATTCGCACACCAAAATGTTTAATCGCCAAAACAAAGTCAGGAGCACAAAGCTCCTGACCTACATCTTCAAACTCCCAACGCCAAACTCCCAACTTGATTTCAATGCCGGAGGTCGGAATCGAACCGACATGAGGTTTAAGCCTCACCGGATTTTGAGTCCGGCGCGTCTGCCAGTTTCACCACTCCGGCGGAGAGGGAATTGATTAGTGAAGGGTGATTGGTGATTAGACCACACCACCCAACCACTTAATCAATTCAAGTTCCAAGGCATAATTATATTGAATTATCGATTCTTGTCAAGTTTTCTTTTTCTAATATATCCAAAAAAAGAGCACCTCCGATCGAGAAAAGTCAAGGCTGAATCTCCATACCATCTGATTGGGGCTTTCTGATTTTTCACGTCTTTCTCATCTTACTTCTCCCGTCTCACGTCTCACTTTTTTTAACTTTAGAGTTGACACCTGCTCCCTTTTTCTGTAAAATTGGTAAGTTTATGCAACCGAAATCAGAGTTTTTCAGTATCAGTATAAGAAATAAAAAGGTGTTAAACTTTTAATCGGTCGGAGGTTTTATGCGTTACAAAAAGATTCTCTTGTGCTTTTCTTTTTTTCTCTTTCTTCTTTTCTCCTTGTTATTCGCTCAGTCTAAAACTGGACCCAGAGGTAAAGACGGGATTTTCACTGCAAAACTGGACAACGGCCTGGAAGTAATCGCTATTGAGAATCATACTGTTCCTTTGGTAACAATCTCCATAGCTGTCAAGAATGGTGCCTATACCGAGCCACCTGAGTACAATGGACTTTCCCATCTGTACGAGCATATGTTCTTCAAGGGAAACAAAGCTATTCCGAATCAGGAGAAATATATGGAGCGACAGAGGGAATTAGGGATTGTCTGGAATGGAGGCACTTCTACCGAGTATGTGAACTATTATTTCACCCTCTCCAAAGACAGCCTGGTACCAGGACTGGTCTTTATGAAAGACGCCATAGAGACCCCGCTTTTCAACCAGGCAGAACTGGAGAAAGAACGGGAGGTCGTGTTAGGCGAGTATGACAGAAACGAGGCGACCCCTTCATTCCATCTAAACCAGGCAATAGGAAAGAAGCTCTGGTACAAGTATTTCAGCAGAAAAAATGTCATCGGGGATAGAGAAGTTATAAAAACAGCCACTCCTGAAAAGATGATGACCATTCAGAAAAGATATTATATCCCCAACAACTCAGGCTTGATTGTCTCAGGGGACATAGAGCATCAGCAGATTTTCAAGCTGGCAAAGGAGCTGTTTAGCTCCTGGGAAAAAGGACCTGATCCTTTTAAGGAATATCCTATACCGGTTCACCCGCCATTGAACAAAAGCGAGGCGGTGATAGTCAATCAACCGGTGAAAACAGTGACTTTGCAAATCATCTGGCAGGGGCCGAGCCTTTCAAAGGATCTCAAGTCCACCTATGCCGCAGACGTTTTTTCTTACATTTTGTCACAGGATAACTCAAGTTTTCAAAAAAAATTAGTGGAAACCGGGCTGGCTTTATTCTGCAATTTAGGTTATTACACCCAGGAACATACTGGCCCTATACAGATCACCGCCCAGACCACTCCAGACAAGCTTCTCCAGCTTAACAAAGCCATAATGCAGGAGGTCTCTAAATTTGAGCAGGACGATTACTTTTCAGACGACCTTCTGCAGTATGCGAAGAATAAACTGGCAGTTGATGATATTTTCACCCGGGAGACCGGCAGCCAGTTTGCTTTGAACCTGGGCTTCTGGTGGTGCAGTGCCGGAATAGATTATTATTTAAATTATGTTGACAACCTGAAGAAAGTCACCCGTGCGGATATAAAAAAATATGTGGACGCTTATATCAAAGACAAACCTTACGTCATCGGGGTGATGCTTTCTTCTGAGAACCAATCCAAGATTAATTTAAAACCGGAGGATTTACTGTGAAAAACTATCTTTTCATCCCGGCATTTATAATCTTTGCAGTCTATCTTTTTTTACCACCGCTTCTTTTAGCCCAGAAGGACGTGGTAAGTTTTGAGGTCAACGGTTTGAAGGTGATCTTCAAGAAAGTTCCCACTAACCAGGTGGTTTCAGCCAATCTATATTTTAAAGGTGGAGCCCAGCTTTTATCCGATTCAACCCAGGGGATAGAGCTTTTTCTTTTGAACAGTTCCAAAAGAGAAACCAGGAACTTTCCTAAGGACGTCTTGAGCGCGGAGCTGGATAGAATGGGTTCGCAGATAGGGGCAGAGGTTTCCAGCGACTATTCTACCTTAAGTTTAAGATGCATCACCGATTATTTTGACCGTTCCTGGGAGATCTTCTCAGACGTGATATTGAACCCGGCTCTCTCTGAAAAGGAGATCAACTTAGTCCGGCAGCAGATGATCAATGCGGCTAAAAATGAGAAGGAGAACCCTGATCCCTACATTCAGCAAATCTCTGAAAAACTTTTCTATGCTGACCATCCCTATTACAACCGCATCCGGGGAACAGAGGAATCTCTTGCCAGGATAAGTCCAGAGGAGTTGAAAACCTTCCACAAGGATAATTTTATTAACTCCAGATTACTTCTGGTAGTCGTGGGAAACTTGGACGAAAATCAGCTCAAGGAAAAAATTGAGAAGACTTTTTCCCAGCTTCCGGCAGGAGATTTTAGATTTAACCAGCCGCCTTATGCACCTAAGGTTCAAAAGCCTGAGTTAAGGATAGTTGAAAAGAAACTCCCTACCAATTACATCATGGGATTTTATCATGTGCCCAATTTATCCCAACCCGACTATGCGTCTATGAAAATAGCCTTATCCATCCTGGACGACCGTCTGTTTGAGGAGCTACGAACCAAAAGGAACCTTACCTATGCTGTAAGTAGCGGGATGAGCAGCCGGCTTTCCAATTTCGGATACCTCTACATAACCACAGTTGATCCGGACTCCGCTATGAGAGTGATGTTAAGAGAGGTAGATAAACTCCAGTCTAATCCAGTTTCCCAGAAAGAGCTCATTGATGCCGTAAATGTATTTCTGACTAATTACCATCTGGGATTGGAGACAAATCGCGCCCAGGCAGATTTCTTGGCCAGGGGAGAGATCTCCGGAATAGGCTGGCAGGGAAGTTTTAAATTCGTGGATGAAACCAAAAAGTTGACCCCGAAGGACATAGAATCTGCTGCTAAAGCTTACATCCAGGATATCCATTTCGGGGTATTGGGAGACACTACCAAAATCGACCAGTCTCTCTTTACGTCTAAATGACCGTAGGGGCACGTTGCAATGTGCCCCTACAATTGCAAGACCACAGATTTTCCTTGACA
>Ga0315291_10008906_pt1 | contig 12311 bp, 17 predicted proteins | sample YL17G12_20_MG_FD_203070 | JGI IMG/M metagenome (GOLD analysis project Ga0315291, IMG submission 203070) | Sediment microbial communities from Yellowstone Lake, YNP, Wyoming, USA - YL17G12_20 | ecosystem: Environmental > Aquatic > Freshwater > Lake > Sediment | place: USA: Wyoming | collected... | reverse complement strand
CTTCTAGGATTTTCTTGGGCGACATTCCGTGCTGTGACCTCTCAAACAGGAATCATGTGTTTACCCATAAATCATTTGTTAAGCTCGCAACTGTATTGTTGTTCAACAACAAACCTTAAGTATTGCTGTAGTACACGTATACTCTTGTGAGGGATTGAGATGACGAAGGCAAAGAAACGGAACGTCCCAGTTAGGGTCTTTCCAATTTGAGTTCTAAAGATCTTCTAGCATAGACTGCGCAACACTCGTAAGCAGTGCTTTCGATTTTCTGTTTCGAAGCTCCCGTGCTAGGAGTATAGCCCTATCACGAAGCTTCTCCATTTTCTTTTTCAGCGCAATCACGGGCTCCATGTCGAGGACAAGGTCCGCGAGTTGATTGATTTCCTTTGAAGTTATCTTTCCCTTTTTTATAATCCTAATGATCTTTCTCTTCATTTCTGCGTCTTCGAGTGCAAACATCAGAGGGACCGGTAGCGTCTCGCTTTTTACTCGGCGATTCAGTTCTTCGGGTTCAAAGATGTCAACAAACTCTTCGCGTAACGTCGCAAGAAACCCTATGATCCTTCCGTAATCCTTCAGAGTCGCGGTCTCTTTTTCTTGTCCTCTGGCCATCAGTGATGCTATGTGCATGTCGGCCTCTATGCTCGCCGCTTTCATTTCCAGAACCCTCAAGTATTCGCTTGGGAGCACGTCGAGCCGTCGTCTCATTTCCAGTTCTTGAGCGTGTGCATTTCCGACCTCGAATAACCGTTCTTTCACGGTTGTGAAGACTTCCTTTTCCCTGTCACCAGCATATTCTGATGCGGAGGTGCCGAGCAAGGTCAAACCTTTCGTGAGGAATGCATCTCCCAGAAGTATGGAGATGTCTTGACCGAATTTACCGAAGACTGTAACGTGATCGTGCTTTCTCTTTGAATTATCGATTATGTCGTCGTGTACGTCGAACGCCGCGGCAATCATCGCCATGGCCGCTTGAGGTTTCACGAGGTTCTCAAGGTTCCCTCCCGCGGCTTCGAAAGCTACTGAGAAGAACCCTGGGTGCGTGAAATCGTTCCAGTATGAGAAGTAGTGTTCTAGGGCTTCTCGCAATTCTTTGTGCCTGATTTCTTCTGATAAAAAAGTTGATCTAACGTATTCTTGGCATTCTTTGCTGCGTCGTTGAAAATCTTTGACCAAGATCTGCGATTTTGTTTCGAGTTCTCTTGGTTTCATAGAGCAATTGTTGTCTGCAGGTGCTATTTAAGAATGAGAATATCGTCTATTCGATGTCCTTCGAGCCAAGCTGCTGTCTCAGAATCCCCTCATAGGATTCCAGGTAGTGTCTGCCTTTCTGCGTAATCATGTACACCTTTCTCTTTCTGCCTCCCTTTAACTGCTTTTCACTCGTCAGATAACTCTCTCTTTCCAGATTGTTGAGCAACGGGTATAGAGCTCCGTGTCGAAGTTTGACGTCGAACTTTGTCTCCGCATACTTTTTTATCATGTACCCCCACATCGGCCGCATCCGGACTAGTCGTAGAACCTGGACATCGAGCAGGTTCTTGGTGATGCGTTGTACAAGTCCTTCCTTGTATGGGTCCGACAAATTTTCCACGTTCTGATTGTGTTTCTTTTTGTACTGGTTCATGTTTGGCTTATTAGACTTACGTCTAAATCATGGTATCTGCATATGCTTGTGTATGCTTTTTTATGCCTGGTGTAAGCATGAACATTTATATCTTTGTTTAGTGTATATAGAGACTCAAGATATGTCTCACAAGAGACACATCGTATCGGCGTTCAACAGCCAAACTGTTGAACAAAGATACAAGAAAAAGAAAAGGTGCCGAAAAATGAACAACACAAGAGAAGTCCAAACTAAACTCATGAAAGGCCTTCTAGACCTCATAATCCTGCAATTCCTCAACGGACAGCCAATGCACGGATACCAGGTAATAACGAAGATACGCAAAACCTTCGGAGTATACTTCGGACCCAGCACGATCTACCCGCTGCTTGGAACATTGGAAAAGAAAGGATACGTAAAAAGCGACTGGGAGATGTCAACAGAACGACCGAGAAAAGTGTACAAACTGACAAACGAGGGACATAACCTGCTGAATTTCACAGAAGACTCGCTGACGTTCATATGCAGAAGAATCGGGACAACAAGCGTTTTCAAAGGCAACGGGACGGAAGAAGGTGTCACGCACACCGCTCTGCGTCCGATGCTGAGGAAGATGGAAGCACCGCGCGCGATGATCTAGACACTTTTCTTCCCATCTCTTTCGTCGAACGTTTCGGGGAAGGCCTGGACAAGTGAAATGTGCCGATCCAATCAGAGGCCCTCTTTTTATTTGATTTCCTGAATGACTTCTATGCTAGGTCTCGACCAGGTCATTTGAGCATGCTGCCGGTTTAGCAGAATTTTCTTCGTTAAGAGTTAGTGATTTGCGTTCCAGTTTAATGGCTTTTTTCGCGGATGACATCGTACCCCCCTCCCCCCTAGTTTTTTTCGTACACAGTATTGTGTTGGGGTCTTTGGTTGTGCCTCCGTCTGGTTCTTGGGAAGACTTTTTGCGTTCTTGTATGTTGATATTTTTCGGATTTGTGCCGATGTAGTTCAAGATGTTGAGAGCTTGAGAGGGTTTCTGTGGGTGAGCAAGCAAGAAAGGGATGCAAAGTTCAAAGCTACTCTCAAATCAAAGAATAGGAAAGAAAATTACTCTTGACCAATTTAGGAAGACGCTTGCGCGCTGGTTGTCGTCTTTCTGCTGTATCGATGAACCTGTCTGGAACAAGCCATTTGCGTTTTCATTCGTGGACGGTTTGTCGCTTCAGGTAGGCGACGGTGAACATTCTACCGTCTGGCAGATTGATGTCTTGGACGGTGACTAGTTCCCATCCTTCATTGCCCATGGCGTTGAGGTCCTTTTGAACGTCCTCTATGATTGGCTTTCTGTCGACTTGGAAATGATCTGAATGGATCTGCGTCTTTATCGGAACCACCTTGTATTCCCACTTCATCAATTCAAACACTACCTTGGACACAGACAATGTTGAGACTAGTAAGTAAAGCATTTGCTCCCAAGACGACCCAATATGCCATCACTGCTACCGACTAGCGCTCCACATGTGATTTGCTGCCCTGCTTATATCTGGAAGGAGCCTCTTGAATGCGTCCCAGTTGCGTGCGTCAGAGGTTTTCTGCGCGTGCGCAATGCAGTTCTAGCAGGTTATCCAATACTTTATCTCTGTTGACTTGTTTCGGCATCGTTTCAAGTGCTACCGCAGAAAGGTCCCAGGGCCTGCTGCTCAAGATTTCTTACTCCTGTTTCTTCCATGTTCTCAAAGCCTTCTCTCTCGAAGCCGTCTTCCTGACAGTGAACATGTCGCTACTAAATAGAAGGCGTCTTCCCGAACCTGTAATATGACCATTTCCAGCGCACGCGTCAAGATGGTTTGCCTAGAACAGTGGCTCTTAGCTCCGCATACTTCCTTTCAATATCCTGCTTGAACTCTGCGATCTCCGACGCGAGTTTCGTCTTTGTTTCTGCGTCGAGACTCGCCTTCATGATTCCCTCATCAATCTTTTCAATATCATGCAAAGTGTTGTGCTTCATTTCTTCAGTCTTCTTCAGAGTCTCCACCTTCTTTTTCTCAAGGTCTGCCAATCGACTTCTGACATCCACTTCTCTCTTGTGAAATTCTTCTCGTGCCTTTGTAAGTTTCTTCTCAAGCTCGAAGATCTCACTCACTTCCAATCATCCTCCAGAATACTTCTGGGTCGTCGTCGAATAAGCTTTTCTTTGGGTCTGCCTTAAGCATGGTATATCTTGTGCTCAAATAAGCGTGCGGTTGTCATCTTTCTGAGAACTCTTACACCAAGGAAGCGCGCGCTGAAGAGGCAAGAGTAAGGAAGACAAAATCGTTTCGCTTCATGCGCGGGCTTATCGCCAAGTCTATATACTTTGAGGCAGTGTATGAGATTTGAAATTGGATCTAGGAGTTGTCTAGATGTTGTTGATAAACCTCATTTGTGTGGTCTTGGTGGTCGTGGGTACTATTCTGTTTTTGTGTGGTGCAAACGTTTACGACGCTGTTTTCGGATGGGCGGGGATTGGGTTGTTCATTGCCGGTTTGGTGATATCCTTCGCGTTTAATCTATCGATCTATCTGGAAAAAAAGAAAACTGGCACTTGAAGAAAGAAACGAAAGGATGATGGCAAGAGAAGGCTACTCATATCCCCTAGGACGCGCGATGCACGCAAATGCTATTTTAGAAAGAGAATAGTATATCACAGTGCGGAGAGGTGGCGACATTAATGCAGTCTCGAACCGCAAGGGGTGACTGGGAAAAATGACTGACCCAATGAACCGTGTCGTAGAGGATGTCGAGCGTGAATTGTTACAGATCGAGAATCGCATCGAGTCACTGAACAAAGAAAGCGCAAGTGGTTCAATACAAATTATTGAAGAGGAGGTTACCAAGAAATTGGAAGTCATTGGTTCAAGAATTCTCAAGTTGGAGTCGCAACGACCTAGTCGCGAGAGCCTGAAAAATGAATACGGTCGGCACTACGAAGCTTACAAGACAATTATTGACGTTCACTTGTCTGATGTAGTCAAATCTGAGGAAGAGTTGGCCAGATGCTCAAACTACCTTCAGAAGCATCTAGAAAACCATAAACAAATCCAAGAATGCCTTCAAACCAACCAGATGAAACTTGAATACGCAGTATCTCTGCTGGAAAGTCATCCTGAGACTCTATTGGATGCAAAGCGCAGGTTGGATCAGCTCAATAATAGACTTACGGAAAAGATCTTTAATACGACTGAATTATCCAAGAGAATAACGAGGCTGAGCAATGATGCAAGCTCGTACAAAACCAAACTGCAAAGCTTGGTTGAAGAGCCCAATAGATAGCGCGCGCTAGTTGGAGTAACGTTGGTTTTTTAGCTCTTTCTCCAGCTGATTCTTGATTCTCTTTAGGCATGGAGTCAGCCTAACGGGATAATGCGGAGCGTTTTTCAGTTTCTTGTATTCGTTTGGGAGCATGGAAAGATTTTTCAGCGTGGTTTTTTTGATTTCGTCTAATAAGGGGGTACCGTAGATTACTTGTCCTTTGTGCATTACGTTTACAAGGAGTCTTTCTCCTTTGACTTTTTCGTGTTCTAAGCCTATGATGTCCTTTCGATAATTCCCTTCCTCGTCGCATTGGCGGAATATCTGTTTCTTTCCGGGAAGCGTTATCTTTCCTTTACTCAGCTTCATAGCAGGCACGAACACTCCTCGCTCAACTTTCCCCGACAGCTTGTATACGACGTCTATGTAGGGTCTGTCGACCGAAGCGCTCATCCTGGTCCCGACCCCGAAAGCGTCGATTTTTGCCCCTTTCCGCAGGAGCTGTTCAATGAGGTATTCATCTAGGTCTCCACTGGCGAAGATTTTGACGCATTGCAAGCCATTATCGTCAAGGATACGTCTCACTTTCTTGCTCAGCTCCAGAAGGTTGCCGCTGTCGAGTCGAACCGCGTTCAACCTCTGTCCTCGTTTCTGCATTTCCTTCGCGATTATGACGGCGTTTTCTGCGCCCTTCAAATCATCATACGTATCAATGAGAAGCGTCGAGTTTTCTGGAAAGGTTTTCGCGAAGTTTCTGAACGCGTCCACTTCATGATCGAAGGCCATCACGTAGCTGTGCGCCATTGTTCCGAAGACGGGTATGCCGTGTTTCATGCCTGCCAGAACGTTTGAGGTTCCATTGGCTCCTGCAATGTAGCTGCATCTTGCGGCTTTCATTCCTGCGTCGGTTCCCTGCGTTCTCCTCAGGCCGAACTCTATGACGGATCTTCCTTGAGCCGCGCAGACGACTCTTGAAGCTTTGGTGGCTAACATTGTCTGGAGGTTGACCGTGTTGAGAATGAACGTCTCAACGAGTTGAGCTTCGATTATCGGCGCGGTTATCCTGATCAAAGGCTCGTGGGGAAAGACTATGGTTCCTTCGGGGATTGCCCAGACTTCTCCGCTGAACTTGAAGTTGCGTAGATATTTTAGAAATTTTGGACTGAATTTTTGTTTTTTCAGGTATTTGATTTGGTCTTCGTGAAATTTGATGTTTTCAAGGAAGAAGAGAACTTGTTCTAGCCCGGCGAAGACGAAGTATGACCTGTTGGGCGGTAGTCTCCTTATGAACAAGTCGAATGTTGCGGCTTCGTTCCTGCTGTTTTCGAAGTAGCTGGCGCACATTGTTAATTCGTAGAAGTCGGTTAGTAGGCTCATGTTTGATTCGTTGACAAAATCCAGCGCGAGTTTCTTCATTCTTGCCCACAGCTTATTATTTCCTCGATGGTTTTAAGAAAGTTTACGTTCAAAAACCTTGGAGACACGGGGTTTTCACTTTAACCTGTCTCTCCACGTTTCGTGAAGTGCGTTTCCAGTGAACGTTTATCTATGTTTTCCACGGGTTTCAGTTTTGAGTTGGGGGAGCTACGCATGTCTATTTTGTCATCAAGCAAGCTCGGACCCCTTTCCCTCGGTTTTCCCACGTTAGACGATGTTTTTCCAGGGTTTGAGCCTGGAGACTTTACCGTTTTGCAGGGCAACGTTGCTTCATCGATGATTTTTGCCTTGTCAGTTCGTGCTCAACTGCCGCGTGGAAATGGCGGTTTGGATTCTTCCACTGTTTTTGTTGATGGTGGAAACTCGTTCAGCCCGTACGAGGTTTCAGAGAGTGCTCGCGATTACGGTTTAGACTGTAAAGCAGCGTTGGAGAGAGTTTACGTTTCACGCGCTTTCACAGCGTATCAGCTTTCGTCCTTGATCTTGGAGAAGCTGCGTTCTGTTTTGAGGAAGACCAGGGCTAGGTTGTTGATTGTTTCGGATGTGGCTTCTCTTTTTTTGGATCGTGACATTCCTAAGACCGAGGGTAGGGAGCTTTTCATGAAGGTCTGCTCCAAACTGTCGGAGATAGCCTCGGAAAAACGGGTGATCGTTGTTGCCAGCTATTTTCCTGAGGGACAGTCTAGGCAGGGCATGTTTTTTGAAGCCGTCTTGTTTGGGAAAGCCGATGTTCTAGTAAGGCTGAGGAGGAAGGGGCAGGTTTTGACTGTTGCTTTGGAAGATCACCCGCGTATCCGACCGTTCAGCATGGATTTCACGGCTGATCCGCCTGTTACCCGCGTTTTTGGAGGTGTTTGCTTTGGGGAGGACCGTTCCGTCCTATAGGCAGGCTTTGGAAGAAGAGATTGGTCGTTGGGAAAACTTTCGGAGGGCTCTGCGGGACAGGGATGCGGAGGCTTTTGACCGAATGATGATTGCGTGCAGGGTTTACGCGTCGGCGGGGGGTATGGCGACGAGGCCTGTTTTGACTGAGGCGATGTTCATGTCCATTTTGCTGAGTCAGCGGAAGGAGCTTATGGAGATCAGAGAGAGCCTTGAGCGACTTGAAAAAAGGCTTCGTCAAACTTAACCCCGTGAGGGGATGGTTGTTTGACGTTTATCCTTCGGGTCCGGACGAGGTTGTGGTTTGGGTTATCGCTGAGAATGGCGAACGTGTTCGGTTTGTTGACAAGTTTGTCTCTACAATTTACGTCTCGGGCAATTATTCTGCCCTCAACCGTTTAGCAGATAGGCTTGAGTGCAACAGTTCGGTTGCGGACTGGCGTTTTGTCGAGAAGAACGCGGATTTCATGGAATCGTTCAGACGAAAAGTGCTGGAGGTAGGGTTGAAGGATAATGCTAAAACTGCAATTCTTGCTAGGGAACTGCTCAGGCTTGGGGGTTATCAACGGTTTCGGTTTTACAACGTTGACGTCGTGGTTGCGCAGGCGTACCTGTATGAAAAGGATATTTTTCCGTTTGCACACGTGATGGTTGTTGATTCTGGGAAAAGGCTTAGCTATGACTTGCAGGATTCGGTTGAAAGCGTCGACTATCGTGTTCCGCCTTTGCGTTCACTGTGGCTCAAGGTGAGTGCCAAAAAAGAGGGTGTTGCGAACAAGCAAACCGACAAGATAGACCGCATATCGCTAGAAAGCGATGGTAAAACCGTGGTTATTGACGGTGATAGTGAAGAGGAGAAAATTCTGAAGCTTGTCGAATCTGTCAGGGAAATGGATCCAGACCTGATCTTTACCGAGGGCGGCGACTCGTTCTGGCTACCTTACTTGGCTTATCGAGCTTTCGTTAACGGTGTTCTGGACCGTTTTGTTTTAAGCAGAGAGGCTGTTCCGCTGAAGACTGGCACGGATAGTGGGACGACTTTCTTTTCGTACGGTCGGGTTTACCATAAGGCTGGGATGCGAAGGCTTTTCGGTCGAATCCACATAGACGTGGACAACACTTTCATCTACACTGCTTGCGGTTTGGACGGGCTTATCGAGGTTTCACGCACGTGTCGTGTTCCTCTTCACCGCGCTGCTCGAGCATCGATCGGGACGATTATGTCTTCTCTACAGCTTTACACGGCATGGAAGAATGGTGTTCTTGTGCCTTGGAAGAAGAATGAGCCGGAGTCTTTCAAGACGGCGTGGGAACTGCTTGTCGCAGATCGTGGGGGGTTTATTTTTGAGCCTAAGATCGGATTTCACACTGGCGTGTTTGAGGTTGATTTTACGTCGATGTTTCCGACGCTGATGTTGACGCGAAACATTTCTGCCGAGACCGTTCTCTGCAAGTGCTGTCCGACCTCTACTGTTCGTGTTCCAGAGCTGGATTACAATATTTGCGAGAAACGGAAAGGCATAGTCCCTAAAACGTTGGAGGTTCTGCTGAGAAAACGTTTGAAGTATAAGGATCTGAAAAGGGAAGTGGAGGATGAGAGTTTAAAGCATGTTTACAACATGCGGCAGGCGGCTCTCAAATGGATTCTTGTGACATGTTTTGGCTATTTGGGGTACAGGAACGCGCGGTTTGGGCGTGTTGACGCGCATATTGCTGTGTGTGCTTTTGCTCGGGATGTGTTGTTGAAGACTGCCAGGATGGCTGAGGAGCATGGGTTTGAGGTTATTCATGGCATCGTGGATTCTTTGTGGCTGAAGAAGGCAAACGTTTCGCCTAGGGAGATTGTGGATTTCTGCCGTGAGGTTTCAGATGCTGTTAAAGTTACTTTGGGTGTCGAGGGCAAGTATCGCTGGATTGTTTTTTTGCCTTCGCGTGTGTTGGAGGGTGTTCCGGTTTTGAACAGGTATTATGGTGTGCTCGAAAACGGTGATGTAAAACTTCGGGGTGTTGAGGCTAGACGCGGAGACACGCCGGCTTTTATCGTTGAGGCTCAGATGGAGTTAATCCAAAAGCTTGCGGGAGCCACGAGTTTAGAAGGTTTTAAGGAAAGAATTCCCGGCGCACTTGGTGTTTTGCGAGATCATGCTGGCAGGTTGATTGATGGTGAGGTTGGTTCAGGGGAACTTTTGGTTGCCAAGAGGATTTCGAAGGAACCGTTGAATTATAGTCATGACGTTTTTCAAGCTATCGCTGCTAGGCAGTTGGAGAAGGCTGGTTTTGAAGTGCACGCAGGACAGACGGTTCAGTACTTGATTGTCAACGCTGAATCCAAATGGACTAATGAGAGGGTTGTTGCCGTTGAATTGTTGAAGCCTAACACTCGTTATGATGTCAGAGAATACGTCAGGATGTTGCTCTCTTCCGGGGAAACTCTGCTGGGCATGTTCGGATACAACAAGAACAAGATTGAGGACGAAGTGTTACAACGCGAACGACAAACGGTTCTTCAATGAACTCTCAAGTAGGCACATTTCATTAGCGCGCGCGTAACTGGTGGAATAGAAGCAGTTTTGATAATTGAGAAAATCTAAGGCACGAAAAGTCAGTGCGTCCGCTTTTGTTTCCTTACGGCCTGACAGAGGTCTTGAATGGTCTTTTGAAAGATCTCCCTTTCCTTGGTGAGGATTTCGATGGAATCATTAAGTCCCTGTCTTTGGATACGAAGAGTGTTCGTCTCTTCCTGAAGTCGACGGGTCTTTATTTTGGAGGCTCTCATGTCCATTTTCAACTCTGCAACTTCTTCTCGAAGCGTTCCCATCTCGGCGGTCAGGACGTTCATGTACGCCTTCAGCTCGTCATTCTGCTTCTCCAATTCAACGTATTTGGACTTTCGGGCAAGACCGAAGACCACGGTGCATTCCTCAAAGGTAGACGAGTAGGGCATGATATAAAAATACCGCGTCGGAAAAGCTATACCTGAATACGGCAAATCGCCTTGTAAAGGAACGGATTGATTCCAGTGCACGCGAATAAGAACCCAGCAGTATTCACGCTTGATTTCGGCGATGCTTTTGTATACCGTCAATTTCTGAACAAACTGACAGGGTCACTTCAAAACTGGATTGTTAAATAAAATGTTAGCATTCTTATGCCAACCTAGCACGCTAGATTGCAAGGGCGTTTTTTCTTTCTTGCCAATATCACAGCTACTAATGTCACAGCCGTAAGCAGTGAGAACGGGAACAGTGGCGAGAATTCTGGAAGCGCCTCGATGTCTTGTTCAATGATTGCTGTGGAGTTCAGTACGTTGTACACGAGAAACTTAAGGTAGAACTCTCCAGTCATATTACTAATGTACATCGTGCCGTCTGTGGTTGTGTTTCCCTGCTGATTCATTTCCATCATGTAATTGGTTTCGTTTGTTCGATAGATCAAGATATTAAAGTATACATATTCTGGGTTCACTATTGAGAGTGCCGTGTAGTTCCAGATTATTCGCCATTCAGAATTGCTACAAGTGAAGTTGTCAGTCTGCGTGCGCCCGAGAAGGTTTGGAGCAGTCCCCCAATAGATGGGAAATCGTGCAATCTCGCTCCAAGTGACAGCACAAGCCAAGTTAGTGCCTAGGATCAAGGATAGAAAGGACAGAGCAAGGATATAGACCCTCATTTCACATCGCCAACTGAATTTGATTCGGCGATTTTAATGTCTTATGTATTTCCGATAATGATTGATCGACAAGCTTACGTTGTAAACGCACATGAAAAAGGAATGTCGGTGGCGTTCTCAAGTAGTTGAATAAAACGTCGCGCGCGCGTTCTCCCCCGACGATTTAAGAGTTGTGAGGGTAAGGAGGCAAGGATCTTGGTGTGTGTGGGGAAAGTGACTTTGGGCGATGCTTTCGTATACCGAAAACCAAGGGACTAACCGCACGTTAACATTTTGAGCGTGGAATGTTAAATAAAACGTTACGATTCTTATGAAAGCAATACAAGTACCATCCGCCGCCTCGTCACTAACTGTTTTTTCTCCTTCGATTACGAATCGCTAGTCTTATCTAAGTCGTGTGTTATTGTATTTTTTTCTGACCTGGTGTAACATGTGGCACCGATAATTCGAATGCAAAACCTCACAAAAAAGTTCGGCAACGTAGCCGCCGTTGATCATCTAGACTTGGATGTTGAAGAGGGCGAAATACTGGGCCTCCTCGGTCCCAACGGAGCGGGAAAAACTACTGTCATCCTTATGCTGGCAACAGTAATCAAACCCACGGAAGGCACGGCAACCGTCGGAAATTATGACATACGTAAGCAGCCAGACAAAGTACGCGGTCTCATAGGCATAGGCTTTCAGGAACCAAAAATGTTGTGGGTCGCAACTCCATGGGACGTGGTCAACTGGCACGCGAAAGTCTGCGGCCTATCAACTTCCGACAGAAAACAGAGAGTAAAAGACGTCCTCAACGCGGTGGAGATGTGGGATGCAAGGCACAAAGGCGTTCACAACCTGTCAGGCGGCATGCGCAAACGTGTTGAAATGGCAAAAGTTTTGATACAAAGACCGAAAATCGCAATTGTCGACGAGCCAACTGCACAGATCGACATCGTCGGTAAACACAGGATCTGGAACATGCTCCTCGAATTGCGTGACGAGGGCTCGACGATTATTCTTGCAACAAACGAGCTTTATGAAGCCGACCAGCTCTCTGACCGCGTGGGCATTTTGCACAAAGGCAAGCTCCTGGTTTGTGACACGCCCAAGAAGCTGAAGGACAGCATCGTCGGGGGGGACCTAATGGACATCCAACTCGAAAAAGACGCACCCCCAAAACTCATAGAAGAACTCAAAGGCATGAAGGAAGTCGTCGACCTGATGCAGGTCAAACCAACGAGCATACGCCTATATCTGAACAAGGTAGAGGAAATCGTGCCGAAAATCATGACCCTGTTCTCTAGCAAAGAGGTGCCGATAACGTCCGTCCGCATGAGTGAACCAAGCCTCGACGATGTGTTCGCACATTACACGGGGTTGACGATCGAAGAGGCGCAGAAAGATAAGGAGTGACCACTGAACGAACAAGCTTTTTCTAGTGGTTGAAAGAGACGTC
>Ga0315291_10008904_pt1 | contig 12313 bp, 11 predicted proteins | sample YL17G12_20_MG_FD_203070 | JGI IMG/M metagenome (GOLD analysis project Ga0315291, IMG submission 203070) | Sediment microbial communities from Yellowstone Lake, YNP, Wyoming, USA - YL17G12_20 | ecosystem: Environmental > Aquatic > Freshwater > Lake > Sediment | place: USA: Wyoming | collected... | reverse complement strand
ACATCCTTCGCACCTCTCGAGAGTCACTAGGTGTGGGCAGAGTTCTTCTCTGAAGTGGTCACATCTACCCACCTCTCGGTCACTTGGACGCTCCTCACGCCTCTGTGTGCCTGAGATTCAAATGCCGTGCCTCTCTCCTGAGAAAAGCCCATAGGGGAGGAAAGACGGTCTAGGGCAGTATGGAACCTTGGGACCTCATCGCCGGATTCATCTTCTGTCTTGGCATTGCAGCATTGTTGCTCGGCATATGGTTAGCGTCTTTCATGGTCGGCCTAATGGGAATCATACTGACCTTCGCAGGCTTTGCATCAGGAATACTGTTTGGTGATTGGGAATTGAATTGGCGCCTCTAGATGGGTTGAAAGAGGAAATGGGTTTGAGCCGAGCTTCAATTCCGCTTGATTGACGATTCTTCCCGAACTACTGGCTATCGTTACCTCAGAACCCCACAGGATCCGTCATTTTGCCGCTGGTATCCAATTATCAGAATTGGAAACGACTCGGAAAACAAGATAAAGACCTCCGCCCGTTTGACCGGATGTAGATTGCATTGATTTGCCCAGCATGCAAGGTCGAGATTCCAGACAACTCAACATTCTGCCTGTCCTGCGGCAGACCGCTGACGGCGGATGGCCTCGACATGATCCTCCCCCCGGACGGCTCACACACGGAGGAGCGCGCAACGATCTACTTGATGCTGGCCATCATGGGCCTATTCTTCGGATGCTTCCTGCTCATACCTGGTTACTTCGTGGGCTTAGGCCTCGTCATACCTGCAGCGTGCCTGATTGTGGTGGGAGTCATCCTGCTTGCTGCCAGGTACTACATCCTGAGGCGCTATGCGAAGAGGGTGGAGAAACTCAGGAAAGATGCGGCCGTTAGGGTCAGATGCAGGTACTGTGGAGCTTTGAACCCGGATGCGGCAAGGAAATGCGACACCTGCGGTGCCACCCTCTGAAGCGACCTAGGCTGCTGACAGAAAACCTCGGACATGTGTGCGAACCTTGATCTTGAGGGGCGCGCTACATGCCATTTGACGACCCCGCCCCTGCAATGTAGTTCAATCCAAAAAGACAAAGACTGGCCAGGATCATCTCCCTCTTGTTGATTGCGACTCTCGTACTTGGGTCAATGTTGGTGAAGTTGTACTATGGGTGAGAGGGCGATGCTGGCTGGAGCCTCAGCGAATTCGGACTCTGCAAATGGTCACCGTTCGCAAGCTCCGCGGACGCTCCAGAAGACCGCCAATGGGGATGGCCAGAGCCGGCCGCGAAGATCATTCGCTATCCTGGCAGGATGGATGATCATCATTGCGGGGCTACTCGCGCTCTTCAACGGGTTCATGTCGCTCTTGGGAGAGACCTCATCGGACTTGTTTGACATCGTCATCGACTTGAACAGATACAGCATATGCGCGACGATGATCATAGCGTTCGGGGCGGTGGCAATCGTGGGAGGGATCTCGGCCATCCGTGGAAAGAACATCTCCCTCGCTCTTGCAGGGGCAGCTTTGGGGATGTTGGGTGGCGGGATCGTGGGATTCTGGCTTGGACTCACTGCCCTCTTGTTTCTCTTCTTATCGAGCGAGGATTTCTGACGGCACACACCCTTACGACTACGCCAGGAGACTCTCGAGGGCAACCAGGGCATCTCCACTGGACAAGTGAACGAACAGTTCCGCATCCCGGACGGAAAAAGCCAATGAACTAGCAGAGATATCGGAGGCCCGAGGAGAGCGCGCTTGGTCAGGGAAGGCAAAGGACCGTTCAATGGCAAAGTGAAGAGGTTCGCCACAAGCCTGGTCCTGCCTGTGGACAAGAGCAGGACCGGGGAGTGCCTGAACTGTGGCGCGTGTTGCAGGTTTCTTTTGAATTGTCCCTTCCTGAGACCCGTCGAAGGAAGGCAAGGAGCATACAGGTGCATCGTCTACCCCATCAGACCGCTTCAGTGCAGGAAGTACCCGAGGACGAGACAGGAACAGATCCATCACCCTTGTGGATACTACTTCACGGAGTCCTCCGAGTGAGTGCGTTGGGAACAAGAGAGTCGGCTCAGGATTGGTCGACGCTATCAAGGCTGATAGTTACGGCTCAATGCACAAATACCCTAGAGCGACCTAAACGTCTGTTCGAAGGACGCTGGAGACAGGATGATCACCCACACCGGCTTGAATGTCCGGCCTCGGTGAGGCAGGAACTGTGCCGGGGTCATCCTGTCCCATCACCTTCACTGTTCTCCCTTGGGAATTCCTGCCATTTGAAAAGACCGGAGAACCTAACACGATTCCTCTCGAATCAGGTTCTTAATGGTTACCTGTGGGCGAATTGTGGGCGAAGACCTGTCAAACCGTACCCTTAATAAACACCCTACGGCAATCAGAGCATTGGACGCTTCAATCCATCAGTGAACAACAACCCCCATGCACGGAGTCTAGATCATGAAAAACCAAGGACCTGGCATCCCGAGGAGCGACATTGTGGGCGTCTCCCCGCTACATCTTGGGCGCGCGGCTTCTCCCCAGAGCAATGAGGTCCGCGCCATCGAGACGAAGACGCAACCCCCACCCGCTCCCAAGCAAGGCGCCGGGGAGCAGTCTAAGGGAAACGACTACCGGGAAGTCGCAAGGAAGCTCAAGCAGGACTATGCGCACGGAGCACGCGACGCGAGCATCAGGCAACTCGACACGCTTCACTCGCTGATCAAGTTCCTCATGAAGGCCGATCCGAACCCGGACGAGATGCTCGAGCAGACGGCCAGGTTGGTCTACACGCAGTTCAACATCAAAGAGGTCGCAATCGGCCTGAAGAGCGCTTCGGATGGGCTGTACAGGTACGTGGCCGAGCACGGGATGAGAACGGACATCTGGGCGGCACACAAGAAGCTGACCTACTCCTACGATGACCTGTTCGACGCGACCAAATACAAGCCCATCACCGTAAGCCGCTATACGAAGCTGTTCCTTGCCGAGGACAACCCATATGGCCCTGACGAGGGAGACACATTCAGCGAGCACATGATGAAGCAGTCCAAGAGGAAGTCCGCCACTGACAGCATAGAGGGGGACTATCTGGACATCCTCATATTCGGACCACAGGACGATACCCTTGGCTGGATAGAGATCTCAGGGACCTGGGACGGCAGGATACCGGACGCGAAGGCAATCAGGTGCCTCGAGATGATCTCGTCGGTCCTGGGGATCGCAATAACTAGACACCAAGCAATGGCCGAAATGGTGAGATCCGACAAGACTCCCGAGCAGCCCAAGAAACCCGAGCAGGCGAAGAAGTAACGGCAGAGCCCTCCTCTGAACGCAGGTCCACCCTCAAAGTTCTTCTTGTGACGAGCGTTTCACTCCAGACAAGTCCACCATGACATCACACCGTTCCGACATGCGACAGGCCGCCGACTCGATTGAAGCAAAGGAGATCATCGGTCTGTCCAGGGAACTCATCCGAATACCCAGCGTGTACAAGCAGGAGCACAAAGTCGCGGATTTCGTTCATAGGAGACTGGAGAGCTGGGGCCTCGAGCCGAATTTTGTGCCGGTACCTGGTTTCGGGCCCGATGTTGTCGCCGAGGTCGGCCCCAGAAACGCCCCATGCATCGTGCTCAACGGCCACATGGACACGGTCGAGGTCATGGCAGGCTGGAAGCACGACCCGTATGGGGCAAGCATCGAGAATGGCAAGCTATATGGACTCGGCTCGCTCGACATGAAGTGCGGCCTCGCATGCCTCATGATAGTGACAAGAACGATCGCGGAGCACAGGCTAGCAGACAAGGCGAGGATCATGTTCCAGGCCGTAACCGGCGAGGAGGACTCCGGCATGGGTACAAGGGTGCTCGTCGAGTCCGGCAAGTTCAAGCACGCCAGAGCGGCGATCCTCGGAGAGGGGTTCGGTGGCCAAGGTGCGATAACGAACGGGCGGCGCGGAGCGGCGTACTACGACATCGTTGTGCATGGGAAGTCGGCGCACGGCGCGAGCCCGCACAAAGGGGTGAACGCGATTGAGGACGCCGCGAAGATCGTCGAGGCGCTCTCGAGGATGAAGATGAAAAGAGGCCATGGTGCGCTCGCCGACGACTTCGTTCCTGTGTCGGAGAGCCAGACAGTCCTGAGGATCTCCGGAGGCAAAACGAGCCTGAGTGTCCCCGAGCAATGCTCACTGTATGTGGTCAGATACTCCCTCCCTGGGGACCGGCAGGATGCCACGAAGAAGCTGTCTTCTGTCATAGATGCCTTGAACTTGCGCAGCAAGGTCAGCGTGAAGATGCAGGCAGGACCCAATCGATATTTCTCATTCCTGACCCCGCCCAAATCGGAGCTCGTGAAGACTGCGAGGGAGTCGGTCCTGAGGTACACTGGCAAGAGGCCGAGACTCGTGACCGGTGTCTCCGAAGCCGACGACAATATCATCGCTCATGAGACCGGAATACCGGTGGTCTGCATGGGTCCTGGCGAGTCGGGGGCATTGGCAAGGTACCACCAGCCCGAAGAGGCGATCAGCATCGCGCAAATAGGGCCAGCCGCGAGAGCGATAGCACTAACGGCAATGACTCTGATGAATGGTTCCTAGCCGGGCTTTTTGAGAGAAAGCGCGTATCACTCGCGCCCTCAATGATTTGTACGGGGTGTACTCCTTTGCCACGCAATTGAATACGACGGCTAGGGCGGCGCCGAGCAGGGCGCCTGCTAGGACGTCCGTCGGCCAATGAACCCCCAGACAGACCCTACTTAAGCTGATCAGTGACGCAATCGCAAGCGATGTCGCTCCATATCTGTGCGATGTCCTGATGGCCACGATTGCGGCCACCGCAAACGCTCTCGACGCGTGCGCGCTCGGGAATGAAGGCCCGCTTGCGCTCACAATAGTACTCACATCAGGAAGCTCCTCAAATGGCCTCGGCCTGTCGATCAACAGCTTGATGACCTCTGTGAAAAGCGACGCAACGATCACAAGCACGACTACGTCGTATCCCAAGTCCCGCCTGCCCTTCCACCACAGGGGAACGCTCGCTAGAACGATGACATATGATATTCCGAGAACTGTGAGGAAGACCAAGACGCCATCGAGGAGCGGGTTCTCTCCAGCAATGTTCAATGCCCTCAGCAGTTGCTCATCGATGTCTTGTATCTGGTCCAGCAAAGTCACGGATCCGTATTCGAGTCAAGGGTATTACGTTGTTTTGGCTCAGAACAGGTTCACGCTCGTCGCCTTGAATGTGAGGTAGACCTCGTCCCCGACGGTCAGCTTGAACTCGCGAAAGGACTCTCTCGTGATTGCTGCCGTCATGTCTACTCCGCAATCGGCAGTGAGGTACACAACGGGCCCCTTCTCTTTCAGAGCGGTGATTCTGCCTCTCAGAGAGTTGCGGGCGCTCGACGAGATCATTTGGGATGAAATCAGGATGTCCTCGGGCCTCACTGTGACATGAACGCTACCTTCGATGTCGACGGAGGAATGCAACTTCACACCTTGTACCTCGACGACCGTTCGTCCGTTCTCCTTGCGCGCGGACCCCTTGTAGATGTTCCTCGTCCCGACGAAGCTCGCCACAAACTCCGTCTTCGGAGAGCTGAAGACTCTCTCAGGCAGGTCGAGCTGGATGATTCTTCCCTCGTTCATGACGGCGATCCTGTCGGCCATCTCCGTGGCCTCGACCTGGTCGTGGGTAACGTACACGACCGGTATTCCAAGGGATGCAAGTATCCTGGTGGTCTCGCGCATCAGTCTCTCCTTCGTGTTCGGGTCGACCGCCGCGAACGGCTCGTCCAAGAGCATCGCTTTAGGATTGGTGATGAGAGCGCGTGCAAGCGCAATCCTCTGCTGCTCCCCGCCGCTGAGATTCCTGGTCCTCCTGTCAAGGAGATGAACGATTCCCAGCTGACTGGACAGGCTTTCGACCGATCGTCTGGTCTCGGCTCTCCTGGCACCCCTCGCCTCAAGACCGTAGGCGATGTTCTCGAAAACGCTTAGGTGGGGGAACAGGAGGTAGTCCTGATAGACGAACCCGACTCCTCGATGCTCTGGAGGCAGGGATGTGACATCATTCCCGCCGATACTGACGTGTCCTGACCGGGGCCTTCTGAAGCCAGCAATCAGCTCCAGAAGAACGGTCTTGCCGGCTCCCGTCGGACCGAGCACCACCAAAGTCTCGCCGTCTCCGACACTGAATGAGATGTCCAATAGGGAGAATCTGCCAGCGGCATATTCCAGCGAATCTACGGAGATCATTGCTCTTCCTCCGTTCTCCTCTTCCACATCGCAGCGAGAGTCCGGAACACGGCGAAGATCGAAACGCATATGATGACCAGCAATGCTGCAATCGGGATTGACTCAGAAAGACCTCCATGGAGATTCTTCTCGTAGATGAGCGTTGGGATGACCCGTGGGAAGAAGGCAATGATGACGACCGCGCCGAATTCGCTCACCGCCCTTGCCCAGGCCATGATCGCGCCAGTTGCCAGAGAAGACAGAGACAAGGGAACTGTGACCGTGAGGAATGCTCCTGTACGCGAGGCCCCGAGCGACCTGGCAACATTCTCCAGCCGCTCGTCAACAGCCTCGAAACCCTCCCTGGCAGAGTTCACGACAAAAGAGCAGCTAACGAACATCATCGCCGTGACGATTCCAAGCAAGTGATCCTCGAACCTCAGACCGAGAGCATCCATCTGGTCCGAGAACACGCCCATTCTGCCGAAAACGACGAGGAGAGCGATTCCGGCAATCGTGTGGGGTATCACCACAGGAACATCGATTATGCTCTGAACGATTCCTTTCCCAGGAAACTTCACACGAGCCATCACATACGCCAAAGGAACGCCGAACAGAAACGAGAGAGCGGTCGCAACGAGCGCCGCAACGAAACTGGTGCCGATTGCAGCCCTTACCTCAGGCTCCTTCAACGCGCCGAAAGTGTCCGACGGATTCTCGGATGCGACCGTGGCCAGAATGGGCAACGAGATGAACGTGATCAAGACTGCTCCAGCCACAGCAAACACGAGAAGCATCGGGTCGGTCTTCATCTTCGTTGCCATGCCCAAATGGTCCCCCGTTACTCTACCAAGCCGCGTAGCTCCTCAGGCACTTGTTCCTTCCAGAAGCCGGCCACCGCGGGGACTATTGGCTCTTGTCCTGCGTTCTTCATGACCTCTTGCCCTTCCACGCCGATCAGCATCTTGACGAACTCGATGGCAAGATCTGGATGCTCGCTGCTCGAAGGAATGGTGACCCCATAGACGATCGGTCCTCCTTTGATGAGTTTAGTCTTGTTTGGGTCGATGCTGTCGGCGAATTGTCTCACGCTCACCTTCGAGTAGTTCGTCGAAAAGGCTGAGTCGTTGAGGTTGATTTCTCTGGGGAGCTCGATATATCTCTCGCCCGAGGACGCGTGCCGGTACGCGACACTCTGATAGATGAAGAGATAGTCGATCGACCCGGACTCGAGCGCGCTGGTCAAATCGACCTCCGCGCTCCGGATCATCACCTTCTCTGTGTTCGTAACGGTCAACGTGGACGGCACGTTGACCGTGTAGGTCCCATTGTTCGCATCTTGGCTCACACCCAAGATGTTCGTGTTGTTCAGGACCAGATCCTCGAATATCGAGCCGTCGTTGTAGTATTCCTCGGCAAGAAGCATGACCATCTGCGCCCTGTAACCCGCAGGGTCGTCGTTTGGACTTGAGAAGCCGAACTTGACATCCGGCATCCGGAGTATCTGGTACCAGTTGTCCTTGGTGAGACCTTCGTGATGTCGGCTCAGGTCCGTGTACGCAATGATCATGCTGTTCTTCGCGAACTGGACGCAGAAGTCCGCAGCCTTCGGAGAGACGTTGATCATCATCGAAGGAATGAGTGAATAATCCGCCACCGCCAACACGTCACATGTCTGGTTGAGACCTGCCACCCGCCTTATCATGTCCGCGCTCCCTCCGGATGTTACTTGGACCTCGACGTTCTTGTGCGTCATTTCGAACAGTGTCTTCAGGTCCTGTCCGCTCTCCATCGCACTGAACGGCTCGGACAAGCTGCCTGCCGTGTACACCTTCAGCACGATTCTCTCGCTGTCGCCCCACAGCATGAACGCCGAGGCTGATACAGCGACTATGGCTGCCACCACCACACCCGCCAGTATCTTGACTGTTCTGTGATCCACGGGTTCACCCACCCGATATGCTCGTGCGGACATATCGGCTTGAATACTTATTCGTTTCTGCACCCTCGCGGCAAGAACCGATACTCGTCGGCAGATTGACCGGTCTACCATTGCAGACAATTTGGATCTCCATCGAAAAAAGCAGGAACTGGGTTCGATACGAAACGCGGTCAGCGACATGCAAACGTCTTTTATAGCACCCCTTCCATTGGATTCACGCTAGGCTTGACCGGGACGTTCGGCGTGTCCTTGTACACCAAAATCGTCGACAGTGGGGGTGACAGCTGGGGACGTCGTAACCGAACCGGCGCCGGTCCAGATACCAACTATGAGGCTCTGTCCGATGGGGCTGAAGGTGGCTGTTCGATCCAGCCGGAGGGCGGGATTAACTGCCTCAATCGCGCACACCGGGTCAGGCCCTGACGGGAGCAACCTTACCGCGGACTATCAGCGCTCAACGGGAAACGGGGCCGAGGCGGTTTCTGGGTAGCCGACGCTTGGCGAGGTCGGCAACCTCAGTGGCCTAGCACTTTCTCCACTACGTCTAAAAGAAAAGGAGAGAGTCGAGCACGGTGGGGGCCGCAGCGTGACAGTCCCCTTTTACTAGCTCAACCTACCCCAGCGTTTAGGCGCCCTCTGGGATTGGTTGCCAACCGCTGTGTTGCCGTGTTTCTCGCTCTCTATGCATCCATAGGAGAATTGTGTTCATAGCTTTTGCGGAACTGCGCAACCGAGCGTATCGTGCCTGAAGTCGAAAAGTACCTCGCGAGCTCCGTCCAGGACTAGCTCCAACACAAGCTCCTTGGTGATCTTGCCGCATACCTCGGCCGTGATGTCCGCTCTCGCGAACTCGTCCCTCACCACTCGCTCGCGTCCCGGCTTGACCGTCAGCACGAACCCGCAACCCTGGTAAGCTGTGAGCCACTGGATCATGCTGACCCTCGGAGGCGCGGGGATGCACTTCAGGTCCACCTCAGCACCCTTGTGGCTCGACTCAAGGAGCATCCCGAGGCTCCCGAGACTGCCCGGGTTGCTGATGTCCTTGCCGGCGGTGAGGTAAGGAGCTACCCGGTTCATCGTGCGGAGCTGCCTCTTGATGACCTCCCTGCTCTTCCGCGTAGTCGTGTCCCACGAGTACGGCACGCCCTTTGTGAACTGGCCGTCTAGGTCGATCGCAAACATCACCGAATCGCCTTCTGACGCGCCGCTGCTCAGGACTAGCCTCGACCTGTCGGTCTTGCCCAGAATGGCTACGTCAACGGCCGAGTAGCTGGTGTCAGGATGTAGATGCCCTCCCACCATCGGCACCATGAACTTCTCGCACGCCTCCTTCATGCCGTCGACGATATGCTCTCTCTTCTTCTCGTCGGAGCAGGAGATCACATTGACCATCGCGATGGGAAGACCTCCCATCGCCGCGATGTCATTGATGTTCACGAGCACAGCGCAATATCCCGCAAAGTGTGGATCCTTCTCCACAAGATCCTCTCTGATTCCGTCAGCGGCCATGAGCAATATCTCGCGCCCGCACTTGATGACGGCCGCATCCTCTCCGTGAGTCGCGAGCACGTCCTCGTTCGGCAATGGCAGGAGGTTCATCGCGACCGGTCCTATCGGTCCCTTGCGCTGAATCCCTTTGTAGGACCTTAGCTCCTTCACCAGTTCCTTCAGGTTCACGGCCACCTAATTCGCCTCATGTAGATAAAATGCTCTTCATCAGAGCTTGGTCTGAGTCGTGTGCTTCAGATACGGGCGAGCGTTGAACCTCTCGACCACGACATCCGCGAGGACCTGCAGGAAGAGGTCATCAAGGTTCTTCTCCACGATAGTTGGCACGTCGCTGTGGGGAATCTTGTACCCAATGCGGGTGAGAATCGCCTTCGCCTCTGCGCGTTCCTCGGAGCTCGCCTTGCGCCCTTGGACGACCCCTTCGACGCCACATCTCCTGACCTCCATGTCGAACACCGCCCTCTTGAAGAGCTTCTGGAGGCAGTAGGTCGCGAGCGTGACCCTCTCGTCGGGGGTCCTCGCGTAGAGCGAGCAGCTGTCGCCTATGAGCTCATACAGGTTTCTGTCGCGTGCGGTCGAGACCGAGAACACTTTCGCGGGCTTGATGTCTTTCTCCTTGAGCACGCTCATGTCCGCGAGCGCCTTGAGGTAGCCCGTCAGCTCAAGCCTGTGGAGCTTCACGCCCTTGGCAGCTAGCTCCCTGCAGACTCCGCTGATGGACATCTGGTCCTTCTTGAGGATCTCCAGGACCAGCTCCCTCATGTCCTTGTCTGGCGAGAACATCGCAGTCACGTTGGTAACAGATATGGTAATAAAAACCTATGCGCAGCCAGGCAACTGCCTTTTTGGTTCAAACACGGGGGATTGAAATCTGAATCTGGTGCCGATCTCAAGTCGCTCCTAAGAAAAGCCCATAGGGGAGGAAGGGCCGGACCTCCGTAGGAAGAGATAAGCCTCTCTCGACCATGGAGCGTGGGGACCTGCGTGATATGCCCGCATTGCGGAAAGGATACGGACGAGGGCCACTTGCCTGCCTCATTGCACTTCATACTATGCTTCTTGATCTTCACTCCGCTTGTCTCCGTTCTAGATGCAGTTCTCAACCTCACTAACAAGAGAAAGAAGAAAGGGGTTTGAGCCGAACCGTCAATTCCATTTAATTGAGCCGAATCGATAATTGTCTGGCTTTTCATAGTGCTAGATTGGGTAATAGAACACTTCCTAGACGCTGTTGAGCGCCGGACCCACTAGCTGCCACAAGATCAGCCCAAACACGAATAGAGCTAGAATCGCAGTAACCTGCCCGGCCCAGACCTCCCTCTTCTCCTTGGAGAGGCCCTTCGCGACCTTGCTGAGTATGTAGTCGAATCCATCCCTGAAGATGTACCCTCCGTCGAGAGGCACCATGGGGAGCACGTTGGTCAGCCCGACCATCAGATTGATCCAGAATATCCAATAGAACGAGTTGGTGAGAAGCCAGAAGAGAGAGTCCGGCATCCAGGCAATCGACCCGCTGGGCTCGTAAAGATCGGTCACAGGAGATCTGATAGGGGCCAGGTCAAGGAACGGCAACGTGATGAGCCTCAGCCAAGATCTCGTGAAATCATCCGGATTGCTCATATGGGCGAACGGATGCGAGAGCACCCTGGAATAGACGGTGACATTCGCAGCATCGAGACCGAGGTCCAGGAATCCGCCGCCTAGAAAGGCAACGCCTCTGTAGCTGTCTTTGTTCTTGCCCGGGCTGTATTCATCGTAGTAGTCCCACTTGTCAGAGAGAGTGACAGTGTCTATGGATGCGTTCACCTCGAACTCCTGGGACGATTCATTATAGCTCATGACCGTGAGGTTCGCCGTCTGGCCTGCCCGAAGCGATGCCATCGTTCCGTCAAGCACGGTCATGTTCCTGATCAGCGTGTCGTTCAGAGAAACAAAGACCATTCCTGCCCTCATTCCCGCATCGTGGGCGGCGAAGTTCTCCGTGACGAACGCCACTACTACTCCATCAACCACGTCAACGGAGAACCGATGGTCCTTGTAATAGTAGTCCACGGTCACTAGAGAACCCGGGTTTGGCGAGCTGCGATTTTCGAGGTCGGTCGTGTTTGTCAACTGCAGTCCACCAACTGAGACGATCAAGCTGTTCGGTTTGATGCCCGAGATCTCCGCCGGGGAGCCGTCCACGACGCCCATCGCGAGCACGCCCTCTCGGACTGGCTCGAGCGACGACATCATGACGGAAGAGAACAATCCCAGGAAGAGCATTGCGATGATGATGTTGCTCGCCGGGCCCGCCGCGAAGACCTTCGACCGCTTTCTCCGTGTGGTCTCCTTCAGCTGCTTCTCGTCAGGCTCGACGAACGCTCCTATCGGGAAAACCAGGAACAGCAGCCCGAGCGAGAGCACCTTCATCTTTCCGATTCGAGTCATGACGCCGTGAGAGAGCTCGTGGACCACGATGGCCACCACCAGCGCCAGAATGCCGTATCCGACGGGTATGATCGGGTTGATTCCAGGTATGCCAAGGATCAACTCGGGCGAAGGTGGAGTCTTGATTCTGCTGACCAAGGTCGCTTCCCAAAGTAGAAGCACCATGATCGCCAACATCGCGCCAGCGCATATCCACAATGCGAGCTTCCCGTAGAAG
>Ga0315291_10008903_pt1 | contig 12313 bp, 10 predicted proteins | sample YL17G12_20_MG_FD_203070 | JGI IMG/M metagenome (GOLD analysis project Ga0315291, IMG submission 203070) | Sediment microbial communities from Yellowstone Lake, YNP, Wyoming, USA - YL17G12_20 | ecosystem: Environmental > Aquatic > Freshwater > Lake > Sediment | place: USA: Wyoming | collected... | reverse complement strand
ACAGCGGCGAGGCGGGCGGGCGGGCGGGAGCGAGCAGGGCGCGGCAGCAGAGCCTGCTGCTGCTGTCCCTGCTTCTGCTGCTGCTGCGCTCCCTCCTGCAGGGAGGCCTCGTCGTCGCCTTCGGCCCCGGAGGCGTCGCCGCTGTTATTGAAGAGCGGCGTCGCGGTGGCGGCGGCGGCGGCGGCTCGGGAGGGCCACGAGTAGCGGCGGCGCGCGAGTGGAGCGAGGGCGTGGAGAGGCGCCGGGCGCTCTCGCGGCTGCTGCTGCTGCGGCTGGACCTCCTCGACGGCGACGACGACGACCTCGACGGGCAGCGCGACGGCGGCGGCGGTGCGCCTCTGTTTCTTCTTGTTCTTGTTGCGAGACGCGCCGTCGTCGTCGGACCCGTCGCCGCCTTCGAAGAGGGAGGCCCCCTCGAAGGCGAGGGCGGCCTCGGAAGCGGCGGCGTTGTCGCCGTCGTTGTCGTCGCTCAAGGAGCGCTTGCTCTTGTTCTTGTTCTTGTTTTCTTTCGCTTCGCCGCCTTGCGGCTGCCACACAGAGTCCTCGGAGACCTGGGGCATGGCCGCCGAGGCGGCGAAGTGGGAGAGGGCCGCCGCGGCGGCGTTGGCGTTCTCGCGAGGGAGGGCCGAGGCGGAAAGAGCAGCGGCGGCCGACGGCGGTTGGCGGGAGAGGCCGAGCGTCGTCGCTCCGAAGCTCATCACCGAGTGCGACGGCCCGCCTCGGACGTCGTTCCCGCACGGCGCGGCGAAGGAGGAGACCTCGGTGTCGTCGTTGGCGGCGGCGGCAGCAGCTTTGGCGCGGGCGAGCGCGAGCGCCGCGGCGGTTGCGTTGTTTTTGGCAGCAGGCGGCGGCGGCAGCACCGCGGCGACCGAGTCGAGGTCGCTTTCCTTGCTCTTGTCTCCGCCATTCTTCCCCGGAGACGCAGAGGCAGCGAGGAGGGCCTCGCGTGCCGCCTCGGAGGGGTCTTTCATCTTGTGGATGACTCTTTCTGGGGCTTTTGCTCTGAAAGGAAGGAAGGAGGAGGTGGAGAGAATTTTCTTTTTCTCCTTCGCAAAAGAGTAAAAAAGTGAAACCGGAAAAAAAAACTCTCTCTCAACCTCCTTTTCCTCTCCTTTCTCTTCTTTCTCTCTTCCGCGCGCTCTTGCTTCTCCTCTTCTCTCAGCTGCTTCTCGACCAAGATCGTCGTACAATGAATGGCACTTTTTTAATTGTCAATACAAACAAGGTCAAAAAGAAAAAACACATCAAATAGTTTTCCTTCTCGTTTCTTCTCTCTCTGATCTCTTTCTCATCTCTCTACTCTCTCCCTCATCTTCATCAACCTCCCTTCCTCCCCTCTCTCTCTCTCCTTCACTCCACCTTCAGCAGCCTCGCCAGCAGGTCCAGCAGCCCGCCCGCCAGCGCCGCTTCGGGGCACGCCACCGTGACCTGCGCCTGCCTCCTCGTCGATGCCTCGACCTCGACGCGCGCCATGACGGGGACGCGGACAAGGGAAGGAGAGGCGTTGGCATCATGGTGAGCGAACGAGCCCGCGGCCGCCGCGTTGGCCGGCTCCGGGTCGAGGCCCGGCTGGACCCCCAGGCCGATGTCCCTCAGGGCAGCGTCGACAGCCTCCGCGGGCAGAGGGGAGCTCCTCTCGACCCGCAGGGCCACGCGCTGCGGCGGGGACGCCAGGGAGCGCCACCTGGCGAAGAAGGCGTCCCTGGCCAGCGGCGCCGCAGGGGGGGACGCAAACTTGGTCGGCGCGAGCGGCAGCAGGAGCTCGATCGCCGTCTCGATCTGGTGGGGAGCTTCCGAAGTCGAAGTCGAGGAGGAAAACACCAGCGTCGCCCTGGGAGCTGCCGAGTAGGCCCCGACGCAGCGTGCCTTGAGGAGCGGGAGCTGTACCTGCTGCTTCGGGCCCACCGACAAAGGGAGCGCCGCCGCCGCGGCGGCGGCGTCGGCGAACACGACCTCGATCCCTTGAGCGGAGGAGCTCGAAGGGAGCTCAAGCCTCAGCGACCCCATCGCGGCCGTCGCGCTCTTGTTCCCGACGAACAGCGCGAGCGTGCCCGTAGCCGTGGCGGCGTCGAACGCGCACCGGACGCCGACCTGCACCCTCGCGTCCTCGAAGAGCACGCCGCTGTTGTTCCTGGCGGCGGCGCCCGGGCCCGAGCTCGAGGAGCTGGAGGAGGAGCAGGAGAGCTTGAGGGCGCGGGCGGCGGCGGCGGCGGCGTCGGGCTCCTTGGCGACGATGCGAGCCGGGGCGGGAGAGGAGGGAGAGGGAGAGGGGGACTTGGCTCTGAAGGGAGGAGCGACGACGGAGACGACGGCCGAGGCAGCAGGAGGGGCTGCCGCTGCTTCCGGCGTCGCCGCCGCCGCCGCCGCCTGCGAAGAAGGCGCTGCCGCGAAGGCAGCGGCGCCAGCGACCGGAGCAGCAGCAGCAGCAGCCGAGAAAGGGTCGGCCGCGAAGGGATCCGCCGAGGGAGCAGAAGGAGCAGCGGCAGCGGGGGCAGCAGCAGCGGCAGCGGGGGCAGCAGCAGCGGCAGCGGGGGCAGCAGCAGCGCCAGTGGGGGCAGCACCATCAGCAGGGACGTCGAGGGAGAGCAGGTCCTCGAGCGGGTCTCGCGCGGCAGCGGCGGCGGCTGGGGCAGCCGCGCCTCGTCCGTCCCCGCTCGCGACGGAGAAGAAGTCCCCGGTGGTGTCCTCTGCCGCCGCCGCCGAAGCGGCAACGGGCGTCGCAGCGGCGGCGCTCCCCGAAGCGGAACGAGACGCGTTCGCTGCCGCGTCTTCCGCGAGCCACGCCGGGGCGACAGCAACCTCGTCGCTCTCCACTCCGGCGCCGGCAGCAAAGGCGGACTCGGAGGAGGCACCCTGCCCTCCGCCGCCGCTCGCCGCGGCGACCGCGGCGGCGCTCCCGCCGCCCGCGGCCATCCGCCGCAGCAGCCCGCTCCTCCGCTGCTCCCAGGGGGGCAGCTGCGGGCCGACGTCCCGGGCGGCGACCTCGGGCCTCGCGGCGAGGCCCCGGTACTCGACGGCGCGCTGCTGGAGGTCCGGGTCCGCCGAGGACGCGTAGCGGCAGAGCACGAGGTCGAGCTCGCCGGCCAGCGGAGAAGGGGACCCCGCCGCAGCAGCGCCGGCAGCGCGAGCGGCGACCTCCACCTTGAGCAGCGCCGTGAGCAGCATCCCCTTGGCGGCCCTGCCCGCGCCCGCGAGGCAGTCTCTCAAAAGCGCAAACTGCTCCGCGGCCGGCGTCTCGCCCGCGACGAGGCGGCCGTACTCGCCGACGAGGAAGGCCGCGGCGCAGACCAGGGGATCCGGCGCGCCGCCGCCGCCGCCGCCGCCCCGCCCGCCCCCCCTGCTCCTGCTCCTCCGCAGCGCGGCCAGCGCCGCGCCGGCCGCCGCGGCCCTGCCCCCCGCGTCCGCGGCGGCCACGACGTGCGCCGCCGACCTCCACACGTCCGGGGGCGCGTCCTCCCCCGCGGCCTCGACCAGCGCGAGCAGCGAGCGGGCGTACCAGCTGCTGTCGGGGGCGAACCGCTCGGCCAGCACCGCCGCCCGCAGCGCGACCTCCTCGCGCATGTCGGGGGCGCAGCCTCCTCCCGGGCTCAGGTAGGCCAGGAGCTGCTCGAAGGCCGCCACGCCGCCGCAGGCTGGGGCGGGGGAGGAGGAGGAGGGGGGAGAAGAGCCGCCGTTCCCGCTGCCCCGGTCTGAGGGCGAGGGGGCGGCGGCGGCGTCTGCCTGCGAGAACAGCAGGTCGAGCGCGCGCCGGCGGATCGACGTGTCGTTGTCCCTCAGCGCCTCGGCGAGCGCCGGCCTCGCCGCGGCCGCGGCCGCCGCCGCCGCAGGGAGGCCCCCCAGCCGCGCCAGGGCGTCCAGCCCAAGGCAGCGGACGTTGGCGTCCCGGATCCCCGCGCCCCGGCCCCCGGAGCTCCCCCCGAGCGCGCACTTGGCCAGCAGCGCCGCGGCCGCCGCGGCCGTCTCGTCGTCGCCCCAGCCCCCGAGGGCTAGGGGAGCGGCCTCGAGGGCGATGGCGTGCAGGGCGTTGGACTTGTTGACGTTTTTGGGGGGCTGAGCGGCAGCAGGCTGACCAGAAGCGGAAGCGGAAGAAGAAGAAGAAGAAGACGAAGAAGAGGCGGAAGGGCCCCACACGGCGGCGGCGGCGTCGATCGCCGACCTGAGCGCCGCAGACGCGCTCCTCCGCGTCGGCGCGTCCGGCGGCGGGAAGTACTGCAGCGCGCGCAGCACCTTGACCTGCGCCCAGGGGCAGGCGATGCCGTAGTAGGTGCAGTCGGGCGGGACGTCGCGGGCCCGCAGGCGCGCCAGGAGGGCGACGAGCCGCGGGGCCAGGCACTCGAACCCCGCGTACGACCGCGCGACGACGCCGACGACGAGCGCCGAGACGCACAGCAGCAGCCCGACGTCCTTCTCGTCGTCGAGCAGCGCGGCGAGCCTGGGGGCCCACGCGTCGGCCGGCAGGGGATCCTCGTCCTGCGCCAGCGACTTGCGCGCCGCGCGCAGCAGCGCCAGCGCGGCCCTCCCCCTGATCCCGGGCCTCGCGCCGCCGTCGAGCAGCACCGCGGCCGCGTCGGGCGCCAGCAGCGACGCCATCTCCGCGCCGCCCACGTTGGCCAGGAACGTCAGCGCCAGGGCCTGGAACGCCTCGTTGCGCGAGACCAGGTCGGACCGCACCGAGTTGGTCACCAGGCGCAGGAACTCGTCGCGCTCTGAGAGCAGCAGCGAGCACGCGAGGTACCCGACCTGCTTCTCGGCGTACCGCGGGGCCGCGAGCAGATCCGCGGCCTGGCGGTGGCCGAACTCGACGTCGTAGCCCAGCATGTGGATGTAGAGGAGCTTCCAGACGTACTTCTTCTTGTCGTAGTCTTTTTGAGGGTTTGTGGGGGGGGGTCGGGTTTTTATTTTTTTTGGGTGCGAGGGGCGTGAGCGACGACCGAGGGAAGGGAAGCGGGAGCGAAAACGATAGAGGCATCGAGAGCCTTTTCGAGCAGCTCTCTCTCTCATCGCTCTCTCAACTCTCTCGTTCGTTTTCTCTTTTCTGGGCGTCTCCCTTCCCCATTCTCTTTCTGTTTCGCTCGCGCAGAGCGAGAGAAAGTCGCCGGGATCTCATGCCAAAGCAAGAGAGAGGGGGCCGAGTAGAAGAGAAGCGAAGAAGAAAGAAGAAAGAAAGAGATGGAAAAAACCATCAAAACTCACCGGTGACCGCCGTGCCCGTCGCAAACTTCTTCCTGATCTTGGCGAGCTCCTTCTCGACGCGCGTCTGCTCGGCCTCCTTGTTAGTAGCTGCGCGGATGTCGGAGATGAAGACCTGAGGGAGTTTGTAGGAGGGGGGGGGGAGGGCAAGAGAGGAGAGGAAGGGACAAGGTGAGAGAAAGAGAGAGAGACGAGCAAAGGGCACGGACATCGACGGAAGAAGCGGAAAAAAAAAAACATCGCGAGCGTCGCTTGCTCATCTCTCTCTCCCTTCTTTCGTACCTGCAGGCCTCGCATCGTCTGGAGCTTGGCCATGGCGCAAGACGACGACGAAGGCGTCAAGCGCGGAGCAGCAACAGAGAGAAAGAAAAAGCGAAAGCGGGCCCTCTCTCTCCTCTAACGGAAGGGGATCGACTCGCTGCTCGGAGAAGAAGATGTCAAGAGTCGAAAGTGAAGAAGAAGAGCAGAGCTAGAGGAGCAACAGGTTTTTTCTTCTTTTTTTCCTTTTTTTTTCTCGACCCTTCAAACAAAAAGAAGGGGGGAGACTGCTACATATCTGCGACACTTCAGGGGGAAAGAATGAATGTGGAATGGAATGAATCGAACGCATCAAAATTGTTTTTTTCTTCTTCTACTTCTTCGAGGGAGGGTATCCTAAACTAAAAAATGGGGAGGGTAAAAATGCATCTAAAGATTGGAAAATCATCGTTTCACGCAGCCGCGACGGCAGCCTTGGCCACGGCGGCCCCGACAAACGCCTTGACGACGGCCTGCGTTGCGAACTCGTCCTCCTCGGATTCCGAAGAAGAGCCCACAAACAGCGAGGGAGCAGCTGTAGCAGCATCTCCTGCTCCCGTTCCCCTCCGACTCCTCTCTCTGCCGAAAGTGGTCGTCGTCGAAGAAGGGGACTCTGCCTCCTCCTCCGCTTCTCCCTCCGCAGCCTCCGCGGCATCTTCCTTTGCCTTGGCGGCGGCGGCGAGCGACGCCAGGTAGGCAGGCATCGCTGACGCCTTCACGAACTGGCCCCGAACCCGCGGCCTCGAGGCCGCGAGCCTCTTCCTGGACTCGTAGCGCACGACCTTGCCAAAGACCCGCCGCTCCCTCTTGGCGCGGAAGCGGGCGATCGAGGCGGCGCGCCTGGCCGCGGCCTGGGAGACGCGCTCGAGCAGCGGACTGAGGGAGGAGGAGGGAGAAGAGGGGGGCGGGGTAGGAGGAGCGGCGGCGGCGGCGGCGGCTGCTTCCGCCGCTTGCTGTGCCGCTGCTGTCCTCGCGGCTGCTGATGCTGATGCTGCTGCTGCTGCTGCTCCAGGAGGAGGAGCAGCAGCAGCAGCAGCAGCAGCTGGTGGCTGCTGCGGCAGCGTCGGTGTCGGCGGGGCCGTAGAAACCACAGCAGCGGGAGCAGGAGCAGCAGCCGAGACTGGCGGCGTCGGCGCCTTTCTCCTCTTCAGCGGAGGCAGCGGCGGGAGAGCAGCTTCGATGGCGGCGGCGGCGGCGGCGGCGGCGGGGGCGGTCGGCTCCTCCTCCCCTGCAGAGGAAGACCCGCGCCAGGATTCGCCCGCCCTCCTCCTCCTCCCCACCCTCGTCCTCCTGGCCACCTCGGCGGCGGCGAAAGCGGCGCTCTTGTCGCAGTCCCAGCCGCCCATCGAGATCGAGGCCACGGCCGAGAGCGCCGCGAGTGCCTCGGCGGCGTCGTTGGCGGCCGAAGCCGCGGCAGCCAAGGCGTGAGCGGCAGTGGCTGCGGCGGCTCCGGCAGCTTCGATCCCGCTGGTTGCTCCCGTCGCGGTTTTGCTCCCTGTTTTTTGGGTTTCGTCAGTTTTGCGGAAAGAAGGACGTTTGAAAAAGCAAGAGAGAGAAGCGTGGTGAGCAAAGAAGGGTGGAAAAAAGAGAGGGAGGAGATACTTGAGGTCGTCGATGAACGTTGGAAAACGCCTACTACAAGAAAAGCGAGCGGGGGCTCGGCGCGTTCTGTCTCGCCCTGGCACCCTTCGATCCGATTTTGATTGCAAAGCTTTAGAGAGATCAATTTCGATCGACGAAGCGTTTGGGAGACAAGGAAACAGAAGGAATTTACCTGGGAGAGGGCGCGGAAGATGCGAGGTAGCAGCAGCATCGAAGGCGCTTCCGCCCGCATCACGACCACGCATCGGCCTCTGGCTCGACTCACCCGCGGGCGCGTCCCCACTTTCCTGTGCCATAGAGGTTCGATTCAATTCTTGTGTCCTAGATCAAGGTGACAACAGCGGGAGAGAGCTGAGAAGAGGGTGGCGCGCGGGGATCTTTCTTTGCTTTTTCTTTCTTTTGTTTTTTGATCGTGGAGGTGGAAAAAAAAAAGTGGAGCACCTGGAGGAGATTTTACTTTTCGCTCTCATAGAGAACTCTCACAGCGTGAACTTGCCACCAAGGCCCTCTCGCTTTTCTCTCTCTCTGGAGCCGCTTTTTTTGCCTTCTGAAATCCAGAGTAAGAGAGAGAAGAGATAGAGAGCGGTCGAAAATGAAAAACCGAAAAATCAGCAATATTTAATTTAAAAACTCATCCATCTTTACAAAATCAAGAAACACTTGCGTCTCGCACGCGCCGCATCGATGACGCATCCAAAAACAAAGAACGAGGAGATATAAACTATCAGATCAGGAAGAGGGGGAAGAAGAAGAAGAAGGAGGGATACTAAAAAATCAGAGCTCGTCCTTTGAAGAAGAAGAAGAAGAAGAAGAAGAAGAACCTTTTGCCTTCGTCTTCGCCCTCCACCGCAGCTCCGCGCCCGCCGCTTCGCCCCTGCGCCCGCACTCGAGCCTCGCGTTCAAGCCCCGCACGAAGAGCACACCCGACTCGGTGTCGAACGAGACCTGCTTCGGCTTGAGCGAGACAGGGGAGGAAGAAGAAGCTTTTGAAAACCTCGAGAGCTCGAACGACGACGCGTCGGGCTCCGCCTCGACGCCGAGGACCCGCACGTCCGCGAGCAGAGGCCACGGCCCGCCGGAGCAGTTGTCTTCGACCCCCTGGCCTCCTCCCTCTTCTCCTCCTCCTCCGCCTCCTCCTCCTCCTCCTCCTCCTCCTTCGTTGTTCCAGCCGTTGCCGGATCTCGAGAGCGTGATTCGGACTCCCCCTCCTTTTCCCTCCTCCTCCCAGCCGGAGACGAGGGCCCAGCTGCCCCTGGCGAAAGCGTCGGCGTCGTCGCCGCGCTCGCCATCGCGGAAGGAGCGACCCCACGCGACTCGCGAGTTTGGTGATGACGGAGCGTGCGGCGACCCGCGAGAGGGCCCCGATCCTGCGCCGCAGCGCGAAAAGGTGCCCCCGAAAGAAGAAGAGGAAGATTTTTTGTCGGAATCGGGGAGCGCCACCGTCGCCTCGAGCGGCGCCCTCCAGGCCTCCCCCGTCGTCAGCGGCACGAACGCCTCGCCCCCCGCTGCGGAGAGCAGCGCGGCTCCTCCCGCCAGGTGCAGTGGGACGTGGTCGAGCGGGGCCTGCAGCGTGGAGGTGCGCGTGAGGACCTCCCCTCCTCCCTCCCCCTCGTCGCCGCCGAGGCGGTCGTCGAGGACCGACGGGGCAGGCGAGGACGGTCCGCTCCCGCCGGCCCCCCGCCCCCCCGGCCCCCCCCGCCGCCCCCCCCCCCCGCCCGGGCGCAGAGGCGTTGGGGCAGCCTGTTTCCGCGGCGGCGACCGCCCACCCCCCTCGCCCCCACCGCCCCCGCCCCCCCGCCGCAGGCCGAGGACGAGTACATGATCTCGGACGCCGACCTGTACGTCAACCGCTTCATCTCGGTGCCCAAGGACATGGGCAGCCTGCAGTGCGGCGCGTTCGTCGCCGGTGCGGTGCGCGGCGCGCTCGCCGGCGAGGGCTTCCCCGCGCGCGTCACCGCGCACGCCGTCGCCGGCAAGCCCGGCGCCCCCGCGCGCACCACGATCCTGGTCAAGTTCGAGCCCGGCGTCATGGCGCGCGAGGCGGCGGCGGCGGCGGCCGCGGCGGCGCGCGGGGGCGGGGGGTGAGCGATTGTTCTGTCGCTCTGCGGGGACGCTGCAAGCCGCCCCCCCCCCACCCCCTCCCCCTCACTTGGCCGCCTTCATGGCCACGTACCGGCGCAGCAGGAGCACGGCGGCGGCACCGGCCAGCGCGGTCCCTGCGTCGAGACTCGCGTCGAACGCCGCGGCGGCCGCTTCGGCCGCCGCCGAGTCGCCCGCCAGGCGGGCCGCCACCTCGGGGCGGCGGGCGTGGGGGGGGACCAGGGCGCGGTCGGCGACGCACGCCCACAGGAGCTAAGAGGAGGGGAGGAAGAGGGGGGGTGGGGCGGCACGCGCGCCGCGGCCCGCCGCTCTCACCCTCTCCCTTCTCTCACCGCGACCACCGCCAGCGCCAGCAGCCACACGCCCGCGCGCAGCGTGTCGGCCTTTTCCCGGTGCGCCTTGCCCGCTGCCGCCCCCAGCCGGTGCGCCGCGACGCCCGCGGTCGCGGTCGCCGCGGCGGCCAGGGTCGCGCTGGAAAAGGAGGCGCCGGCCGCCACCGGGACGAGGACGGCCCACGCGGTGCGCAGGGCGGAGAGCAGGGCCTGGAAAAGGAGGGGAGGGAGGTTTGGGCGTCGGACCGAGCGGCGGGCACGCGACCGCGCGACCATCCGCCACCTTCCACCCCCTCCTCCGCTCTCACGAATGCGGACACGCCTCGGGCGGCCGCCTTGCGCGCCGCGGGCAGCTGCTGGTACTCTGGGAGGGAGGGAGGGGGGCGGCGCGCATCGAATCCGCGTGCCGCAGCGGCCGGGGAGCCGAATCGGGGTGCCATCTAGCCCACGACGCGGCCGCGATCGCGCACGACGCCCACGCGCGCTGCGGGGAAGGACGCACCCCCCCCCCCCCCCCCCCCCCCCCCCCGCGCACTCGACTCGACCGTCTGTCGGTGCCGGAAGTCGGACCCGTCCGTCCCCTGCGGACGCGGGCCGGCCGGCGGGCGGCGCGGGGGCATGGAGAGGGGGGAGAGGGCGCGGAGGGGGTCTGGGGCGTGTGCGTGCGGCCACCTCGCCGCCACTCCCTCTCGCCGCCTCACCCTCCCTTCTCCCAACCCCCACCCCTCCCCATTTGCACGATGGCCGCCCTGCGCTCCGTACGTGGTGGTCGGCGGGGCGGCAAGGGCCGCCTCGGCGCCGGCATTCGCGCCGACGGCCGCATCCCCTCCCTCCCCCCTCCCTCAGGCCACCTCCTTTGTCGCGCGCGCCGCCGCACGCGCGCCCGCGCCCGCGGTGGCCTCGGCCGGCCGGGCCACGGTGCGCGCGCGCGCGCCGGCGCCAGCCGGCCGGGTCGCGGCGCTGCGGCGTGCGGCCGCGCCGCGCGCGCGCGGCTCGTTCGCGGTCTACGCGTCCGGTGAGAGAGAACGGGGGGGTGGTGGGTGGAAAGGAGGGCGGCAAAGGAGCGTCGCCCGCGCTCGAGCCCCACGGCGGCGGCCGCACACCCCGCCCACACCCCCACCCCACCCCTGTGCCAGCCGCGTCCAACCCCAAGGTCTTTTTCGACATCACGGCCGACGGCGAGCCCGTCGGGCGCATCGAAATGAGCCTGCGCGCGGACGTCGTGCCCAAGACGGCGGAGAACTTCCGCGCGCTGTGCACCGGTGGGTCGAGGGGGGGGGGCTGGGGGGGGCGCGTGGTTTCGGCGCGCGTTTCGGGCCGCATTTCGACCCCCCATCCGACCCACCCCCCGTCTCTTTTCCCGAACCCCAAGGCGAATTCGGGACCGGCAAGTCGGGCAAGCCGCTGCACTTCAAGGGGTCGTCCTTCCACCGCGTGATCCCCGGGTTCATGTGCCAGGTGCGGGCGGGGAGGAGGGGGGAAGAGGGACGGCGGCGGCGCGCGCGCCGCCGCCCACCCCGCGCCCGCCCGCCGCCTCCTCCTCAGGGCGGCGACTTCACGCGCGGCAACGGCACCGGGGGCGAGTCCATCTACGGCACCGACCGGTTCGAGGGTGAGGCGGGGGGGGGGGTGGGGCGGCGGGGGAGAAAAAAGAAGAAGAAGAAAAAGCGGACGGGGGCGATTCCGGCCGACCCCCACCACCCCCCCACCCCTCAGACGAAAACTTCACCCTGCGCCACGAGGGCGTCGGCACGCTGTCCATGGCCAACGCGGGGCCCAACACCAACGGGAGCCAGTGCGTGTGGCGGGGCGGAGGGGGGCGCGAGCAAGGGGGGCGGCGCCCGAACACGGGGGAGAGAAAAAACTGACGGGGGGCCCCCCCCCCCCCGCCATCGGGGGGGCGGGCGGCGCGGCGGGGGGGGGCGGCGGTGTTAAAAAACCTACCCCCCCCCCCCCCCCCCAGATTCTTCCTGTGCACGTCCGACACGGCGTGGCTCGACGGCAAGCACGTCGTCTTCGGCAACGTCGTCGGCGACGACTCGCTGGCCACGCTCACCAAGGTGGAGGCGTACGGGTCGCAGTCGGGGGCGACGACCAAGACGATCGTGGTGGCCGACTGCGGCGAGCTCGAGTGAGGGCGGGGAGGCGCGGGGGGCGCGAGGGTCGGTGTGGGCGGGTCGCTGCCGCCGCGCCCGGCGCCACTCCCCCGCTCCCCGCCCTCCCTCTCTCCCCGGCGCGCGCGGTCCAGCCCGCGCCCCGCCACCGCGACCGGGCGCCGCGGCGTCAGACGGGCTGGAGGCGCGCGGCGATCGCGGGAGCCGCGATGGCCGCGTCCCTGGCCAAGTACAAGCTGGTAGGCCAAGGAGGGGGCCTCGGGCGAGCCTCCTGTGCGGCGGGCGCATCGCGGCGGCGCGGCGGCGGCGCGCGGCGCGGCGCGCCGGCGATCGCGCGCCGGCTGGCGCGGGCGCAGCCGCCCGCCGCCGGCCGGCGAGTGATCGGGTGCCCTCGTGGCGCGGCCGGCGCCGCGTCGAGGGAGGCCGAGGCCGGGGCGGCGCCCGCGGCGCGCGCGCGCCGCACGCCGACCCTCGCCACCCTCGCCCGCAGGTCTTCTTGGGCGACCAGTCCGTCGGCAAGACCAGCATCATCACCCGCTTCATGTCCGTGGAGGGGGGAGGCGGCGGGAGCGCGCGCGGGAGGGGGCGGGCCCCCCCGGCCGCGGCCGTCGCCCCGACCCTCCGCGCCCCGCCCCCAGGTATGACAAGTTCGAGGCCAACTACCAGGCGACGATCGGC
>Ga0315291_10008902_pt1 | contig 12314 bp, 6 predicted proteins | sample YL17G12_20_MG_FD_203070 | JGI IMG/M metagenome (GOLD analysis project Ga0315291, IMG submission 203070) | Sediment microbial communities from Yellowstone Lake, YNP, Wyoming, USA - YL17G12_20 | ecosystem: Environmental > Aquatic > Freshwater > Lake > Sediment | place: USA: Wyoming | collected... | reverse complement strand
CATCTAAAATGCGAAAAAATCTGGCGTCTAATTCATCGCCAGATCTTGAATCGTCGGGATGCTCTATACCCCAGAGAGAAAAAGCTATCGGCTCTCCTTTATACAAAAGCTCATTGTCCTCATATATCCCCATACCAATAGGTAACATAACTGCCCGCCCCTGTGATAATGAATATTGTGTAAGGACAACTTCATTTATTACACTACGGAACCTTTTTGCTCTGTAGGGCTCCCCCACATCAAATCTAAAGTCCTCTATCGTTCCATCGGGATTCGTATATGGAATCAGAAATGGGATATTGCCGTTGCCAAGCAATCGAATATGGCGAAGCTTGCCTTTTTTAATCAAGACAATTCGATTGGATACGCCTTTAATTTTGATAGCTCGAATCCAACGGGTATGCACTTTAATATAATCTTTTGGGTCTAATTTAATAATTGCGCTCGTCGGTTTGGAAATGTCACCAAAATCTTTTAGGTAAACGACTCTACGAATCTTGTCAAGATATTTGCTTGGAAATTTATTTTCTATCTGAACAAAAAGCCCCCAATATGGAGAAACAACTCCATCGCTTTTGTTTTGCGCTTTAAAACCTTTTAAACTTCCGATGCATGATTTGATTTCCTTCAGAGGCATTTTAGAAGAGACATTTCTTAATACTTTCAGATTGCCAACGGGTGAACTTGCCACTTTATGCGATTCTCCGCCTTTATCACCTTGAGGTACAAAATACATACGTACATTGGCCCATAAAGAGACATTAATATTTAATACTTAAAAAATCAAGGGCTTACGTTAACCGCACGTATTCCGCAAGGTCATCAGTAAAGCCAAATCCAGTCGTGTGATTTGAGGTAGGCTCTATGCCGTACATCCGCAAAGTATGGCAAATATGAGCTTTGCTACGCCTTTTTTCAAAAGAGATCTGATACGTCCGGCCTAAAATCATTTGTTTTGAGCAGAAACAGGGGCTGCAAGCCCGCTTTCAAATAAATATCATAAAATGGAGCTAAATTTAAAATATTAATCTTGACCTGCGTTACGGAACTGCTAAACTTCCATTGTTAGCTATCATCTTGTTTCCCGAGGCTTAACCCCAGGGGGGGGTGAGCGTTGTCACTCGTGTTTCCCAAGTTGAAGCCATTAGCCACTCATAGTCTATCAAGAAGGAAAATCTTGCCGCGCTTAACAAAGGCAAGAAGGAGAAATTGTTAATGAAAGTTTTTATGTTAGGCTGGGAATTTCCCCCCTATATCAGCGGTGGATTAGGAACGGCCTGTTACGGCCTGACTAAGGCGATGGACGAGCTGGGCGTAGAAGTTACATTTGTTCTGCCTAAGGCGAGCACGAGTCACCTCGCCGGCCATGTTAACATGGTAAGCGACCAACATTGTGCCTTCAAAAGTGTAAGATTTCTCATGATTTCTTCGACACTCAGGCCGTATGCCCAGGTTGCCACTATTGCCGCGCACTGGCAAGAGCTCGGCTGTTCGGCAGCTCAACAAACAAATGCACCTGCCAATATTGGTCTGGGACAGATTAACGACCCTAACAATTACGGCGGTGATATCTATTCGGATGTCCGCGGATATACTGACAAAGTAGTCAAAATTGCTGAAACCGAACAGTTCGACGTAATCCACGCCCATGATTGGATGACATATCCTGCCGGTGTAGCCGTATCGCAGCTAAGTCACAAACCTCTTGTCGTACACGTCCATTCAACGGAGTTTGACCGTAGCGGCGAGCACGTCAATCAGAAGGTTTACGACATTGAACAACAGGGCGTGCACGCGGCGGCAAAGGTTATAGCGGTCAGCAACCTTACGAAAAACACAATTCTGAAACATTACAGCGTTCCATCAGAAAAAGTGGACGTGGTTCATAACGCTGTGGAGCACAACGGCAATGAATCTCAGCACGTTCCGCTGGACAAAACGGATAAAATTGTCCTTTTCCTCGGCCGAATCACAATGCAAAAAGGTCCGGAGTATTTCCTTGCCGCTGCAAAAAAAGTCCTCGAAGAAATTAATAATGTCAAATTCATTATGGCCGGAAACGGCGATATGATGCACAGAACTATCGAGCTTGCAGCCCGGATGGGTATCGGGCACAAGGTTCTCTTTACTGGTTTTCTGCGAGGAGAGGACGTTGACAGGGCCTATCAAATGGCCGACCTCTACGTAATGCCTTCGGTTTCCGAGCCGTTTGGAATTGCTCCTCTCGAAGCTATGAACCGAAACGTGCCTGTCTTGATTAGTAAACAAAGCGGCGTCGCCGAAGTTGTTACCCACGCGCTGAAGGTCGATTTCTGGGACATAAACGAAATGGCCAATAAAATGATAGCCGTCCTCAAGCGACCTCCACTTCAAAAAACACTTCGCACAAACGGCTTTCATGAGGTGCGTAAATTCACCTGGGAGGACTCCGCAAAGAAAATAATGAAAATTTACGATGATGTAATCGCTCAGGCGCAAGATAAGGAGAATTAACTAATGGCTTCGGTATGTTTTTACTTTCAGGTGCATCAGCCGCAGAGGTTACGGCATTATACCGTTTTTGACCACGGCACTAACTACTTTGACGACCATAAGAACGCCGAGGTTTGCAGAAAAGTAGCAAATAAGTGCTACCTCCCCTCGAATCGGCTTATGCTCGAGCTAATCGAAAAATACAAAGGAAGATTTAAGATATCGTACAGCATCACCGGTGTATTGCTGGAGCAACTCGAGTTGTATGCGCCAGAGGTAATAACCACATTCAAGCAACTGGCCGCTACTGGCTGTGTGGAGTTTCTCGCTGAAACTTATTACCACAGCTTAAGCCTCCTCTACTCAAGAGATGAGTTCATTGAACAAATAAAGGCCCACAAGCAGATTATCAGGCGACTTTTCGGCCAGACCCCTCGCGTTTTCCGAAACACCGAGCTTATTTACAACAACAGTTTGCCGCTCATTATCGAACAACTCGGCGGCTTCGATGCGATAATAACCGAAGGTGCAGACCACATTCTCGGATACAGGAACGCTAATTTTGTTTACCGTCCGACCAACTCAACCGGGCTTAAACTCCTGTTGAAGAATTACCGACTCAGCGACGACATAGCATTCCGGTTTTCCAACCGGGACTGGTCAGAATGGCCTTTGAGGGCGGATAAATTTGCCAGTTGGATAAACCATATCAACGGCAATGGTTATGTGTGCAATCTCTTTATGGACTACGAAACTTTTGGCGAGCACCAGTGGCAGGACACCGGGATATTCGATTTTCTGCGCCGTCTGCCGGAAGAAATCCTCAGGCATCCGGACAATAACTTCAAGACACCTTCAGAAGTGATAAAGACCTATAGTGCTGTTGACACAATAGATATCCCTCATACCATAAGCTGGGCAGATATCGAACGGGACCTCTCGGCCTGGCGAGGTAACCCTATGCAGGAAAACGCACTGACAGAACTCTACCGGCTCGAAGACAAAGTCAAACAAACAGGCGATTGGGACATTATCGCCGATTGGAGAAAGCTCCAGACATCGGACCATTTCTATTATATGTGCACAAAGTACTTCGCTGACGGCGATGTGCATAAATACTTCAACCACTATGATTCACCGTATGATGCCTACATCAATTTTATGAATGTCCTGGATAACCTTAATTATCGGTGCTCAAAAATTCCGGCACAACCCGAAGTGGAATCTTCGCGTACTCTTCATCAGCAGATGGCAGTGGTTTGAAGGCGTAGATAAAGAAAACTATCAATATTTTATTTCTATCGGAAAGGTAATTGCTATGAACTTCGTTGGAACAAAAAATAAGGTGGGCGACAGCAAGAAGACACAGATTGCAGCATCCATGAAAGTTACACAGGATACCAAGGCAAAAGCGATGACAATGGCCGAGCTCATCAGGCAAAAAGCTATATCGTTAGGCATTCAGCCAGGTCAAATGAATAAAGCTGAACTGATTCACTCTATCCAGAGGGCTGAGGGCAATACTGCTTGCTTTGGGACGTCAAATGGCCGGTGCCCTTATACGGACTGTTGCTTTATGGCGGACTGTCTGAAAGTTTAAGATTCGGCATAGGAGGTACACGTACGGGGATTTGTTATCAGAAAGGCCATTACGGTTAGGGCACCGAGACCTTAACTTACATAAAAGGGCCCTGATAAAATCTCGGTCAGGTCGGCTGCTATGATCCGGTCGCGTCGTGGTAGCGGCGCAATCTATCGATGCGCTATAGCGGAAGGCGAGTACCTCAAACATAACTAACAGAAAATTGATAAATGAAGAATTTTTATGATAAACTCAAACGTTACATGGATAGACGAGCACGCACCTGAGTTGAAAGGCAAGATTCTGGCTACCCTTTCTATGGAAGGTTGTATACCTGAGCTGAAAGGAGATGCCCGCGAAGCGAACACCAAAGGCGGTTTGGGAATATATTTCGGCGATAAGCTCGAAGGTCTTAACGCGATAGGGATGGACAGAGCTTTTGGTTGCATGCCCATTTATAGTAAGCGACTGGTCCAGTCAATCAGAGGTGGGAGGCAGCATATTGAATATAGAGATGTCTCTTATAAGGACCAGCCGATTGGGCATTTCATGGACAAGAGGGGAAAGCCCCTGCAATTCGATGTGTGGGGTTGGGATGAGAAGAACACCGCCCAGGAGCGGCAATACCATGTAGATGTATATAACATAAGCCGCGGAGGAACACCCCTTCACGTCTTCTATTGTCCTGAGGTATTTGACATCCTTTACCCGGACTACAAGACGCATCCAAGTCACGGCATGGAACATCGCTTCCTGCAGGACACTGTTTTTGCTGAATGCGTCTATGAGCTGTTCAAAAGCATGGGGATTGTGCCTGATATCCTACACCTTAACGAAGGCCATGTTGCAGATAGCGCCGCAATAGTAAAGGGCGACAAAGTCTTCGATAGGACAGCCGTAGTTTATACAAACCACACGGTTGTCCCAGCGGGCCTGGAGAAATTCTGTGTTGGTGAACTTGTTGGCGGCGACGTCGCAAGAGTGCGTTACGCGATGAGGTTCCCTGGCCAGAGCTGGCAGAGGTTATGGAGGAAATTTGTGGTAGTGAAGAATGGCCAGATGTTAATAGACTTCTCAAAGGGCGCTCTTGAAATATGTGATGCTGCAAATGGGGTAAGCAAGGAGCATGCTGACATCACAGAGAACCTGTTCCAGTGTCATGACAGAAGGATAGAGGCCATACTCAACGGCTCAGGTGACACATGGGTCGTGGACGAGCTGTTGGAAATGGAACTCAAAGGCATCAAACCAGGTAAAGAAACACTTCTGAGAATAGGCACAGAAGGCAAAGCATTATCTTTAGCTGAAGTCAAAAAGAGAACGGCCTGTATGACCAACAAAAGCGGCCAAATCATCAGCAAAAATGGCGTAACGCTGAATCCAGACTTGCCAACCGTATGGATGGTAAGGAGAATGGTGGAATACAAGAGCCAGCTGCCAATTCTGAAGGATATTATCCATATTATATGCGCGGACAGGGATGATGAAGTTGACACCAACTGGGGGAGGACGAATGGCCTGGGTATGCAGGTTGTTGTAGGTGGGATTGCACCGAAAGGGTCCAATGAAGAGGGATGGATAAAAGAGTTCGTTGGCTGGATGCAAAGGCCTGAGCTAAAGGGGAGGTTTGTTTATGTGCCGGATTCAGATACCATACTTCTCAGGATGCAGGCCATTGGGGCCGACATATGTATCAGCTGCCCCCTGCCGGAGAAAGAGGCCTGCGGCACTTCGGACCAGCGTTCCGCAAGGAACGGAGGTATAAACATCGCTACACGAAGTGGCGGCCCCCCCGAATACATTAGAGAAGGCAGAAACGGAATGCTGGTCGGCCCATATGAAAGCAATGAGGATTTTTACAGGAGAGCGCCAAAGGACATTCTGGATAAGCTCAGGCAACTGTCTGACATATACTACAACGATGACAGCTCGTGGCTGGACATGAAGCTGGAATCATATCTGGCAAGTCCAAAGGTAACTGCTATTGCAATGGAACAAAGGTATGCCAATATGTATGCACAAGCGCTCCATGTAAGGGAAGATATCATCCGCAGCAGAGACCTGGGACCCAATAATGTGCTGGATACTGAGGAGCATACAAACCTTATGCTCAGACTGCAAGAAGCGGCGTGTGATTTCCTGTATCGTGACGTTGCACTTGAAGATAACGCTGCACTGAAGGGTTGGACTGTCATTACTGGTTCGCCATATTTCGACCAAAGACAGGGCGGCCAGCTCTACAACTGGGGAAGGGACACCATGGTGGCGCTTCCCGGCCTTTGCCTTGAAAGGGAAAGGTTTGATATGTTCAGGAATGTCATGAAGAACTATCTGAGGTTTGTCAAGCATGGCATCCTTCCCAACATTGTCGGCGATGGCTCCAGGCCAAGATATAACAGCATCGATGCATCTTTGTGGCTGCTCTGGGCAATGGGCAAGTACCTTGACCGCACACATGATTACGCCTTTCTGGATGCAATGGTTTACAGGAAATTCCCCCAGAACGAAACAGCCACTGTTCAGAATATGCTGGAAGAAATCATAGACACATACCGGCTCGGCATAGAGTTTGAGGATAGGTGGCAAGAGGACGGTAATGAGAAATCCCAGACAATAAGCGTCCGCATGGATAGCGACTGCCTCATTTCAGCAGGCAATGAGAACACTCAGTTGACCTGGATGGATGCGAAACCCAAGGGTTGCGGACCGGTTACAAGCCGCCACGGTAAAGCAGTTGAAATAAACGCGCTTTGGTACAACGCCTTGAAGGTGATGGAGGGTATACAAAAGCGCAGAGGCGGCGAAAGCGGAGAATATGCACAGCTGGCGGAGAAGGTGAAATCCGGTTTCATGAAGTTCTGGAACCAAGAAACCGGCTGCCTTTACGATACTATTGACGGGGACCCCGAACAGGGCAGGAAGATAAGGCCGAACCAGGTCTTTGCAGTGGCCTTTGGGTTGCTGGATTCCGACAAGAGCCGGGCTATTATGGGCAAGGCAAGGGAAGAACTGCTTACGCCTTTTGGCTTGCGCACACTCTCACTGCATGACAAGGATTACTGCTCCGTTCACAACAACGAATACTCCTACCACCAGGGGACCGTCTGGCCGTGGCTTATTGGCGGCTTCATTGAGGGCTGCATAGTTGCTTACGGTAGGAAAAAAACGCTTAGGATTCTGGATGGCATAGGTTGCTTTACCACTCTTTCAGAAATGCTGGGAGAATTCAAATCCATACCTGAAATATTTGACGGCAACTGCCAGTCGGTTTATGAGCCCAGGGACAGAAAGGGATGCAAATCACAAGCATGGAGCGTAGCAGAATCATTACGTGGATTGTCATTGCTACTCTTCCCACGTGATAATTCACGGGATGCAGAGCAAAAGGTCGTCAGCAGCAAGGTTATCTATGAGATGGTTGTTAGGGATTATCATGATGCTGAAAACCACGTGCATGGTCTTTCTGCCGCTTCGGAAGAACTGCCGTTCTTGGCAAAGTTGGGGGTCGAATATGTCTATCTTCTCGGTTTGATGAAACATACCGGCTACCCCTTTGGTATAGTGGATCCGTTTGACATTGATGAGCGCGCCGGCAGTTTTGCGGATTTGGATAATTTTATGTCCGTTGCCCATGCGCTAGGATTAAAGGTCATTGCTGACTGGATGGCAAATCAGCATGTCTCCAAAAACAGCCCCCTATGCAAAGCTCATCCTGATTGGTTCCTATATACGGATGCTAAAGACGGCGATTATTTTGCCGGCAAAGGAATGCTGTTATGCAGGGGCATGGATATGCGTGGCAATGAGAAGAACCTTACCTTGGTTTCAGCAACCGATGAAGTCCCTTTAAGGGGTTTCCCCCGGCGTTGGAGTTCCCTTGCACAGCCTGACCTTTCGCATCCCAAGGTCAGGAAACATGGGCTTGATATAGGCTGTTTCTGGCTGGCTAAAGGACTGGACGGTTTCCGCATCGATGCTGCACTTTCCACGTTCCCAGACAAGATAAAAGAAAATTGGGGACTGGATGTCGAGGACAACCTGACACGCTTGTTCATAGAAAATGTGCGCGGTATTAAGCCGGATTGCTTCATTATGTTTGAGGGCTTTGAAAGGTTGGAAGAGCTCCTACAGCTTGCTAATAACCAAAACTGCGCAGTGTATAACTGGCAGCCAAGGAATCTTGCTACCGATGCCCTTGAAGACCCGGGCAAGCTCCCCATGTTAATATCCTACTTAAAGGAGCTCGAACATACGCAGCAGATTCGGGACAACTTGATAAACCTAGGCCCGGAACACGACGCTTTTGATTTTGATGACCCATGGGCAAAACTCTGTTACAGGCACAAATTATTGATGCATTTCATGTACGGCTTTATGCCAGGGTACATGCTGGTCTTTAATGGTGATGTATTTGGCAGGCAACACCATTACAAGATAGACCCAGCTAAAACATCCCCTGCACCGAAGGTTGCCGATGCCGATAACGGCATAAAGGAAACAGCGAGAAGGCTCTTTGGCCTCCGTAAAGAGTATCCGTTATTAGTTGAAGGGGACTATAAGGTCTTGGAGAATGATGAGCACGATGTAATCTGTCTGGCCCGCTTTGACGAGAGCGAGATTGTGATCGGCGTAATCAACCCGAATTTAGGTGCCAAAGAAGTGGTGTTTTCTCTTAATGACATCATAGACGGCCGGGTAAATCCATCGGATATCAAACATGCCTATTGTACACAGGATGTTGTCCTTCTTAAGAATGATGCAAAGGGCTGGATCGGCGAAATAAGGGACAGCCTACCAGCAGAAAGATTGCTCCGGGAAGGGTTATATGTGGGAATCGACCCAATGTCATGCCAAGTTATCAGGCTGCGACTATCTTATAAACCATTGGCAAATGGATTATAATTACTTAGCCACACAGTTCATTGGGTTAATTAAGCTGCTGGTTTTGCGGTTATTTATTGTCACGGTCAGCGTTGCGATGCACTTCACTTTGCCAGTGACAGGTAGGACAACGGTGAAATAGCCTCATAAAGAAACGATACAGTAAACAGGAGCAGCGCAACACAATGGATTTGGGATAGCATTGAAAAATAGCACAAAGCTATCTATTGGTTGCTTATTAGGTAATTATCAGATTAAAAGATTAAGCAAAAAATGGCATTAGCGTGTTTGACGTCAGCAGAAGTGGCACAGTTTGAGACATTTGGTTAGGAGAGGATTTCAAGCAGTTTACTCCCCCCTTACAATCCGTCCTGGTGCGTTTTTTATATAGCAGTAGAAAACTGTTTGGGTGGGAGAGGCGTAAAAGATAGCGTTGGTGCTGCTGATCGATTTTCTTTTATCTCATAATGCTTATCTTAGTTGCCGTCTTCTTTGCCAACCAGGCGATAGCTCACAAATGCTATGTGTTTGCTGTCTGGCGACCACGATGGAACATTTATTGTGCCTTGCCCACCAAATAACCTTGTCAAAACTTTCAGCGTTCCTCCCGAAGAGGGCATTATGCGCAGGGCAACGTCTTTATTGGCAGGATGCCCTTTCACGTTTTTGTCATAAGATAGGAACACGACCCATTTGCCGTCAGGAGAGGGATGAGGGAACCAGTCACCATATTCTTCATCATTAGTAACCTGCACCTGGTTAGCCCCATCACTGTCCATCCGCCATATTCTCATTGCTCCAGTACGTTCAGAATTGAAGTATATGTATTTACCATCAGGAGAGTAATCGGGACCATCATCCAGCCCCTCAGCATTCGTGAGCCGATTCTCCTGTCCACCTTCTACGGGAATGGTATAGATGTCATAGTTGCCGTTTCTTTCGGCACAATATGCAAGAGTCCTGCCATCTGGCGACCACCCATGCCAGTAGGAAGGTCCCAGCTCTGTTACCTGCCTCGGAGACCCTCCAATAACAGGCAATACATAAATAAGAGAAATTCCCTCGCGGTGATGACTGATTGCCACATGTTCACCATCTGGGGAGAACCCGTGGTCGTTATTACAGCGGTCTGCAAAGCCAGTATCAAGTTGCACAGGTTTCCCGCCGGAAGCAGGGATGGTAAAGAGTTTTCCGCCACTATTAAAAAGCATATATTTTCCATCTATAGACCAGTTGGGAGCTTCAAAGTGTGTGCAAGAACGATAAACAGTCCGTCTTTGGCCAGTTTCAACCGATATGGTTTCCAATGAGCTTTCAACGATTCTATCTTCCATCTTATGTGTTCCCAGGCATTTCATATCTACATGAGAAAAGATTGCTGTTTCCGTGACAGTATCATCGTGAGAACAAACGACCAACCCTACATAAACTGGGTCTTCCAAAGAAACAGATACAGATCCAACATGCTGGTATACCTGTCCATCTTCTGAAACGAATAAAGAAAAAACATCAGCACATCGTTCAAGACGTATGAAGGCAGGTGCAGAAATGGGGGACTTGATTTCCTCAGTTGGGCCGCCTTTAATCTTTCGGAATTGCAGCGAAGTCAGACCGTCACCATGAACAACGGCATCAGCATAAGAAGAGTCAGCATCCGGATTCTGACGAATCATCCAACCCGCTTTTCTATGGTTGTTTTTTCCTTCCCCAACCCATCTGATTTCAGTACTCAGGCTCAAATCACCTGAGACCTTTTTCCAGACATACTGAAAGGCATCCTCTTCTCCCCAGATGTTTGCCCCCCCTCCAGTGATCTGATATTCATTACTGTCTGCAATGAACTGTGCCCGTCCAGGATGTTTTACTGAACCAACGTCTGAGCTGCTGTCGAATAAGCCCAAGGATCGAGAAGCGCCATTGCACCCTGGCAACAATGCCACAATCAGATTCAGCAATATGGTATTAAAACCAGTTCTGAAAAGCCCTGTTCGACAGTTGTATAGTTTCATTGTCATTTCCTTGTCAAAAAATTCTCGGAAATAATGGGGACCGGAAATAATGGAATAATGGAATAATGGTGGGGGAATATTGGGCACAGCCAGTTTTTTGTTCTCCAATTTAGCATTTGGTTTTCTTTTTTCGCGGCCTTCCAATCGGTAACGGCCGCACCCGTCGGCCAAGCACCTTCTCAACCTTGCTGATGAAGCTGTCGGTGCCAAGCGGTGCCCCAGTTGTCTGTCGTCAAGTTACTGTAGTCAATCGCCTCCTGCGCCGTATCCTGTACCATCGCAGGATTGATAAGCATCACATACGCCAGCAGCACGCACAAACACTGCCGTCATTGCTTCCCGTTCCGTATTATGTTTTCAAAGAGCACTTCAAAAACCCGCGCCCATTTTACTATCAAAAAAGCCCAACACTGCTGCTCCCGTCAAACCTTTGCGGCGAGAGTCTGCAAGTCGGGACTAGACAGTACCCGTGCCAAGTGTCGAGCCAAATGCTGCGTTCCATCTGCGTCGAGGGTGTCATTCTCCGCATATATCCAGATGTAGAAGGGCCATGCCTCATGACCTGGGACCCCAACTTCTCCCTCATTCTTAAGAAGTTCCATATCAACCGCCAGAACTCTGAAGTGGTAATACTGCCCCCCCCGGTTCAGTCCAAACCTGCACTGTTCGTGAAGAGACCCTTCGGCGTTTTCTGGCGGAATATTCAGCACAGCCTTCAACTTGTTTGCAAGCCCGTCAATATCCATATTAGACTTGATGAATAGCACAACCATGCTTGCGTGCCTCCGCGCCTGAGCGCAATTACAAAAGATCACGGGATAATATACTCAGAGAAGGTCTTCGCCGTCTCGTCCGCTATCACATTTTCAAAACCTTCCTGACTTACTATTCGTATCGTGGCCTTCCGGCCCAACTCTGCCGTAAGGTCCAGCTCGACCTGATGCAGGGCGGGGAAGTCCATCGTCGCGCCAACATTTAATGCGTCCTGCTTGGAGAATGCTCCTTTTGCCACACCTTGCGCGTGCAGCTTATCACTAATTACAAAGAAATCAAGGTCCTTCCCCGGCCCAAACGACTGTCCTGTTGTGGCACTCCTGCCTGATACTGCGCTCCCGCGGATACCGATGACCGCGTCATCTACGCCCGATGCGCCACGGAATCTGCGGCATGCATCCATAAACTGCTTCATCGACTTGAATCCTCTCGGCAGCTTGCCAAGCAGTCGCGCAAGTTTTGGTACCACCACACGACCACCCCACTTGAGTATAATGGGGACAGCGGGGGTGTTGAAAAAGTCGGCTATCGCTGAGTTCATGTTGTCAAATGTGCCCATTGCAAATTGCGGAGGAATATTTTCCATAATCGGCTGA
>Ga0315291_10008900_pt1 | contig 12314 bp, 9 predicted proteins | sample YL17G12_20_MG_FD_203070 | JGI IMG/M metagenome (GOLD analysis project Ga0315291, IMG submission 203070) | Sediment microbial communities from Yellowstone Lake, YNP, Wyoming, USA - YL17G12_20 | ecosystem: Environmental > Aquatic > Freshwater > Lake > Sediment | place: USA: Wyoming | collected... | reverse complement strand
GAGGACGCCGTTCGCCGGGAGGTCTTCCCATGCCTCAAGTGGGCCGCCTATATCGCGCCGGCCGGCAACCCTGCTTCGGGGCGCGAGCCAACCGCGTACGTCATCGTCCTGGTTAATACGGAGGTCAGGGAAAAGGGCTTCGAATATGACGTCGGGGCGGCCATGGAGAACATGATCCTGGCCGGTCTGACGGAGGGGGTCGCGAGCTGCTGGCTCCTGTCCGTGGACAGGGACCGGCTCCGGGAGATCTTCGCGGTGCCCGTGACCCATAAGATCGACTCGGTGCTTGCCCTGGGCTATCCCGCCGAAGAGCCGAAGGTCGAGGAACTCAAAGATTCATGCAGATACTGGAAAGAAGCCGACGGCTGCTTCCATGTCCCGAAACGGAAGCTCAGGGATGTCATTCATTACGGGAAGTTCTAGGCCTTCCCTGAGAATCGCAGTTCTTATTCCCCGGCGACGGTCATTTCGGCGATCTTGAGCGTCGGGCCGGTGACAGGGCTCAGGAACTCGAGGTCTCTGCCGACCATCTCGACGCTTTTGAGGAGTGTCCCCAGGTTTCCGGAAACGGTGATCTCCGAGACCGGATAGGCGACCTCGCCGTCCTCGATCCAAAGGCCGAAAGCCCCACGCGAGATGTCGCCCGTGACGGAGTTCAGCCCGTGACCCAGGGTCCGGATGAGGCAGAGCCCTTCTTTCGTGGATTGGATGATCTCCTCCGGCGTGTGTTTCCCCGGTTCGAGGAAGAAGTTGTTGGGACTGACCCCGCCGCCGTCCGCGTTCCCGGTCGTCGCGAGATTCAGTTTCCGTGCCGCGTAGGTATTGCAAATGTAGTTTTTGAGAATGCCTTTGTCGATAACGACCGTCCGCCGGCTGGGAATGCCGTCCGAGTCGAACGGACGCGATCCCAACTCCTTGGGCATCAATCCGTCGTCGACGACGTTGATCAGGCGGTTGCCGATCCTTTGGCCGAGCTTGTCCGTGAGGAACGACGCTTTTTGGTAGATAGCCGTCCCCGAAACACAGGAAAAGAGGAACCCCATCAGCCAGGAGGTCATGGTCGGCTCGAAGATGACCGGGACGTTCTTCGTTTTGATCTTCCTCGGATGGAGCTGCCGGATGGTCCTGGCCACGGCCTTCTTCGCGACCTCTTCGGGCGGGGCCAGGTCCTTGAAGAACCTCTTGGAAGAGGACCAGGAGTCCTCGACCCGGTCATTCGTGCCGCCCGCTTGGAGGCCGATGCTCAGGCCGCAATATGTCTGGCCGTATTCTCCGACGAAACCGCTGGAATTCGCAAGCACGATCTTCGCCTCGTCGCTGACGAAACTCGCGCCGTAGGAGTTCGTGATGCGCTTGTCCTTGAGGGCGATCCGTTCCGTCTCGAGGGCCAGGCCGATCTTTGTCTTGGCGTCGATGGCGGGGACCTCGGGATCATAAAGGCGGAGAGACGCGGTGTCGACGGTTGATGAAGTCAGGGGCGCGAGTCCCGAATATTCATCAGGCTCGGCCAGCTCCGCCCTCCGGACGGAGTTCCGAACGAGGTGTCTGAGCGTTCCCATGGAAAGGTCGGAGGAGCCGGCGAAGGCCGTTTTCTTGTCCTTGATCACCCTCAGCCCCAGGACCCTGGACCCCGCCTCCACGAGGTTCTCGATCTTGCCGCGGCGGACGTCGACGCTGAACTCGCGACCCTCCACGACGGAGACTTCGATCTCTCCGGCGCCTTCGGCCTTCCCCCAGGCGAGGAGCTTTTCGGCCAAATCCCTCACCTCTGGCCTCCTACCGTCATCCGGGAGATCTTCATCGTCGGACAGCCGTCGTTCACCGGGACATCCTGCCCTTCCTTGCTGCAGGTTCCCGTCTGGAGCCCGAACGCCAGGTCGGAGCCGACCATGCTGAGATTCTTGAGGACGTCGATGTTTGTCCCGATGAGCGTCGCCTGCTTGACCGGGAAGGTGAGCTTCCCATCTTCGATGAGGCGGCCCAGGCTGACCGAAAATGTGAACTTTCCCGAATCCTCCACCTGGCCGCCCTGGAGGCTTTCGACATAGAAGCCCTTGCGGACCGAGGCCAGGATCTCGTCGCGGGCGTACTCGCCGCGGTCGATGTAGGTGTTGGCCATGCGGGGAATAGGCCAGTGGCTGAAGTCCTGCCTCCGGCCGTGGCCGGTGAGGGGACGCTTCATGAGCCCCGCCGAGAGCCGGTCTTGGAGGAGTCCCCGGACGACGCCCTTTTCGATGAGGAGCGTCTTGCGCGGGATGGTCCCTTCGTCGTCAATGTCGTAGGAACCGCGGGAGAAAGGGATGGTCGGATCGTCGAAGATCGTGACCTGCTCGGTCCCGACCTTCCTTCCCATCTTATTCCAAAAGATGGACGTTTTTTTGCGGTTGAAATCGGCCTCGAGGAGGTGGCCGACGGCTTCGTGGATAAGAACCCCGCTGTGACCCGGGGAGAGAACGATGGGCATCTCTCCGGCCGGGGCGTCGACGGCGTCGAGGAGGAGGACGGCCTCGCGGGCGGCCTCCTCGCCGATCCGGCGGGGCGTAAGGGCGTCCTTGAAAACCTCCAACCCGGCGCGGCCGCCGCCTCCCCAATAGCCGGACTCCCGGCGGCCGTCCTTTCCTGCGATGGCGACGCAGGTGAGCCTGACCATGGGTCTGACGTCCTGGACGAGCAGGCCCTCGGAATTGGCCACGACGACATACTGGACGCTGTCCTGAAGCGAGGCCTTGACCTTCTGGATCTTCGGGTCGAAGGATATGGCGGCGCCGTAGGCCTCCCGGACAAGGGTGATCTTTTTCCCCATGCCCGCCATGTGGGCCGGCCGGAGAACGGGGCAACAGCTCGGGCGGCGCGAAGATTGCCGGAAACGGAGCGGAGCGGCTTTGAACTTGCCCGCGGCGATGGACGCGGCCGTCAGGGCGGCCTTTTGGACTTTCTCAAGGGAGAGGTCGTTCGTGTATCCGAATCCCGTCTTGTCGCCGGATAAAACCCGGATGCCCATGCCGACGCCTATCGTCTCGGCCGTCTCCTTGATGATGTCGTCTTCCATATGGATGAAATCGTAAGCGCGGTATTCCAGGAAGGTCTCGGCGAAGTCGCCGCCCCGGGAGAGGGCGAAGACCAGAGTTGTCCCGAGGTCCCCCTCAGACAAGCCGAAATGGTCGATGAAGGGCAACGGTTCCGGAACATTTCTCATGCGAGCCATTATACCCTATCGTGGGGAATGAGTCTTTGAGTCGGTTCTCTTTGTCAGCATTTCTTTTCGTGAGTGAAGGAATTTCAGGCTCGGGGCGCGCCCTCCGTCGGCCGCGGCCTGTCCCGGCGAGCCAGGCCGCTTCGGCTCCGGGCTCCGCTCTCCTCTCCCTTCGGTCGAGGACCCGTGCCCGCTCCGCCCTGCGACCGACAATTTCGGCGACACAGACCTCATCCTGTTCCCCCCTTGATTGGCCAAGGGGGGTTGGGGGGATTAATATCTTCGGACAGAGTCTTGGGTGTGTCGCCGTGCCCCTGCGCCATTGCCCTAATCACACGAAAAGAAATGCGTCTTTTGTGACCCTCGTTTGGGGCTTCTATTTTTTATGTAAGGGCAAGGCCAAAATGAACAGGCTTCCGATGCCGAGCGCGTATTCGAAGAGGTTCGTCACGAGGTGGACGCCGAGCCCGGAGAGGATGGCGATCCGCGGTTCAAAGCCCATCATCCCCATGGTGAGGGCCCAGGCGGATTCCCACGTCCCGAACCCGGCCAGTCCCTTGACGGGCAGAACGGACGTTATCTCGGCTCCGTTGATCCCAAGGATGAGCTTCCAGAAACTCAGTTCCGACATGCCGAATCCCAGGCTCCTCAGAAGGGCGAAGAGCAGGAAATAGAGCCCGACGTACTTCGCGGCGCGTATGCCAAGAGAAAGGACGAAGACGGGGACGGCCATTCTCTTGCCCTGAATGAGCGCCAGGCTTTCAATGGTCGCTCGAATCTTTTCGACGGACACGACGGCCCACTTCTTATCCGCCCACTTGAGGATCCCCAATAATCTGCCGTAGACCGCGAGGGCGAATGTGAAGAACGGGATGAGTTTCCAAAGGATCAGGATCCACAGGGCAAAGAAGACCCCTGCCACGATGAGAAGCGCGGGAGTGGAGATGGACACGGTCCCCAATCCCACGGCGAAGACCGCTGCGATGACGAACGGGCTGAGCGTAAGGAAATCGTAAACGAACGAGGCGACGAACGCCGACGTCGCGGTCTCGAAAGCGAAGTCCAGCCTCTTGTTAAGGACATAGATGAACGAGAGGGACCCGATCCGGGCGGGGAGGAGGTCGACAAAGCTGTTCCGGATGAACGTCGCCATCAGGAGGTCCAGCCGGCGGATGGGCCGCGGGCTGAGGAAGATCTTATATCGCCAGGCCCTGAGGACGGTCCCCAAGAGGGCGATCGCCATGTAGGCGAGGAGGGCCGGCAGGAAGATGCGCGTCAGGGTCTCGGCGAGTTCCTTCGCGTTGATCCGTGAGACGAGGAACCATATGAGGAGAAAAGACAGCACGATGGAGATGGTGACATAGAAGGAGGTCCGTTTGGCCACTCGGGCATCATAAGGCAGCCTCCCGGATCGTGTCAAATACTCCCGATCGGTTCGTTGACGGCCCCAAGGCAAAGCTCTATAATCTCTTCATGGATGCCAAACTATTCGATGGGCTTATCGACATAGCCCTGAAGGAGGACATGCCGCGGGGGGATGTCACCTCCGAAAGCATCATCCCCCTCGATTCCGTTTCCAGGGCTTCATTTCTGGCCAAAGAAGAGGGCGTCCTCGCCGGGATCGACGTGGCCCGCCGGGTCTTCGAGAAGATCGATCCGGGGGTTTCTTTCATCAAAGCGCTCGAGGACGGACGATCCTTCGAGCCGGGCGACGTCTTGGCACGCCTCAAGGGGAGTTCCATCTCTTTGCTCAAAGGCGAGCGAACGGCCCTCAACTTCCTGCAACGGATGTCGGGGATCGCGACCAAAACCCGCGAGTTCGTCCGGGCCCTAGAGGGCACGAAAACCAGGATCCTGGACACCCGGAAGACGACGCCGGGCCTCCGTTCCTTGGAGAAGTACGCCGTCAGGATGGGAGGCGGTGACAACCATCGGTTCAGCCTCTCGGACATGGTCCTCATCAAAGACAACCATCTTGAGATCATCGGCAACATTTCCGAAGCCTTGAAACGCGCCAGGGCAGGGATCGCGCCGGGCATCAGGGTCGAGGTCGAGGTGACCGGCTTCGAGGGCGCGAGAGAAGCCCTGGAGAGCGGCGCGGACATAATCATGCTCGACAACATGCCTCTGGATAAAATAAAAGAGGTCGTCGACTGGATCGGCGGCCGCGCTCCGGTCGAAGTTTCGGGCAAGATCACCGTTGAGAGCGCGGGCAAGATCGCCGCTCTCGGCGTGGACGTAATCTCGGTCGGCGCGCTCACCCATTCCTTCAGGTCCATCGACATCAGCCTCGAATTCGAAGGCCGGAGTGGAAGATGAAGGACGAGGCGCGGACATTCGACGTCCTCATCCTGGGCTGCGGCATCGCGGGGGCGAGCGCGGCCCTGGCGGCGGCCAAGGGCGGCCTTCGGGTCGCCGTCGTCACCAAGGCGGCGAACCCCGAGGAGTCGAATACCTTTTACGCCCAGGGCGGCATCGTCTCCTTGGGAAAACACGACCACCCCGAATCCCTTAAAGAGGACATCATCGAGGCCGGTGACGGCATCAGCAATCCCGAAGCCGTGAACATCCTGACCGGGGAGGCCAAGGGGTTGGTGGAGGGCATCCTCATCGAGGAGCTCAGGATCCCGTTCTCGCGCTCCGCGCCCGATGAGCTGGATTATGCCCAGGAGGCCGGCCACTCCCGCCGCCGCATCCTCCACGTCCAGGACTCGACAGGCCGGACCATCGAGGGAAAGTTCATCCGGGCTCTGAAGAAGCACCGGGCGATCACGTTCTTCACGGACCACACGGCGGTCGACCTCCTTACCGTTCCGCATCACCAGAAGGACCCCATCGCTTATTACCATGAGCCGCGCTGCGTCGGGGCTTATGTCCTGGACAACAAGGCCGGCCGGGTGAAGACCCTCATCGCGCCCTACACCATCCTGGCCACCGGCGGCTGTGGGGCCGTTTTCCTCTACACCTCGAACCCCAAGGATTCCATCGGCGCGGGGTACGCCATGGCCCTACGGGCGGGCGCCCGCATCGTCAACATGGAATACATCCAGTTCCACCCAACCTCGCTCTACAACCGCGACGCCGGCGGGTTCCTGATCTCCGAGACGGTCAGAGGGGAGGGCGCCCGGCTGAAGACCCGGGACGGCCGGACCTTCATGAAAAGATACCACCCCAGGCGGGAACTTGCTCCCAGGGACGAGGTCACCCGGGCCATCTATGAGGAAATGGTCAACACGAATTCGAACTACGTTCTGCTCGATCTGGCCTCCTACACGAAAGTGGACATCAAGAAGAGATTCCCATATATCTACAGGACCTGTCTCGACGTCGGGATCGACATCACCAAGGAGCCTATCCCGGTCGTCCCGGCCGCCCACTATTCCTGCGGCGGCGCCCTCGTCGACGGCTGGGGCCGGACCTCGCTCCAGGGACTTTTCGCCGTGGGAGAGGTCTCTTGCACGGGCCTCCACGGCGCCAACCGCCTGGCATCGACATCGCTCCTCGAAGGCCTGGTCTGGGGGACGCGCGCTTCACGGCACATCGTCTCGGTCTTCAACCCCGCCCTGCCGGTCAGGCCTTCGGACATCCACCGCTGGTATTACCCGGATAAGGTCGAAGAGATCGACCCGGCTTTGATCAACCAGGATTGGCTCACCGTCCGCTCCACCATGTGGAACTACGCCGGGATCATCCGGACCCGGAAGAGGCTCGAGCGGGCCCAGGCCGACCTCGAGTACCTCCGCCACAGGATCGAGCAGTTCTATAAGCAGGCCCGGATGGACGCCAAGGTCGTCGAACTGAAGCACGGCATCCAGGTGGCGCTGATGATCACCCATGCCGCCCTGGCCAACCCGGTCAGCCGCGGGGCGCATTTCATCAAGGACTGAACAGCTGCCCTTTATCCATAGCGGGGCAAAAGAAATTGTTCTATAATAACGAAATAAGTTTGACCGACGGGAGATGCCGATGGCTGACAAACAGGACGTGAAGAACACGCTCAACCTGCCCCGGACGTCCTTCTCGATGAAGGCGGCGCTCGCCCAAAAAGAGCCAGAGATGATCCTGAAGTGGCAGACGATCGGTCTCTACGACAAGATCCTCAAGAAGAGGGAAGGGCGTCCGCCTTTTGTCCTCCACGATGGTCCGCCATACGCCAACGGGCGCATCCACCTGGGCACGGCCCTCAACAAGATCCTCAAGGACTTCATCGTCAAGACCAAGAGCATGCAAGGATTCCTGGCGCCTTACGTTCCCGGATGGGACTGCCACGGCCTGCCCATCGAGATCCACGTTGACAAGCTACTGGGCGACAAAAAAAAGGACATGTCCCTCATCGAGGTCCGGGACGAATGCCGCAAGTACGCTCTGAAGTTCATCGACATCCAGCGGGAGGAGTTCACCCGGCTGGGAGTGATGGGCGATTGGAGCGAGCCTTACCTGACCATGAACCCTGATTATGAGGGGGAGGTCCTCCGCTTCCTGGCGGCCTTCTTCGCTTCGGGGAACGTCTACAAGGGGAAGAGGCCCGTCCACTGGTGCCTCCACTGCAAGACGGCCCTGGCCGAGGCGGAGATCGAGTACAAGGACCGGAAATCGCCGTCGGTCTATGTCCGATTTCCGATGGTTTCCGATCTATCCGAAAAATACCCCTCCCTGGCGGGGAAAAAGACCTATGTCATCATCTGGACGACGACACCTTGGACGCTGCCGGCCAATATGGCCATCGCCTTCCACCCCGAGTCCGAATACGCGGCGGCCGAGATGGGCGGCGAGGTCTACATCCTGGCCAAGCGGCTCCTTCCCATCGTCGCCGAAGAGCTGGGTTTCAAGGAGTTCAAGGTCCTGGCCGAATTCCCTGGCCGCGAGCTCGAGGGTCTCAAGGCCGGGCACCCCTGGATTGACCGCGAGTCGGTCTTCGTCCTGGCGGATTACGTGACCCTTGAGGACGGCACCGGCTGCGTCCACACGGCGCCGGGTCACGGTTACGACGATTACATGACCGGCGTGGCTTATGGGATTGAGATCTACACGCCCGTCGACGACGAAGGGAAGTTCGTTCGGGGGGTCGAAAGATACGCCGGCATGACCGTCTTCAAGGCCAACCGGCCCATCATGGACGATATGAAGACGGACGGCTCGCTCCTCAAGGAAAGCGAGATCACCCACTCCTACCCGCACTGTTGGCGGTGCAAGCACCCGGTCATCTTCAGGGCCACGGAGCAGTGGTTCATCTCCATGGACGCCGCCGGACTCAGGTCCAAAGCGCTCGATGAGATCAGGAAGGTCACCTGGATCCCGTATTGGGGGCAAGAGAGGATGGCCGGAATGGTCGAAGGACGGCCCGACTGGTGCATCTCCAGGCAGCGCTCCTGGGGCGTTCCCATCCCGGCCTTCAGCTGCGAGGACTGCGGCAACGTGGTCGCGGACGCGGCCATCGTCGGTTACGTCGCGGGCATCTTTTCCCGCGAAGGCTCCAACTCCTGGTTCCTGAAGAGCGCCGAAGAACTCCTGCCGCAAGGGACAAAATGCCCCTCCTGCGGCGGGTGCCGGTTCCTCAAGGAGAACAACATTCTCGACGTCTGGTTCGAATCCGGGGCCAGCCACAACATTCTCGGCAAGCGGGACGACCTGCCTTGGCCGGCCGATATCTACATCGAGGGCCACGACCAACACAGGGGTTGGTTCCAAAGCTCGCTCCTGATCGGGATCGGCGCCAGGGCGAGTTCGCCTTACAAAACGTGCATCACCCACGGCTTCGTCCTGGACGAGCAGGGGAAGGCCATGTCGAAGTCCGCGGGGAACGTCGTCGAGCCCTCGGAGATCGTCTCCAAGAACGGGGCGGAGATCCTGCGGCTTTGGGTGGCCATGCTCAACTACAAGGAGGACGCCCGTTTCGGAAACGAGATCCTCCAGCGCCTCATCGAAGCCTACCGGAAGATCCGGAACACCTGGCGCTTCCTCCTGGGCAACCTCTATGACTTCTCGCCGGCCGTCGATTCCGTGCCGGCGGACAAAATGCAGCTCCTCGACCGCTGGATCCTGGAAAAATCGGGGGACATGCGGAGACGGGTCCTCAAGGCCTATGAAGATTATGAGTTCCACGTCGTCTTCCACGCCATATACGATTTCTTTACCGTCGAGCTAAGCTCCTTCTACCTCGACATCATCAAGGACAGGGCCTACTGTTCGGGCAGGAAATCGGCCCTCCGTCGGTCGGTTCAAACGGCCCTTTTTCGCGTCCTGAAGGACACCCTGGCCCTGATGGCCCCCGTTCTGCCGTTCACCGCAGACGAGGCTTGGGACGCCATGCCCGCCTTCGAGGGCAAGGAGGAATCGGTGCACCTCGGCCAGTTCCCGGGAGCGGACGAGATCCGGCTCGACCCGGCGGCCGTCAAGGAGATGGACAGGCTGATCCTCGTCCGGGAGAAGGTCCTGAAGGAGCTCGAGAAGGCCCGGGAATCCAAGCTCATCGGAAATTCCCTGGAAGCGGTCGTGGTCCTGAGCGTTCCGGCCGGGCAGATGGAGCTTTTGAAGAAACACGAAGCGGTTCTGGCCGAATTGTTCATCGTCTCCAAGGTGACGCTCGGAGAAGGAACGGGAGAGGACGTCGGGATCAAGGTGGAAAAGGCGGGCGGGGCCAAGTGCGAACGCTGCTGGAATTGGTCCGATTCCGTCGGAAAGAGCGCCGGCCATCCCGGGTTCTGCGCCAGGTGCTCGGACGTTGTCGAGGGCATAGGGAGATGAAGAGGCACGCGCCCTATTTTCTGATGATTCTCGGTTTGGCCGTCCTCGACCAGCTCACCAAGGCCCTGGTCAACGCGAAGATAGGCCTATATGAGACGATCCCCGTCATCCCCGGCTTCTTCAATTTCACGCGCATCCACAACAAGGGAGCGATCTTCGGGTTCTTTTCGAAGTCCGACAAGCTTCCGGTCTTCATCCTCCTCACCGGGGCATCGTTCTGCGCCCTGGGCTTCGTCGTCTATTATTTCGTCAAAACGCCCCCCGGGGAAAGACTCACCAAGATCGCCTTGTCCATGATCCTGGCGGGAGCGCTGGGCAACCTCTCCGACCGCCTCCTCAGGGGATACGTGATCGACTTCCTGGACGTCTACGTCAAGCGGTGGCATTGGCCGTTCTTCAATGTCGCCGATTCCTGCATCACGATCGGCGCCCTTCTTCTCATCGCCGCATTCTTCAGGAGAAAACCCACATGCTCCCCGTCCTCCTAAAACTCGGACCCCTAACCCTCCATACCTATGGCCTCCTCATGGCCGTAGGCGTCGGACTCGGCATGTGGTTCCTCTATGCCCAGGCCCGCAAGCAGGGGCTGGACGCGCCCAAGCTTCTTGACGCGGCCTTCTATACCATTATCGTCTCCCTGATCGGGGCCAAGCTCATCCTGTTCATCGGCAATTTTTCCTATTACACGACCTATCCGAAGGAGCTGTTCAGCCTGGCCCGCTCGGGCGGGGTCTTCCAGGGAGGACTGACGTTCGGCGTCGTCTTTGCCCTCTGGTACTTCCACAAGAAGAAGATCCCCACCTGGCCGGCGGCCGATATCATCGTTCCTGCCCTGGCCCTGGGCCATGGTTTCGGGCGCATCGGGTGTTTCGCCGCGGGCTGCTGTTACGGGAATGTTTGCGAGCTTCCCTGGGGGGCGGTTTTCAAGAATGCTTATGCCCATGACCTGACCGGTATTCCCCTCAACGTGGCCCTCCATCCGGTCCAGCTTTACGAGGCGGTCCTCAACTTCCTCAACTTTGCCGTCCTCTATCTTGTCTTGAAAAAGAAAAGTTTCCATGGTCAGGTCTTTTCGCTGTATATCATCAATTATTCCATCATCCGTTTCATCACCGAGTACTTCCGGGGGGATCACCCCGACAAGGCCTTTCTCCTCCAGGGCCCGTCGCCCTTCCTCAGCCTGTCCTATCCCCAGGTTTACTGCGTCCTGGGGATCGCTGCCGGGGCCCTTTTTTTAATCGTGATGAAAAAACGCCAACGTGCCTAAGAGGGTGTTCGTCGTTTCCGCCGGGTCCGGACCGGGCCAGCGCCTGGACGTTTACCTCGCCGAACGCCTCGAGGGGCTGACGCGCTCCCGCATCCGGAGGCTCATTGATGAAGGAAAGGTGATGGTCAACGCGGCCTCAAAGAAGGCCGGCCACAAACTGAGTGAGAATGACCTGGTCGAAGCGGAGGTCGGAGAAGAGGCCTCTCCGGAGCTTCGCCCTCAGGATGTCCCATTGACCGTCCTTTATTCCGACGACCGGATCGTAGTCATCGACAAACCTTGCGGGCTGGTCGTCCACCCCGGCGCAGGGAACCGCGAGGGGACGCTGGCGGGCGCCCTCCTCTTTCGTTTTCCCGAGATCTCCGGCCTCGGCCCGGCGGAGCGGCCGGGGATCGTCCACCGCCTCGACAAGGAGACCTCCGGGATCATGGTCGTCGCCAGGAGCTCGGAAGCCTATGCCTCTCTTCAGAAGCAGTTCAAGGACAGAGACGTCAGGAAGGTCTATTTGGGACTTGCCTGGGGCAAGATGCCCGCCGAGGGCCGCATCGACAGGCCCATCGGCCGTCACATCAAACACGGCCAAAGGATGTCGGTCCGGACGCGGAAGCCGAGGTCGGCTGAAACGTTCTACAAGGTCCGGGAGGAGTTCCAGGGGATGAGCCTCCTCGAGATCCGGCCGGTGACGGGCCGGACCCACCAGATCCGGGTCCACCTGGCTGCGGCCGGGCATCCCTTGGCCGGGGACTCGCGCTACGGCCGGAGGAAAGAGGAGCCCAAGTTCCCGCGCCTCTTCCTCCATGCCCACCGCTTGTCGTTCATCCACCCGGCGACGGGGGAGAGGGTCGAATTCACGTCCGAGCTGCCTTCGGGATTGGCCAACATCCTGGAAAAGCTCAGGATGGCGAGCTTCCGATAATCCCATCGCCTTCATCGGTCGCCCGGCCGAAGCCCCCTAAGAACACTCCGCCACCGACCCATCCGTGGCGGGGCTACAGGGACCGGTCGCCGCTCTCCCTACCCGAGAGACCATAGCTGATGACAAAAGCGGAAAGATTCACGTTGCCCATGACCGGAAGTATTCATGTTGCCTTGACACGATTTTCGCGGCGA
>Ga0315291_10008899_pt1 | contig 12315 bp, 10 predicted proteins | sample YL17G12_20_MG_FD_203070 | JGI IMG/M metagenome (GOLD analysis project Ga0315291, IMG submission 203070) | Sediment microbial communities from Yellowstone Lake, YNP, Wyoming, USA - YL17G12_20 | ecosystem: Environmental > Aquatic > Freshwater > Lake > Sediment | place: USA: Wyoming | collected... | reverse complement strand
GCAAGGTTTCGCATGAATTCATGGTGAGGGCTGCCAGCGGCGAGGATATCGTGCTGGTTTGTCCAAAATGCAAACGGTCCGGACCTTTCCGTGACGAAGACAAAGGCCTTTGTTCTCATTGTAATGTCGAACAGGAGAAGGTTAATACGATTGAAATAGGCCATATCTTTCAGTTAGGCACCAAATATTCCGATGCCTTAAGCGCCCAATTTCTCGATGCGGAAGGTAAACTTAAACCGATTATTATGGGTTGTTACGGCATCGGCGTATCCCGATTGATGGCAGCAATTATTGAGCAAAACTACGACGATAGCGGTATTATCTGGCCTAAGGAGATAAGCCCCTATCAGGTCATGGTTGTACCGTTAAATGTCGATGAGGCTGAAATTATGGAGCAAGCGATGAGCCTCTATACCCAACTTCAGGCATCCGGCATAGAAACCCTGCTCGATGACCGCGATGAACGGGCGGGGGTAAAGTTTAAGGACGCGGAACTGATCGGCATCCCTGTCCTTATCGTCATAGGACAAAAGAGCCTTCAAGATAAAAAAGTCGAGATAAAGATGCGCAGAAATAAAAAAGAGGCTGTCCTCGTGGATAGCGGGGATGCCGTACCCCGGGTTAAGGAACTAGTATTAGGGCAGGAGGTGCAATAATTATGGAAGGCATGTCGCCTAAAGAATATGCTTTGACTCGCGTGCTCAGGGAGCTCGAGGAAGCAAAGATGCATATATCGGAATTTAACGAACGCAACCTGCGCAGAAGGATTGACGCGATTTTAAGGTCGTTGCTCGACCGATATAGAGATTTTTCTCTTACGCCGGAGGAACGGGACGAGGTTATAAGGGAAGCGGTTTCTTATTTTTTGGGGTTAGGCCCCATTGAGGTATTATTGAAAAACCCCGAAGTCACAGAGATAATGATAAACGGCCCCAGAGAAGTGTATGTCGAAAAAAAAGGCAATGTTGAATTGGTTGACACGAGATTCAAAGATGAGGAGCAATTGATATATTTCGTTGAAAAGATGCTTGCCACTCTGGGCAGGCAGGTTACCCACCTGGAGCCTTACGTCGATACCATATTAAATGACGGCTCGCGGGTCAATATCGTAAAGAAGCCGGTTTCCCGCATAGGGCCCATTGTCACTATCCGCAAATTCTCCAGTCACCTCTTAACCATGGAAGAATTTATTGCCTCGGGTGCGCTTAATGTGGGCGTTGCGGAATTCTTAAAGGCATGCGTCATTGCACGGCTTAACCTATTGATTTCGGGAGGAGCCGGCGCCGGCAAGACAACCTTGATGAATATCCTGTGTTCTTTTATCCCCGCCAGAGAACGCAGTATTGCGATAGAGGATACGCCGGAATTGAATATTCCGGGTAAACATGCCCTATTTCTGGTAACCCGCCCTCCGAGCATCGAAGGTAAAGGCGAGATTACCATAAGGAGTTTGATTAGAAACGCGCTCCATATGCGCCCTGACCGCATTATCGTAGGCGAGGTGCGGTCTGATGAAGTTATCGATATGATCCAGGCCATGAATACGGGGCATGAAGGTTCAATGACTACCCTTCATGCAAATTCCCCTCCGGATGCGCTTGACCGGCTGGAGGTTTTGACGCTTCTCGGCCGGGCGAACATTTCCGATGCAGTGGCTCGGAAGATGGTCGTAAATACCATACAGCTGGTGATACACATGGCCAGGTTATCCGATGGTTCAAGAAGGGTTATTACTATCAGCGAGGTCACCAAGAACCAGGATTCTTCTATAGAAGATATTTTTGTTTTTGATGAAACCGCGCGGGTATTAAAAGCTACGGGCAGAATGCCGGCCTTTTATTCGCAACTTAAAAAGAAGGCGGATTATACGCACAGTGATTTTGAAGGCTAAGATACCATGGAAAATCAGGCACTTACCGAAGAGTTAAAGAAATTGGTTGTTCCTTTGCTGGAAGGAGAAGGGATAGAACTTGTTGAAATAAGATTTACCCAGACAAGAGGGTCATCGGTTTTGACGTTGCTGGTCGACAGGCAGGAAAGCGGGATCACGGTTGGCGAATGCGTGCATTTGAATAAAAAGATAACCGGGGTGTTGGATGCGAGCGGCGCCATAAAAGACGCGTACACCTTGGAAGTTTCTTCGCCGGGATTAGACCGGCCTTTAATAACCAAGGCTGATTTTTTGCGCTGCCGTAACAGGACCGTGCGGTTTTTTCTTAAACAAGCGGTAAACGGTAAAATAGAGTGGCAGGGAACGGTAAAGAACGCTACCGACGAGTCAGTAGACATTGACGCGGCAGGGGCAGCTGTTTCGATACCCATTATGGCAATCAACAAGGCAAAGCAAATTATCACGTAAAAATACGTAACGGAGAGTATACTATGAGCCAGGAGCTATTAACGATACTTGACCAGATTGAACGGGAAAAAGGGATTAAGAAAGCAGTCTTGATTGAAGCGGTAGAAAGCGCGCTCTTAAGCGCGGTCCGCAAGGTTATTGATATCAAGCCTGATGAGCAACTCAGGGTTGAAGTTGACCGTGCCACCGGAAAAATACGGGCTTTTAGGGGTGAAGCCGAGATTGTCTCGATAGATTTCGGGCGTATTGCCGCTTCGACTGCCCGTCAGGTTATTATTCAGAAGATACGCGAGGCGGAGAGAGAAGTGGTATTCAACGAATTCCAGGCGAGAATCGGCGAGATCGTTTCGGGTACCGTGTATCGCTTTGAAAAGGGCAACATCATTGTTGACCTGCTCGGAAAAGCCGAAGGGATACTTCCCAAGCGCGAGCAGTCGCCGGCGGAAGACTTTAAACAGGGCCAGCGTATCCGCGCGTACGTCGCCGAAGTAAAAAAAGACAACAAAGGACCCCAGATAATTTTATCGCGCGCACATCCAAATCTGGTCAAAAAACTCTTTGAATTGGAAGTGCCCGAGATTTATGAGGGGATAGTAGAGATAAAATCCATCGCCAGACAACCGAGCGAGCGTACCAAGATAGCAGTCTGGTCCAAGAATGAAAAGGTCGATTCGGTAGGGGCATGCGTGGGCATGCGCGGCAACCGCGTCAGAAACATCGTCAATGAATTACACGGAGAAAAGATTGACATTGTGCGTTACAATGATGATATTCGCGAATATATAAGGGCCGCGCTTTCTCCGGCCAAGATTGCGGAAATCAAGTTAGATAAGGATCATTCTAAGGCCGAGGTCATTGTTGACGATGACCAGCTTTCCCTTGCGATTGGAAAACACGGTCAAAATGTGCGTCTCGCCTCTAAATTGATGGGCTGGGAGCTGGATATCCGCACTAAGGTCACCGCCACGCAAGTGACAGCAGAGGTGCCGCCGCCCGTGGAAGAGAAAAAAGAAGAGGTCGTCGAGGAAGAGAAAAAAGGAAAACCGGTTAAGAGAGAAAAGAAAGAAAAAGCAGAGAAAAAGAAGGCGGTTGCCCTTGAAGAGCTTTCCGGCGTGGGCGGAAAGACCTTAGCGAACCTTAAAGAAGCCGGTTTTAAAACCATACATGATATCGCAACGAGCAACGCGGAAAAATTAACCCAGGTAAAAGGTATTGGAGAAAAGAAGGCGGAGAAATTAATTCAGGAGGCAAAGAAACTTACGGTCAAATGAAACCTATGGCAAAGACAAAAAAGGAAAAAATCGAACCCAAGAAAAAGATAAGCAAAGAGGGGAAGGCGAAAAAAGAAAGCAGGCCGACCAAGGTAGCCGTTAAGCCGCTTAAGGCGAAGCCCGCCTTAAAGCATCGGGTCAAAGAACCTGTTCTCAAAGAGGCGAAGGCAACTGTTCCTAAAATACACCCGCCTGTCCGTAAGGCCGTCGTAAAGAAAGCACCCGAAGTTCATAAGGCGGAGGCTGCTATCGTCGAGAAGCCCGTCATCGTTGAGAAACCCGTTATACATGCGCCTCCTCCACCTCGTGTAGCAGTTGAGAAACCCGTTATACATGCGCCTCCCCCACCTCGTGTAGCAGTTGAGAAGCCCATTATACACGCTGCACCCCCACCTCGCGTAGCAACTATTCCTAAGCCTGAAGTTAAACCTCAACAGGCAACGCCGGCGCCGGCAGTCAAGAAAGAAGCGAAAGAGGAGATAAAGCCCGCGGTTCAGATTAAAAGAGCGGCTGAAGAGGTAAAACCTCCGGTTGGCGTCGCAGTTGCCAAACCCGCCTTAAAAGAATTGGAATTAACACTTCCGATTACGGTAAAAGACCTGGCGCTTAAACTGCAGCAGAAGCCTTCTCTGTTGATTAAAACCCTAATGGGCATGAAGGTTATGGCGGGCATAAATCAGGCCCTGGAAGAACAAGCGGTAGCTGCGGTCTGCGAAAAATTCGGCTGCAAAATCATCAAGGCGCCAGATGAAGAAGAGTCGGCATTAAGCGTACATACCCAGCCTGATTCTCCGGAAACTTTAAAACCGCGCTTTCCTATAGTGACATTCATGGGGCATGTTGATCACGGTAAGACCTCGCTCCTCGATGCCATACGCAAGACCAAGATTGCCGAATCCGAACACGGCGGTATCACTCAGCATATCGGCGCTTACCGGGTGGCTTTGTCCAACGGCGAGATTACCTTTCTTGATACCCCCGGCCATGAAGCCTTTACCGCGATGCGCGCCCGCGGGGCGAGCGTTACGGATATCGTCGTCTTAGTGGTCGCGGCTGATGACGGCGTTATGCCGCAGACCAGGGAAGCCATAGACCATGCCCGCGCAGCCGCGGTCCCCATTATCGTGGTGGTAAATAAAATCGACAAACCTCAGGCTGACCTTGACAGGGTAAAAAAACAATTGGGCGAACTAGATCTACTGGCCGAAGACTGGGGAGGAAAGACCATCACCGTTGGGGTATCGGCGAAGACGGGGCAAGGCATCGACGATCTGCTGGAAATGATACTCCTGGAAGCGCAGATGCTCGAGTTAAAGGCCAATCCTCAGAAATTAGCCCGTGGGGTGGTGCTGGAGGCAAAGATAAGCCAGGGGAGAGGGCCGGTGGCAACCTTGCTTGTGCAGAATGGGACCTTGCGTCTCAACGAAAATATTATCGTCGGTACCCATTACGGCAAGATACGGGCTATGTTCAATCATCTCGGCCAGGCAGTAATTCAGGCCGTGCCGTCTTTTCCGGTTGAAATCCTGGGGCTCACCGGCGTACCTGCGGCCGGCGAACAATTTTTTGCCATAGGCGACGAGAAGACCGCGAAGGAATTGGTGTTAAAGCGACAGGAGAAAGAAAAACTCCAGCAGGTAAAAACCGTAAAACGGATCAGCCTTGAAGATCTGCACGCGCAGATTAAAGAAGGAAAAATCAAGGAATTAAAGATTATTATCAAGGCGGATGTCCAAGGGTCCCTGGGGGCGATAAAGGACGTGCTTGCAAAAATCGACGTCACCAACACCGGAATTAAAATCGATTTTATTCATGAGGGGGTTGGCGCCGTTAATTCATCGGACGTGGTATTGGCAGCGGCCTCGAACGCGCTCATATTAGGGTTCCATGTTGACGCGGACGAGCGGGCAAAAGAATTGGTTGCCAAGGAGGGCATTGACCTGAGGACCTACAATATTATTTATGAATTAGCCAACGATATCAAGTCTGCCCTGGAAGGCATGCTTGAGCCTAAGCTTAAAAGAGTTTTCTTAGGGCGGGCAGAAGTAAAAAAGGTATTCAAGCTTTCCCGCTCCGGCACTGTTGCCGGATGTTCGGTCGTGAAAGGCAAAATACAGCGTAGCTCTCTGGTCAGCCTGGCAAGAAACGGCGAGGCGATTTTTGAAGGGAGCATTTCGGCCTTGAAACGGTTTAAGGACGATGTGCGGGAAGTTGCCGAAGGGTTCGAGTGCGGAATAAGTTTAAACGGGTTTGATAGCTTTGCCGAAGGCGATACGATCGAAGCCTACGAAATAGAAAAGATCGCCAGAAAACTATGAAAAAACGTATTTTAAGCGGTATGCGGCCTACGGGTAAACTCCACTTGGGGCATTTGGTGGGCGCATTGGATAATTGGGTTGCATTGCAGGAAGAATATGACTGTTTCTTTATGGTAGCTGACTGGCATGCCCTGATGAGCGAATACGAGGACCCATCCGGCATTGGGGTCTATGCCGTCGACAATGTAATCGATTGGTTAAGCGCCGGTATCGACCCTAAAAAATCCACTCTTTTTATTCAGTCCGAAGTAAGCGGACACCTGGATTTACATATGATATTTTCCTGTTTTGTTCCCTTGGGATGGCTGGAACGCTGCCCTACGTATAAAGAGCAGCTCAGGGAAGTGAAAAGCCGCGATTTGCATACGTTTGGATTCTTAGGATATCCGGTATTGCAGGCAGCGGACATCCTGCTTTACAAGGCCGATAAAGTCCCGGTGGGAGAAGACCAGCTGCCGCATTTGGAATTGACGCGGGAGATCGGGCGCCGCTTTAACAATCTTTATGAAGGCAAAGTTTTCCCTGAGCCGGAGGCGCTGTTGACCACAACACCGCGCCTTTTGGGCCTGGATGGCCGCAAGATGAGCAAGAGTTACGATAATGCCATTAATCTTTCTGATTCTGAAGAGGCAATCCGGAAAAAAATCTCCGGCATGTTTACCGACCCTCAGCGCATTAAACTGACCGACCCCGGGCATCCCGAGCGCTGCAATGTTCACGCCTACTACGCTACGTTCGTGCCGGAAATGAAGGCGCAGGTTGATGGTTGGTGCAGAAATGCCGAAGTCGGCTGTACCGAGTGCAAAAAAATCCTGGCGGACAAATTAACTGAGAAACTCGCCCCCTTTCATAAACGCCGCAAGGAATTCGCAAAAGATAAATCCGAAATTATCAGGATATTAGAAGAGGGGCGCCGCAAGGCCGAATCGCTTGCCCGCGAAACCATTAACGAGGTCAAGCGCCTGATGAAGATAAACGCATGAGCTATAAAGTCCGATTAGACATATTCGAGGGGCCTTTGGATCTCTTATTGTATATGGTAAAGAAAGACCACCTGAACATCTACGATATTCCTATCGCCACGGTGACCGAACAGTATCTGGCGTACCTGGAATTAATGAAGATGCTCGATTTGAATATTGCGGGCGAATTCCTGGTGATGGCTGCCACGCTCATGCAGATTAAGTCAAAAATGCTGCTTCCCCCCGACCCTACGCAACCGCCGGAAGAAGAAGAGGAGGACCCGCGGCAAGAGCTTGTTCGGCGGCTGCTCGAGTATGAAAAATTCAAAGAGATAGCGGAGAACCTGCGCCAGCGGGAAACCGATCAGCAAGAGGTATTTAAACGGCCTAAGACCGAAGGGGCGGAAACGCCTGCGGCACAAGAGGCCGAATTGTATTTTGAGGCCAGCATCTTCGATTTGATTAATGCCTTTTCCCAGGCCATGGAAAACGTCCCTAAAGAGATATTTTATGAGGTGGTCAAGGATGAATTTACCCTTGAAGAAAAGATCCACCAAATCTTGCATCTTTTACTGGTTAAGTCATCGATAGGGATATTTGAGTTGTTTGCCCAGGCTAAGAAAAAAGTTGAAATCATCGTAACGTTTTTGGCCATCCTGGAACTCATCAGAATGAAAGAGATTGTTGCATATCAGAAGGAACTCTTTCAGGAAATCGAAATCAAGCGCAATATAAGCAATATTATCCCGCATGAAAAAAGAGCCGGCCCCCAAACTAATTAAACCCAAAAATTCTGGTTCCTTCCGCCAGGTGCTGCTGCATAACCCGCTCCTCGAGAGCGAGCAGGAGAGCGAAGAGGATGTTGTTCTAAATATATCGTTGAGGCCGAGGAAGCTTACCGAATTCATCGGCCAGAAAGATATCGTTGGTAATCTCAAGATATGTTTATCCGCGGCCTCGCAGCGCAAGGAGACCTTAGAACACGTGCTGCTTTCCGGCCCGCCGGGATTAGGAAAGACTTCCCTCGCACATATTATCGCTCATGAAATGAACACCAAGATCACCGCGACCTCGGGGCCGGCTATCACGAAAGCAGGGGATTTAATCGGGATACTTACGAATCTTGAGAAAGGCGACATCCTTTTTATCGATGAGATACACCGGCTCTCCAAGGTGGTGGAGGAATTTCTTTATCCGGCAATGGAAAGTTTTCAGATTGATTTTGTGATTGATAAAGGCCCCTATGCCAAAACCATAAAATTCAATCTTAAGCCATTTGCCCTGGTGGGGGCGACTACCCGTTCAGGGCTCCTCTCAGCACCCCTGCGCAGCAGATTCGGCATATTTTATCATCTTGATTTTTATACCATCGAAGACCTTGCGAAGATTATTACGCATTCGGCAAAACTTTTAAACGTCACCCTTGAACAGGAAGCGACAAAGGAAATAGCTGCCCGCGCCCGCGGTACGCCGCGTATCGCCAACCGCCTGCTTCGCCGTGTCCGCGATTATGCGCAGGTTTCCAAAATCACAAAGATAGAGCGGGTAAATGTTGCCGCCATGCTTGATGACTTAGGCGTCGATAAAGCAGGGCTCGATGAAATAGATCGGAAGGTGTTAAAATTAGTCATTGATTCTTTTGGTGGCGGGCCGGTAGGCGCGAATGCGCTCGCTGCCAGTCTTAATGAAGAAGTCGATACCATCGTTGACGCCGTTGAGCCGTATTTACTCAAAGCGGGGTACCTCAAGCGCACCCCGCGCGGCCGCGTCGCGACCTCACTTGCCTACGAACATTTCGGCCTGAAATACGAAAAACAACCCGAGCTCTTTTCATAGAGATTAGAACGCTTCTAAATCCAATCTTAAAACGCTTCTATTTTCAATCGTAAAACGCTTTTGAGAACAAATTTAAAAGCGTTCTGTTAATCTTGAAAGTGTCTATTGCTTAAGTTCGAGTCCATGCGGGGCAGTTTTATTTTCTAACCCTACATGATAGAATGTATTACAAAGAGTTTTGGTTATAGGAAAGAATAAGAAAATGAAGAGGGGAATCTTTGTTGTTGGTGCGGTTATCATTATTGTTTTTATTGGATGGGCGCATTTTTTACCGGCGACATTCGCAGAATCGTCTTCTTCCGAAACAGTATTAAATGAAAAATGGAGCATCTTCCGTGATGCCCAGAACCGTTTTGAGTTTTCATATCCAGCAAATTTCGGTACCCCAATCTTTGACATCAAAGTTGATGTGTCTGGAGACGATTCAGGAGAAGCATTCTTTTTTCCTCAATTCTCTCACGGAGTTAGCAATGGCAAAGTTGTATTAGAGGGCGATTTTGTAGTTAGGTCTGGCAGAGTGTGGGTGGGTGCACAAGCCTTGGGGGGATTATACGACCCCATCTCGGTAGGCGGTTTTATAAGCGCATTTCCTCCCATTCTTCAAAAAAAGTTATTTGAACTGGCAGAAGGTCTTACAATGTCAAATTTTTGCGACGAATTGTCTAAAACAGAGCATATAGCCATTGATGATCCCTCATTAGTAGACCTTTCGGGTGAGCGGAAGCAGGCAGTGATTGAATTAGACCGGATGAGAAATTTAAACCCCAAAGTCATCACGTGTAAGATATCCGGAGATACCGTTGTTTTTGATAAGCAAGTTCTGGCCCAGTTTGGGGAATTCAGCGGTATCCAGCACATATACGGAGCCATCCGTTTTATGAAAGGGCCTTTTACTTCCGTGCAATTTATCAGGATTACTTGCGAACCTCCGAGCGACGAGTTGCTTGAAATAATGGCGAAGGTCGTGCAGTCTTTTAAACTGTCCTAAATACAAGTCAGTTGCAGATTTTGTCCAATAGGGGCAGTTATAAAAATATGAAACTCTTACTCCATACCTGCTGCGCGCCGTGTTTGATATATCCTCTGGAAATATTAAGGGAGAAAGATTTTAAGGTAGCGGGATTTTTTTATAATCCTAATGTTCATCCTTTTTCCGAGTATAAGAATAGAAAACAGGCGATTGAGGATTTCAGCAAGGGCGTACGTTGTGAGGTTATTTATCCGGAATATAACCCTGCGGAGTTTTTCCGGGCAGTTTATTTAAAGGAAATCAATCCGGGCAGATGCCTCGTGTGTTGGGGTTTAAGGTTAAAAAGGACCGCTCAAGAAGCGAAAGAAAAAGGATTTGACCATTTTTCAACAACTTTATTGGTAAGCCCTTATCAGGATATCGAATTGATTAAAAAAATCGGTGCTGATATCGCTGAAGAAGAGGGAGTGGGCTTTTATTACGAAGATTTTCGTCCGGGTTTTAGGAAGGCGCACGACGCAGCTAGGGCACAAGGGATCTACTGTCAGAAATACTGTGGCTGCCTATACTCGGACATAGAAAAAAGCCAAAAGGCACCTAAAAAATAAGATGGATATGGGCTCTCTAGGTAAAACCCTAATTATTTTCGGAATTGTTCTCATGGGAGTAGGTTTACTGTTGACCTTTGTAAATAAGATGCCGTTTTTAGGCAAACTCCCCGGAGATATATGCATCCAGAAGAAAAACTTTACTTTTTATTTTCCCCTGGCGACATCTCTGTTGATCAGCGTTATCCTGTCTTTGATTTTTTGGCTATTTTCCCGCCGATGAAAAAATCTCTGAATAAGCTAATCTTATTGCTTATTATTCTTGTGACAAATTGCAAATTGCAAGTTACAAGTTATTCCGCGCAAACCCCGGGGGTTATTCGCGTCGCCATCATACAGGATGCAGATTCACTGCGTCTTAAAATCAAGGGCCCTTACAAGGTAGTCAATTGTTCTACGGGAGGGATCGAGAGCTACGGTACGGATGTTGCCACTACCGTAACCGCATACAAAGACGCGATATTAATAGCCGGGCAGAGGATTAGGACTGCCTGTCTCGTGATTAAGACCGGCCAGCCTACCCCGATTCTCATCGACGGCAGGATGTTCAGGGGCGACATTAAACTAATCCGGAAGGATGACGGGCACCTGTTGGTTGTTAACCAGATTGACGTGGAAGATTATGTTAAAGGTATCTTATATCACGAGGTTTCGCATTATTGGCCTGAGCAGGCGCTTAACGCGCAGGCGGTAGCATGCCGTACCTACGCTTTATACCAGATGCAAGAAAACAAATCGCGCGATTATGATGTGACGGCCGATATATATTCTCAGGTGTACGGCGGCAGGACCTCGGAGCGTTACCGTACCAACAAAGCAGTTGATGATACCCGCGACCAGATAATTGTCTACCAGGGGAAACTTATTCCCGCATATTTTCATGCCACCTGCGGCGGGCATACCGAAGACGCATCGTTACTCTGGAATATTGATTTACCGCCTCTCAAAGGGGTGGCATGTAATTTCTGCCACGATTCACCGCACTTCAAATGGCACGCGGTTATCCCTTTGGACGAGATCGAAGATGCATTAACGAAAGCGGGGCAGGCGATAAGAAGGATTCGTCGGATTGCGATATCAGGTACGGATGCGTCCGGCCGCGTCACCGACATAAATATAATTTCCGATGAAAAGACCATAAAAATTCCGGGAAAAGATTTCCGTAGCATTCTCGGGAGCAATGGTATCCGCAGCACCGATTTTCAAGTGACGATTGCCGATAGTGATGCCGTATTTGAAGGGTCAGGCTGGGGGCACGGCGTAGGATTATGCCAGTGGGGCGCCTATTTTATGGCCAAACAAGGGGCGACTTCTAAAGAAATTATTCAATATTATTATCCCGGTGTAGAGATTACCGCGGTCGGCAGTTTCTGAGATGAAGCTATCAGGTTTTGATTATATATTACCTAAGGAATTGATCGCCCAGTATCCGCTTAAAGAACGGGACGCCGCCCGGCTTTTGGTAATCAACCGCGCTACTCAAAAAATCGAACATACTATTTTTAGAAACGTTACCGATTATCTGCGTGAGCCTGATTTGCTCATCCTCAACGATACCAGAGTGTTGCCGAGCCGTTTAATAGGTAGCCGCAAAACCGGCGGGAAGGTAGATATTTTACTCTTGGCCCGAAAACAGGGTTTGACGTTTGATGCCCTGATTAGGCCGGGCAGGGTGAGATTAGGAGAAAAATTAATTTTTAACGGCGGCACAATCACCGCGCAGATTTCCGGCAAAAAAGAAGTAACTTTCCTGGGGTGCAGCCGTGATGAAATATACGGGCACGGAGTAATGCCTTTGCCGCCGTATATAAAGAGAAACTTCCGGGAAGAAGACCGGCAAGACTATCAGACGGTGTATGCCAGACATGACGGCTCGATTGCCTCCCCGACCGCAGGATTACATTTCACCCAAGAGCTTCTCAGCCATATAAAATCACGAGGGATACGGGTAGGTTTTGTAACGCTCCATGTCGGTTATTCAACATTTAAGC
>Ga0315291_10008898_pt1 | contig 12315 bp, 7 predicted proteins | sample YL17G12_20_MG_FD_203070 | JGI IMG/M metagenome (GOLD analysis project Ga0315291, IMG submission 203070) | Sediment microbial communities from Yellowstone Lake, YNP, Wyoming, USA - YL17G12_20 | ecosystem: Environmental > Aquatic > Freshwater > Lake > Sediment | place: USA: Wyoming | collected... | reverse complement strand
ATAAAATTGTATTTCCCGATCAAAAACGCCAATCGTTTCATCCAGATAATTGCTGTTTTTGACGCAATAATTATCAAGATATAAAAATATGTCCGGATACAATCGCGCTACCAGATCCAGTACCGCCGCTTCAACATGGTTCATGTCCGCCGGCCCGGCGAGAAATTTAACCCTGTAATCTTTCACCGCGCCCTGTTTAAATTTCTGGAATGTTTCCTCAACATTCGCACTGTAATCAATTTCAGATTCATATTTGCGGACCTTGATGCTGCCGTCCTTTATGCGCAGGCAATATTTTACTGATGACAGATCGTCGAAAAGCTTTTTCGTTTCCCCCAGAAGCGGCGTAAAACGCTCGGATTTGGCATAGTCCGTCAAAAATTCGCGGAAGGCCAAAAAGCCGCGCGATTTTACGTCTGCAAGGGATAAATCGTGAACCAGGCAATTAACGGCGTCGCAATAAATTTCTACCGCTTCCAAAAACCATCTTTCCTTCTGGTATTTGTAATGAAGCTTGTCTGCCTGGGCAAGATGTTCGCGCATTGCGCGCATTTTTTGGGCGAATGATTTTATATTCTCGAACAGATTTTTATTTTCAAGATCCCGGAATATTTCATGGCGATACTTGATCGCGTCGATATCGGTCAAGGAAGTGTAATAAAACGGCTTTAAGTTATATTCCTGCTTGCTGGCCGTGACGGCGTCTATAATCTGATCAAGATTTAAATCAACAAAAAAGACGGGAGCTTCCAGTGTTTCTTTTTCTACTCCGTCTTCTGTTTTTTCAAATAGTATGCTGCAGAAAGTCATGAGACAAGCACCTCCTGGGCCATGACGCGGACCCACAGCATTAACTTCACTGCCGCAAACGCCCGCGCGGTAGGCCACTTGCCCTGCCCTGGATGTAGCGTAAGATGAAGGGAGCGGACCCTTCAAATCCAGGCAGGCTTCGTTTTCTGGTAAAGGAGGCATAAAAAAAACTCCTCCAGGTTTTTCCTTGGAGGAGTTTTTCCGGTTGATTGTCACCAGAACCACCCCTGCCAAGGGTTTAGCCCTTTAGGAGTTATCAACCCTTTAGAAGGGCGGTTCCGGCGAACTCCATCGCCCAGTTAAAATTTATCCAATTTCGTTAAAACAGTCAAGCCCCTTTTGGGTTTGGATTTGAAACTGAACATTGAACGGAATGATCGCCCATTTATCAGCGGTCCTTTGCGGGGGCGGTATGATGCTCATGCCGGTCAATGACCCCTTGGTATGCTCATTGATGAAATCTTTGCCGGCATTCTTTTATGACCTTAACCGCCCCTTTCTTAAAATCCATCGCTATGAGGAACTAAGCATATTCATAACTGGTCGCACTTGCGAGCAGTTGCCTGTTGATGATGCAATGGATTGATCGGATATTTGGCAGAATACACCCACCCCAGAGGTGGATCAACGGAAGTTCCTCTTTGAAGATGAGGAACATCAGATAATTTTTCCGAACCACGGTTCCATTCAATTCTTTTCGGTCGGGTGCTCCATGTTGCCCGTCAGACCCCTTCTTTCTTCACTTTCTCCAGAAAGGTAAAAAGGCAAATCCCATCATGCGGTAAAGAGATAGCCGCCAAACAGCAACATCAGAAACATGAACGTTATGCAAACGGCAATAAACCCAACCTGCCGGTGACCACGACGTGCCGTTTCCATAACGCGGAGAATGTCTGTTAAATCGTTAATCAGAACTTTTGCAGCTCTCTTGGCCATAGAGGAGCTCCGCTCGACAAAAGATATTCCCACATCGGCTGATTTAAGAGCGATCACATCATTCGTTCCATCGCCAATCACGGCGACCCCGTGGCCTCTTTGTTGAAAAATCCTGGCGATGATCCCTTTCTGCGATGGTGATAACCTGGTAAATACGGAAACATATTCACACTGTCTCGCAACCTCGGAAAGCGGCATCTGGTAGATGTTTCTACCTGTCAGGTAAAATTTCTCGGCATTCTCAATGCCGATTTCCGCACCAATTTTCATTGCCGTCTCCGTCCTGTCGCCGGTCAAGATCACATTTCTAATCCCTTTTTTACTCAGCTCACCCAAAACCGCTTTAGCATCCGGCTGCAGGGGATTTTCCAGTCGGAACAAACACAGGAACGTATAGCTTGAGGGAGGCTTTATGAAAGAGTTCTCACTGCAAGCCAAGGCAATGATTACACTGCCGTCATGGCTCATCTCTTTTATCTTCACCCCAACCGCCGACAAAAACCAAGAGTCCAAGGATCTTCTTTCACCCAAAGGGGTCACATAACTATTGCACTTCTTTAAAAGAACCTCGGGATCTCCCTTCGCAAAATAAATCCTCTTTCCACTGAAACCGTGATCGAAACCACAGGCCATGTATCTTTCTTCGGAATGGAAGGGTTTTTGGTATATTCTTTGATAGTGCCGTAGGGATTCGTCAATGTTAATCCCATTTTCCTCTGCAAAGGACATCAAAGCGCGATCCAAGGGATTCGTGAGCGCCATAGTCTGGTGATATGCAAGGTCGTGACAGAGGGCGCAGCCAGTCATGATGATTTCCCATGTTTCATGGTCCCTGACACAGTCGATAGAGGAATTTCCTCCGCCAAGATAAATCTCTTTAACCTTAATGCCCCTTGATGTAAGCACACCCGTTTTATCAAAACAGAATACATCGACTTTTCTTAGGTCATCGAGAACCCCCTCATGACGCAAGAAAATATTGCGTGTAAACAGTTTTTTTTGCAGACGTCGCAGAACGAGAAATTTTAACAATTTGTAATTCTGGAGCAGCAAAAGCAAGAATGCCAGCAACGGATAGGTAATATAGATCAGAGTGTGGTCATTATAGAATTTTAATCTTATCAGCAAGGCAGGGACGAGAAGGAATAAGAGGGCGAAATGACTCTTCTTGATCAGGTGGATTCTTTCATCCCTATTATATTGGCCGGATGCCTTTAATGTCTTGCCATACTCCGTATCCTCACCCGCCGCGATCACAATCCCTTTTCCGTGGCCCCGAAGCACGTGGCTCCCTTGAAATACCCGAACGTCGGCTTCCGGTTTGACACATTTCGGAACAGGCATAATTTCCCCTGTCAGCTCAAACTCATCCACCTCCAGGTCCAACGCCTCCAGGAGTTTCAAATCAGCAGGAATAATATCCCCTGTTTGGATCAGGATCAGGTCTCCCATTTGCAGGTCATCTGCGGCGATGATGACAATCATGCCTTTTCTGACCGCTGCCGCCATGTCCCCTTTCAAGACCTATCCCTCCCTAAACACGCTTATGTTTTGAGGTAGGGGCCGGGAATCCTTCGCGCCCCTTCGCAGGTCATATCTGCAAAGAGGCTTACGAGGCCCAGTAAAATGACAAACTTGAGTGCTATTCACTTTGGAATAGCCTTGTTCTGTAGCTGCGCCTGATTTCCCAAGAAACCCTATACCCGACCTTTAGGAAGTGCGTGGCTGCGCAGGAGGGCCATTACAATTGTCCCGGCAAGTCCAACCGCTACCGCATAGGCAAATCCCCATGATGCGCCGACAGCAGTCCAGAGGAAGCCCACCACCAAACTGGATACGAAGTCCCCGACTCCGTTTACGGTGCCAAGAACTCCGTAAGCAGTCCCGGCGAGATCCTCGCCCACATAGTCCCGAACGGCCACTCCCTCCATGGTGTCCTCCCAGGCGATGAAGACGCCCGCCAGGCTGAAAAAGACCAGGAACCACCAGATCGATGGAATGCCCAGGGCAAAGCCCAGAAAAGTAACCACCGCCACGCCATATCCGACCGCCAGATATTGAGTTCTCGGAAATTTGTGGCTGAGCGCTCCAATGGGATAGGAGGCGGCAGCATAAGTGGCATTGCGAAGCAGGTAGAAGAGGGTTGCCAGGCGGGAAGCTTCCAGAATTCCCATCTGCGGTTCGAGGAGGGTGGTCGCCCGCAAGATCATTAGAGTCGGCGCAAAATCCGCCATCCCGAAAAGACCCACGGCCAGAAGAAACTTACGATACTCCTTCGGCATGGCCCCGAGTGCAGTGCGGAATCGCAATTCGTGATTGGGCGCGCGCCTCTTTTCGGTTACCAAAAAGCCCATCGAGGCCACCGAAAGTAGACCCGGGATGAGAGTCAGAAGGAAAATGACCCGGAATGATTCTCCTGGCGTCCCTCCCAGAAATGGAAGCCAGCGCTCAAAAGCAATCAAGAGAGCGGGATGATCGGCCAGGAGGCCCAAAAGGGCAAACGCAACCAAGGGGCCGACGATGGCCCCGCCGGTATCTCCGGCTCGGTGGAAACCGAAGGCTTTTCCTCGATCTTGAGGAGCCACTGAGTCTGCCAGCATGGCGTCCCGGAGAGGGCCCCGTACGCCCCGGCCCAACCAGCCCACGGCCCGGCCCAACAGGATTAGCGGCCAGGCAAAGGCAAAAGCGAAGACTGCCTTGGATACTCCCGTGAGCACATACCCCAAGACGGTCCATGGCTTGCGGTGCCCGATCTTATCGCTGTGATACCCCGCCCCCAGTTTGACGACGCTGGAGAGGGCATCCGCGGTCCCCTCGATAAAGCCCAGGGCCGCTGCTGAGGAACCGATGGCCTGCATGAACTGGGGCAGGACCGCCGTGGCCATCTCATGGCAGAAATCGCTCAGAAAACTGGTCAGGCCGATGGCCAGGACATTCCGATTGAACCATTGTCTGGCAGGGGTCTGCATCTTCCTCCCTCTCCCTCCCTTCGGTTTCCCGAACCTGTTATGGCCTACAACAGCAGCTGAATGACTAAGAGGCAGATTAAGCACATAAGGATGTACGCTGCATAAGCGTTTACACTTCCGGAGTGCATCTGTCCGAATAGGCGGGCGGCAGATTCAACCATCTTGATGACGGGCCGAAAAACCGACCGGTCCACAATATGCTCTTCCTTCCGCCCATTCTTGATGGCCGTCCGAAAATGTTCCGCCACTGTCTCTTTTGTGTCCTCGACCGTGGAGGGGCGGAAAATCGCGTTAAAAACCACCCGCACGGGATTGGAGAAACCCGTGGCGGTATAGGTCATCTCCGGAAGAAGCCGGCGAACCCCGCCATCCCAGGCCGGCTTTCGCACCACCCTTCTGGCCCTGGTCAGCGCATGGACGCAAAGATAGGATCCCCCCAGAAGCAGGACCAGCATGACCAAGGAATAAGAGGTTGACATGGCAAAGACCACCGGATTCTTCTCCGAGCCACGGTGGAGAATCACGAGCCCTCTCCCGGGGAGAATTCCCTGGCCGGTCTGCGCTCCCAGGTCGCGGAACTCCGCCGCGAACCCCGGCGACAGCTTTTGATGCTGCGGGCTGGTGGCAAAGAAGGGTGGCACGAGCGCATCCACGGCCTTCGTGCCCGTCAACGGTGTGACAACTTCATCCAAGACCGGGATCACGTAGGTCGGCAGCACGCCGAGCAGCAGGCAGAGAGCCGCCAGCACCGCCATCGGCGCGACCATGGAGCGGGGCGCTTCCCGGGCCTGGGCCACCTCGCTTGACCGCCCAGCCCCGAGGAAGCTCATGGCAAAGGCCTTGACGAAGCAGGTGACCGCCAGGGCCGCCGTCAGCGCCAGACCAGCGCCGCAGAGGGCGAAGACGATCTTCGTGCCCGTGGAAGAGAGCTCGGCGCTCCGCAGGAGCACCTGGAAGGTGAGCCACTCGCTGACGAAGCCGTTGAATGGCGGCAATGCCACCAGCGAGATCGCTCCGATGAGGAAAAAGAACGCCGTCCATGGCATCCGCTTGATCAAGCCGCCGAGCCGATCGATGTCCCGCACGCCGACCGTGGTGTCCACCGAAGCCGCCGACACAAAGAGAAGGGCCTTGTAGAGGGAGTGATTGGTCATGTGGTATACGGCGGCAATGAACGCCATGGTCGCAATCACGGGATGACCGGTCGCCACGAAGACCAGACCAGCCCCCAGTCCGATGGTGACAATCCCCATTTGCTCGACGGTGTGGTGCGCAAGCATCGTCTTCAGGTTGTGCTCGACGTTGGCGTACAGGACGCCTATCAACGCGGAGAGCGCACCGACAAGCAGAACGACCAGCCCTGGACCGGCACTGGTCATTGGGAGCAGATCGACGTTGACGCGCATGATGCCGTATATCCCGAGGTTCACGATGACCCCAGATAGCACCGCTGAGACGTTCCCGGGCGCCGCCGGGTGCGCGCGAGGCAACCACGAATTGACGGGCACCAGGCCAGCCTTGACGCCGAAACCAAAGAACGAAAGCAGGAACACGGACCAGCGCAGGGTTTGCGACATCTCGGCCGGCCCGGCTCTCAAGGCCCTGAGCTCGAGCGCTCCCGATGCCCCGACCAGGAGGAGGAGACCGACCGCGGCCGCGAGGGTCCCGGCCTCGCTCATGGCGAGCATCAAGAAGCCGGCCCGGGTTGTGTCCTCGCGGTCGTGCTCGAAATTAATCAGCAAATAGCAGAAGATGGATGCGCATTCCCAGGCCAAAAGAAAGGAAAAGATATCTCCGGAGACGAGAACCAATACGGTGGCGGCAAAGAGGACATGGTAAAAAGCACCAAACGTCTTCAGGTTATAGCGCCCCAGGTATTTCGGCATGTACCCGGCGGAGAAGATGGATACAGGCAACAACACCAGTCCGGTTACAAAAACGAACAGGGCGGAGAGGCGATCCATCGCCAGAACCATCATTCCCCATTCGGGCAGGGGCCGCCAGAGCTCAACTCGAAAAGGACCCCCCATAAGGAGAATCATGCCACTCGCCAGCAAAATGGAGACCGCAGCCAGAGAAGCGACCCCGGCCAGGACCAGCGGGTTCAATCGCTCCGGGAGAAGCAGAGACAGAATGACCCCCAGGAAGCAGAGCGCCAAAAAGAGAAAGAAAAAAACGGTGGGTTCCATCATCAGGTTTTCCTCTCTGCGGTGGATTCGCGAAATAAAAGAGAAGCGGAAGGTTTTCGCGACACCGCCAGAAGCAACCCGTGCACAATGGCCAGGGGCGGTGGGGGGCATCCCGGCACCCCGATGTCTACGGGGATGAATTCCGCAATCCCTGCTCCCGACGCGAAGCTCGGTCCGAAGACGCCCCCGGAAAGGGCGCAGGCCCCAACTGCTATCACCCGCTTGGGCCTCGGCATGGCCTCGTAAGCTTTGCGAACCGGCAATCGCAGGTGGTCAGTGACCGGGCCGGCTACCAGCATAATATCGGCTTCCCGGGGGGTGGGGGTGACGAAAAACCCAAGGCGATGGATATTGTAGTAAGGTTTATTGATCTGTTCGATCTCGCTGAGGCAGGCTCCGCAAGCACCTCCATCCACGAATCGAATATGGAGGGAATGGGAGAAGGCCTTCCCGATCCTGCGATCGGCGCTATCTTCCGTGGAAACGGAAGCGGCCCATTCGTATCCCGGCTCCCAAAAGAGGGGGATTTTGAGGCCGCGAAGACAGCGAAAACAGTGGACACAACGCCTGTAATCCACAGAAATTCTTTGCCCGGTGTGGCTGAGCGCCCCTGTCGGGCAACGGCGGACGACTTCTTCGGCAGAGCCCCCAAATATACTTGCCCACCGGGGCCGCCCTGGAGAAACCCCAGCGGCGGGTTCGACATTGTCGGGATAAGCTGTAGTCTTGATCCCGGTTTGAAGTCCCTTTAAGACCCATTTGGTCATGTCCTCATCCTCCTATCGATCCGCTTCGGCGTTGGATAGACCGAAAGTGGCCATAATAATCGGAAAATCCTGGAAGGCAAAGTCTTCGGCCGCCAGATGAAACCCATGCCAGTTGGTAAAGGACGGCGTAATCAACCGATAGCGGGCGACCCGGCCGTCTTCTTCCGTCCGCACCCAGTGAAACGTGGCTCCCCGGGGAGCCTCTGCCCATCCCAAGGCTTCTCCCGAAGGCACGGGAAATGCCGGGGAGAGGACGGGGCCTGAAGGAATAGAAGAGGCCACCTGGCGGATGAGGTTGGCCGACTCTTCCGCTTCGCTGAATAGGACCCGCAAACGGGCATAGCCATCCCCCTCGATCTCGCAGGGTACGTTCATTTCTACTTTTTCGTAGCTGCAATAGGGCAAGGCTTTCCGCAAGTCCCTGGCAATGCCTGAAGCCCGGGCCACGGGCCCGACTAAACCATAAGCGACAGCTTGTTCCTGAGAGACAATTCCGACCTCTTCCAAACGGTCAAGAAAGCTGCTGGAGAAGCGGAGCATCTCCTTGAGTTCGTCCAGCTTCTCCCAGAGGCTCTGCACGGTGGCTGCCAGACCCTGGAGCGCTTCGTTGCTAAAATCCACGGCCAGCCCGCCGGGAGTGTTCAGTCCAAAGAGGTAACGGTGCCCAGTCAGGGCGCAGGAAAGCCGGAGCAATTCTTCTTCCAGAATGCTCGCCTGGCTGGTAGCCACGGCCAAGGCCGTTGAGCCGCAGATGCCCGCGATGGCGCTGACATGATGACGTAGACGCTCCAACTCGGCCAAAAACAAGCGCAGGTTTTTTCCCCGCTCGGGCACTTCAAGCCCGGATATCTCTTCCACTGCCTGGCAGAAAGCAAGCGAGTGGGCGAAGGCCGAGGACCCCGAAAAGCGCTCTGCCAGAAGAAGGACCTGGTTGACGGCTCTTCCTTCCGCGATCTTTTCGACCCCTCGGTATTTATAGAAGAAGCGGGGAATGGTCCGGATCACGTCTTCCCCCACGGTTTCCAGCAGAAAGTGGGCGGATTCGGCAAAATCCGAATACACCGGGCCAATGGGCATCATAAAGGCTCCCGGCGCCTGGACCACTCTCAGGGGTCGCCATTCCGGGTCCACTTCCCGATGGGGATACGGTTTGCGGGCATCGAAGTCAGCCCGCATGGGGTTCACCCCTTCCGGCCATTCTTCATGGAGCACGAAGTCGCCCAGGCGGGGGTGCCCTTCAAAGGCCAGCCCGAAAAGGTCTTCCACCTCGCGCTCGTGCCAATCGGCTGCGTGGATTCGGTGGCTGATGCTGGGAAGGGATGGTTCCGTCTTGGATATACGTTGAAGGAGGTGGACTTGTCCATCTCCCAAATCCCCATAAAAAAGATACCGCAGATTCCATTCGGAAATTCGATCTTCCACCTCCAGGCCGGCAAAGCTATATCCCCGTTCGGCAAAAAGCCAGGAGCAGACGGTGACCAGTTCACTGGCTGGACATTCGATTTGGCAGAGTGACTTTTCCAGGAAAGGAGTCACCCGGATCTTTTCGGGCCATTGCCGGGCAACTTCCTCCAATAAATTTCTTAGCCCGCCTAAATGAGCCAAAGGCTTATCCATCATTGATTACCTCCCGAGCGAAAAGGCCGCCAGCCTCAATAGTTCATGAATCGTTTCCGGAACGTATGACCCCAACAGGAATACGGGAACGGCGGCAAAAACCAGCGCCAGAATGGTGGTCGTTGCTGGTTTTTGGGGAGCGGAATTTCCAATCGGATTTCCAAAAACCATGCGGTTGATGGGAAAGAGGATTCCGCAAAAGGCGATGATGATGAAGAGGGCCAATAAAACGGCGGGCAGATACTGGCCGTTGGTCAAACCCGCCTTCAGAATCGAAAATTCGCTCAGAAAAACCGCAAAGGGAGGAGCCCCGGCGATCGCCAGCCCCCCCACGAGGAGGGCGACAGCGGCAAGGGGAGAAGTCCGGATTAAGCCCCGTACCGCAGCGATATCGCGACTTCCCACAACGAGAAGCGTGCTCCCGGCGGCAAAGAAACAAAAGGATTTGGTCAGGGCATGGCTCACTATCTGGCAAGCCGCACCATAATTGGCCGCCGTTCCCCCCAAACCGGCAGCAACCAGAATGATCCCCATATGTTCCACGGTGGAGAAGGCAAAAAGGCGCTTGTAATCTTTCACCTGGATCAAAAGAAAAGACGCGACTCCGACGGAAACAAGGCCAAAGACCACGAACCAATCTTCCCCATGGATGGACGGAGCTTTTTTCAAAATAGGCAGCAGCCTAAGGAGGGCATAGAGGACCGTGGTGGTCTCCACCCCGGAGAGGAGGGCACAAACCGGTGAGGGAGCCTGGCTATGGGCATCGGGAAGCCAGGTATGTAAAGGCACCAGACCAACCTTGGTACCAAATCCGACGAGGATAAAGAGGAAAGCGACCTGCAAAATCGGGGGGGGAATTCTTCCTGCTGCCGCCACCAGACCTGACCAGGTGAAGCTTCCCGGGCCGGAGTTGCCCATCCCCCAATAGAGAAGCAGGATCCCGAGGAGCGCAAAGGCCGCACCCATGCAGGTAAGGACCACATATTTCCAGGCAGCCTCTAATGCTTCAAAGGTATTCTCAAAACTCACCAGGAAGACGGAGAGGAGGGTGGTCAATTCAATGGCAATCCATACCAGGGCCACCTGGGAGAAAGCGGGCACGGCCAGCATGGATAGAAGAAAGAGGTTGTAGCGGGCGTAATAACGCCGGATTTTTGCGACATTATCGGCCGCCACGATTTTGTCGATGTAACTCCACGAGAAAACAGCGGCCGTGAAACCCACGAAGGCCACCAGCAATAAGATGAGCGCCCCGAAGCCGTCGCAGGAGATCCAGTTCGGCACCGCGACGACTTCCATCCCGCGGGCAGTCTGGGTCGCAATCCGCCAGGAGAGGAATAACCCAGCCAAGGTCCCCAGGATAGTAATGGCAGGGGCCCATTTTCTGCCCATGGGGATCAGGGACAGGCCTGCGGCCACGGCCGGGATTCCGAGGATATATATCAGTTCCATGAATGCCTATTCCTCCTTTAGCGAAGTCATCCGCCCGACAGCCGTGGTCCCCACCCGCTCGTGGATTCTCCGGGTTAAGAGTCCCATGACGATGGCGATAATCAAGACATCAAAGGCAGCCGCCAGTTCCGCGATCATTGGCAGGCCGGGGGCAACCGCAATCCCTGCAAAAAAAGCTCCATTCTCCATGGCCAGAATGCCGATGACCTGCGGGACTGCCTCCCGCCGTACCATCACCCCATAGGCTGCCAGGAGAAGACCGGCCAGGCCGATGGGGAGGTTCAGCTTTATGAAGGGTTCATCCCCCATAGTTAAAAGTGGACTGGCGATGAAATAGGCGAAAATGGCCAAGCCAACGGCGATGAGCAGAGAGGTGGGAATATTCAACACCTGCAGGATCTCCCGGCGGGCATAGATCTCCTGGCTGATCATCCGCCTTAGAAGCCGGGGGATCAGAAGAGTTTTAATTCCCAGAGTGAGCCCGGCGACGGCATAGAGGTGGATGGAGTCGTGTTGGTAGCCCAGGAAAAAGGCCGACGCCGCCAGGAGGATAGACTGTAAGACGAACAGGTTCAGAGACGCCAACACTTGCCGCATGGCCACGAGGCCAAAGCCCGTAAGGAGGAAAAAACCTCCAGCCAGCGCATTCAACTTCGTCAGAACCGACAGAGTCAAAAGGGGATCCACCATCGTTTTCCCTCCTATATTTCCAAAAGACGCGTGATCATGGCCGCCACCGAAGTGACAAAGGCCGCCCCCAGGAATTCGGTAATCCGGAAGAGCCTCAACTTGGCCAGGGAAGATTCGATAATCAACAAAATTAGGATAAAGACCAACATCTTTATTAAGACGAGGGGAATCGCCCACAGCACCTCTGTAAGGGTTTCCCCCTGCGCTAGACCCCAGGGAGTCACCAGGACGTTGAGAAAGATGCATAACAGAACGAAAAACTTCATCGCCCCACCCCACTTCATGAGGGCGGCGGCCCGCCCCGAATATTCCAGGCTTTTGGACTCGTCTATCATGGCCAATTCAAAATGCCCGGAGGGATTGTCTACGGGAATTCGTCCCGCCTCGGCGATGATCAGCATGAAGAAAGCAATCATCAACAGGATGTGGGAGGGCTCAAAAAAATTGGCCAGCGGCGTCACCCAATGTTTTTGAACAATGTAGGGAATGGTCGACCCAGCCACGAAGGAAACCGTGAAAAAGACGATCATGAAGACAGGCTCGGAGAGGAAGCCCACCATCCGGGTCCGGCTGGCTCCCATGGGGCCGTAAGGATTAGCGGTATCAACGGCCGCGAGCGTGGCAAAAAAGCCTCCCAGGGCCAAGATGAACCCGCCCCCCAGCATGTCTCCCATAAAGGCGAAGAAAAGCGGGTAACCTGTGAGTACCGGAATGAGCAGCGCCACAAAAATTGGGGTCACAAAAACCACGTAGGGGGTGAAACGAAATATCCAGGAACTTTGCTCAGAGATTACCTCATCTTTGTGAAAGAGCTTCCAGATGTCGCGATAAGGCTGGAAGATACTCGGCCCCTGTTTGGACTGGATATTCTCTTTGAGGCGGTTA